>Ga0105242_10002202_pt1 | contig 15375 bp, 12 predicted proteins | sample KBSM24metaG_FD_81521 | JGI IMG/M metagenome (GOLD analysis project Ga0105242, IMG submission 81521) | Miscanthus rhizosphere microbial communities from Kellogg Biological Station, Michigan, USA - KBS M2-4 metaG | ecosystem: Host-associated > Plants > Roots > Rhizosphere > Soil | place... | reverse complement strand
GCGTCATCGCGTTTGCATACGCGCTCGTGCCTCTGGTTGCCGCGGCGGTACTCAACGGCGATGACGCGTGGGCGGCGTGGATCGTCGGCGCGCGGGGCGCCGTCTGCGAGCGCACGGGTGCCACGGTAGTTCTCAAACTGGTCAACGACCTGCAAGCACAGTCGGAACGCGACGTTCGTGCACGGCTTCGAGCGGATCGGTGGGCAGCTGCGTACGAAGCAGGCCGTCGCACCTCGTTCGATGCGCTGCTGAAACACATCGACCGCGTGCTGACTGAAGGATAGTTGCGATCAGCGCGGCCGGGCGGACCGACAGCAACGAATGAGGCCAGGTGCTCGCCGGTCAGTGTGGTCCTGGCCGACGCTGACGTCCTTGAGGTTGGTCTCGCACGCGCCCACGCGGATCACGTCGTGGCTGTCCGCCTCCGCCAAACGCTCACGCCTGGCCGTCACGGCAGCACGTAGCGCGCGCTCACGTAGACCATGTGCGTGTGCGCGCTCGACGGCGTTCCGTCGGGCACCGACCAGGGCGTGCGCGTGACGTAGGAATACTGCACGATGAGCTGCAGCGCGCCGTGGGTAGGATCCCGGAAGATGGAGTGGTTGACGCCCGCCGTCGTTTCGTCGATCGTGTGGTTGGCCGCGGTATCGCCGGCGATGCCGTAGCCGATCGACGTCCCTCCATCCATGGCGACCTTGCGATCGATTCTCACCTCCCCGAAGTAGCCGAAGACCATCGTCGGCGGCCGCACCTGCGCTTCGACGCCGACGAGCGTGGAGGTCGAGCCCACCAGTGTCATGCTGCTGTCCGCGTTGACGATGAAGTCGGGCGCCAGGCCGATCATGTAGCGGCCGCCGCCGTCCGAGATCAGTGTCGACGCCATCACCCACACGCCTTTCACCGGCTCGAGCAGAGTCCCAAGCGACAGGCCGTGGCCGGTCGCGGAGAACGTGTTGTTCGACGCCGGGTTGTAGGTGCGGAAACCGCGGAGGAGGACGCCAACCTCGACGTGCTGATGGGTGCTGCCGGTCTGCGGATCGAAGGCGACCTTGCCGACGATATCGGGGTAGGGGCTCGGTGCGCCGGGTGTCGCCCCGGCATCCACCTGCCCCGCCGGGAACGACGCCGGCAGCTCGACCGCCGCTCCGACGTAGGGCTGCGGATTCTCCAGCGACACACCCGCAGCAAACGTCTTCGATGGGTGCGCGACGAAACGGAATTGCATCTGTCGCGCCCAGATGAGCCCGACCTGCAGGTTGGCGTCCAGGTTCTGTGTCGGGACGACGTCGGCGGTGACGGGTGAGATGCCGTTGCGATTCGGCGTCATCAGCGTCCACGTCTGCCCGCCGGTGAACTCGAAGGCGCCGTGCGCGTACTGCGCCCACGCATGCCGCAGCCGCAGCGTGTGCGCGTTTGTGGTGACGAAGGCGTTCCCCGGCCCGGAGCCCAGGAAGTCGGTCTCCAGAAAGCCCTTCACGGCGGCCTCGCCGACTTTGGTCGTGAGCAGCAGATTGAACCGCGAGCTCTGCGCCGAGAAGCGCATCTCAGTCAGGTTGCCCTGCGGAGTGTTCTCGAACGGAATCGTCGCGAACGTCGTCGCGGGGCCGCTGCCGACGTTGGTCGATCGGAAAATGCCCACCGCATCGAGGAAGCCGCCAAGTCGAAAGTCGACGTCGCCGATGTGAATGGCCAGCGGCGAGGTCGCCGGTGGCGCCGGCGCCGCCGCCTGGGCCAGGACGACGCGTGGCACGAGGGCACAAACGATCAAAAAGATGCAACGAAAGCGTGACGGCATGATACGAGCCTCGGCTACGCGTGGCGCACGGGCTCGAATTCGTAAAGCGACGTGGCCAGCCGTTTCAGTCCCCGATCGTGGGCGATGAGATCGAGATGGAGCGACGACCAGTCCGAGAGCAACAAGGTCTCGCTGCCCTGGCCGTCATATGTCTTGAGATAGCCGGCACACGACTCGCAGTGGTCGATGCGCAGGCCGGATTCTCCGTCGATCGCCACGCTGGCCAGCCGTTGGGTATCGCTGTCACAAAACGGGCAGCCCGTTCGCTTGAACTGCCAGCGCGTGCCGCAACAGCCGCACGAGAGCAGACGCTTGCGCCCGGGATCGGCGCCGACCAGCTGCGCCATGGCAGGCAGCGATCCGCACGTCGGGCAATACCTGCGAAGCCACCGATCCTCGTCACGCCAACCGTCGAACGCGTTCACGACCGGACGCAGATACCGCGCCGCCGCAGTCCACGCCAGATAACGCAACAACCCGGGGAATGGCGGTGTGAGCGTTTCGTCGCCCAGCAGAAAGTCCGCGATGCGGCGCGACACATTCGGTGCGCGGCGCAGATCCGTGTCGAGCGCGCGGGTCTCAGCGACGAACCATTCCGGCGACGTCCCGGAGGCCAGGCGTTCGAGAAGGGCTGCCGCCATTCGCCCACCCGGTTCGAGATCGACGGCCGCGTCAGCGCTGGACAGCAGCGGCACACCGGCGAGAAAGTCCTGGCCGTAGTCGTCCCAGTCGGGAATGCGGGCGTCGAGGACCTCGATCCCGGCCGCCGCGCGGTCTACTTGCGCGGAGAGGTCTGCGAGCGGCCGGAGGTACGAATGCGCCTCCAACCAGAGGTCCCGCGTCATCGGCTCAGTGGCCCTCGATGGGCTGCGCCTTCGAGAGAACCGGCATCAGACGGGCCACGAGGCCAAAGAGAAAGATCGTCGCGGCGATCAGGCCAATCGACACGCCCCACTCGACGATCGACGGTATGTAGGTTTCTGGAGCGCCCCAGGGCATCCGGCCCCGGAAGGTCATCGCGAAGAGCACGACGTTCATCCGGTTGTATGCCACGCCAGCCACCGCAAGGACTGACGCGATGCAGAGCACGTCGGCTCGCTGCCGAAGCGATTTGCTGGCCAGCAGGACAAGCGGAACCACGCCGCCGAGGAAGATCTCGGCAGCGAAGGCCATACCGAGGCGACCGGCGAAGGCTCCGGAAAGCTGGTGGCGGACCGCCATGTCTCCCAGGCGAAACACGAGGTAGGCGAGAAGCGCCCAGAAGGTGATCTGTCCGACCGAGGCGAGCCGCGTGATCTCGAGCGGGCGTCGCCACCCCTTTGCGATCCACATGTCGACGAGGATCACGAGCGCCGTGCCGGCCGCGATCGACGACAGGAAGAAGGAGACAGGCATCACGGGAGACCACCACTGCGGAGCGAGCATGTTCGGCATCAGCAGGTACAGCGAGCCGAGCGAGCTCTGGTGCATGGTCGACAGCGTGACCGCGGCGATCGCCAGCATGATCGGCTCGGCCTTCTGGTCCCGCGCGCGGAAGATCCAGGCGAGCGTGCCGAAGACAACGGCCGTCGCGAGGGCGTAGAGGACGTTGCGCGACAGCAGATAGACGAACAGCGTCACTGCACCCGCCACGTAGGCGCCGTTCCATCGCCGCCACGTCGCCGCGGCCCGATCGTATCCAAAATGCGCGAACGGGACCGGCAGGAACTCGAGCAAAAGGATCGTCACGTACAGGCCGACGCACCACGACACCTCGAACATGGCCGAATGCTCCGGCGCCTGCAGGGCGAGCTGGTACGAATTCCAGGGCAGCCCGAGGTCGGCGAGCAGAGTGACCATCACGAAGGAGTAGCTCAGGAGGCCCATCAGGACGGCGGTGCGGCCCAGCCCATAGAGGTCCTTTCGCTGGAACACATAGATCACGCCGGCCATCGCGAAGGCGCCCGCGGCCACCGCAATCCACACCAGGTCGAACAGGATCCACAGGCCCCACGGGTAGCTGTCGGAAAGGTTCGTGCTGCCGCCGAGCCCGAGGGCAAACCGCGCGACGAACGTGACGGCGCCGAACGCCATGAGCAGGAGGAGGACCCAGTTGAAGGGAGTCAGCAGCGTGGTCCGGAGGGGCTCGAACTCGACGTGGCCGTGGCCCTCAGTGTGGTTCGACGCCGCCGAACTGTCCGCTACCGCCTGAGCTCGCTTCCGGAAGAACGCGTACGCGGCGCCGAGCATGGCGCCCACGGCCATCACGGCGGGGGGCACGGCGCCGAGCGCCGTCTTGGTGAACGCCGGAAAGGGCTTCTCTCCGTACGTCGGAAAGCCCAGTTTCTCGAACGGCACGGCCGACAGGTACAGCACGCTCGTCCCGCCCAGCTCCTTCTCTCCGTAGATGTGGTCGACATACCTGTCGGGCCTGTCGGCGATGCGCTTGTGCGCGAGCGCCAGCATTTCCTCCCGCGTGCCGTAGCGCAGCGCGTCGGCGGGGCACGCCTTGACGCAGGCCGGAATCGCCATGGTGTTGGCGAACTGTTTTGCCGCCTCGTCGGACATCGGCTGCCCGTTGAACGCGACCGGCGCCGGCTGGGCGATGCGGTCGGCGCAGTGCGTGCACTTCGAAATCTTCGGAGAGCGCGTGTTCCAATCGGCGGTCGGCACGTCCCACGGACACGCCAGCATGCAGTAGCGGCAGCCGATGCACTCGTCGACCTCATACGACACCGGGCCGTCGGGCTGCCGGTGCAGCGCCGTCGTCGGGCACGCGGAGACGCAGGCCGGCTCCAGGCAGTGGAGGCATCGCTGCATGACGAAGGCCGATTCGACGCCGCCCGGCCTCGCGGGGTTCCCCATCTCGTAGAACTTGATGAGCGTCAACGTCTTCGCGCTGAGCGTCGCCGGGTTCTGGAAGCCCATCTGGTCTTCCAGCTCGGTCTTCTCGCCGTCCTTCTCGTTCCACTGCTTGCAGGCCACCTGGCACGCCCGGCAGCCGATGCAGTTGGCGATGTCGATCAGCGTCGCCCTGATCGCGCCCTCGGTCGGGGCTGAGCTCATGTGCGTCCCCTCGGTGCTTCCGATCGTCGTCTTCTGGGGCGGCCTGCCCTGACCACGTTGACGAGGCACGCCTTGGTCTCCTGGGTCCCCGCTCCGGGATCCGAGGCGTCGATGGTGAGGTGGTTGACGCTCGGGCCGGTCGACAACCCCTGGAAGCCCCAGTTGTACGGCATCCAGACGACCGTGACCTCCTGGTCACCGATTTTCAGCGCCTTCATTCGAGGCGTGACGAGAGCCTTGACCTCGAGCTCGCCGCGTGCGGACGAGACCAGAACCCAGTCTCCCGATTTCACGTCGAGCTTCTCCGCAAGGGCGATGGGTAGTTCCAGCACGGGCTCAGGGACGAGCTCGTTGAGCCAGGGAATGTTCCGCGTCGTCGAGCCCGCGCACCAGTGTTCGGCGACCGTGGACGTCATCAGCACGTAGGGGAACTTGTCGACCGTGCCGATCGGCTGATGCGACGGGACGCGCGGATACTTGACCATCGGGTTGCTGTTCACGCCCGGGTGCAGGACGTTTTCCACCGGGCTCTCGACCGGCTCGTACATCTCCGGCAGCGGGCCGTCTTTCGGCACGTAGGCCACGTCGCGCCAATAGTCGGTATACCGGGGGTCGGGATCCGAGTAGACGGCCGCGAAGAGGCGCCCGACGCCCTCGGCGCCGAGGTGGAAAGCGCGCTGGCCGTTGGGCGTGTCGGGGCCGTCGGTCAGTACGGGAACGTCCGGCAGGTCGTATCCCGCCCATGTCTTCGCGTGCTCGTCCCACCAGACGATCGGCTTGGAGCCTGGATAGGGCTTGCCGTGACGGTCGCACGACGCGCGGTTGTAGAGAATCCGCATGTTGTTGGGCCAGGTCCAGCCGAAGCCCGGGTAGAGGCCGAGGCCCCCCGGATCCGTGACCGAGTCGCGGCGCTTCGACTTGTTCTCGCCATTGGCGAAAACGCCCGCGTAAATCCAGGCGCCTGAGGACGTCGAACCGTCGGCGCGAAGGTCGCTGACCTTGCGGATAAGATCGCCCTTCTTCAATCCGGTCTCTGGATTGTCGCGCAGGGCGTACCCGTTGATTTCGCGCAGGACGTCTTCGGCAGTGGTGTAGGTCCAGGACGCTTTGTTGATGATCTCGTCCCTCGGCTCCTTCGAGTCGTGGACAAGGTCGCGCACCTTGCGGAAGACGAGGTCGACTATCTGGCCGTCGGGTTTGGCCTGCCCCGGCGGCTTCACGGCGGCGTTGCGCCATTGCACCATGCCGCCCGAATTGCTGATGGTCCCGTTCTTCTCCATGAAGAACGCCGCAGGCAACAGGATGACTTCGGTGTTGATCGACTTCGGGTCGACGCCGGGCCGCCGCCAGAATGTGGCGGTCTCGGTCTCCCAGATCTCCTGGACAACCATCATCTCGAGTTTCGCCATCCCCTCGAACATGAGGTTGAGATTGGGCAACGTGACCGCGGGATTCTGGCCGACGATCCAGAGCATCTTCAGCTTGCCGGCGAGGGCGTCCTCGAACATCGGCAACGTACCGTAGTCCTTGGAGGCGATGCGCTTGGGCAGCCAGGCGTAGCCATAGTCGTTCTCGGCCGTGGCGGATTCGCCGAAGAACGCCTTCAGCGTGTTGACCAGGTAGCGACTGTCGGCGATGCCGTTCTTGCGCACGTAGTGGTAAATCGTCGGCTCGGCATTGGTGGCCGAGTTGAGATAGCCCGGCATGTAGTTGTAAAGCACTGCCATGTCGCAGGCGCCCTGGACGTTCGGCTCGCCGCGCAGTGCATTGACGCCGCCGCCCGGCTTGCCGATGTTGCCGAGCAGCATCTGCAGGATGGTGAAGGCTCGGATTCCCTGCACGCCCGTCGTGTGCTGCGTCATCCCGAGCGCGTAGAGGATGGAGCCGGGGCGGTTCTTCGCCATCATCTCGGCGATCTGCTTGATCTGATCGGCCGGGATGCCGGTGATCCGCTCGCCCATCTCCAGCGTGTACCGCGAGACGAACGTCTTCAGCCGCGAGAAGATGCAATGCGGGTCATCCAGGCTGGTAGCGACGCGCGGCTTCTTGTCGGCGCCGAGCTGGTATCCCCAGGTCTTCGTGTCGTATTTGTGGTGCTCCGCGTCGTACCCGCTGAAGACGCCGTCCTTGAACTCGAACGCCTCGTCGCCGAGGTAGAGCGCGTTGGTGTGAGTGACGACGTAGTCCTCGTCGTACAGCTTGTTGACGATGATGTGGTTAATCATCGCGTTCTGGAACGCGGCGTCGGTGCCGGGGCGGATGCGCGCGTACACGTCGGCTGCCGACGAGGTGCGGGTGTACCGCGGGTCGACGTGGATGATCTTCGCGCCGTTTTCCTGGGCCTTCCGGATCCACTTGAAGGCCATCGGATGGTTCTCGGCGACGTTGCTGCCTTCCACGAGGATCGTCTTGCAGTTCTGCAAGTCGACCCAGTGGTTGGTCATCGCTCCCCTGCCGAACGAGGCCCCCAGACCGGGGACCGTGGGGCTATGTCAAAGTCGGGCCTGGTGCTCGACGTACGCCAGGCCGAGCAGCCGGGCGGCCTTCTGGAAGAGGTAGCACTCCTCGTTCGTGTTCTGCGCGCCCCCCATGAAGCCGATCGCGTCGGTCCGATTGACCGGCACCTCTCTGGGGCCGTCTTTGATGAACCGTGGCGCGGGCGGGCCTGGCGCCGAGCCCTCGAGCCGATCGCCCGCAGCGAGATCCGCATCGAGCTCGGGCGCCTCCACCATTTCGGTGGCGATCCACGTCTCGTCGCGCGTCTTCCGGATCTTCTGCGCCACCCGCGAGATCGCATCGTCCCACGAGATGTCCTCCCAGTGGTCGCTGCCCGGCGCGCGGTAGCGCGGGGTCATGAGCCGGTTCGGAGACGCGTGCGTCGCGAACATCGAAATGCCCTTGACGCACAACGATCCGCGATTGACGATGTGGTCGTAGTCGCCCTCCATCGTCAGGAGCTTGCCGTCGCGAACGGCGGCGATCATGCCGCACCCGCACGAGCAGAAATTGCAGGAGGTCGTGAACTCGCTGACGTCGGAGAGCTTCAAGTCCTTCGTCGCGGCTCGCATCGCGGGCACGTCGAGGAGGCCGCCGAGCGCGAGTCCTGACCCGCCGGCAAAGGTCAGCCGGAACAGGTCTCGGCGGCTGATTGACTCGTCCATGCGTCCTCACCGAGCGATGGGATGGGTGCCCAGGTCCAAGTGGCGGTTTGGTCGCCCTGATGATACGCCTGGGGAGATTGCGCGACGTTAACTTTTATGTCGCCGTCGCCTCTACCCTCGCCGGCCTGTCCGTCCCAGGGGGAATGACGCGCGAGGGGTGCGAATAGACGTTGGCGCGACCGTCGCGCACGAACCCGAGCAGCGTGATGCCGGCACGGTCGGCCAGCGACACTGCGAGGCTCGACGGTGCCGAGACCGCGCCAATCATCGTCACTCCCGCCATCCAGGCCTTCTGGACGATCTCGAAGGACGATCGGCCGCTGACGAAGAGGATGCGATCAGCTGCCGGCAACCGCCGCTCGCGGAGCCGACGCCCGATGAGCTTGTCCACCGCATTATGACGGCCGACGTCTTCGGCCACGTCCTCGAGGCGCCCGTCGAGATCGAACAGGGCGGCCGCGTGCAGCCCCCCGGTCTCGTCAAAGGTGGCTTGCGCGGCCCGCAGCCTGCCCGGGAGCGCGGTCAACATCGCGGCCGGCAGCTTCCAGTCCGCTGTCATCACCGGCCGCACGACATCGATCGATTCGCGCGACGGACGCCCGCACATCCCGCATGACGACGTTGTAGTCACCTGTCGGCGGCCAGCGAGCAGAGCCGGCAATCCCGCCACCAGCGCGGGGGCCAGCTCCACGACCACGACGTCATCTTCGGCGTGGGAGGTCACGAGCACCACATCGTCTGCTGACGCGATGACACCCTCGGTAAACAGGAACCCCAGCGCCAGGGCGGCATCGTCGCCTGGTGTCCGCATGATCACGGAGAACGGAGACTCGCCGAGGCGAACTTCGAGCGCGGCTTCGCAGGCGACCCGGTCGACGGCGACCCTCGCCTGCGATCCGTCGATGCGAAGCAGGTCCACGGGCTGGCTCATCGCCATGCCACGCGATCGCTTGTCACTCATTCGGTTGCACGCTATCACGGTCGCGGGGGACAAGAAACACCTGATGGGGACGCGCTCGCCCAGGTCTCGATTACCCCGCCGGCGGGGAGACGCTCACCTCGGCGGCCACGCGTCGTTCGTGCGTATCCACGTCTTGTCGGGATTGTAACGGGTGATCTTCATGGCAAGCGCCACCGAGTCCGGCCCGAGATCCTTTTGATACACGACGCCGTCGTAATTGACGATGAAGGTCTGCACGCCGGTGACGCCGTACTCCGCTGGCGTCGCGATCAGCGCGAACCCGCCGATCATGGCGTCGCCGATCAGGTAGTCGAGCTCACCGAGCGGCGCGGCGGGGCCCTGGCCCGTCAAGACGTGAAACATGTAGCCGTGATAGGCGGACGCAGCGTCCACGTCGTAACCTTCGTCGATCGCCTTGGCCACCGCTTCGCTGATCGGGCCGCCGTCTGTGCCGTCGGCGTTCCTCCAATACAGGCCATCCTGCTTGCCGGACGTGCTGATGATGCGCTGCGCGTACTGATGGACGTGTGAGTCGTCGTGCAAGTCGAGCGCGTACTCCTTCTGCGCCTCGACGAAGCCGCGACACACTTCGATCGCGTCGAGCTCATTGGCGCCGACGCGGCGGAACAGGATTTCGTCGTGTCCGGCCTTGGCGTCGAAATACCACTTGCCGCCAATCCTCACCAGCGGCACGGGCAGCGGCCAGTGTTCCCGGCCTACCTGCAGGGTGGCCCGGCTGGGATTTGTCGAGCTCACGACGACCGCGTGCCCTTCCTGCGCGAGCGAGGCAAAGGCGAGCGCGTAGGATTTGTCGCGAACCGTGTCTTCGGTGCTCACCAGATCCGTGCCGTCGGGACCGAACATCGCGGCGAGCGCCGGCTCGTCGAAGCTCGACGCCGCCTGGATGAGCGCGCTGGCGGCCGCCTGCGCAGTCGGGAATGCCCTGGCGCCGCGCGGCGCCGTCGGAGTGGCGGCCATGACGGGCGGTTTCGGCGTCGGGGCCGTCTGCGAACAAATCGCCGGCGTGCCAGACAGGCCGAGAGCGAGCGTCGTCATGGCGATGCGTCGCGTCGCGATGGACCGTGCTGAAGTCGAGACCATTTGTGCCTTCATGATCGCCAGTTATCGCCGCCGGCCGCCGCCGCCGCTGGAGCGTGCGCGCGAGGCGCCGACACTCGATGCGCCGCGCTGGCTGCTGCTGCGCGCGGCGCTGCTGCTCGGGCGGCTGCTCGCGGCGCCGCCGAACGCGTTGCTGTTTCGGCTGGAGTAACCCTGGCTGCTCGGGATGCTGCGACTGCCGACACGGTCGCCGCTGCGCGCGGCCGGCGCACTGCGGTTCGCGCCCGTGCCGCTCGTCCCCGGCGACGCGCCGGCACGCGTCGACCCGGCGCTCCGGTTTTGATTGGCGGTGGTGCCAGGCTGTGTGCGCGCAGCCGCGCCCTGATTCTGCCGGGCCGCCGACTGTCGCGTCGCCATCGAATCGCCCCGCGCCGTGCCGCCGTAGCGATTCGCGGTGTTGCGATCCGCATACGGCGTGCCGCCGCGATGCCGCGGATTGTGATTCCAGTTGCCGCCGTACCGGTTGTAGTTGTTGTAGCGGTTGTAGTGATTCACATACCGGTTGTTGACGTTGATGTGAACGCTGCCGTAGCCCCATCGCGGCCCGTAACCCCAGCCGCCGCCCCAGAACGCGCCCATCGCGATGCCTACGCCGAACCCGATCGCGACACCCGCTGCGTAGTAGCCAGGGGGCGGGTAGTAAATCGACGGATAGGGATAAATCGGAGGGCCATAGACGACGACGGGGTTGTAGGCCGGGACGTAGATCACCTGCGGATTCGCCTGCTGGATCACGATGACCTGTTGGGTCTGGACCACCTGGGTCGTGACCGTCTGCTGCTCGGTGGTCTTCAGGTTCCCCGCGTCGGAGGCCTTTTGTCGCATGCGCTGCACGGCGGCCATGACGTCGCTCTGCTGCGCGAGGAATGCATTCCCGAGGTCCGTCGTCCACCTGATGTCGTCTCCCAGGCGTTTGACGACGTCCGGCAGCGCGGCGAGCCCCTGCACGGCCGGATCCCAGTTCTCTTTTTCGACGGCGGCAGCCAGCGCATCGCCCTTCAGATCGGGGTGCCTGGTCATCCACTGTTGCAGTTGGACGATCTCGAGCGGATACGTCGAGGCGGCGAGCACCTGCGCCAGCAGCGGATCCGGATAGAGGGCGATCGGCGCCACCAGCGAGTCGAGCTGGTCATTGGGGATCCTCGCGGCCGATGATGTCGTGTTCGCGGCCTGTGGAGACGTCAATGCGGAAGCAACGACGCTTGACTGGACGAGGAGAGCGGCGCAGACCACGGCGGTGACGCGCGTGCTGAGGCTCACGTGTTTTGAGCTCATGGAGACTGGTTTCCCGGGGGCGGCGTACCGAGAGAGGCACAGGGCCCGACTTCGTCTCTTGAGTATGCGCGGCCCGGAGGCCTGGCACAAGCGGACGCGCCCTTCAGCTCGGCCTCGCGTAGGACGCGTGCCGGCCAGCCGATCCTTGGTAGGATGTCGAATCGTTTGGACGGCCGACACACCAGCCCCATACACCGGAGATGTGGACGATGCGCATTCACGATCTTCTGAGCGCAGGCGCGTGCCTTGTCGTGGTCGCGAGCCTCGCCCACACCGCGTCCGTTGCGGACATCCTCATCGCGGACGAGAAGTCGCAGCCTGAGAGTTTGACCGTGGCCCCCGGCGGGGTGCTGATCGTGGGCAGCGCCAGCTCGCCGTACGTCTATAGAGTCCGGCCCGGATCGACGACGGCTGAAAAGTTCGTCGATGCAAGCGCCGAAGGGGGCGGCACATTCTTCCTCGGCATGCTGGCCGACGCGGCCACCACCACGCTGTGGACGTGCCAGATTACCCAGGTGACATCAACGCAGCGCCACAGCGCACTGAGAAGCTTCGACCTGACGACCGGCGCTCCGAAGATCCGCTGGAATCTGCCCGGCGACAACAACACGTGCAACGACTTCGCGATCGGCCCGGACAAGGCGCTCTACATCTCGGACACCCTCAACAGCAAGATCTACAGACTGCCGGCCGGCGGGTCGGCCGCCGAACTTTTCCTGGAGCATCGCGCGCTGTACGGCATCGACGGCATCACGTTCCTGGATGGAACGTTGTACGTGAACAACGTGTTCTCAAACAACCTCTATCGCATCCCCATCGACGCTGCTGGCAAGGCGGGACCGCCGGTTGATATCTGGATGGATCAGCCCGTGAAAGGACCGGACGGCATGCGGGCGGCCAACGGCAAGCTCCTGGTGGCCGAGAACGGCAGCGGAAAGATTTCCGTGATTACGGTGAACGGCGACAAGGCCAGCGTGACGGTGATCAAGGAGGGCCTGAAGACGCCGACGGCGGTCGAGCCTGCGGGTGACACGATCTGGATCGCTGAACGCGGCACTGGCAAGGCCGTGTCGATTCCGATGCCCAGGTAGCCGGCCCGAGCGGGGTCGACCGCAGCAATGACAGACCAATCATCCGGGGCGGCTACCGACGGCGCGTCCTCCTCTGCCTGGCGTTACTGCGCTGCCGGGTTCGGCGTGTGCAGCGGCCTCGTGCTTCTCCATACACGCGATTTCGTTGCTCCTTACACGTCGTCGCCCACAGGCTTCGCAATCGGCACCGTGCTGATGCTCGCGGTAGCTGTTCTGATTCTCTGGTGCTGGCCTCGAGAACCCATCCTGTCCGTGGCGTCCGCTCGACGAAGCCCGGTCGGCGCACTGGTTCTTCTTCTCCTAACTATCTGCCTCTTGTACGCGGCCGCCTCGCGCCTTCTGCCGCACATCTTTGCGGGCCCCATTGGTTCGGCCGGCGGCGACATGCTTCTGCTGATCGATCAGAGCGTGAGGCGGTTTCTGACCGGGAACAACCCGTACGTGACTTACTCGCTCCCCTGGAATGTGCCGTTGTCTTACGGTCCTGGCCTCTGGATGCCGTATTCGATTCCGATCTTGCTCAGAGCGGACGAACGGCTGTTGACCGCGATCACGCAGACGTTTGTCCCGGCTGCACTCGGGCTGAGCGCGATGGTGGCCGCCTACTGGCGTCGGTTCCTGGCAGGAGGGCTGCTGCTCGCTCTGGCGACCGAATTCGCTGTGGACACGTCGCTGGTTCGCTTCCATGGCCTGGGCCACACGCAGGTGTACTGGCCGCTGCTGATCGTGTTTGCCGTGTGTCTCGCAACTGAGCGCACGACGGCGGCGGCCGTCGCTTTGGGACTGCTCATCTCGTCTCGCACCACGATGCTGGCGATTGTGCCGGTGTTCCTGCTTCATCTGAGCGTACAGCGCCGCCTTCGCATCCGGCTCCTTCTGACCATTGCCGCGTGCGCTTTGGGGCCATTTGTGCCCTTCGTGTTATTGGATCCCGCGGCCGTCTGGGGCGGGATGTATGGCTATTACATCGCAGTTACGAGGAGCTTTGTCTGGACCCACACGACTTGGGCACTCGACACGTACGGGCTCACCGGCATTCTCCTGCGACACGGCGAGCAGGATTACGTGCAGGTCGTGCAACTCGCGGTGCTGACGGCGTTCTACGTGACGGCGCGTTGGGCGCTCACACGGGGCGTACGTCCGGAACCGCTCGCGGCTGCGGCCCTCTTGCTGTTCAGCATGACGGGGCTCTGGCCGGTTCTCTATCTGTATTTCGACGTGTGGCTTCTGTTTGCGGCGGGCTTTGCCGCCGCCACCCTGGGTCCCTTGCTCCGATCGAAGACGGCCCCCATTGCCCTGGTCGTGCCTGCGTTCTTGTCTGTCTTCGTCGTCCTTGTCGTCGGAGCTTATACACCTGGTCGACGGTATGTCATCGACGTCGGTACCTCAGCGGCCGCCCCACTCACGGGGGGCGGCTTCGGCAAAGACGTGAGTAGTCGTGACGGCGATCGTACGTTCGTCTGGGTGGAAGGGACGAGAGCCGTCGTTCGCCTCCCGCGCGCGGGCTGGGGTGACGGTGACTTGCGCGTGGTGGCGAGGCCATATGTGCCGATGGCTGGTTTTCACCAGCGAATCGCTGCGTCGCTGAATGGACGTCCCATCGGGACGGTCGATCTGATCGACGCCTGGCAGGAGGTGACCCTCCATGCACCTGCCCGCGACTGGCTCTATGGCTTCAACCTCCTGGAGCTCGACATGAGCTACTCGGAGCATTCACCTGCGTCTGACGTGAGGGCTCGATCAATCAGCATCGCGGTCGATCGGGTCGTGGTCGACTGAGTGGGACGAGCCGGAACTAGTGGTCGGTCAGTCCAGATACTTCACGAACACCACTTCGTTGCGCTTTTCGTTGTACAGCAGCTCGTCGACGAGCGCACGCACGGTCAGAATCCCGAAACCGCCAGGCCGCATCCCCCTTTCCTCACGCACGATCGCATGCGCCGTCGGGTCGTCCTCCGGGTGGCCGATGGCGGCGTGCAGCAACGCCTCCACGTTGAAACCGGGACCGGGATCCGCGATGCGATAGAGCAGCATCCGTTTGGCCCTGAGAAACGCGATCCGCACGGTGCGGGAGGGGTCGAGCCCTCCGCCCCATTCAATCGCGTTCATCAGCAGCTCCCGAAATGCGTAGCCGATCGACTCCCGGACGTCGGCCGGCAGATCGGCCTCGAGGTGGGATATGAAGCTCTGGATGCGCTCCACCTCCGCGCGCTGGCACGGCACCAGCAGCTCGACCCAGTCAGGCCGGGCCGACACCACCTCGATCGCGCGCGCCACGGCGGTCTGGGCCAGCACCTCGTGCAGGAGCTCGACCAGCGCCGCTGGCTCGACGGGCTTCGACACGTACCGACACGCCTGTTCGCGAACGACTTTGAGCAGCGTTTCCGGGGTGTCGTCCGCGGTCATCACGACGACCCTGGGACGTCCCCCTTCCTTCGGCAACGCGGCCAACACGTCGAGTCCGTTCATTTCCGGCATCCACACATCGAGGAGCATCAGGTCGTAGGAGCCGGCGCCCAGGCATTTCAACGCTTCTACTCCGTCCTTCGCCGACGTCACAGTGAACCCGGCAGCCTTCAGCGTCTCAGCAAGGAACAGACACGTGGACCGGTCATCTTCGACGATCAGGATGCTGCTCATCGTGTTGCCTTCCTCTGCTGCTGGCGGTGTGCCGACGTGCGGCGCGGATGACTGGCACGGCCGAGCGCCCGCCGCAGGCGTGGCATCTCGCGGGTCAGCACACCGTACGTCGCCAGTGACTCATGGAGGTCCCCGTTCGTGCCCTGATACTCGAGTCGACGCGCGGCTTCGACCACCGGAGCCGCTGCGAAATTTGCCGCGGCTCCCTTCAGCGCATGCGCGGCCTCACGGAGCGCCTCTCCGTCGCCCGTGTTGATGGCGCGCCGCATGGCTCGCATCCGGGCGGGG
>Ga0105242_10002201_pt1 | contig 15379 bp, 10 predicted proteins | sample KBSM24metaG_FD_81521 | JGI IMG/M metagenome (GOLD analysis project Ga0105242, IMG submission 81521) | Miscanthus rhizosphere microbial communities from Kellogg Biological Station, Michigan, USA - KBS M2-4 metaG | ecosystem: Host-associated > Plants > Roots > Rhizosphere > Soil | place... | reverse complement strand
GTGCGATCCTGCACTGCTGAATAGAGCTTCACCGGCACTTTCGTCGTGCCGACTTTGATTTCGCCTTTCCAGATAGCTCGCGCTGCCATAACAACTCTCTTACTGATCGCAACAAGCGGAGCATCGCGCGTCGCCTGTTTCAGATTCCTGTATGCATAATGGACAAACGTTGCTGTCGCAATCGAGACAGTATGCGCCTGTTTGGTATGCGTACGACTGTTGACACGTCGAACAGATCTCGGTGCCGCTTTCAAACCACCACCACGCCGCGGTTGCAGTCGCTGTTGCGCGCTTCAATTGTTGAGCTCCTCTACTCGATTTCGATGCCACGATTCAGGGCGATTCCTCTCGCTTTCATAACGACGTCATCGTCGATTGTTTCAGCGCCATTTATCATTCCGTCAACCTGTTCGATAGTGCGGCCGAGCGCCCTGGCGAATTTTTCGTTGTCGGAATCGAAGCCCTGATCGCGCAGCGCTTCGAGCATGTGTTGGGCTTCTTCCTGATTGGTACCCTTGTCGTCAACTTCCTGATCGAGCATCACCCACACTCCTGTCCTCTGTTCTGTTCCAGATCACAATTTGTTTTGCTCGACAGAGTAGCGCAAGTGAAATGCCAAAGTAGACAGGATTTACAAGATTTTTCAGGATTTACATGTTCATCCTGGTGAATCTTGTAAATCCTGTCTAACCGTTCTTTCATCTCCACTCGCCTTGCAGGGTGAAGGCGGCCCAGTAATGTGGCTGGCGCCAGCGTGGATCTTGAGACATCGAGACTTGGGCGGCGCGGAGGGCTGCGGCTGGTCGAAGCTTCTGCCTGAGCATCGCTTCGTAAAAGCGTTTCATAAACTCAGCCGAGGCCCGATCGTCGATCTGCCAGAGACTCGCAATCACGCGCGGCGCACCGGCGTACATGAACCCGCGCGTCAGTCCGACGAGTCCTTCGCCGCGAATCTCTTTTCCGAGCGCCGTTTGACATGCGCTCAACACGACGAGATCCGCCGACAATTTCAAGTTATACAAATCGTAGAGTCGCAAAAATCCATTCTGCGGCTGACCTTTTTCATCGACGAGCGACAGAACGATTCCCGAAAGCTCGGGATGATTGTTGTTGATGATGCCGTGCGTTGCGAAGTGGACCACGCGATACTGGCCCAACTCAGCGCTCGTGGCGAGTTTCCGGCTTGCTGCGAAGTCGACGGCTTCGAGTTTTCCATCACTTCCTGCCAGTCGCGCGATCGCGTCAGCTTCCTGGCGACTGAAACGCAACCTTCGCAAACCATCCAGTCCCGTTTCGGATCCCGATCTTAGGGCGACCACCGGAACGTCTTTATCGATCGGAGCCGGGCGGCCAAGCCGCGCTGCTGCAACACGCGGATCATTATTCGAGAAAACGGGATCGGCGAGCACTGCGACCGTCTTGCTCGCCGGTTTGCGATTCGCTGTCTCTTGTCTCAGCAGTCCGACCACCGATGCAGACGGCGCCATTACCACTTCGTGATCGACAATCAACGCTTGCGTGTCAGCCGGATCGGGCAAACCTGCAAACGGAATGTAATGCAGAACTCCGTCGCTCACGATCAGCAGTCGTTTGTCTTTCAACTCAGCGGCGACTGGTCCAAGAATCATCTGGCTCAGAATCGCAGACGCCTTCGCATACTCTGCATCCGCGAGCCCCAGTCGCTGTCGTCTTTGCTCGAGTGTTTCTTTGGGAACGCTGATCGTGCGCGCAGTTAGCAGATCGTAAACTCGCCTCGCGGCCGGTTCGATCACCGCACGTTTCGGCAGCTGAAAAGACTTGATCGTATCGGGCGTAACTGCCCAGACGAAGCTTCTCTCTTCGCCCAATGAGTATTCGAGCAACAGCGTGTCGCGGTCGAGGATCTTTTCCTGGATCTCTTCAAGTCCGAGCGGCACGGGTTGGACGAGGGCGGTGAACTGCGGACTGCTCTCACGAATTCGACCTTCAAGCTGTTCGAGCTCATTCGTTAGTGTCGAGAGCTCTTTGCGCGCTGCTTCTGCTTCCGCTTCAGTGTGCTTGCCGCTGAGCAATTCCATCTGGCTTTGCGCCTTCGCGTCGATCGCCTGCGCCAACGACTGCTTGCGCTCGAGCATCGAAGGATCGATGCCGTGACGAATCTTGCCTCCCGCTTCGGAAAGTAGTTGTAACAGCGAGCGAGCGCGTCCAGTTTCGCTGGCGTTGAAAGCAATGCGTTCGAGCTTTTCCGACGCCTTTTCTTTGCTCAGCCGCATCAACAAATCGATATAAAACTCGCGATACTGTTGTACTGAAGCAAAGTACGATGTGCGCAGTCGCGGGCTCGCGACGTTCAAACGCACACGCTCGACCTGGGCCAGCGCTTCTTCAATGCGCTTGCGTGCTTCGACAAGATTTCCACGATCGCGCTCGAGGCGAGCGAGATCGGACAGCGTGGTGGCGATGCCTCTCTGATCGCCGGCGATTTTGCGTAGCTCGAGCGCTTCATTGAAATAGCTCAGCGCTTTGTCATACTCGCCGAGACTGCGATATGCGACGCCCGTGTGATTGAGAACTGTGGCGGTGTAATAGTTGTTACCGACCTGCCGCATCAGAGGAAGCGACTGGCTGTAATAATCGAGCGCTTTGGTTTTATTGCCGAGATAGTAATAGGCGTTACCGATGTTGCTGAGTGTGATGGATCGACCAGCAATATCTTTTGGGCTCGAACCTTGTCGCAGCGGCAGTACCTGCAAATGCGCATCGAGAGCGCGCTGATACTGGCCCAGCTTGGCATAACTCGCGGCGAGATTACTGATGACTACCGGATCCGTTTCGCCGATCTTTTTCTGGCCGTCTACAACAGTTTCATACATCTCCAAAGCTATTCGCTCCTCGCCCAGCTCGCCGTAGATCCATGCGGTGTTGTTCAGCGTGTTCAATTCGCTTTTGCGATTGCCCAAGGCTTTGTAAAGAGTCCCTGCTTGTGAGTAGAGGTCGAGAGCTTTCTGATACTGGCCGATGTCGCCATACAACCATCCAGCCTCGTAAAGAGTCGCGGCTTCCATCGGCTTGTCCTTCAGACCGCGCCAGATGTCGACCGCCGCGAGGTATTTCTCGATCGCTTTCTGGTACGACTGTTCCGTTCTCTTTTCGGTGAGCGCCTCCGCTTCTGCAATCAATTTATCAGCAGCGGCGCGACGCGGATCCTGCTGTGTCGCGTTCTGACTCTGAGCAAAACTGATCGATGCGCTGGCAAGCAACACGAAGAGTAGCGAGCAAGACTTCCATGCGAGGTGGCGATATGGGCGGGACATAAAAACCTCCAGCGGCGGACATTCGTGGTTTAAATGAAACGCGGAAATTTTTCTTAAAAAGGACCATCATGGTGTAAAATTTCTTCCGACATACCTCCCGGGACGAATCCCAGATAAGACGAGCCGAGCTGAGTGCGGTCCCCGACCGCTCCAAATACCTCCCTGTTTCAATGTTGGAATAGGAGACACAGGTCTGCATGAGTGTTCGCGAATCTTCTGGGGATGCAAGGCGTGGCCGCCCGCAACGGCAAACAACATCACCGTTTGGTAACTTGATTCTTAAGGCAATGAAGTTTCTGACGCTGAGTTACAAAGACGTTGTGATCGCGAGTGAACGTTTGGCAGCGGCTCATAAGAATCCTGACATGCGTATCGGTAAGTCGACGCTCGGCAACATCATCAGCGGCAGCATTCGGCAACCCGGCACCGCGAAACTCGACAGCCTGCGAGTGATTCTGAATCTTTCGCGCGCGGAAATGGATGCGGCCATCGGTTTACAACCTGAGCGACGCTTCAACGAGCAACTCGGAATGATGCGAGCGCGCACGCATGAGGTGCCGATCGATGCAGTCACACGTCACCGGCGCGTGAAGCTGCCGATTCTGCGTAACGATACTGATATGGAAGTGACGCAGTTTCTGCCGTCGCGATGGGCTGATGTCGAAGTTGAGTATCTCGGGTCGTATTACCCGCCGCATCTTGCGTATGTTGTCGTGGGCGAAGAAGATTCGAATGCAACGCCGATCGCGCCGCCCGGCAGTCGCTTGCTCGTGAATAAGCTTTTGAACGAGGTGCACTCCGTAGACAGTGTGAGTTTCGATCAGCGGGAGCTGTTTTATGTGCGGACGCCGAGAGGCTTCACTTGTATGTTTGCGGAGTTAGCTCCGGGCGATCGGATCGTGTTGATACCGCACCCAGAGTCAGGAAACATGCGCGAAGAGTTTCATCGAGATGAGGTGGAGATCGTCGGGCAAGTGGTTGGCGTTCTGTATCCGTCTCGATCGTAATTTTCCGGGATCCAGAACAATTGGCTCGAATCGACGCCGGAGAAAATCGCGATAAATCAACGGATTGCTGCGAGTCTATATTTAAAGACGACAACGATTTGCTGCGTTGGGCCACCCTAGTGTGCTATCAGGTAAACACCTGAGTCATTTACTAAGTGACTAGGATATAACGTCTTAACAAACAAGCCGACGAGCAGTTTCGTCCATGATCCCGGACAATACTCCTGGTGCTACACATTTGGACCACTCCGGTATGTATAGTGCTATCACGTGAACGAGTGCAGAGTTGTTTCTTGTAAACAGACTCCTAACTATTCACACGCGGCAAAATTCACCACCCAGAGACTAAGACCTCCCTGCAACTGAATTGGAGGATTCGTGTGCCGGCTGGTCAGAAGCTGAAGTCTCTGCGTAATCGTCGCAACATCACGGTTCGAGAGGTCGAACAGGCAAGCCGCAGAATTGCCGACGTCAAAGGCGATAAGCGGTTTTGCCTCTCAAACGGCTGGTTGGCGCAACTCGAAAACGGCGACTCCGAACCGAGCATTTGCAAACTCTTCAGCTTAAGTGTGATCTACCACGCTAACCTGCTCGACCTCCTGCTTCTCTACAACATCGATGTAAACGATAAGGAAAAGTATGAATCCGTTGCAGATCCTTATCTCACGCAATTGATTTCTCAGAATGGCAACGGCCGCGCTTCTCACGATCAGTTATCGACCACTCTGACTGCGAGTCAGTCCGGTGACGACTGCCCGAACCATATTATTTACGGGCATGTTGGCCTGGCTGAGTTCACGATGTATCCGATGATCAGGCCGGGAGCGCACTTGACGATCGATACGAGCCAAAACAAGGTCGTGCTGAACGTCTGGCGCAATGAGTATGAACGGCCGGTTTACTTCATCGAGTTGCGAGGAGCGTATGCGTGTGGCTGGTGTGAGCTGCAAGGCAATCAGCTACTGATCATTCCGCATCATTCCTCGCCCGCGAGCGTGCGCCGCTTTACGTATCCGAGAGAGGCGGAAATCGTTGGTCGTGTGGTTGGTTACAGCACAAATTGTGTCGATGTAAGCGTAATCATTTGAAAGGCATGCATGAGACGCTCAGGCGAGTTTTCGTGGTTGTTGTCGCAGGTCAAGCCGGTCTTTCGTCTGCATTTGGGCAGTTATTTCTGTGTGGTGGCGGCCAGCATTCTGGTTCTTCTCGATCCACTAATTATCCGGTTTCTGATAGACGAGGTTATTCCGAGCAGGCGCATAAGTTGGTTGCCGTTTGTGGCGACGGCTTTCTTTTTCACTTACCTGGGCCGGCTCGGCTTCGATAGTCTTGGCGGAATACTGAATTTCCGCGCCGTGCAAAAGATGACTTACCGGAGCAGGCTGGCGTTGCTGCGTCACCTGCAACGTCTTTCGGCTGAGTATCACGACAACACGTCGCCCGGCGACACGTTGCATCGCTTGCAAATGGATGTCGACCAGGTGGCGACTCTCAGCGGTGAAGTCCTTCCCGCTTTGCTGCGCATGGTTACGACATTCACGCTCGTGATATGCACGATGCTGGTGCTGAATTACCGGCTCACGGTCGTTGTCTTGCCGTTGATACCAGTATTCATCCTCGTGCGGCGGCGGTTTCATAACCGTTTGCGTAGCGCCTCTGATTCGGTCCAGGAGCGATCCGGAAAGTTGATCGGGTTTCTCGAAGAGCATCTCTCAGCGATCGTGCAGGTCCAACTGCTCTCATGCGAACAGCGAGAGGCGCGGCGGTTTGCGCGCATTTCGAGCGACGTTGTTCGCGCACAGATGAAGCGTCGCGGTACAGAGCTCTTCTTCAGCTCCGTTCTGTACTTGATCATCATTACGGGAATGGCCGGTGTTTTAAGCTATGGCAGTTACCAGGTAATGAACGGAACGCTCACTGCCGGTGGACTCGTCGCGTTTTACGGCTACACGCTTCAACTGTTTATTCCGCTTTACGGCGTCGTTGATATTTATGCGAAGGTGCAGCGTGTCACAGCGAGCGCGCGGCGTTTGATCGAGATTACTGAGGCGAAGTCGATTTTGCGCGATGGGGAGAGGCCTTTGCGTGTTGATGAGCCGGCGGCGGTCGAGTTGAGGGATGTTTGTTTCAGTTACGACAGCGAGCGTCCGGTGCTGAGTGCGCTGAGTTTGCGCGTGGATAGCGGTGAGCGCGTGGCGCTTACAGGTACAAGTGGTAACGGGAAGAGCACTATCGCGAAGCTGGTCGCGCGCATGTACGACACGCGCGCGGGAAATGTGCTGCTGGACGGAGACGATGTTCGTGATTTTAAGCTGAAGAGCCTGCGAGCAGCGGTGATCTTTGTGCCGCAGGATCCGGTGCTGTTCGATGTCACTTTGCGCGAGAATCTGCTGTATGGAAATCCGCAGGCGAGTGATGACGAGATCGAGAGGGTGACGAAGCTCGCGCAGTTGGATGTATTGATTAATCGTTTGCCGAAAGGGCTCGATGAGTCGCTCGGGCCTCGCGGCAACCGGTTGTCGGGCGGCGAGCGACAGCGTGTGGCGCTCGCGCGTGCGTTGCTGCAACATCCGAAAGTCCTGATCCTCGACGAATGTACGTCAGCACTCGACGAGCTCACCGAGAAGCGTCTGTTGAATGCCCTCGATCAGCATCTGCGAGACGTGACCACAATCATCATCTCGCACCGACCCTACCCTACAAGCTGGGCCAACCGCGTCGTCCACGTTAAAAATACTTTGGCCTCATAGCCGCAACTGTAGGGGCGGCCCTCCGTGGCCGCCCGTTCCTTCGGCACACACGTGTTTGGGGAACGGTCGGCCACGGAGGGCCGCCCCTACAGTTGCTCTCGAAGCATTCATTCTTGCTTAGTATACTAAGCAAGAATGACCACTTCCTTCGAGCTCGTCTCGAAAAGTGCCAATAAAAACGTACCTTGCTTGGTAAACTAAGCAGAAATCAAAACTTTCCCACTTTCTGCGTGCCTGACGTGCAATCTCCGGTCTTCCCCCAATTCAATCCGTTCACGACAAACAAGCGCATAGCGCAGAAAGATGGGTTCACCGATGTCGCCCACCGACAGAGCGCGGAAGCACAAGGATGGGAGTGTGTTGCTTTCGATTGCAGAAGACAGTGTCTGCAAGTTGAACGGCGTCGGCGCACTCACCTGGACGATTCTAGAAGAAGCTCGTGACGGTCTCAGTCTCGACGAGATCGTGCGTGCACTCGAACACGAGTTTGAAGCTATCAACTCAGAAGGCGAGCTGCTGTACGAAGTCCCGCCCGAGCAGCTTCAGACGGACACGGATCGTTTCCTGAAAAAGATGGTGTCCATCGGTTTGCTCCAGCGTTCAGACCACGGTTTTTACTCGGTCAGTGCAGACGTTACCGGCACAACTTCAGCTCCGGCAACCGAAATAGAGCGATCAAATTTTGCTGGTAACGATGTCTCGGAAGACCTGAGCATCTCGCGCCGCGAAACATTCAGCGCCTTTGTAGGTTTGTTGGCGTTCGACCTGCTATTGAAACTCGGCGGCTTTCAAAGACTGATCGGGAAAGTCGCGCGTTGGCCCATCGCAGAGCCACGCACTGCGGATCGTGAGATCTGCCTGCGTGTGCGCGGCATGGTAGACCGCGCGCAAATGTACTACCCGAAGAAAGCGATGTGTTTACAGCATTCAGCGGTAGTGACCTGTCTGCTGCGCCGCCGCGGCGTGCCCGCCCAGATGGTCCTCGCCGCCCAAACGTTTCCTCCCAAAGCCCACGCCTGGGCCGAAGTCGGCGGCGAGGTTGTTAACGATCAGAGTTCCGTAAAAAGCGAGTATCGCGTGTTGAAACGAATTTGAATCACCGGAAGAAAAGCAATGAGCGCCTTATCGGGAATACTCAACTTTGGCAGCGGCGCCGCTCCCGTTAATGAATATGACCTGGCGAAGCTGGGTGCAGCGCTTGATTCACGTGGGCCAGACGGCGGGTTCGATGTGGTTAGCGGAAATGTAGGCATGAGTTATCGCGCCTATCACACGAACCGCGAATCACGTCTCGAAGTCCAACCACTGGTTACACGCCAAGGCCACGTGCTGACGTGGAATGGTCGTCTCGACAACCGCGAGGATTTAATCCGCCAACTCGGCTCGAGGCTTCAAGCTACGAACACAATTCCCGACCTGACGATAGTGATGGCGGCGTATCTCAAGTGGGAAAAAGACTGCTTCAGCAGACTGGTGGGAGACTTCTGCCTCGCGCTTTGGGATAACCGGCTCCGAGTTCTTTATCTCGTGCGCGATGTAGCCGGCACGCGCGCTCTCAAGTATCACCTCGATAAGGATCGAATTGTCTGGTCGACAGAGACTGCGGCGCTGCTCGCGTTGCAAGACCGTGGTTGGGAGATCGACGAGCAATACATCGCGGGCGCGATGAGTCTTAATCCGATTCCGGGGCTTACACCATACAAAAACATATTCAGTGTAAAACCGGCTCATGTTGTTACCGTGAGCGCGACCGGAGACGTTCGCAGCGAGCGATTCTGGAGACTGGATTCATCTAAAACCATCAAGTACAGCACTGACGAGCAGTATCAGGAACAGGCACTCGAACAGTTCAGTGAAGCGATACGCTGCCGGTTGCGATCTGATCGTCCTGTCTTTGCGGAGTTGAGTGGTGGTCTCGACAGCTCCTCAATCGTCTGCGTCGCCGATCGACTCATCAAAAACCGTGAAGTGCAGGCGCCGGGCTTGGAAACGGTGTCGCACGTATTCGACGAATGTCCGACTTCCGACGAACGCCGCTACATCCGACTGGTCGAGGCGCAACGACAAATCCCGGGCAATCACATCAGAGATGAAGACTTCCAACTGTTGGCGCCGCTTCCGGATGATGTCGCGATACTTACTCCGAATCCGGTCACGTTGTCGTTCGGCCTTCACTCCAGAATCTGCAAGGCGATGGACCAGGCCGGCTCACGCGTGCTGTTGAGCGGTCTTGGTGGGGATCAAATGTTTGGAGGTGTTTACGGCGCCTATCCTGAAGTCGCCGATCTGCTCGCTTCGGGCAGGTTCCTAACTCTGAATCGAAGACTGCGCGCGTGGAGCAAGGCCAGGAAGCGATCGTATCTTGGCCTGCTGTGGAAAGACGCGATCGTGCGCCAGTTTCCCCAACGCTTCCAGGCAAGCACCGCCGGCCCAGCGGGACAACTTCCTCCCTGGTACAACAGCGACTTTTCGAGACGAATGAAATTGCAGGAGCGCATGCTCACAAGAAATCGATTGAGGAGTTTCCCGACACACAGCTCGCGCGATCAGGCCCGGGGTTTCCTGTCGGTGGTGAAGAACATTTCGTCGTGTTGGCGAACGGAACAGTTTGGCATTGACGTTACCTATCCGTTTGCACATCGACCCTTGGTGGAGTTTCTGCAGGCGATTCCCCTCGACCAGTTAATGCGGCCCGGCGAGAACCGCGTTGTCATGCGACGCATGCTGGCAGGAATTCTTCCGGACGAAATCGCAGCGCGTCGCACGAAAGGGAATCCACGCGAGGCAATCTTTCGCGCTGTCGCACGCGAATCCGAACGATTGCGCTCAGTGTTCGCCGACTCGCGGCTGTGTGCTCGCGGATACATCGACAAGGAGTCGATACTCGCGGCTCTTGATCGGGCGCGCCACGGTTACGAAACGCATTCGGCGTTCTTAGTGCAAACGATATCACTCGAGTTTTGGTTACGAGATCTCGAAACTCGCGACTCGTTAACCAAAAGCCCTGCCGTAGAACCCAGACGAATCGCTTGGGTACGCGCGGCAGAACCTGTCACGCCTGCCGTGTGACTGCGGTCATACGGCAGGTGGTAATTAGTAAAAAGAAAGGAGTAGGAAAATGCAGAACGAATACAACGCAGCAGAAGCAGTAGAGATTGGCAAGGCCGGAGATGTCATCCTGGGCGAGAAATCTACCATCGTGGCGCCCGACTTCCCGGGGAATGAGCCAGAGGACCGCTTTCCAGAGTAAGGAGACTCGAAATGAAAAACAATGAATACGACGCAGCAGAAGTTGTTGAAATTGGTCAGGCGCAGGCGATAGTTTTGGGTGAGAAGATCTATCTGCCAGACCTTGACAGCTCAGGCATGGAGCCCCTCGACTGGCACTACCAAGAGTAGTGAATGGTTAACTCTATGAGGAAGCGGGATGTTCTCGGCGACACTGATCAGAGTTAACGATCAGACCAATCTATACAACGCCATCACGCACATTCCCGCTTCACCATATTAATTTCTTACCGAGCTTGGCTGTTGCTGCGCGGCAGGACGCAGGTTTGACGCAAACCATTCGAGGATACGATTCCAGTAGTCAATTCGATTGCTGGGATGCTCGACGCCGTGTCCTTCATATTCGTATCGCACATACACCACTCTTTTGCCGAGACGTCGAAGTCCGACAAAGATCTCATCCGCCTGAAATGGAGAGACGTCCATCCCTCCCTGGCTGATCAGCAAAGGCGTTTCGATTTTATTCAGGAAAAAAGCCGGCGAATTTTGAACATATCGCTCAGGAAACTGCCATGGCGGTCCACCCATACGACCCTGTCCTTCCTCTGCCCAGCTAGTCCCGAGGGCATTACCATTTTTCAACAGCGCACCATACATGCTGGTGAGACTGCCGAAGCCGACGTCCATAACAGCAGCTTTGAACCGTTCGGTTTGTACGATTAGTGCGAGAGTGCTGTAGCCGCCGTAACTGGCTCCCATTACTCCCAATCTATCAGGATCGGCAATTCCCATTTCGATCGTCTTGTCTACTGCAGGCAAGACCGTCTTCGCAAGGTCCTGCATCGGCGTTCCTACAGTCAGAGGCGTATCGGGAAGTAGAACTGCGTAGCCACGCGAGGAAAACAGATGCAGGTTGTAATGTTCGTTCCCGGAGCCGCCGTAACGATTGACGTTGGCCGACAGCATCGAGCCGCCATAAACCCAAACTACTAACGGATACCGCCTGTTGCTTTGATAGTTCGCCGGCAATAACAAGGTCGCCTTGAGCTTCTTCCCATCCGGCGTGGAATAATCGATCAACCGAGCGTCTCCGGCCGGGTAGCGCTCGAGGTCGGGGTTTATGTGTGTCAGTTGGCGGACGCCAGTGAATTCTCGGTTCGTGACCCAGAGGTTTAGTTCCTGTCGCGCGTTCTCTGACGCATAAATCATGAGCTCATCATCATTTGAAACACCGCGTAGCATGGGGCTGATGCTTATGTCAGCTTCGAGCAACTTACTAAAGTCACCAGTGCGTGTATCGACCCGGTAAAACCCTTCTTGTTTGGTAACGGAGTTACTGGTGTTGACGTAAATCGATGCGCCGTCAGGCGACCATATTTGCTGTCCATCATGCCGAGAGACAATGCTCCTGATCTGACGGTTCCACGTAGCGGTAATAGCTGTTGCTTTGGCTTCCGTCGTTGGGATGCGCCAAATCTTGTTATCACCAGGTACGTAAATCGTCTGCCCGTGTTTATCCCAGAGCGGCGTTTGCACGAACCGCACGCGCACGGTCGCAGAAACCTTACGCGGCTTTTCGCCACGCGACCAAAAGAAACACTCGCCGTCTGAGATGTACGCGATGGTCCGCCCATCCGGTGACCACGCTGCCGGCAGCGAAGGTGGGCCAGGCGAGAAGTCACTAACACGCTCAGTTTGTCCAGTCGACAGTGAGACTACTGATAGGTTGTAGGTATAAAGAAGTTGATTGTCTGGCTTTGGCTGCGTTGGTGATGAATAGATGACTCTATCGCCGTTAGGTGAGAGTGAGTAAGCAACAATCTTCTCCTGCTTAACGATTCTTTTCATGCTGCCGGTATGCGTATCCAATATTGCAAGGTCTCCGAGGAATGAATCCATCGAGCTCGGAAGTTTTAGCGCAGAACTCTCTGACTCGTAGACCGATCTTGCGGCTGGATCGTATGGTTCTCGTCTTGTGGTTCCGTCGAAGCAATCAAATGTTTGAGTGTTGCCAGTAATTTTAGTCAGGACTTGCCGGCCATCGGGCGTCCAGAGGATCTTTTCTAATCGCGACCGCGCGTGAACGACCGCAGTTGTCAGGGCCCTCAGTTTTCCGGTTGAGCGTTCCCAGATCCATACGTGTGCTTTACCGGATCGATCTGAGTAGAAAGCCAGCGATTTACCGTCCGGGGACCAGCTCGGTCCCCAGTTTGCGCCTTGCCCGGAGCTAATGTTGATCGTTTGTCCGGTCTTTGTATTGCTGATAAGAAGATCGGTATTGGCGAGCAAGTATGGGATGCTGGTGCACGTAAAGGCTTTCCACTCATCACTCGGGAGGCCCTGTAATTTTCGGCGCCGGGGATCAGTAAGCGTGTAGGCAACCCACGCACCGTCCGGAGAAAGATCCAACTCAACCGGCGTAAAAGACTTTGCCGTGCTGGCGGTTTCCACCGGCAAAGGCTGGAGGGAACTTTGGGCGTTCAAACTGATAACAGAGAGAAGTAAAAGCGCAAGACCTCGCATTGCTGGGGCTGTCATCGCTGTGTCCTCCGAATGTGTTTAGAATCCGAGTCTCAGGGCAAACTGAATGGATCTTGGACCACCAATCTGGAACAACGGACTGAGTCCAGTACCTTGACTACCCAGACTTGTCGCCAGCGTTCGTGTCGTGCGGCCAAACTGCGCGCTCGTTAAGTTGTTTTCAGGAAGACCAAAGTTGGGATGGTTAAAGAGATTGAAGGCTTCAGCTCGTAACTGAAGATGCACGTTCTCCGTGAAATTGAATTGGCGGCGTAACGCGAAATCGACTTGATTCAGCGGGAAGCCGCGCAAAGCATTCCGCCCAAGATCTCCTTGTTTTCCTGCGGGCGCAGGACAGAAGGGACCTCGACAACCCGGTCGCGCCGGGTCGACTGTGTTGTTCAATCTCTTACCGCCGGGCGCGAGAGGATCGTCGACATAGATCGGTATGCCGGGAGTAACATTCACGCGGCGTTGCACCGATCTTCCCAACTCATCAACTTCGGTTCCCGAACTAATGCTAAACGGCGTCGATGATTGCATCCGTACGATTACATCAGTGGCCCACCCGCGAAACACCGCTTTGGTGAATGCATTCGCTCGCAGCGTTGGCAACTCGTAGGTGACAGCCGCGGAGAAGTTGTGCCGGACATCGAAGTCCGCGTTTCCTCGCACGACGTTGTTAACCCCCTGAGTGGAAATCTGCTCATCTGAGATCTCGTCGATTGCATGGGCCCACGTGTAGGACGCGATCGCTTGCAAGCCGCGGGAGAGTCGTCGCTCGAATTGCAACTGCATCGCGTGATAATCAGAAGTGGCGCCGTTATTCGTGTAGGTCACGCTGGAGAAGGTTGGGTTGGGATTGCTCATGATCTGAGTACGCAGCAATCGCCGTCCGGCGGCTCCCACGTAGGTCGCCGAGAACACCTGGTTTTGGCCCAGGAGGTAGTCGACGGCCGTGTTCCACTGCATCGTGTAGGGCAGTTTTAACTCCGGGTCATAGCCGTTGATGCTGAATGGCGGAGGTGGATTAAAACTAGGTAAGGCTGCTTGTGCGGGCGACAACGGGTAGACAAGGTTAGGCGTGCCTACAATCCTGGTTGCAAACGGATAGCGTGTGAATGCTTCGCCCGTTTGACCGTTTCCGAGATCGTAAAAAACTCCGAACCCGCCGCGAATCGTCACTTCGGCAACGTGTTTTTGGAACGGGTGAATCGCGATTCCGACTCGTGGCGCGAAATTGTTGTAGGTCGTTTCGTAAAGTGGTTCGCCGTGGGGAGCAAGCGCGATGGTTGCCCGGCTGTTCACTCCAGTGAGCGCGTAAGGGAGATTGCCATTCGCTTCAGAGGGTGGCGGATTAACGTCCCAGCGTAGGCCATACGTGAGGGTCATTGAAGTGGTAGCACGCCAGGTGTCCTGTCCGTAAAGCGAAAAGTTATTGAAGAGCGGCCGGGAACTTTTGATAGCAAAAGTAGCTGAGGTCGAGGCGCGACCAGACAGAACGGCGGCAGCATTGGTGAAAATCGCGGTCTGGCTGTAGTCCCTCGGATTGTAGACAGGTGCGAGTCTGCGGTAATCAACACCTGTTTTGAACTGGTGGTTTCCAAGCTGGTGCGAGTAGTTATCGATAACGTTGAATTGCCTCTGAAAATTATTGTTAAAAGTGCCGAGCGTTAACTGGCCCAAGAGTCCCATAGTGACACTCACCAGCGATCGTTGGTCCAAAGCAGACGAGGGAATTAATAGTGTTTTATCGAATGGAACCGCGCCGTTGAAGTTGTCGAGATCCGAGAAGCTTTGACCGTGCACCTGACTGAAGTTGAATCGCACTTCGTTATTGGCCCGTGCTGAAAGGACGTGAGTCATTCCCAGGGTAAGGGTTTGGGTCGTGAGAGCGGAGGTGCTTAAGGTACTAAGGAGGCGCGTGACAGTTTCCGATGGCGCATAATCATACCGCCCAAAGATCGTCACCCTATCTCTGAACTTGTGGTCCACACGAAAACTTGTTGCATTCAAGAAGGAGGGATTTGAAAAACTGGCTGCATAGGGCGCCTGGCCGGTTGTTCCGATTTCCGCACCGGTGGGCGAGGGAAGCGCGTTCAGAACAGGTTGTAATGTTAGGGGTGCAGCTTGTCTGATGCGAGTTGCGAGGATGACCCGGTTCTCGGTTTGGGGCTGTCTTAAACGAAGTCCTTCGTACGAAAAGAAGAAGAATGTTTTATTCCGCCCGTTGTAGCCGACCAACGGTCCACCTTCGCCAAAGCGCGGTAGGAGCACTGGACCACCAAGTACGAAGCCGAAGTCGTTTTGACGAAGGGCCGGCTTCGCCAGGCGGTTCGCGTTGACAAACCAGTCTTTGGCGTCGAGGGCGTCATTGCGGAAGTATTCGAAGAATGTCCCATGAAAGTCATTCGTTCCGGAGCGCGTCAATATTTGCACCTGGCCACCAGGCGAGCGCCCAAACTCAGGAGCAAAGGTCGACGTCTGAATTTTGAACTCTTCGAGAGCGTCGACAGAGACGAGGCTGTTCGTTCCTCCGAAGGTATTCATACCGGGAAGAGAGCCGGCAAAATCCTGCGAG
>Ga0105242_10002192_pt1 | contig 15419 bp, 10 predicted proteins | sample KBSM24metaG_FD_81521 | JGI IMG/M metagenome (GOLD analysis project Ga0105242, IMG submission 81521) | Miscanthus rhizosphere microbial communities from Kellogg Biological Station, Michigan, USA - KBS M2-4 metaG | ecosystem: Host-associated > Plants > Roots > Rhizosphere > Soil | place... | reverse complement strand
TTTGCATTCGGTAAATCAGATCTCAGGAGACTCCGGAATGCATCGACTAGCGCGAAATGTCTTGGTGTTTACTCTGACGGCGTCGATTGGCTGGTTCCTGTTTGCGGCCCTCACACGTGCCAGAATGCCCGAGCCACGAATTCCAGCTTTCCATCTTTTTCAGCCAGAGATTACTGAGATCTCTCTGGAAGCAGACTTCAGTGCCTGCCTTTTTGACCACTGTCCGCGCTCCTACAAACTCGTGTTCGCGCCTAATGCACCCACCGGCTCCGCACAAGCATCGTTGTTTGGCGGTAAGGAAATTGGCGTTCAGGGTGGGATGATCCAATGGGATGATTTTGACAAGCTCGCTGAGTTACTGGATTCAGAAGACTTTTTTGCGTGGACGGGTGACAATACGGGATGCAACGACTGTTTAATTACCAGCGTTAGCGCCGTACGCGACGGACAACGGAAGACTGTGAGTTACATAAATGGGAACGCTCCGCTCAAGTTCTGGACCGTTCAGAGAGCAATTGAAGGAACAGCCACACAAGTCAGTTGGTATGGCAACAAACCGGGACTTCAGGTTGATCCAGGCGTCGTCGGACAATGACGTTAGTCTGGCCCGGCAGCTCTTCACCGAATACGCCTTGAGCCTGGGATTTAGTCTCTGCTTTCAGAACTTCGATCAGGAACTCGCGAGCCTTCCGGGCAAATACTCACCACCCTCTGGGCGTCTACTGCTTGCCTATCTAAACGAGCAATTGGCCGGCTGCATTGCCTTACGACAGTTGGACACGGACACCTGCGAAATGAAAAGGCTCTTTGTTCGCCCGGAATTTCGGGGTGCGAGACTCGGAAAGGTCCTGGTTGAGGCAATCATCGCTGAAGCACGAGCCATCGGTTACAAACGAATGTGTCTCGATACGGTTCCTGGGCAGATGGACAGGGCCATCGGGCTCTATGAAGCAATAGGTTTCCGCGACGTTGAACCTTATTACGACAACCCTGTCGAGGGAGCGAGGTTCATGGAATTGCATTTGTAAGCGAGCCGTTGGTTTTGCGGCTATGCCGCCCTCCCGTGCGGAAAGCCTCCGGCTTTCCGTAAGCAACTTAGAAAAAGAGAGGGCGGCAAAGCCGCCAAAAAGTCGCGGGCTTGACGGAAAGCCAGAGGCTTTCCGCACGGGAGCCGGCACAGCCGCATCACGATCATGTACAATTCAACCCTCGCAATAAAACCAAATTCCGGAGTGTATAACTGATGTCCAAAATCCAGGCGGAAACCGCTAATGGTCTAGTTGAAACAGAAGCCCCTGAAGGTAAAAAGCTCGTACTCGTAATCGAAGATGCCGGTGTAGATATTCTCCATCGTTGTGGCGGCAACGCGCGCTGCACGACGTGTCGAGTTGAGATTCTTGAAGGTGAACCGGGCGAAATGGGAGAGCTTGAGCGAAATCGGCTGTCAGTTGAAGCAGAACTTGCGCCGAATGTTCGTCTCTCTTGTCAGATTCACGTGCATTCGGACTTGAAAGTGAAAGTGATTAACCAGGTGAGCGTTCGTGGGATGGATGCCGGACCACGGCCGTTGGATTAATGTTGTCCGATATGCTTCAGCTTGTCGTTGATGCTCGCTAGACAACTCTCCGCGATTCATAGCGACAAGCTGAAGCATATCGGACATTTAAACAGGTCGTTGCGCGTCACTGTAGTCTGGGTGTAATCTTCGCGCGTACTTCCAGTCACAACTTTGAACAGGCATTCCTGCCTGTTGAGATCGAAAAAACAGACAAGAATGCCATCCTACATCTCGGAGGACCTATGCTAATCGAGTCAACTGCTCATCTCCCCATCAGTCTGGCTATGTTTCAGGAAATGTTTCATTCGCCTGACAAAGATGCGTTGCTGCGCATCGGTTTTAGATGGTTCCACTTTGTCGCAGGCATCACGTGGATTGGACTGCTCTATTTTTTCAACCTGGTTAACGTGCCCGTACAAAAAGGACTCGACGCTGAAACCAAAAAGAAGGTCAACCCTGACTTGCTGGGACGAGCGCTCTGGTACTTCCGTTGGGGAGCTGTCGTCACGGTTCTTGCGGGTCTCGCTTACTTCGCCATGTTCACCCTTAAGGGCGATGTGGCCAATGCTAATGCGCTTGGCGGTGGGAAGATCAGCCTGATCCTCGTGTTACTGGCGTGGCTCACTTATCCAGTTGTGCTGTTCCTGATTGAGTTTCTGATTATAAAGAAGGTTCCAGGCGTCATTAAGGACGGACGCATTTTCGCCGTAGTTATGGCAGTCCTGGTTCTCTTCTTCACCTGGGGACTCCTTCGATTCTTTACGGGAATGTTGACGGTAGGCGTTGAGAGTTATGCCAGCAACAAGACCTATTCGATTGGAGTAGGCGGCGCGTACGGCATTCTGATGATGCTCAATGTCTGGGGAATCATCTGGCCCAACAACAAACGCATACTCGCAGCAACTGCTGGTACGGGTCCAGCGGCGCCTCCTGAACTCGCGCGGCAAGCGTTTATTGCCTCGAGAACAAATGCATGGCTATCACTGCCGTTGTTGCTGTTGATGGGCACAGCTCACGGCGATTGGGTAATCTTCGGTAAATAGCGGCCGGGTCCGTTTTACCAACTGGGTCTGTTTTACGAACCATTGGTCATTTGTCATTTTCCATTTGTCAGTTTCCATTTGAATTTGCGAATTGGCGAGCTAGCCACATACTGGCCGTTATTGCAAAATGGAAACTGAGAAATGGAAAATGACAAGTGACCAATGGTTTTTTCCGTCTGCCACTTAGCCACACTTAATACGCAGCCTCTCCACTGATTTGTCACACACGCGGTGGATAGTTAACTTCCCCAGTATTTCTCCCGCACTTCTCCCCTTATCATTTTTTGAAATTCCTATACGGAGGGTAATCACATGAGTTCGCTCGGTTCTTATAAAGCACGCCAGTTTAATCTCAGCGGTCTAAAAGGAATCTCAGACCAGACTCTGGAGATGCATTTCAAGTTGTACGAAGGCTACGTCAAAGAGACCAATAACCTGACCGACAAAATCACAGAGTTCATCAAGGACGGAAAAGTCGATCAGGAAGAAATGCCTGCCTACTCAGAGCTGACGCGTCGACTCGGGTTTGAATACAACGGGATGGTTCTGCACGAGTACTACTTTGACAACCTACAGAGTGGCGGGGGCATTGGAGACCCGGAAAAGACTTCCCAGTTTGTCAAAGCAGCCGAGTCAACTTTTGGCAGTTACGACATATGGAAAGCTGACTTTGTTGGAATTGGAAAGATGCGCGGAGTTGGCTGGGCCATCTGTAATCAAAATCCAGCGAACGGTCGGATCTCAAATCACTGGATTACGCTCCACGAGACAGGAAATGTGGCGGGCTTCAGTCCCATTCTCGTTATGGACGTTTGGGAACATGCTTTCCTGCTGGATTACAAACCGGCAGAGCGTCCGAAGTACATCGAGGCTTTCTTCTCAAACATCCACTGGGCGGAAGTCGAGAAGAGATTGAAAACACCGGCTGGCCAAACCGCGCGTGCGTGATTACAAAGCGGATGTCCGACGAACTTTAGTTTGTCGATGTGTGAGCCAAAGAGACCTGGAGGTCGCAACGACAAACTAAAGTTCGTCGGACATCTTTACCCTTTCCTACTTCTGTGGCAGCGCTGGCTTCTTCAGGGTGCAGTCAACTGACAACGACTTAAAGAAAGCTAACAGATCCTCACGCTGCTCCGGCAGAATCTTGTGCACTTCGAGATTCTTCTTGTCGAGATGCTCGTTTGGTTTTCCGCCCGCCAACATGATGTCCATTGCTTCTTCGAGAGTCTTCGCACTGCCGTCGTGGAAATACGGAGCCGTGTTAGCGATGTCTCTTAGTGTCGGTGTCTTGAATGCTCCGGTGTCTTCAGGCTTATTCGTAACCTTGAAACGACCGGGGTCAGGCTCTTTCGCGTCCATACCGATGCCGACGTTGTGATACTGCTGGTCGGTAAATAGAACGCCGTCGTGGCAGTTGTTGCACTTGATCGCTTGAAAGATATTCCAACCACGGAATGCACTTTGATTAATCGCGGTGTTGTCCCCAGCCTTCCAACGATCCCAGGCTGTGTTGCCGCTGATGATTGTCCGTTCGAAAGCCGCAATCGCTTTCACGACGTTGTCCGGGGTCGCGTCGCTTTGAAAGACTTTCTGAAATTGCGCTTTATATTCTTGTAGCGCATTCAGCTTTACGACAATGTCTTCAGCCTTGGCTCCCATATTTCCGCCGGTCCAGGCAGCTAACGCTTGCTTCTCGAGTGAAGCACTGCGACCGTCCCAGTAAAATTCTTTGTGGTAACCAATGTTCCAGAGTGTCGGACTACTCCGGGTCAGTTGCTTGTTTCCAGCGCCGATCGCCTTTGGCAAACCGTCTGTCAAACCGTGCTCACAGACATGGCAGGAATAGCAAGACCTCGTACCATCAACACTCAAGCGCTCGTCGAAAAACAGCTGACGTCCCAACGCCACCTTCTCAGGAGTCATTGGATTATCTTGCGGGATGGACATCGGTTCGTAACTCTTCAACGGTTCTGGCAAGGGTAGGATTTCAGGAGTGAAGCCGCCAGCAGTTTCAGTTGCGTTCTTGTTGCAACCTGCAATCAGGGCAGCGGCGATAACGAGAAGAATGACAGCGAGAAATCCGAGAAGTTTTGTCCTACTCATGAATAAAACTCGCGAAGAAAAACGATCGCTCCTCCGTTCTGTGGTTTCGGTCGCCGCGGATTCTTACACTGGCCCAACGAAATGTCTAGAGTTTGTTTGTGGCACAGACTTCAGTCTGTGTACTGGGAATCAGAAAACGGGGGACGAAGAAAAAACCATTGGTCGTATCATTTGAGATTTGTCAGTTGGTCAATTGATGAAGACACGTGATGTGTTTATGAGTCGCCGTGTGGTCCGCTTCAGATCATCAAATGCAAAATGTCAAAATGATATATGACCAATGATTCCGATCGAGACTATCAAGTTAGACGTTTTGCTCACACAGACTGAAGTCTGTGCCACTTTCTTGTATTCTTACAATCGTGATTATGAAACGTTTGCTTGCAACCATCGCCGCCGCATTGTTGCTCTCGTCGTGCTCGAACAACGACAACTCGCACACAACGGCAACTATCTACATAGCGCCACCGGCACATCAAGTTCTGGTTGTGGTTTCTAAACCTGTGCCGATCATCGGCAATCCCCCTGACGTCGACCCATCAGCAGACAAAACAAAACCATTGCTCGTCTTCAAACTTGAAAACGGTAAAACGTTTCGCGTTGGTGACGAGGTCCCAATCGACTTCTCAGTGCTGAACGCTAAGCTTAAAGCTAACGGCGGTGAATTTCGCGTGCGTTACATCATCGACGACGACGATATGAAGTTGCTGGATAGTAGTGATCCGTTCTGGCTCGCCGGCTGGACTCCGGGCAAACATACAGTTCGACTTGAACTCATTGGGCCCGACGGCTGGCCCTACAAGAACGGCAACGCGAACATAGTAACGAGAGAAATTTCGGTTGGTCCGTAATGATCTGTAGTCACAAATAGGACGGATGATTCTTTTACACTCCGTCCTATCTGTGGCTTTCCTTCAGCTACTTTCCAAACCGATCACAGTATTCACCTGAAGTAATAAACGCCTTCACCATTTCCGCGTCGATGAAGTTGCCATTGAACTGATTCAACTTGTTCAGCCAAAACTCCCAACCACGGAAATCCGTATCCTGAGGGTCATCTGGATTGCGACGCAGATAGCCGAAGTATTGCATCAGGACAAAGGCCCGATTCTTTTCATTGTTTTTCATATCTGAGTCGTCAGCCACTTTCCTCAACACGCTTGCTCGCCCTTGAGTTACGGTTGGAGCTCCAATCAACTCAGCGACAAGTTGATCACGCTCGGACTGGGAAAGCACACCACCCGAATTCTGATTCAACTTGTCGACAAATTGTACGGGCGTCATTGAAAGAGGAAATGCGCCCAGGAATCTTTGACGCTGCACAAACTCCTGGAAGTACGCAACCTTATTACTCTCGAGTTGCTGCTCCCAATTTCCTATTCCAACTTGAACTCCAAGACCAATGCGTTGGCTATCAGGCAGGAATTCGTTAAATCGGATGATCGGTACAGGCACTGAAACATTTGGCGAATTAGTATCGCCAAAGGCTGCTTTGTAGTTCCGATAAACAAGGTAACCAGTCTCCTGAAATTCAATCGATAGGAAGAATGCAGCTGAGACATTGATCTTCTTGAGTTCCCGGCATTGAGCGTCTCCGCAAGAATCGATTTGGTTCGTCCAGAAGGCGAGTCCCGCAGCATCCGGCTCACGATTGAGAAAATCGTGATAGTGCTGTCGAACGAAGAAGGCAGTATTGAAACTGGCTTCACGAACGGGACTGCCGGTATCAGTGATGTCGTTGCTGATGATGTTGAGAGGCACAGTGGTTGGTCCACCCAGCAAACCACCTGTGGGATTCGACAACCCAAGATTCGCTGATTCTGTTGGTTCGGCGAACGTGTCGTCTGTAAGCAAAACATTGAAGGTCTGACTCGTAACACCCGCCTCAAAACGCAACGTACCTACTGCGGTCGTATAGTCGGTTCGATCACTCGCACTGCCACTAACAGTTCGATAGTCGACCGTAGCGGTACCAGTTGTTCCACCGAGGCGGTTGACAGTGATCTGGATCTGACCGCTGTCTTCATTAGCGGTGTAACTCGGCGCACTAAACTGAAATAGTGACGTTGACGACGAGGCGTCGACGATGGTTCCGAGTCCCTGACCATCATTGATTGCAACGCGAAGTGGGTTCGTTAGATTGAGGAAAAATGTTTCGTCTGGTTCGGCCGTGCCATCAGTCAAGATTGGTACTTCGACTTGCTTCAGAGTTTCGCCTGGAGCAAAAACTAAAGTGCCGGCAGTAAGCGTGTAGTCTGTACCAGCCGTGGCTGTTCCGTTTGCGGTTGAGAAGTTCACTTGAAGGCTTCGGCCGGTGGGAACGTTGAGCGCGACACTAAAGACTGCTTTAGCTCCAGCCCCTTCCAGGACAGCAACATCGGTTACGGTAAGTTGGGCCAGCGGATCATCGTCAATGATAGGGACGAAAGTAGTTGGTGTAGTGATCGAGGCGTTAACTGCGTTGCTCAAAGTCAGCAGGAACGTTTCCGTGTTCTCATCAAGCGTGTCGCCGATGAATTGAACAGGAACGTTCTGCGTGTCGATGCCAGGGTTGAAAGTAAGACTGCCTGATGCTGGGACAAAGTCAACGTTCGCGGTAGCGCTGCCCGCTGTGACGCTATAGCTAACACTGACAGTTCGATTTGTTTGAGCACTCAAGTGAACAGGAATATTCACAGTCTTGTTTCCGACGTTGCCTTCCGGGTAACCATCAAATGCCTGGGCGTCGACGGCGACTGAAAGTGGGGTGGTCGCGTCGAGAATATGAATGACCGTTTGGTACTTACCGCCTAGCGCTTCGAGGTCCGGTACGCCGCTAAGCGTTAGTTCAACTGTTTCTTCCGGTTCAGTTACACCATCATTTAATACGGGAAGAAGGATTGTCTTTTCAGTTTCTCCGTCGGCGAAGACGAGCGTTCCTGACACCACAGTGTAGTCAGTTCCTACCGTTGCCGTTCCACCCGTTGTTGCGTAATTGACGCTCAAAGATCCTTTACTGCCGCCGACTCTAACAACTTTAACCATTGCGTTGCCGACATCCTCAAGAACCGTTATGTCCTTCGCAATGAATTCAAGACTGCCTCGAGTATTCGCAGAGTTACAGGCTGAGAATTCAGAGGTGTTGCCGTTAGGATCGGTAGCAGTTGAGGTAATTGTTCTATTGGCTGCCAGCGCAGTTGGGATCGTAACGTCAAACGTGGCGTTCCCGTCGGCGCCCGTGTTTACCTGAGTCACACCAAAAGGCGAAGCACCTTCACCGTTGCCACTCGCATCGCAGGCAGCGTTTGAAAAGAAGTCGATGGTGAATGGAGTTGAGGGAATGCTGTTGAGGAAACCCTTGATGTTGGTGCTGACACCGTTAGAAGTAACCGAAGTGATGGTCGGGAAGTTTTGGAGATTGTTTGCGCCTGTATCTCCGTCACCAGCATCATTCGGATTAATGATTCCATCCTGATTGAGATCGATTCCCAACCCATCATTCGAAAAAATCGCGTTACCACGAATTCGATTATTAGTGGAACCGAAGGGTGAAACGCTTACGGCGTTGTTATTAAACGCAATCGTGTTTCCTTCGCCGGATAGATCACCACCAAGTTGCGCTTGGAACACACCATTCATGTTTATTCCACTTACCGTGTTGGCTAATGGTCCATTTCCGTCCGCTGTTAGTCCGACATAGTTGCCTTGAATAACTACTCCGGTTGAGTTGGACAAACTGATGCCGACTTGATTGCCGGAAATCACATTTCGCGCGCCAGTCTGGGGGCCACCGATGATGAACAAGGAACCCGGAATCGAAATGCCTATTTGATTACCTAATGGTTTTTGACCAGTGACATCAGTGCCGATCAGATTGCCTTGTACCTTGGTCAAGTTGCTACCACCGTTAAGCAGGATGCCGGACTGATCGTTTCCAGAGATCAGATTGCCAGCGCCATTTTCCAGGCCGCCGATAGTGACTGAATCGTTTACAACTATGCCCTCGCTATTTCCCAACTTGATTGTTCCTGTAATGTCGGTCCCAATGTAGTTTCCTTTGAGAGTGACGGATGGGGCACTGAGCTGAACACCAATTCCGTTGCCCGCTATTATGTTTCGCGCTCCTGGAGTGGTTCCACCTATGGTGCAATTCTGAGCAGTAAAGAAGACGTTGACTCCAATGCCATTGCCCACCTTTGCAGTTCCGGCAGCATTTAAACCGATCAGATTACCTTGGATGGTCGTGTTGGGCGCAGTCACATCAAGGCCTCTGTCTGCGTTGCCTGAAATCACATTTCCGATGACTTGTGTATTCGCCGCACCTGAGGAGGAACTGAGCCATGTGATACCTTCGCCATTTCCGAGGGCCGCATCTCCGGCGCTGTTCGTTCCGATGTAGTTACCTCGGATCACATTGTTAGTGGTATTGATCGAGATCCCCTCTTGAGATCCTGAGAGAACATTTCTTGCAAGTGGCGTTGATCCTCCGATGATGTTTCCACTTGAGCCAGCGTTTATGAAGATGTTTGGGCCGAAGTTTGGCTGTTTGATTGTCCCGGTCTTATCGAGACCGATAATATTTCCTTCGATCTTGTTGTTGCCGTTTGTCTGCAGAGTGATGGCAGGACCGGGCATCCGGTTAATGATGAGGGCGCGAATTGTAGAGTTTCCACTAGTAATGACTATGCCTGACCCTGCCGTCGCGCCGTTAAGTTCGACTAAGGGTGAACCGCTATAACCGGGCTGTGTTGAACCATCGATAACGACAGGATCGGTGATTGTCGGCAGTGGAGCAGTCAGCGCAATGGTCTGTACGCCACTGCCGGGAATGTTGAACGTGATCGTGTCGGCGCCTTGAGTAGCGTTCGCATCCAGCATTGCCTGGCGCAAACTGCCAGCACCATGATCGCTTGTGTTGGTAACAACGAAAGCAACACGTAACGACTGGAAGTTGAGCGTTGTGTTTGCATTTAGACTGTTAACATTGTTCGAAGGTGGAACGACGGTGAAGCCCAATAGTGTCGGCGTCACGGTATAGTTTCCACCATCAGGGGCACTGAATGAATAATTTCCGTTTGAGTCAGTCGTCGTGAATTCAGTTTGAGATCCGGTAAGCGCAACGTTTGCTCCAACAAGTGGCGCACCGCTTTCAAGCACAATTATCTGACCGCTAATCGTGTGAAACGGCGTCGCCGATGGAGAGAGTGTGAAGTTAGCAGTCTGATTTGAGTTGATGTTATTGAAAGTTTGCGACGGTGGTGTAAATGAGAAACCTGTCTTGGTGCAGCTAACAGTGTACGTCGCGCCGGGTACCAGGTTTGCAAATTGGAAAGTCCCATCTGTTCCGGTTACGAATGAATCGTTCCTCGTGCCGGACAAAGTTACCTTCACCCCATTTTGAGGAACGTTGGATCCATCTTTGACTGTTCCGCTAATCGAAAAGCTCGCGCCCACCTTCACAACGAACCCGTTAGAAAAAGTGTTACTTATGCGATAGGCATCGGTGGTCGTAGGAAAGCCGGCCGCTCCCTGACCTGTGACAAATGCGTTCCCAGCTACATCCACGGCAACAGCAGAGGCAAAATCGTTTGCGGGGTTAGACGTTGTGGAGAATGGCCCACCTAGGTAAGTTGAATAATCCAAACTCAAACCGTTGGTATTGATCTTAGTTAGAAAAGGATCTGTATCGCTCGTATTGGTGTTGCCAATCACGTAAAGCTCACTACTGTTAAGCGGGTGAACCACCAGCTTTCGTGCGTCCCGGATCTGGCCGGTAGCCAGGGATTGCCAATGCTCGCCAAGGTCGGTGGATTTGAAGATCGCCGCTACTGAGGGATCCGAAGAAAAATCGGTAGTCGCGTATACATTCGAACTGTTCGACGGATCGATTGTTATCGTGTTGCCGAAATTCAGATTGTTGGCAAGCTTGTTGGCCCACGTCGTCCCACCGTCACTACTCTTAAACAGTCCAAATGGAGAAGCGGCGTAAAGGATCGAAGGATTTGTTGGATCAATTGCAACGCGACCAACAGAAGGGCTGTTCGGAGCGATGGGGATGAGTGTCCAAGTATTGCCCCCGTCAGTCGACTTCAAAACCCCACCGGAGTTGTTTTGAGAAGCGTAAACGATTTGATTGTTCTGTGGATTAATCGCAAACGAAGTAACGAATAGAGTCTGCTGGCCACCAATCTGAGTCCAGGTAGTTCCACCATTAGTTGTTTTGAAGCATCCGCTGATTCGGCTGCTCAGGTAAACAGTGTTCGGCGTGACAGGATCTGTTTCAATCGCGGTAACAGCTGGAAAGTTCTGGTTGCCATTTGCAGGTGACCAGGTATTACCAGCATCTGTGCTTTTGAAAATCACACCTACATCTCCATTGCCAACATACATCGTTGAAGGGTTCTGTTTATCCAGAGCGAGCACTTCGGTTTGAAGGTTTGTGAGTCCGTTGTTGGTAGCTGACCAAGTGTTGCCATTGTCCGAACTTCGATAAACGCCTCTGGTTGTAGCAGCATAGAGTGTCAGCGAATTGGGATTCATGACGAGATCCCGAGCGGGTGGAACCCCTCCATTGTTGTTGTTCCAACTGGAGCCACCGTTTGCAGATTTGAATATCGGACTTAGGGTCTTAAAAGCACCGGCAACAATCGGAAAGTTGTTAGACGCAGTAGCGCCCGTAACGTAAGCGTTACCGGTTCCATCAACCGCAATCCCCTGCGCTCTATCATCTCCGGAACCTCCGAGATATGTTGAGTAAATAGCCCCTGAACCACTCGAGTTCAACTTCGTTACGAATGCGTCACCCGTGAAACTACCCCCTCCGAAATTTGGTTGGATAGCGCTTACGATGGGAAAGTTAGACGAAGCGGTGTAGCCAGTTACAAAAGCGTTTCCAACTGAGTCTACGGCGATAGCGTTGCCGGCATCACGCTCTATCCCACCCAGATAAGTTGAGTAAGAGAATGTTTGACCGGTTGCGTCTATCTTGGTGACAAACGCATCGGGAATAAATTGAGTTGCAGAACCGTTTGTCTGAAGAGCGCCCGGCGTTGTGGGAAAGTTCGTTGAGTTGGTTTCTCCGGTAACGTAAGCGTTTCCCGTCGAGTCGGCTGCAATCGCGCGACCTGTATCAGTCGAGTTGCCACCCAGGAAGGTTGAATAGACCAGCGCAGTACCCGATGGCGAGAACCTGGTGACGAAAGCATCCTGAGTACCTTGTAGCGTAGCTTGTTTTGGATTCTGAAGCAGGAAATCGCTGGAGGCAGTCAGACCTGTAACCAATACACCGCCTGCTCCATCGATCGCTATTCCTGCGCCCTCGTCGCTAGCGCTTCCACCGAGGTAAGTTGAAAAGGTGATTGCATTGCCGGCAGGATTCAACTTGGTTACAAAGGCCTCACCACCATTCTGAGAACTTCCGGTGCCATTCAGATCGAGACCGGCAAACACTGTTGTCGGTGAAGCAGGAACGACAGCGAGGGCTGTGACCGATGCGCCTTGAAGTCCAGAACGAACTGGTGTCCAGGAGCTACCGCTGTCAATTGTCTTGTAGATGGTCGCGACATTAGCTCCAACATAAAGAATGTTTGGGGCTGAAGGATTAATGGCAAGACTCCGAGTAAAGAGTCGAGTGATCCCATTGTTGACAGGATTCCAGCCCGCAGCGCCGGTTGTTGTTTTGAAAACACCGCCAGATCCAGTGGCAACATAAAGCGTCGATGAATTGGATGGATCGATTACTACAGCATTCACAACTGTATCCGTCATCCCCGTGTTTGATCGCACCCACATTGTTCCGGCGTTTGTGGTTTTGAAAATTCCGCCACTCCCGCCAGCGGCGGCGTAGACCGTACCCGAGTTGTTAACATCGAAAACGAATGAATGAACATTGCCAAAATTGATTCCGTTGTTGGCAGCGGTCCAGGATCCTCCGGCGTTGGTACTCTTAAACACGGTAAACGAAGTCCCCGCATATAAAGTGCCCGGGCTTTGAGGATCAATACCTAATCCAGATACGAAACCTGTGCCGAGTCCGGAATCAGCAGCGGACCAGGTGGTGCCTCCGTTCATGCTCTTAATTACTGCGGCGTTCGGATTTCCTGATGTGCCGGCGTAAAGGGTGTTTGGGTTTTGTGGATCAATAACAAGTGTGACCACACCGGGTCCGGTATTGAGTTGGGACCACGACGTTCCGCCGTTTATTGTTTTGTATAGCCCTCCTACTGCGATCGCATAAGCAGTTGATGCTGAGGCTGGGTCTACCACCACTTTAGAAATCGCCAACACTCCTAGTCCACTGTTACTGGCCGCCCAACTAGCGCCGCTGTCGCCACTCTTTACCAGATTTGTATCGTTACTTCGTATCGCGTTTACTGTAGGAAAATTTAGCGAGTCAGTTCTGCCGGTGATGTAAGCCGATCCCGAGCTGTCGATTGCGATTGCTGCGCCAAAATCATCCTGAGTACCTCCAATTAGCGTGCTATAGACCAGGGCTGTTCCAGTGGAATTCAGTTTCGTGATGAAGGCATGACCGGTAGTCGAAGGTGGGATGATTTGAGATCCGCCGGGGAACAACAATGATCCAGCTCCACCCGTGACGTAGGCATTACCAGAGGAGTCGACAGCGATGCCGCGCGGTGTCTCGCTTGTTGCACCAGCCAGGAAAGTTGAATAGGAAAGGATCGGGTCGATTATCAGCGGTTCGTTTCGGTCATATTCACCGACGAAGAATTCGACAAAGCTTCCTTTGACTCGATAACCACTCCGGATTTCTTTACGTGAGCCGTCTTTAACCGTTTGATAGATCTTAGGTCTCTTCAGTTGAACTACACTATCGTCAACCGCAATTCTTAAACTGCCATCTTCCTTATCTAATTTGACCCCATCAACACCTTCAAACTTCAACTTAATCGCGCGCGGATCCGTTCCTGGTGAAACCTCAAAGTCGTATTCAAGCTGTCGTTGATTACCGTAATAGATCAGATCGATACCATTGTAAATTTCTTGATAACGCACCTTGGCAAACAGGGCGACATCGGTGCGCCACTTGTTGCGATCATTCCCAATAAAGTAGTTGAGTTTGCCTGGCAACATTTCGACACCAGAAGTTTTCGCTTCTTCATTTGCTCCCATTAGGTGCATTCGCACGACTCGGTAACTGGCTTGTTGTTCTTTCTTTGTAGACACAGTTTGACGCAAAGCAAGCACTGCCTCGTTACCGGTGAGAAATAATTGATAACCATCACCGTTGGCTGTGAAGCGGACGCGCTGATCTGTCTGTCCGTCGTTGCGTTCAAAACTCAGTGGCAACTTTGTGTATGCAGCCGAAATGGTTTCAGCTTTGAGAGCATCAAGTAGGCGAAATTCAGGGTGCCCAGGATCTTTTGCTGAACTCCGCACGTTAAGGAAAAGAAACACACCAAGCGCAAGCAACACACCAGCGAAACTGAGAAGAGTGCGAAGGTTACGACGAACGATGACAGTGACTGCGAGGTTCATTTGAGGACCACCTTGAAAAGTTAGTAAGTTAGTCTGGGTTGAAGGAATCCACGAACGCGTAGCGCTCCGTGGGTGGCCATCGATATCGGATAAAACGCAAGGAACTGTTCGGTCAAACCAAAATCTATCAGTGCGACAAGTGATGGCCAAACTATGAAGGGATTCCGGCGCAAGTTGACAAGCACGGGGCAGCTAAATGAGAGGTGCATTGAGAGGATTCCTTCTGTTCCTAGAGTTATTCGAAAAGCCGTAAAGGAAATAACGTGGCAGACTCAAGAAGGGGAGTTTAGAGCAAGGCGCCACGCCGAGTATGATTTCAAAGGCAGTCTAGCATGAGGATTTCAATTGTCGCGACCTCGGGGACAGTGGGTTTGTGCCTCTTTCCTGGGGCTCGTTTCCGGCACCAACGCTTCCTGTGATTAACTGCTGATGTGACATCGCTACAATCCAGATCAAAACTTTTCACGCAATTGATCGATGAAGCGGCAGCGTGCACTCGTTGTGCGGGAATGTGCGGGCGCAGAGCCGTGTTGAGTGAACTAAATGGTTCAATCCACGCGCGGGTGATGTTTATTGGCGAAGCGCCCGGCAGGAAAGGCGCCGATCGAACACGAGTCCCGTTCAGTGGTGATCAGTCTGGTGAGAATTTCAATCGTTTCCTGAATTCAATCGGACTATCCAGGGAACAGATCTTTATTACCAGCGCTGCACTCTGTAACCCTCGAACTGAATCGGGCGCCAATCGCAGACCAACGCAAAAAGAACTCTCAAACTGTTCCGAGTTCCTGCGTCGGACGATCGAGATCGTTAATCCAAAGATAGTCGTGACACTTGGGTCAGTTGCGCTCGAAGCGCTAAAGAGGATTCAGAGTCATGAGTTGAACCTGAAAGATAATGCCGCAAGGATTCACGATTGGAACGGAAAAGTGCTCGTGCCTATTTATCATCCGAGCCCGCAGGTGTTAGCCTCACATCGACGTGAAGCGCAGCAGTTGAGTGACTACCAGGTTGTGAGAAAGGCTTTGCTGTCGACTGACTTGCAGACGCATTGTCTTGAAGTCAGTACCACCACGCGGTAGCGTGTGGCTCCGTTAAAAACTCGGGACTTGAACTGTTGCCAGCCACATGCTACCGCATTGTGGTACAGACCTCATGACACGAGTAGCTGAAGCTGGTCACCCACTTGATCAGGGTTCCTTGAGCTTGTCGTAACGCGCGACAAACTAAAGTTTGTC
>Ga0105242_10002189_pt1 | contig 15433 bp, 17 predicted proteins | sample KBSM24metaG_FD_81521 | JGI IMG/M metagenome (GOLD analysis project Ga0105242, IMG submission 81521) | Miscanthus rhizosphere microbial communities from Kellogg Biological Station, Michigan, USA - KBS M2-4 metaG | ecosystem: Host-associated > Plants > Roots > Rhizosphere > Soil | place... | reverse complement strand
CCCGCCTCCTGGCAAACGACTTTCGGCCTGGGATTTTTGTCCGCGGTCTTCGACAACATTCCGCTCACGGCGCTGGCCCTGAAACAGGGGGGCTACGACTGGGGCTTTCTGGCGTATACCGTCGGCTTTGGCGGTTCGATGGTCTGGTTCGGATCGTCATCCGGCGTGGCGCTGGCGAATTTGTTCCCGGAAGCCCGATCGGTCGGATTATGGCTGCGCCATGGATGGTGGATCGCGCTGGCCTATGTCGTCGGGTTCTTCGTCATGCTCTCGGTCTGGAGCTGGCATCCGGACGCGCCCCACGCCTCACGGTCGACGCAGACCAATTTACGTCGATAGCGCAGCAATTTATTTCTCCGCGCCTGAGACGTGCTATCCTCCGCCCGTGTTTATGGGTCTGAGGCGTTCGACACGGAGAGTGAAAATCGGTGCGCTGCTCGTCGCCGCCTGCATCGCGGCGGTCGCAATTCCATCAACTTCGCGCGCCGCCATGGCCGGTGCGCTCCAGTACGAAGCGCTGCCGCTGATTCGTTCCGCCCAAAATCATTTGCTCGTCCGGGCTGAGGTCAACGGCAAGCCCGCGCTCTTTGCGGTGGATACCGGCGCGCCGGTGAGCGCGATCGCTCTCAATCGCCGCGCGCATTTCGGCCTGTCGCCAGTCACGGCCAAGTCGGCCATTCCCGCCCGGCTCAGTATTAACGGCGCCTTCAATTCCGTGGCCATCGCGCGAAACCTTCGCCTCGGCGCCCTTAACCTGGTGGACGAGCCCGTGGTGCTGGTCGACCTCGGCTCCCTGCGCCGTTCCAAGCGCGACGAAATCGACGGAATTCTCGGCGCCGATATTTTGTTTCCGACCAAGGCAATGATCGATTGCCAGCGCGACATCCTGATTTTGAAAATCAACCCCAGCGTCCCCGGCAATATTCCCGGCTTCGACATGACCGGGTTCCGCCGAATCCCGATGCACGTCAGCGACGGGTTCAATCTCTACGTCGACGGATCGGTGAACGGCCAGAAAGCGAATTTCATGGTCGATACCGGCGCGTTTACGACCCTGCTCCATTCCCGGTTTGTGCGCCGGATGAAAATCCCACTGCGCGACACGCCGTTCAGTTCCTCGGCGGTGAACCTGAAACAGCGCGGCGTGCAGGTCGCGACCATTTCAAGGATGTCGATCGGCTCGATGAAGCTCGAGCGCAAAGATGTCGGCGTGATCAACCTCGAAGGCTTGATCCACGGCGGACTGCTCGACGCTTCACCGCCCGTCGCCGGCCTGCTCGGCTCCGAAATCCTCCGCCGTCATCACGGCATCATCGATTTCGGAACGAAAAACCTCTATCTGCGGAACTGACGAACGGCTCTTCGCCGCGCGTCACTCAATGTCGATTTCGCGCACTCTCTTCAGCGTGCGCACGATCTCGACCTGGTTCCGCATCTTGTCGGCGAACCCAACATTCTGCGGAATCCCATCCAGCAAAATAACCGGCGACGAAAGATCGGAAGTGTTCACCTTGACGTTTTCCAATCCAACCATTCGGTAAATGAATGGCTGCAATGTCTCGATGTCCTTCACCCGATATAACTCCAGCGTCTCGGTGACCTTGCTGAAAATGCCCTGGGTCATTTTCAGGCGCTCGCTCGTGAGCTCGAAGACCTGGTTCTTCGTTTCCAAGAACCGCCGCAGCCCGATGAAGATCGGCACGATCAGCCAGCAAAAGAGGAAGCAGAGAATAAAACAGCCGAGATTTTTTAATTGCGAGGGGGTCCCGCGCCAGATCGTTTCTTCTGCCATGGCTCCAGTTCTATCAAACCAACTGCGAAGCACAAGCCGCGGTTCCACCCGATGATCACCCAGGCTTTCGTGCTCGGCGCCGGGCTCGGCATGCGGCTCCGTCCGCTTACCGAGGAGTTGCCCAAGCCGCTCATCCCGATTTTTCAAAAGCCGCTCGTCACTTTCGTGCTCGATCACCTGATTGCGGCCGGCGTGACGTCGTTCGTCATCAACACCCACCATCGTCCTGCGGCGTTCGAGAAATTTTTCACGGATGGAACTTATCGCGGCTGCGCAGTCCAGCTGATCCACGAGCCGGAGATTCTCGGCACCGGTGGTGGAATCAAGAACGCCGAAGGGCTTCTGCGCGGTGAGCCATTCATCTCTTATAGCGGCGATCTGTTGACCGACATCGACCTGCCCGCCCTCCTCGAAGAACATTCTCACGCCGGCAACGATGTCACCATCGCCTTGCGCGAAACGAAACATGGCGCCGATGTCGCGCTCGAGGGGAATCGTGTCGTCGACATGGTCAACCGGTACGGCCATCCGGGGCGTTACGATTTCGCGGGGATCGGCATCTGGACGCCAAAAGTCTTCGAGCGCATTCCACCCCGGCAGCATCTTTCCTACATTCCAATCCTCGCGGACTGGATCGGCGCCGGCGGCAAAATCGGCGGAGTCGTTTTGAATGAGCGGAATTGGTTCAACATCGGGTCGCGGAAGGAATACTTGGCCGCTCATCGCACGATCCTGGAAGAGCATTGGAAGCCGGATTACATCGAATCGGCCGATTGGCCGGTCCGCGTGGCCCCCGATGCCCAGGTCGATCCAAGCGCCACGCTCTCGGGGTTTTATTCCATTGGCGCCGGTTGCCGCGTCGGACCCGACGTTTCCCTCGAGAACACAATTCTCTGGCCGGGCGCACAAATCGCTTCCCGAGCGCGCCTGCGGGATTGTATTGTCCGCTCCCATCACGTGGCCGAAGGCGAACTGAGTGACACCGATATCTAGAACAACGAAGACCGATCTGCTGCTCCGTCAGACCCGGATTCATTTTCCCCGGCTCGAGGAAGCCAACGTCAGGATCACGCCGATCGAGAAAGGCGGGTCCGACCGCAAATTCTATCGCGTCCGTTGTTCGCCCGAGCAGACGATCATCCTGGTCAAATACAACCTCGAGCGGGAAGAGAACCGCCATTACGTCGACATCGCGGAGTTCCTCGCCACCCACAAAATCAGGGCGCCGAAAATTTATTTTCACGATCCCAGTGAAGGCCTGATTTGGATCGAGGATCTCGGGAAGAGCGATCTCTGGAGTTATCGCGACGAGAGCTGGATGGTGCGCCGCGCCTTTTACGAATCGGCGCTGGGCGAGATTGTGAAGTTGCATTGTCTCTCTTCCGAGACGGCCGACCCGATCCGGAAAAATTTGCCGGCGGAATTCGATGCCGCGCTTTATCGCTGGGAGCAGAATTATTTCTTCGAGAACTGTCTCGGCCGTTTCTTCGGCGTGGAAGCAAAGGAGCTCGCGGAGCTCGCCGCGTTGCCTGAACTCGGTCAGATTCCGGAAGAGCTCGCACAACTCCCGCGCGTTTTGGTCCATCGCGATTTTCAGTCGCAAAACATCATCATCCGCAACGGCCAGGCGCATCTGATCGATTTTCAGGGAATGCGACCCGGCCTCGCGGAGTACGACCTCGCATCGCTTCTCTTCGATCCTTACGTCGCGCTTTCCAAGGCGGAACGCGACGAGCTCTTCGACGAATATGGCGCGTTGCGCGCGGCCGCCGGCCATCCGGTGGCGCCCGATTCCCGCACGGTTTTTTGCCGCTGCGCAATTCAAAGGCTGATGCAGGCGCTCGGCGCATACGGGTTCCTCGGCCTGGTGAAAGGCAACAAGGCTTTCCTCGATCATATTCCGGCCGCGTTACATTCGTTGCGCACACTCGTCGGGGAAATTTCGAGCCTCGGGAAACTGCGCGACGCCCTCGACCGCGTTTCCTGAAGCCGGGCGCCTCGACTCTGGTTGAATGACGCGAATTCTCGCGCGTCTAACTCTGCGCCATGAAAAAACTAAGTTTGCTCGCCGCGGTAACGCTGATGGGACTTGCGGGGTTCGCCACTTCATCCAACGCCTACGACCGGCAGGTTGAACCGCGGAACCGCACCGAGATTCGCGAACGGTATCGCGATCGGGACTTGGAAATTCGCCAGCTACGGGCGGAACTTTACCAGCTCGACCTGATGTTTTGGCGAATCGATTCGCGGATCGGCTATTACCACGGCCGCGGCAGCAATCTGCGTTGGCACTACTCCCGGCTGCAGCGCGATCGCGAGCGTTTAAACTACGAGCTGACTCGCCGCCCGCTGGACCGGCTCCGGATTCATTCGCAGATCGATCGAATTCGCGACGAGCTGCGCGAGATCGAAGTCCAGGCCCGGGTCCGGTCGCACCGCTATCGGTAAACGCCGGGCGCCCCGCTAGTTGACGAACGGGTTCGTCTCGCGCTCAACCCCGATGGTCGTAGCCGGACCGTGGCCCGGCAAAACCGTGATGTCGTCCCCGAGCGGATAAAGCTTCTCTTTGATACCACGAAAGAGCAGATCTCCGTCGCCCCCGGGCAGGTCCCAGCGACCGACGCTGCCGGCAAAAAGCACGTCACCGCCCACGAGAAGCTTATGCTCCCGGGACAGGAAGCAGAGGCTTCCGGGGCAATGGCCCGGCACTTCGAGAACTTCCAGCTCTAGCCCGAGGAAATCGCGCGCCGGTGTGGCTGCGATCAGGAAATCGGGTTCGACCGGCTCTATTTCCAATTGGAATCCGAAGCTGCGGAAGAATTCCGGGTCGGAAATCATCGGCGCGGTCTCGGCGTGGCAACCGACCTGGCAACCGAACCGGCGTTTGATTTTGGCCACGTCCGGGATGTGATCGAAGTGGCCGTGGGTTAGGAGGAGCAATTTCGGCGTTATTCCCTCGCCAACTAGCCAATCGCACGCGCCATCAGGAGCGTCGAACAGGATCGGCCCCGCTGGCGCGTTGAGCAGGTAGCAATTCGTCTCGAAGATCCCGCCGCAGAACGTCTCGTATCGCATCGCTGGTCACTGTAGCCGGGGTCGTCGACCCCGGCCAGCAAAGGGCGGTATTCGCCAATTAGTCCCAGCCGGCATCGCCGATCCCGGCTACAACGCGATCGCAGCTGCAACGGAACGAAAGCTGCATGCAAGGCGCCGGTCGCGGCTCGTTCTTTGAATGTTCCGGCCAGCCGATTGTCTCACTTCCTACGAATGAACTTAGCCGGTGCACTTTTCTTGCCTTCCGCAGGGATTCTGCGACCTTCGAAAACCTCTTTTTCCGAAATGAAACTACCTCTCCGCTCACTATTTACTCTGCCCAGTGTCGTGCTGGCCGCGGCGCTCGCGATTGCGCCGGTCCAGGCGAGATCGGATGCGGGGAACGTTACCACCTCGGTCGGCCGGCTGCTCGAGGAAGGGCATTACACCCACCAGGCCCTGAACGACGAAGTTTCCAAGAAATTCCTCAAGACTTATCTCGAGCTGCTCGATTTCAGCCACCTCTTCTTCACCCAGCAGGATGTCGACATGCTGACCGCGAAGTATTCCACCTCGCTCGATGACGATGTTCTTCTCGGCAACCTGAAGCCGGCCTACGAAATCTACGAGCTTTACATGAAGCGGGTCGACGAGCGCGTGGCTAAGATCAAGGAACAGGTCAACCAGCCTCCAGATTTCAAAAGCGACGCGACCATCGAGCTGAGCCGGCAGAAAGCGTCCTGGCCGAAAGATGCGAAGGAAGCCGATGAAGTCTGGCGCGGCCGGATCGCGAGCGAATTGCTCCAGGAACACCTGAGCGAACATCCCATCGAGCCCGGGCCGAAATTGATCGCGCGCCGCTACGAGCGGCTCGCCCGCAACGTCCACGAGCAGGACAAGGAAGAGCAGGTCAAACTTTTCCTCGACGCGCTCGCCCAGGCTTACGACCCGCATTCCGAATATCTCAGCAAAGCGGACCTCAAGAATTTCAGCATCAACATGGGCCTCTCGCTGGTCGCGATCGGCGCCATGCTCCGGACTGAGGATGGTTACGCGAAAATCGAAAGCCTCGTCCCCGGCGGCCCCGCCCAGACCGATGGCCGTTTGAAAGTCGGCGATCGCATCACCGCGGTGGCCCAAGGCAGCGCTGAATTTAACGACGTCCGCGACATGCGGCTCGACAAAGTCGTCGAGCAAATCCGCGGAAAGAAAGGCACGCACGTTCGCCTCCTCGTTATCCCAGCCGACTCACCCGATCCCTCGAAGCGCAAAACGATCGAGCTGGTCCGCGACGAGATTAAGTTGAAAGACCAGGAGGCGCGCGCCGACGTCATCATCAAGAAGAACGAGAACGGCGATCCCGTGAAGCTCGGTTGGATCACGCTCCCGTCGTTTTATGCCGACATGGACAAGCACCAGAAGAGCACGACCAAGGACGTGCTCATGTTGCTGAAGCGCCTGAAGAAGGAAAACATTTCGGGGCTCGTGGTCGATCTGCGGCGCAACGGCGGCGGTTCGCTCGAGGAAGCGATCGCGTTGACCGGTCTCTTTTTGAAGTCGGGCCCGATCGTCCAAACGAAGAGCTCGAACGGCAATATCGTGGTCTCGAGCGATCCGGATCCGGGCATCGCTTACACCGGGCCGATGATTGTGCTGACCAGCCGGCAGAGTGCGTCGGCCAGCGAGATTTTCGCAGCGGCGCTCCAGGATTACGGACGCGCCTTGATCGTCGGCGACAAGAACACTTTCGGAAAAGGAACCGTGCAAACGATTCTCGAGATCGGGCGGTTTACGTCGCTCCTCGGCAGCCGGTCGCAGGAAGATGGCGCGCTGAAGTTGACCATCCAGAAGTTCTACCGCGTGGCGGGTGGCTCGACCCAGTTGCATGGCGTGGCCTCCGATATCGTGTTGCCGACGCTGAGCGATCTGCCGGAATTCGGTGAAGGCGCGCTGAAGAATTGCCTGGCTTACGACGAAGTGCCGAAAGCGCGCTTCACGAAATGGTCCGATGGCCGCGGTTTGTTCGTGGACGAATTGAAGCGCCGCTCGGAAGCGCGGGTTCAGGCCAACCCGGAATTCAAATATGTCATGGAAGACATGGATCGGCTCCGCAAGCGGCTCGATGAAAACCGCATTTCGCTGAACGAAGAGACGCGCAAGGTCGAGCTCGAGGAAGACAAGATTCGAAAGGAAACACGGGCCAAGGAACGCCTCGCCCGGAAGGACGAAGAAATGCAGATGATCCGGCTCACCCTCGACAACGTCGATAAACCGAACATCCAGCCGATCATTTTCCCCGGAAAAATTGCCGCGAATAAGAAGAACGGCGCCAAGGTCGCGCCGGAAGCGGCCACCGATTCAGATTCCGATACGCCCAGCCTCGATGACGGAACGAAAGAGCCCGCCATCGATCCCGAGCGCGATGAGACTCTCAATATCTTGAAGGACCTCGTCGATCTGAACCGCGGGCCGACGACGGCGAGCACGACGCAGACCCCTTCGGCGAACTGATTCCGCTAATACCCGGGGCCGAACCTGGGATCGAACCGGGGACGTCCCGGCGGTTGATAAATCCGCCGCGTCGGTTGCGGACCGTACTGGAAATATTGCCGGGTCCGCGCCGTTCGTCCAAAAACGTGGACCGGCGTTCCGACCTCGACGGCATTGAAGAACGCGATCGCGTTTTGTTCCGGCATCCGGACGCAGCCATGCGACGCGGGATAACCCGGCAGATAGCCGGCGTGCATTCCGGTCGCCTCATGAAAGCGCATGAAATAACGCATCGGCGCCGGAATGAATTTGCCGCCTCGCGGCACCGCCATGTCGGCATCCGCATCCGCCACTACCGTGCGGCCGCGCGCATCGACGATCTTTCCGTAGAGCGACGAGAAATGGTTCTTCTCTTTTTCGATGATTTTGAATGCGCCCGTCTCAGTGAGATGGCCTGAGCGCCCACTCGAGATTGGACTGGCCAAAACGATCCGCCGTCCCTGGATCAAATACGCCGTCTGCTGTTCGAGATCGATCTCAACCGAATAGCCAGATTGCGCCCGCGCGGCGCATACTCCTGCAAGCGCGGAGAGTATCAGGAAAATCCCACGGCCCGTTCGCATTCAAGGACGTTGGACGGTAGTTTTGTGAGAGAATTCGAGGCAAAAAGAACACTCTCGAACGCATCCTAAAACGACGGAGCCCCGACAGAACCTGACCTGCCTTAATATGTCGACATCAGCCTACGTATGAAGTCCACATTGTTTTTGTCCGGCTGCTCGGTCTCCATCGCGGCAAGTCCCTCACAATATCCATTCCAACTGTTGTAAACCATGCCTTTGCGTCCATATCTTGAAACCATCTCTACGAGAGACGCTCGCCAGTTCGCCGTGTAACCCCAGCGGTGCAAACCAGGCCACTTATCAAACAGCTTGGAGCCGTCATATCCCGGCGTGACATCCTGAAGAAATGGGATTCCCGTAGCTTGCCAGCGCCTGGAGAAATCTTCTTTCCAAGCGATCTTTAGACATTCGTCTACTTGCCCGTCCGGCGCATCTATCCACCCCTCTGGAGAATAGGCGTGAATTCCGAGAATGGATGACTGCTTATACAACCAGGGTCCTGTCGCGTCAGGGTCGGGACGAAATCTAGCGTCGTAGGTGCTTATAAGAGAGCCCCTCACGTCGCGACAACCGTAAGTAACTGCGGGATCAGGATGACGTGGAATGGGATCAATGAAAAATCCGACCTTAACCCCTGTGTCCACGTATACCTTCTGTGCTACTTGGTCAAAGGCCGCAGCGAATCTCTGGTCATCACAGGGCTCCAGCGAATCCGAGGCTGCCTGAACGATCGCTATCGCGTAGCGCTTGTCGCCAACCGAGTCATAGACCAAGGCCCATTTGCTTTTCCATTTGGGATGATTTGGATCTTGGAGGTATGTCTTTATTAGGTCTTCGATCTGGCTAATCAGCCCGGGCGCCAGTTGTCCCCTGAGACGGGGATCTTGCGAATAGGGAAAGTCAGTCTTGAAATTCCAATCAAAGTCAAACCGGCTTTCGAGAAATGGAATTATCAAGACATTCTGTTCGAGGGCCGCCTCAAATAATTCGTTCTTGGCTGCGGGGGATAGCTGTGTGTTTGCTGAGCCGTACCAGCCAATCCGACAAAGCTGTCTGTCCGTGCGGAAACATTTTGTGATGGGGCGCTGGCAGGTAGCGTCTCGCTCAACCTTTCCGCAACATTCAGGCGGGACATCGGGACATTCAGTCGTGCAGGGAAGCCATGATTCCCCCCAAGACGACATACTAATTGTGTTAAAGCCTAATTCCGTGATTCGCCGGACCGCTAGCACTCGGTTTTCAGGATTCGTCCAATCAAGGTACCTCTGATCAAGTGGCCACGCTGTTTGGCAGCCGCCTGTAATATCTCCAGGTAATGCCGGGCAAATATTTTGAGGCAACGTCTTTCCGTCAAGCTGCTGGCCCGCAAAAAACAAGATGGTCCGGATCGGCTTCCCGTCGAAGCCAGGATTAGCGAGCGTGCCCCATTTGGAGCAACCGCTCACCACCACGACAAGGACAACCCAAGGAAGTAGTCTCGCCATCGGAGAAAGAACGGACCTGCCTCAGCGCCCGATTCCGACCGCGGCGGTATTATTGTTCTCGTTCAGTTCCGCCACCGTATTGCCGGGATCGACCTTGAGAACCAAATGAGGTAACTGGGTGAGATTTGCTTGAACCGTAGCGGTGAAATTCCCGTTTCGGGAGGCTCCCGGGGCGAGATTTCCCAGAGGCGAGACGCCAATGATCGTGCCGCCGGCGGGCACGTCGCCGGCATTGCCGAAAACGGTGTCTTTGGAAACCATGGCCTGCACCTTCAAATTATCCGAATTATTTGCGGTGGGCCCATCCAGATTGACTGGCCCGGTGCCGACGTTCGTGATGGTCCAGGAATACTGGACTTTGTTCGGCGCGATAAATTTCGCGCTCAACGAGGAGATGACCAGATCCGGGATTTGGGTGGGCTTGGGCGGGACAACAGCGTTCGGCTGCGCGCCAGATGGCGTGCAGACACAAAGAGCGCTGGCGACCAGCGATAGCTTGAGGAGGACGATGAGTTTTCCGTTCATGGGTAGTTTTCTCCTGGGTGGATTTTGGAAGCTTCGGGGGGAACCGCCGGGGGAGGGCTCACGGCCTCCTGACTACGGTTTCGATCGAACAAAGTCGATTACAAAATTGAGTGGTCTCAGGCCGGCAATCGGCCCTTCAGCCAGGTAATCTGACCGTTGTGATGCGATTCGTGTTCGCAGACGTGAAACCACATGCAGTAATTATTCGTCGGATCGTCGCCTGATTCGGAATCCACCCGCATGAGCCAGGCATCATCTCGCTTTTGGAGTTCCGCGAGGGTCTGTTGCCTGACTTCCTTCAGCTTATCGAGGTAATAGGCCAGCTCGTGGCCCTTGATGATTTTTTGCGCTTCCTTTCCCAGCTGCGCAGCCACGCCCCATTCTTTTTCTGTCTCCTTCTTCACGTCGCCCCACTTTTTGCCCTCGAAAGTGTGGACCTGGTAAAGCCGTTCGATGGCCGCCAGGTGAAGAAGCAACGCCCCGATCGAATTGGCCTTCGCGTCATGGAGGTAATCGAGCTGCGCGACGGTTAGTCCTTTCACCGGCTGCAAAATTTTATTTCGCATCCCGTTCAACATCGAGACGAGCGTCCCAACGTTCGGCGAGTACCCTTCGCGCGGTCCCAGAACATTCGGCCCCTGTTCGGTGGCCGCCGCAGCGCCAACGGTTACTGGCAAGGTTAAGAACGAAGCTGTGCCGGTAAATCCGCACGCGAGCGCGCCGGAAGTCGTCAAGAATCGTCGTCGGTCCATGCGTTACACCGCAATGGGGGCCTTGATCGCCGGATGTGGATCGTACTCGCTCAGCACGAAATCTTCGAACCGGAAATCGTAGATGCTTTTCACCGCCGGGTTCAATTGCATCCGCGGAAGCGGGCGGAAATCGCGAGAAAGTTGTTCGCGCGCCTGATCGAGATGGTTCTGGTAGAGATGCAGGTCGCCGAACGTGTGGATGAACTCCGCCGGCCGCAGATCGCAGACCTGCGCGACCATCATGGTCAGGAGCGAATACGACGCGATGTTGAACGGCACGCCGAGAAAAAGATCGGCGCTGCGCTGGTAAAGCTGGCAGCTCAACTCGTCGCCATGCACGTAGAACTGGAAGAGGACGTGACAGGGCGGCAACGCCATTTTCTCGATGTCGGACACGTTCCACGCGCTCACGATCAAGCGCCGGCTGGCCGGGTTCGCTTTGATCTGCGCGATGACGTTATCGATCTGGTTGACCACCGCGCCATCAGGGCCGCGCCACCGTGTCCATTGCGCTCCATAAACCGGGCCGAGCTCGCCCTGTTCGTCCGCCCATTCGTCCCAGATGGTCACGCCTTTCTCGTTGAGCGATCGCACGTTGGTGTCGCCCTGGAGAAACCAGAGCAGCTCGTGGATGATCGATTTCAGGTGGAGCTTCTTCGTCGTCAGGAGCGGGAACCGGTCCCGCAGATCGAACCGGGCCTGCGCGCCGAAAACCGAGAGCGTGCCGGTGCCGGTGCGGTCGGAGCGCGTCACGCCCTTCTCGAAAACGAGCCGGAGAAGATCGTGATATTCGCGCATGGTTGATCCGAATTGTAGCACAGGCACACGGACTCTGTCCGCCGAGGCATCAGGAACGTCGCGGCAAACGATTCTACTGCGTGATCGTCATCATGAATCGCGGCGCCGGTGGCACGGACGATCCGGAAGCGCGCATCCTGGAACTGTTCGCGCAGCACGGTGAAGAGCCGCGCATTGATCATCCGAATGGCGATCGCGATATCTGCGCTGTCGCACGCGAAGCGGCGCAGGGCAGCGACCAGGTGGTTGTCGCTGCCGGTGGCGACGGAACCATCAGCGCAGTCGCAGCCGCCCTGGTCGGGACGGACAAAGTCCTCGGCGTATTGCCGGTCGGCACGCTGAACCATTTCGCAAAAGACCTGAACGTTCCGCTCGATCTCGAAGCGGCGGTGCGAACCATCACGCAAGGCGAGGTCGCCGCGGTCGACGTTGGTGAAGTGAACGGGCGAATCTTCATCAACAATTCGAGCCTCGGGATTTACCCACAAATCGTGGCGCGCCGCGAAGCGCAGCAGAAGCGCTTCGCGCGCGGGAAATGGCTGGCCTTTCTGTGGGCGACGATCCAGGCGATGCGGCGGTTTCCATTTTTGGATTTGCGGATCACGTTTGAAGGCCGGCAAATTTCACAGCGGACCGCGTTCCTTTTTGTGGGCAACAACGAATACAAAATCGCCGGGTTCGAGCTCGGCTCGCGCGCCTGTGTCAACGGGGGAAAGCTTGGTCTGTATTTCACGCGTGGCACCGGGCGCTTCGGGCTGTTCCGGCTCGCGTTCCATGCCCTGTTCGGCCGCGTCGATCAGGCGAAGGATTTCGACGTCTATTGTGTCGAGGAAGCGCGGATCGAAACGCGGAAACGCCGCCTGCTAGTGGCGCTCGACGGCGAGATCGAGCGCATGGAAACACCGCTCGATTACCGGATCCGCCGGTCGGCCCTGCGCGTCCTCGTTCCGCGCGAAAACCCAATCGCCTGATGCGCACCCTGGTTCATCTTTCCGATCTGCACTTTGGCCGCGTCGATCCCGCGATCCTGGCGCCGCTCCTCAAGTTCATCGGCGAAATCAAACCGGACCTCGTCGCGGTTTCAGGCGATCTGACCCAGCGCGCGCGCACCGCGGAATACACGGCGGCGCAGGAATTCCTCGCCGGGATCCCGTTCCCAAAAGTCGTCGTGCCGGGTAATCACGACGTCCCGCTCTACAACCTCCTCGCGCGCTTCGCGCGAAAACTCGACCGTTATCGCCACTACATCTCGAACGATCTTCAGCCCGTGTTCGTGGATCCAGAGCTGGTCGTGGCCGGCGTCAACACAGCGCGCGCTTTGACTTGGAAAGATGGCCGGATCAATCGCGGCCAGCTCGAAGCGTTGCGCGCGACGATGCAAGCCGCCACCGCGGACCAGACCAAAATCGTCGTAACGCATCATCCGTTCGATTTGCCTGCGGGCGCGACCGGCCGGGTGGTAGGGCGTTCCCGACTGGCCATGAAAGTTCTCGCCGAATGCGGCGTCGACGTGCTTTTAGCCGGCCATTTTCATATTGCCGACATCACCCAGACCGCGAAGCGCTACCAGCTACCGGGATATTCGGCCATTGTTGTTTCCTCCGGAACGAGCACCTCCACGCGCGGCCGCGGCCAGCCCAATTCGCTGAACGTCATTCACATCGACCGGCCGAATTTGACCATCGAGCGCCGAACCTGGCGGCCGACCACCGGCCTTTTCGACGTCCAATCGATCGAGCTGTTTCGCCGTGGAGCCCAGGGATGGGTCCGGGTGTGAATTGGAGACGGCACGACATCGTGCCGTTGAGGGGAACGCCTGAACCGCTGCCCAGGTTCACGAAGCCAGCAGTTGATTACTATAGCGCGGGTCGCCTGTAACATCGTCGCCGAGCCAATCCGGCCGGCTGAAATCCCGCGCGCCCGCTTCGTCCTCGAATTCCACTTCCGCGACGACGAGACCTTCATGCTTGTCGTGATAAACGTCGATTTCGACAACACGATCTCCCAACGGAATTTCGTAGCGCGTCTTCACCAGCCGCTGTCCCTTCGTCGCCGGCCAAAGCGCGTCGAACTGTTCCGCGGTGAGCTCCACTTCGCGCTCCTCGCGCACGTTGCCGACGCCGCGCTTGTAGGTGAGCGAATGTCGCGCGCCCGATTTCCGCAAACGCACCTGCGTCCCGTCATCGAGGCTGACCAGGTATCCCTGCGAAATGTCGTTGCTCGGATAACTCGTTAGGTTCGCCGGCATCTCGCGGATGAGAAACTTCCTCTCGATCTCGCGATTGCTTGAAGAAAGTGACATGTGACGAGTGACGTGTGACGCGAACTGTCGGCGGCCTCGCGCTAATCAACATGTCACACGTCACATGTCACTCGTCACTTTCTTCACCCTTGCGGCAGCGCCGTTTCGCACTCCTCCAGCTCGGCCGGCTTCGCCTTGCGGAAAATCAGCCAGACGCCGGCCAGGACGAGCGCGCCACCGATCAGCGACCAAAGACTGAAACTCTCGCCGCCGAGCAGCCAGCCGAAGAGAACTGCGCCCGGTGGCGTGATGAACGAGATGGTCTGCAGGTTTGTGACTGACATGCGCGGCAGCAGCCAGTAGAGGAGGAGAAAGGCGATCGCCGACCCGGGGATGGCCAGGTAAAAAAGGCAGAAGAGCGCTCGTGGCGTCCAATGAAAATGGAGCGGATTTCCGTCGACGACGAATCCCACAATCAGTAACGGCACCAGGCCGAAGATCATTTGCCAGGCTGCGATCATGGCCGGGGCGAGACGAATTTCGCGCGCTTTTAGCAGGACGTTGGAAAACGCCGCGCCTGCCGCGCCGGACACGATCGCGACGCCGCCCCAGAACGCGAGCATTCCTCCGAAATCCAGGAGCCGCGAACAAATCACCGCTACGCCGCCGAGGGCCACGAGTGCCCCGACAATCCGCGGACCGCGCAGCGGCTCGCTCGGAAGGGCATAGTGCGCGAACACCATTCCGAAGATGGGGATCGTGGCCTGGAGCACCGCGGACAATCCTGACGAAACGTAAAGTTCGGCCCAGAACAGCAGGGCGTAATTGAGGCAGAACATCAGGACGCCGGTATAGGCGAGGAGCACGAAATCGCGGCGATCCCGCGGCATTAGCGGCACGCGCCCGATGGAAATCGCGAGAAGCAGGGCGACCGCGATCACGAACCTGAGGCCCACGAACGAAATCGGCGGGAGATCGCGCAGGCCGAATTTGATCGCGAGCCAGGTCGAGCTCCAGATGACGCAGAGCGCAACGAAGGCCGAGATAGCCGCCAATTTTCGTCGCTGTTCCGTCATCAATTAGCAGCGCACCAGCTTACCAGCCTTGCAAATGCTTTCGCGTCCCTGCGACTCGTACTCGCGCTCGTGCTCGATCTGGCTCGCAGAGCGCGACCCTCCATTAGTCCGCCAGCGCCTGAATCGCGTCGGCCAGCGTCTCGAAAGTCATCAACCGAATCTCCGGGCCGTAATGGAAGTGCGACAAAATATTCAAGCCGATATCCTTGTGTGGATCGGGCACCACTCGAACAACCGCACTCACTTTCTTCGCCGCGAATGCTTTCATGATCTCCGCGATAAAAGGCGCCGCCCCGGTTGCCATCGATTCGAGCCAGCGAAAATCCGCCAGCGCGACGAAGCCCGGCTCGACTTGTTCCAGCGTCTCGCGGACGCGCTCCGCCGTTTGTTGCACTTCTTCGACCGTGACGTGCCCGGCCACGCTGATCACGACCAGCCGCTTCAGGTGATCGAGTTCGACGACAAACATGTTCAGCCCAGCGAAGCCATGTCGATGACGAACCGGTATTTCACGTCGCTCTTGAGCATGCGGTCATACGCTTCGTTGATCCGGTCGATTCCGATTTTTTCGATGTCGCAAACGATCCCGCGCTCCGCGCAATAATCGAGCATCTCCTG
>Ga0105242_10002188_pt1 | contig 15434 bp, 7 predicted proteins | sample KBSM24metaG_FD_81521 | JGI IMG/M metagenome (GOLD analysis project Ga0105242, IMG submission 81521) | Miscanthus rhizosphere microbial communities from Kellogg Biological Station, Michigan, USA - KBS M2-4 metaG | ecosystem: Host-associated > Plants > Roots > Rhizosphere > Soil | place: Michigan... | reverse complement strand
GGATCTGACCAGCAATTCGCCAAGCGTGATCCTCGTCGACAACATCATCGGCAAGCCGAACTACCCGACGCCGCTCTTCCTCCCATTGGGCACACTCACCGGCAACCCCAAACTCGACGCCAACTATCGCCCGATCGAATCGCCGCCATCGCCGGCGATCAATTCCGGCAGCAACGACGTCCCCGGCGGTTTGCCGGCGACTGATCTGGACGGCGGACCGCGCGTCGTCGGCAGCACGGTGGATCGTGGTGCCTACGAATCCGCGGTTGACGATGCGTTCATCCTGCACGTGACCAACAACAACGACTCCGGCAGCGGCTCGCTGCGCCAGGCGATCACCAGCGCCAACAGCAACGGCGGCTTCAACATCATCGAGTTCGCGATCGGCACAAGCTGCGGGCCGCAAGTGATCACATTGCAATCGCATCTGCCGAACATCACGGCGAGCGTGCTGATAAACGGCTATACCCAGCCGGGATCTTCGGCAAACACCCTGGACGTCGGCGACGATGCGGTGTTCTGCATCGTTCTCGACGGCGGCACGAACACCATCGCCAACGGCCTCAACGTGCTGTCCGACGCAGCGTGGTTCGAGGGACTGGCCTTCTCGGGCTTCACCACTGCCGCAATCAACCTGCAGGGGGGCAGCGGTCACGTCATCGAAGGCGTCCGCATCGGCGGTTCGACCGGCGGTGGCGCCCTGGCCCCGGTTCATGACGGCATCGACGTGGGCCTCGCCGTCTCCGATGTCACGATCGGCGGCAGCGACAACGGCAAACGCAATATCATCGGCGATGCGATCTTCAATGGCATCAACATCGCCGGCGGCAGCGACGCTATCGCGCCGGCCCATGACAACCAGATCGTCAACAACTATATCGGCGTGGGCTGGAACAAAAACACCGGGAACTTCACCAACCTCGGCAATGGCCAGATTGGCCTGCGCATCAATGGGCGCACGAACACCATCAGCGGCAACGTCATCGGTTTCAACTTCCTGCGCGGCATCGACCTGTACGACAGCGACGCCCACGACAACACCGTGAGCGGCAATTTCATCGGCGTGTCACCCAGCGGCGACAACCTCGGCAACAGCAACGGCGGCGTGTACATCGCCCAGGATGCCCACGACAACACCATCAGCGGCAACACGATTGCCGACAACCAGGTTGACGGCATCGGCATCGCCAGCGGCCAGCACAATCTCCTGCGTGCCAACAGCATCCATGACAACTCCGGCATCGGCATCGATCTGGGAGCCGACGGCGTCACGCCCAACGACAACGATTCGACACCCCCGGCAGGCGATCCGCCTAATCGTGATCAGAACTTCCCGGTACTGACCGGCGCGATCGGCGGGGATACCAAGGGCAAGGTGAGCGGCACGCTGACCAGCACGCCCGGCGACTACCGCATCGAGTTCTTCGCCTCGCCGGCGTGCGACGCGTCCGGCCATGGACCGGGGGAGACCTATCTCGGCCACACCACGATCACATTGCCGAACTTGACCGTGAATGGTCAGACCACGGTGTCCTTCAACAAGACCGTGGAGAGCTTTTTCCTGCAGATTCCGGGAGAAATGATCACGGCTACGGCGACTGCGCAAGCGCCAGGCGTCGCGGGCGATACCTCGGAGTTCTCGGCGTGTTTCCCGTATTTCGACGACACGATCTTCGCCAGTGGATTCGATCGGGCTTTGTTCTGATCGGGAATGGCTTTGCCAGACTGAAATTGCGAATCCGGTTGGTCGCGTGGCCGCGGCCCGATGCGCGTGACATTGTTGGACGCACGTCCTGTGGCACGTTGCAGTCAGTACGGTCACTTCGGCCGTCCTGCGCATCCCGCGACATACATGCACGCGTGTCGCGGGAGGCAGGAATGCCGAAAGTGACCGCCTACGGCACGGTCGGAAGGATTCTCAGGGTCTGTTCGTCGAACAACGGCTCGTCCTGACCGATGCGCACGAACAGCACGCGCCGCGCCGATTTGCTGGCCACCTGTACCTCGAAGTATTGGATGCCGTCCGGTGCGTCGCCCCAGTCGCCGCAGGCTGGATCGCCAACTTCGTTCGGATCTTGCGCAGCGTCGACCTCTTTCTGATAGGTGGCGTTGGGTACGAACGTGTAGCGCTTGACACCGTGCGGTGACGCCTTGTAGTACTTGTACGGCTTCAGCACGCACTTTGCCGCGACCGCCTTGTCAGTGTGTTCGCCGAACAGTCTTGTGAGGCCGGCTTGCTCGGATTCGTCGGCCTTCAGATCGAGCACTTCGACGAGCGGGTCCGGCTTGCCGGCATCGTAGCGCTCGGCCAGCGTGTTGCCGTCGAAGACGAAATCGATCTTGCGGAAGCCGAAATCACAGCGCTGCACCCACGCCTCGAGTCCGATGGCTGCGTCGGAAAGCTTCTCCCAGGCACAGCCTTTCACTGCCGGCCGCGACGGTTTGCTCGTCTGCGCCTGTGCAGTGAGTACGCCGCCGGCGAGCAACGCCGTGCCCAGCCACCGCCATCGCGTAGTTGTCATGCTAAGTCCCCGTTGCATACGGCGCTGCGCACCGCGCGGTATCACCACACATTGCCGCGAACGGTGATCGAATTGACGACGCGCTTGACGCCGGACACCGCGGCCGCCTCCTCCTCGAGGACGTTGCGTTGCAGGCCGGTGTCGACGGTTCCATACAGATAGACGACGCCGTCGATCGCCTGCACCGTGATGCTCCAGGGCTGGATCGCCTGGTTCCGGTGGATGACGTCCTCGACCTGCTGCTTGATGCGGGCGTCGCCTTCGCAGCCGGATGCGCCGCATTTCGACGTGGTCGCGCACGAGCTCAGCGCGCAGGCGAGCACGATCGCCAGCACCGCGGAGACGGCTCTTCTGGACCTCAGCATTGCAAACATCGTCGTCTCGATCCCGTATGTCTGGGAGGCGAAATTCTGCGTCGGCGCCAATGGTACACCGCGCCGTTTTCCGCTGCATTGCCGCGGCCGCATCGGGCGATTGTCACGGTTCCGGCACATGACGTGTGTCGCTGGCATTCGCCGTCGCCGTCGCGCAATGATGTGCAGCGCGGCGCAACGCCGCCCGCGGAACCGACCGAATACGTATGCAAGGCCTTTTCAGGACGATCAGGATCGCTAAGCTGTCGCAACGAACATGGGGACGCGTGCCTGCGGCGCGCCGGTAGTCACGAAGAGCAAGAACAAATGACCGATTCAACATGGTGGCGCGGGGCCGTCATATACCAGATCTATCCGCGCAGTTTCCTCGACACCGACGGGGACGGTGTCGGCGATCTCCCGGGGATCATCGAGCGCCTGGACTACATCGCCAGCCTCGGTGTCGATGCAATCTGGGTTTCGCCGTTCTTCAAGTCGCCGATGGCCGATTTCGGCTACGACATCGCCGACTATCGCGAAGTCGATCCGCTGTTCGGAAAGATGGCGGACTTCGAGCGCCTGCTCGAGAAGGCGCATGCGCTAGGCCTCAAGGTCATGATCGACCAGGTGCTCAGCCACACGTCGATCGCACACGACTGGTTCCGCGAGAGCCGCGAAGGCGCCGCCAACGCGAAGGCCGACTGGTACGTCTGGGCCGACGCCAAGGCCGACGGCTCGCCGCCGAACAACTGGTTGTCGATTTTCGGCGGCGTCGCCTGGCGCTGGGAGCCGCGTCGCCGGCAGTATTTCCTGCACAATTTCCTGTCCGCGCAACCGGACCTGAATTTCCACAACCCGGCCGTGCGCGGTGCGGCGCTCGACAACCTGCGCTTCTGGCTCGACAAGGGCGTCGATGCGTTTCGCCTCGATGCGATCAACTTCTGTTTCCACGATCGCCAGCTGCGCGACAATCCGGCGAAGCCGGCCGATCAGCGCGTCGGCCGCGGCTTCTCGCCCGACAATCCGTACGCATTCCAGTATCACTATTACAACAACACGCAGCCGGAGAATCTCGGCTTCCTCGAAGAACTGCGCACACTGACCGATCGCTATCCCGGCAGCGCCACGCTCGGCGAAATCGCGTCGGAGGATTCGCTGGCGACGATGGCCGAATACACGCGCGGCAACCGCCTGCACATGGGCTACAGCTTCGAGTTGCTCAGCGACGATTTTTCGGCGGCCTATATCCGCCGCACCGTCGAGGCGCTCGAGGCCGGCATGACCGATGGCTGGCCGTGCTGGGCGATCTCCAATCACGACGTCAAGCGCGTCCTGAGCCGCTGGGGCGGCGACCGGCCGACACCGCAACTGGCGAAGCTTCTGACGGCACTGGTGGCGTCACTGCGCGGATCGGTATGCATCTACCAAGGCGAGGAACTCGGCTTGCCGGAGGCGGAGCTGAAGTTCAATCAGCTGCGCGACCCATACGGCATTGCGTTCTGGCCGAACTTCAAGGGGCGCGACGGTTGCCGCACGCCGATGCCGTGGACGAACGGCAATGGCGCCGGATTCAGTTCCGGCAAACCGTGGCTGCCGATTCCCGACGAGCATCGCGCGCTGGCGGTCTCGCACCAGGAAACCAATCCCGGTTCGGTGCTGCACGGCTTCCGCGCATTCATGCAATGGCGCAAGGCACACGTGGAGTTGCGCGTCGGCGACATCCGTTTCATCGATGCGCCCGAGCCGTTGCTGCTGTTCACACGCACGCACGCGCGCCGCAGCCTGCTCGTCGCGATCAATCTCGGCATCGAACCGGTATCATTACCGCTACCCGCCGAGACGCCGACGCTGCAACAGATCGATTGTCCCGGTCCGGTCAACGGCCGGATCGAAGGGCGGGAACTCAGACTGCCAGGTCAATCGACTATCTATGCTCGAGTCCTCGAAGGTACCAGTGCTTAAGGCGCGGCGATCGGCTGCATTCGCCGCCACAAGTCTCGTTGTTGCCGCTGCGGCCATCGCGGCACCGGACGACACGGCATGGCGGACGCAGCTGACCGAACGCGGCAAAACGGCGGGCGTGACGCTGACCGAAGACGGCTACAGCATCACCACGGTCAACGAGGGCCGCGCGATTCCGGCTCAGGGCGCGAAAACAGAAACCGCCAGCGTGCTGTTCGATGCGCTGTTTGCGCTGGCCCAGGACGAAGAGGGTGACGCGCGCGTAGGCGAAGTCCAATACAACGCATTCAACGACAACAACCCGGTGCCGTGCGCGTGCCTGGTCGCCGGTCAGCTGTGGCCTTGGGTATGGACGCGCGATACAGCCTATGCCACCGATCTGGGCTTGTTCCGCTTCGACCCTTTCTACGCGCGCAACAGCCTCGAGTTCAAGTTGTCCGCGGAGCGCACGGATGATGGCAAGCGCGACTCGAAGAAATCCGCCGCGCGCTCTTACATCGTGCAGGATACCGGGTCGGGCGGCAGTTGGCCGGTAAGCACCGATCGTATTTCGTGGTTCCTCGGCGCCCGCCATCTGCTCGGCAACGCAGCGTTCGCCGATAAAGTATACAAAGCGCTGGTCGATACCCTGGCACAGGACCGCCGCTACGTCTTCGATGCCGGGCGCGGTCTGTATCGTGGCGAGACGTCGTTTCTCGACTGGCGTGAACAGACCTACCCCGCGTGGACCGCTCACGACGTCACGTTCATCGCCGAGTCCTACGCGTTGTCGACGAACGTACTGTACTTCGAAGCACTGCAGTTGGCCGCAACGATGGCGCAAGCACGCCACGACGATCCGGCGCCATACCGGAAGCAGGCGGTCGCGCTGAAGACGGCAATCGACACTGCCTTCTGGCGCGAAGACCGCGGCATGTACATGAGCTATGTCGGCAATGCGAATTCACCGCGGAACATCGAAGCCTATGACCTGCTCGGCACGTCCCTGGCCATTATTTCCGGCGTGGCGCCGCCGGCGCGCGCGCGGCGTGCGCTGGCCGGTTACCCGACCTGGAGCGACGGCAGCCCGGCAATATGGCCCGAGCGCGAGGAAGTGCAGATCTATCACAATCGCGCGATCTGGCCGTTTGCCAGCGCCTACGCGCTGAAGGCCGCGCGCGCGCTCGATGAGCCGGCGCGCATCGCCCATGAGTTGCGCTCGATCATGCGCCGTGCGGCATTGTCCGGGTCGAACATGGAAAACTTCGAGTTGTACATCGCCGCGTCGCGCGACAACGGCCCGGCCGGCATGCAGTCGCCAGAAGCCGACCTCGGCAACTTCGACTTTCCCAAGGCACGCGGCAGCGAAGTGCCGCACGCACAGGCCGATCCCCGCCGCGCGACCGAAGCGGACCGCGGCGATTTGATCTTGCCCAAGCCGGACAGCGCCGCAGCGGATAGTGCGCCGAGCAGGCCCGAGCAGGGCCCGGCACCGAAGAGCAAACCGGCAACCGGCACGCCAAAAAAGGTCCCGCGCGTGAAGGAAGCGCGCAGCAACGAACCCAAACGCAGCGGACCGGTGGTCAACTCACGGCGTCAGTTGTGGTCGATCGGTGCCTATCTCGATCTGGTCGTCGAGGGCGTCTTCGGACTGACCGATCGCGGTACCATCGAGCCAAAATTGCCGCGCGAGTTGATGCCGATGCTGTTCGGCGAGCGCAAGGAAATCCAGCTGACGCTGGCGGACCGGCGCATCACGCTGATCAAGCCGGCCCAGTTGAAGGAACAGGACAACCTGCTTGTCGCGGGAACGACTTCGGGAACGCGCGCCGACACCCGCGTACAACTGCGTGGCGTGCACGTCGAGTCTTCGCCACTGCCACTGGGTCGGCCGGTTTTCGCGGCGCAGACTCCGGCCCCACCGACCGTCGAGCGCGACGGCGAACAGTGGCGCATCCACGGTGCGGCACCGGCTTCCGCGCTGTTGTACGTGAACGAGCGCAGCGTGGGGCCATTCAGCGGAAGCGCGAGCGTGCCGTATCGGCAGGAACTGCAGTGCATCAGTCTGACTGCGCGCAGCCGCGACGGCGTCGAGTCGTTGCCGAGCAAGCCGGTTTGCGTCGGCGAGTCGGACGCGGTCGGCGGCGACTGGCCGCGCGCGTGGACCGCGCAGCACGACGGTCACTATCAAGTGCGCGTGGACTACAACAATCCGCACGGCCCGATCATGACCGGCGTCACCGCGACCGTGAAAATGATGATGATGCAATGCGCCGGCGCGCCGGTGCAATCCGCCGTGGTGGTCATGCCGCACAGCGAGGGCAGGCAGCAATCTACTGCCGGGGAGTTCGACGCGCGGGCAGGTCAGCGCTGCACGTTCACACTCGATGATGGCTTCAACATGAGTTATCTGGCGCACTATGCAAAGTTCACCGCCGGTGACGGCGGTGTTCATGGCGCGGTCAACGCGGCGGAGATCGGCGACATGCACATTTCGCCACAGCGCTGACGGAACCCATCGAATGACGACCGGGCGCGAACGCCGATGACGACGAAACCGCGCCTGAGCTTCTGGCAGATCTGGAACATGTGCTTCGGCTTCATGGGCATCCAGTTCGGCTTCGCGCTGCAAAACTCGAACGTCAGCCGCATCTTCCAGACTCTCGGCGCGAGCGTCGACGATATTCCCGTGCTGTGGATCGCCGCACCGCTGACCGGATTGCTGGTGCAGCCGATCGTCGGCTATTACTCCGACCGTACCTGGACCGGGCTCGGCCGGCGCCGGCCGTACTTTCTCGCTGGCGCGATCCTGGCGACGCTGGCCCTGATCGCGATGCCGAATTCGCCGGCGCTGTGGGTTGCGGCCGGGCTGCTCTGGGTGCTCGATGCGTCGATCAACATTTCGATGGAACCGTTTCGCGCGTTCGTCGGCGATCAGCTGCCGTCGCCACAGCGCGCGACCGGTTACGCGATGCAGAGCTTCTTCATCGGCACCGGTTCGGTCGTGGCCAGCCTGCTGCCATGGCTGCTGGCGAAATACGGCGTGAGCAATACGGCGGCGGCCGGGGCAATTCCCGATACCGTCAGGTATGCGTTCTACGCCGGTGCGCTGGCCCTGTTCGGCGCAATCGGCTGGACCGTGCTGTCGACGCGCGAATATCCCCCGGACGCGCTGGCGACGTTCGACGATGCGCGGCCTGCAAGTGATGCTCCGCGTGCAACGGGCACGACGGGGGCAACCTGGCTCTGGCTGCTCGCCGGCCTTGCCGGCGTGGCGATCGTCTTTTTCCTGCGCATCGACAAGCAGCTCTACCTGCTTGCCGGCGGCATCGCCGCGTATGGCCTGGTGCAGATCGTCGTCGGTGCCAGCCATTCGCACAACCTCTTCACCGACATCGTGCACGACATGCACACGATGCCGGCGACGATGCGGCAGCTCGCGGTCGTGCAGTTCTTTTCCTGGTTCGCTTTGTTCGCGATGTGGATCTATACGACCGCGGCCGTGACGCAGGTGCATTTCGGCGCGACGGATACGCAGTCGGCGGCGTACAACGAAGGTGCGAACTGGATCGGCGTGCTGTTCGCCGCCTACAACGGTTTCGCTGCGGTGGCGGCACTCATCATTCCGCGAATGACGCGGCGCTTCGGCCTGCGCGTGAGCCATCTCGTCAACCTGTCTCTGGGCGGACTCGGTCTGATTTCGTTCCTGCTGATCCGCGATCCGCAATGGCTGCTGCTGTCGATGGCCGGCGTCGGCTTCGCCTGGGCATCGATCCTGTCGCTGCCGTACGCGTTGCTCTCCGACAGCGTGCCGGCCGCGAAGATGGGCGTCTACATGGGCATCTTCAATTTCTTCATCGTCATCCCGCAACTGCTCGCGGCGAGCGTGCTCGGCTTCCTGCTGAAGACATTTTTCGGCAGCGCGCCGATCAACGCGTTGCTGATCGGCGGGCTGAGCCTGCTCCTGGCCGGGCTGTGCACGTTGCGCGTCAAGGAGGTGTCGAATGCTGCACATTAGCCGGAATGCCATCGCATTCGTGCTCGCCGCGACCGTCGCGCTCAGCGCGTGCGCGCCGGCGACGAAACCGGAAGTTTCAGGACCGTTCTATGGCACCGCCGAACCCTTCGCCGGCGAGGCGATCTACTTCGTGGTCACCGACCGCTTCGTCAACGGCGACCCGGGCAACGATCAGCGCGAGCAGGGCGGTGCCAATCGCACATTCGACATTCCGATCGCAGGTCCGCACGGCGACGCGGACAACATCGGCTACCTCGGCGGCGATTTCAAAGGCGTGCTGAACAACGCCGACTACATCCGCGACCTCGGCTTCAGCGCCGTATGGGTCACGCCGATCACCGACAATCCCGACGAGGCTTTCACCGGCGGCGACCCGATCCACTGGGCGAGCGGTCTGGCCGATCGTGGCAAGACCGGATATCACGGCTATTGGAGCGACAACTTCTTCGTCCTCGACGAACACCTGCCGAGCCCGGGTCTGGATTTCGCGGCGTTCACGCATGCGATGCGCGACAAAGGCCTGAAGACTGTGCTCGACATCGTCGCCAACCACGGCTCGCCGGCCTGGACGATGCCAGTCGCGCAGCCGAAGTTCGGGCAGATCTACGACGGCGCCGGCAAACTCGTCGCCGATCAGCAGAACCTGCCGCCGGACAAGCTCGATCCTGCGCACAACCCGCTGCATGCGTTCTACAAGAACAAGCCGATTCTGGCGCAGTTGTCGAACATCGACGAGAACAGCACGGCGGCGCTCGACTATTTCGTCGCCGCCTACGACCACTGGATCGACGAGGGCGCAGCGGCGTTTCGTATCGACGCCGTGGGCCTGACGCCGGCCGCTTACTGGAAGAAGTTCAGCGATCGCGTGCGCGCGACGCATCCGGGCTTCTTCATGTTCGGCGAATACTTCGAATACGACCCGAACAAGATCGCGCCGTATACGCGCAGCAACGGCGGCAACATCTCGCTGCTCGATTTTCCGTTGCGCGGCAAGCTGCAGGAGGTGTTCGAACATCCCGGCAGCGACTATGCGCTGGTCGCGCCGCAACTCCACCTCGCGGACCGGCTGTACCGCAATCCCTACGAACTCGTCACGTTCTACGACAACCACGACATGGCGCGGTTGAACGCAACCGACAGCGGCTTCATCGACGCGCACAACTGGCTGTTCACCGCGCGCGGCATTCCGGCGGTGTACTACGGCTCGGAAACGGGCTTCATGCGCGGCCGTCCTGAGCATGCCGGCAATCGCAACTACTTCGGCCAGGAGCGTGTCGATGCCGCGCCGCGCAGCCCGATCTATCAGGCCCTGCAGCGCATAGCCAACGTGCGCCGCAATTCGATAGCGCTGCAGCGCGGTCTGCAACTCGATGTATCGCTCAAGGGCGACACGGCCGTGTTCTATCGCGTCTACGAAAATGCCGGCGCCGCGCAGACCGCGCTGGTGCTGCTGAACAAGGGCGATGCCGAGCAGACCATCGACGTGCGCGACTGGCTGGAATCCGGAGACTGGCGCGACGCGTTCGGCGGAGCGACTCAGACTGTGGCCGACCACCTCGCGGCCGCGGTTCCCGCGCACGGCGTGCGCATCTATTTCCACGATCAGCCGTTGACTCGCGCCGATGCGCGCGCGCGTCTGGCAGCGCTGATGAAGGACAAGGGCGCCTGACGACAGCGTTGGCTCGCCGCCGACGCTACTGCGTGGCGTGCGCTCGCAGCGGACCGAGCAGGAATTCCCGTGGAATTGCCAGACGCCGTACCCAATCGTCTTCGTCGCGGGCGGCGCCCTCGAACACGCGCGACTGGGAATTTTTGCGGCGTGTAGCCGTGCGCCACCACGGATCTGATCGACGAACAACCGGGCGGTGCGTAGCACCCGTCGACTCCGTCGGTGCCGCTGTCCAAGTACGCCGACGCCCTCGTGCAATTGCACGGTCTCGCATCAAAAATGCGACACAGGCGGCATTTCCCAGCGCATTCAGGCTAGCCGACAGATGCCGTACCACGACGCATTTGCCCATGAATACGTATGCAACAAATTGTTTACAAGTTCCCATGCGTCTAGGCTAGCGGCGGGTCGAAAGCGTCCATCGGCTTTCGAAAAAAACCATCGCCTTTCGAAAAAAACAATGATCTGAGATATCCATCGGCCAGCGGACGGCAAGGGTACGTTGCGTTCAAATTCACGGGGAGAAAAACAATGATGAAACCCAATCTGTTGGCGTTCGCCGTCGCGTCGGTTCTTGCCAGCGCGTTCGCCGCTCCAGCGGCGGCGCAGGATTCCAGCGCCACCGGATACGCGCAGAAATCGACACCCGATGCAGGTTCCGCCGCCGATGCGCAGGCGCCGGGGTCCCAGGACACGGCGGCTGCCCCGAAGGGAACTGACGAGAGCACGATCAACCTCGGCGAGATCAAGGTGACCGGCGTGCGCGCCGCGATCGAGCAGGCAATCTCGGTGAAGCAGAATTCGAACGAGATCGTCGAGGCAATCTCGGCCGAGGACATCGGCAAGCTGCCCGACAACTCGATTGCCGAATCGCTGGCACGCTTGCCGGGCATCACGGCGCAACGCATCGGCGGGCGCGCGTCGACGGTAAGTCTCCGCGGCTTTTCCGGCGACTTCTCCGGCACGTTGCTGAACGGGCGCGAACAGGTTTCCACTGGCGACAACCGCGCGGTCGAGTTCGACCAGTATCCGTCCGAACTGATCAGCGGCGTCGTCGTCTACAAGACGCCGGAAGCCTCGCTGGTCGGTCAGGGCATCGCCGGCACGATCGACTTGCAGACTGTGCGCCCGCTGGATTTTAGCAACCGCGTCGTCAACATCGGTGCACGCGGAGAGTGGTTGTCGATCGATTCCGTGAACTCGGGCACCGACGACAACGGTTATCGCGTGAATGCGGCGTACATCGACCAGTACTTCGATCATACGCTGGGACTCGCAGTCGCTTATGCGCGGCTCAAGTCGCCGGTGCAGGACGAGCGCTGGGAATCGTGGGGCTACACCGGCGTCAACGTGCCGGCGGGCACGCCCGGGCTGCCGGCCGGCGGCACGGTGCAGGCGCTCGGCGGCAACAAGGTCTATGCCGATTCGACCGAAGGTACCCGTGATGCGTTCATGGGCACGCTGGAGTGGCGGCCGAACGACAATTTCACCAGCACGCTCGACCTGTACTACTCCAAGTTCAACCAGGAAACGACCTACGGCGGTTTCGAGGTCGGCCTGCCGTGGGGCAGCAACACCGTGCTGACGAATCCGGTCGTCGACAACGGCAATCTGGTTTCCGGCACGTGGTCCAACCTCAAGCCGGTCGTCCGCGACGAACTCGATCATCATGACGACAAGATCAAGTCGATCGGCTGGAACAACAAGCTGCGCTTCGGCGACGGCTGGCAGATCGCCGGAGACCTGAGCTGGGCCAAGGCCACCACCGATCAGTCGTTCCTCGAGGAATACGCCGGCACCGTAGCGGGCACGCCCGGGGCGACGGACACATGGGACTTCACGATCGACCCGAGCACCGGGTTGCCGCACTACAAGGTCGGCCTGAACTACGCCGACCCGAACATCATCAAGCTGGTCGATTCCGGCGGCTGGGGCCAGGACGGCTACCTGAAGTTCCCTCAGGTCAGCGACGAGCTCAAGGCTGGCCGCCTGGATCTTTCCAAGGACCTCAACGGCCCCGTCAGCAAGATGGACATGGGCTTCAACTGGAACCAGCGCGAGAAGACGCGCCATTCGGAAGAGTTTCTGGTCAACCTCCCCGGCGGAACGAGCACGCATGCCGACGTTCCGGCGGGCTGCCTGATTCCGTCGACCTATCTGGGCTACGTCGGTTTCCCGAGCATCCTGAGCTGGGACGTCAATTGCGTCCTCGACCAGTCCTACGTCCTCACGCAGAAGCTGCACCAGGACATCACCAACAAGGACTGGCGCGTCAAGGAAAAAGTCACGACGAGCTACCTGAAGTTCGACCTCGACACGGACATCGGCGGCATGCCGCTGCGCGGCAACTTCGGTGCGCAATACGTCTACGTCGACCAGCGTTCGGACGCGTTTGCCGTCGCCAATCAGGACGCGGTCAACGGCGTTGCGCCGGTCAGCGACGGCGCGAGGTACGGCGACCTGCTGCCGGACATGAACCTGGTCTGGGAAATGCCGATGCAGAACTATCTGCGCTTCGCGGCCGGCAAGGAAGTGGCACGTCCGCGCCTCGACCAGATGCGCGCGAGCACCGAGTACACCATCAATACGACGCCGGGCAGCCTTACCGAAACGACGACGTGCCAGAACACCGATACCGGCGCGACGATCCTCTGTCGCCTCGAAGGCAGCGGCGGCAATCCGAAGCTCAAACCGTTCACGGCCAACGCCTACGACTTGTCGTGGGAGAAATACTGGGAAACGCGCGCTTACCTGCAGGCGACCTTGTGGTACAAGGACCTGCAGACCTACGTCTACCAGCAGAACATCGTCCGCGATTTCAGCGGCGTGCCGAATCCGTCCGACAATCTGATTCCGGCCTCGACCACCGGCATCTTCAGCGCGCCGGCAAATGGCAAGGGCGGCTACATGCGCGGCTACGAATTGTCCGCTTCGCTGCCGCTCGACGTGATCTGGGGGCCGCTCGACGGCTTCGGCATCCAGGTGGCCTACGCCGACACCGAGAGCAACATCGCACCGAACGGTCCCGGCACGTCCTCGCCGTTCCCGGGGCTGTCGAAGTACGTGTCACAGGCGACGTTCTACTACGAGAAATACGGCTTCTCGGCGCGCATCGCGGCGACGCATCGTTCGGATTTCCTCGGCGAAGTGCAGGCGTTCGGTGCGGATCAGGAGTTCCACAACATACAGGCCGAAACGATCACCGACCTGCAGGTCGGCTATTCGATGCAGGGCGGGACGTTCGAAGGTCTGACCTTCCTGTTCCAGGTGCAGAACGTGTTCAACGAGCCCTACCGCGAGTACTACGTCGACCGCACGCAGCCGCGCGTGTACACCGATTACGGCCGCCGCTACCTGCTCGGGGTCACCTACAAGTTCTAACGTCACGGTTATATCCAACCGACCCTGCCGGACTCGTGACGGCAGGGTTCTTTTTTGCCGGCGGCACGATGAGGCGCAAAAGAACGAACCACGAAGGCACGAAGGACGCAAAGGAAAGCAGCATCGGATAATGGGAAGCCCCAAACTACCGGACCTCGGCAGGCAACACCGCTCGACCGTTCGCTATGCCTCGTTGAATTTCCCAAGTTGCAATTCTGCTGATTGTTCTTTTTCGTGTTCTTCGTGCTTTCGTGGGTTATCTTTTGATCTTGCTCACACCACTCGCACAACATGAGTGACCAGCACATCAGGAACATCGTCATCGTCGGCGGTGGCACGGCCGGGTGGATGTCCGCGGCGGCGCTATCGAAGGTGCTGGGCCGCGACTACTCGATCCGGCTCGTCGAATCCGACGAGATCGGCATCGTCGGCGTCGGCGAAGCGACGATTCCGCAGATCAAGCTGTTCAACAGCGTGCTCGAACTGGACGAGGACGATTTCGTACGCAAGACCCAGGGCACGTTCAAGCTCGGCATCGAATTCGTCGACTGGACGCGCATCGGCGACCGCTACATCCACGGCTTCGGCACGATCGGCCAGGACCGCGGCCTGATCCAGTTCCATCATTACTGGCTGAAGCAGTTTCTCGCCGGCAAGGCGTCGGCGATCGGCGCGTATTCGATCAACACGGCGGCGGCGCCGGTCAACAAGTTCATGCGCTCGGCGGACATTCCGAATTCGCCTCTGTCGAACATCGCCTACGCCTACCACTTCGATGCCGGTCTGTATGCGCGCTACCTGCGCGCGTACGCCGAAAAGCGCGGGGTTCGCCGCACCGAAGGCAAGATCGTCGACGTCGTGCAACGCGGCAGCGACGGTTTCATCGAGGCCGTGGTGCTCGAAGGCGGCGCGAAAATCGCCGGCGACCTGTTCCTCGACTGCTCCGGCTTCCGCGGCCTGCTGATCGAGCAGACCCTGAAGGCCGGCTACGAGGACTGGACGCACTGGCTGCCGTGCAACCGAGCGATGGCCGTGCCGAGCGAGAACGTCGGGCCGCCGACGCCGTATACCCGTTCGAGCGCGCGCACTGCCGGCTGGCAGTGGCGCATTCCGTTGCAACATCGCACCGGCAACGGCTATGTCTATTCGAGCGAACACATCAGCGACGACGAAGCCGCCGCCACGCTGCTGAAGAGCCTCGAGGGCCGCGCGCTCGCCGAGCCGCGGCCGCTGCGCTTCGTCACCGGCATGCGCCGGAAATTCTGGGACAAGAACGTCGTCGCCATCGGCCTGTCGAGCGGCTTCATGGAACCGCTCGAATCGACCAGCATCCACCTGATCCAGGCCGGCATTGCGCGCCTGATCAGCCTGCTGCCGCAGCAGGGTTTCGCGCGGCTGCTGGCCAATTTCACCCGCGGCGTGGCCGTGGTCTCGCGGACGCTGGAGCGAAGGCTGCGCCGTTGGGTGCGGACGGCGCCGGTTGCGTTCGTGCCGAACGGGCTGCCCGCGGTGCAGGCGGTGTCGTCGCCGGAACGCGCTGCGGCGCGGGC
>Ga0105242_10002187_pt1 | contig 15435 bp, 13 predicted proteins | sample KBSM24metaG_FD_81521 | JGI IMG/M metagenome (GOLD analysis project Ga0105242, IMG submission 81521) | Miscanthus rhizosphere microbial communities from Kellogg Biological Station, Michigan, USA - KBS M2-4 metaG | ecosystem: Host-associated > Plants > Roots > Rhizosphere > Soil | place... | reverse complement strand
TCAGCTATTTCAAGCGATTTTATCATTAGAAAACATTGAAGAATGCTATCAATTTTTTGATGACCTATGTACAGTTAATGAAATTCAATCATTAGCACAGCGCTTAGAAGTGGCAAGAATGCTAAGAGAAGGCAACACGTACCATAAAATTGAGACGGAAACTGGAGCAAGCACAGCAACTATTTCCCGTGTTAAACGCTGCTTGAATTATGGAAGCGATGCGTATCAAATGGTGTTAGAACGCCTTCAAGAAGATTCAAATCAAAAGTAAAGCGTATGGCTGAAGCAGCCATACGCTTATTTTTTAATTAAAACTGAGTTGCTTCTTCAATGATATTTTTAAGGTCGCTAATTGCTACACGTTTTTGTTCCATTGTGTCGCGGTTACGGATTGTTACTTGATTGTCTTCTAATGAATCGAAGTCGAATGTAATACAGAACGGCGTACCGATTTCATCATGGCGACGGTAACGTTTCCCGATTGAACCAGCATCATCATAGTCAATCATAAAGTATTTTGCTAAATCTTCAAAGACAGCGCGAGCTTCGTTAGAAAGCTTTTTAGAAAGTGGCAATACAGCAGCTTTAAATGGTGCTAAAGCAGGGTGAAGCTGCATAACTGTACGAGAAGAGCCATCTTCTAACGTTTCTTCTTCATATGCATCAATCATATAAGCTAATGTTACACGGTCAGCGCCTAAAGAAGGCTCGATGCAGTAAGGTACATAGCGTTCGTTTGTTTCTTGATCAACATATTGGAAGTCTTCTCCAGAGTGTTCCATATGCTGCTTTAAGTCATAGTCTGTACGAGAAGCTACGCCCCATAGTTCTCCCCAGCCGAATGGGAACTTGTATTCAAAGTCTGTTGTTGCATTGCTGTAGTGAGAAAGTTCATCATCATCATGGTCGCGAAGACGAACGTTTTCTTCTTTCATACCAAGAGAAAGAAGCCATTTGTTACATGTTTCTTTCCAGTAGTTAAACCACTCTAATTCAGTACCTGGTTTACAGAAGAATTCAAGTTCCATTTGTTCAAATTCACGCGTACGGAATGTGAAGTTACCAGGTGTAATTTCGTTACGGAAGCTTTTACCCACTTGGCCGATACCGAACGGAAGCTTTTTACGCATTGAGCGCTGAACGTTTTTAAAGTTTACGAAAATACCTTGAGCTGTTTCAGGACGAAGGTAAATTTCATTTGTTGATGTTTCAGTTACACCTTGGTGCGTTTTGAACATTAAGTTAAATTGACGAATTTCAGTGAAGTTAGCTGAACCACACTCAGGACATGTAATTTCATGTTCTTTAATTAAGTCAGCCATTGCATCAAATGAAAGGCCGTCTACGATCATTTCAATGCCTTTTTCTTGAAGTTTTTCTTCAATTAATTTATCGGCGATGACGAGCTTTACAATCCTTACAGTCGATCATTGGGTCATTAAAGTTTCCTAAGTGACCAGAAGCTTCCCATGTTTTTGGATTCATTAAAATCGCAGCGTCTAAACCAACGTTGTATGGAGATTCTTGAATGAATTTTTTCCACCATGCTTTTTTAATATTGTTTTTTAATTCTACGCCAAGCGGGCCGTAATCCCATGTATTTGCAAGACCGCCGTAAATTTCAGATCCTTGAAATACAAAGCCGCGGTGTTTAGCGTGAGATACGATTTGATCCATTGTTTTTGACATTCTAATTCCTCCTGTAAATGGTAGTGATTCAAGCGAAACAAAAAGAGCGGGTACAAAAAAACTCTCGTCCCTGGGCATATCAACAATATGCCCAGGGACGAGAGTTTTTCCCGCGGTTCCACCCTGGTTGATACAAAATGTATCCACCTTCGTCTGTATATACTCCAGATTGCCTTTTCCTTAAACCATTCTCTAGGCTCCCACCGTCCCTAGTTCGCTTTGTGAAGAGGATTTAAGTACTATTGATCCTTCAGCGTATATCATATGAATTTTAGTAGCTATATATTAGCATATCCTATGCAGAGAAACAATAACCTTGTGCAAAATGGGCTTTTTTTGTGATGTTTTCTTCCGGATTTGAGGGTGAAACCATATCTTTTGTACATATTTTTTGAAAACAAAAAACGTGATGAAAAGTTCGGTTTTCCTTTCATTTCACCCTCTTAGTTTTGTTATAATGAACAAATGGACGAGCGCGAACTTTTAAGTGTAAAGAAATGGAGGAACATATATGTATGATATTAAAGAGTGGAGACATGTCTTTAAATTAGATCCTAATAAAGAGATTTCAGATGCAGATTTGGAGAAAATTTGCGAATCCGGCACGGATGCGGTTCTTGTCGGAGGATCTGATGGAGTGACTCTAGACAATGTACTGCAGCTGTTAATGCGTATTCGCCGCTACACGGTGCCGTGTGCGCTTGAAGTATCAACAATTGACTCTGTAACACCTGGGTTTGATTCTTATTTTATTCCGACCGTTTTAAACAGCAAGGATCCAAAGTGGATTGTTGATTTACATCACGCGGCGATGAAGGAATACGGAGAGATCATGGACTGGGATGAAATTTTTGTAGAAGGATACTGCGTACTTAACCCCGAAGCAAAAGTAGCTGCGCTAACGGAAGCGAAAACAGATTTGAACACAGAAGACGTTGTAGCGTATGCTCGTATGGCTGAACGCATGTTTCATTTGCCCGTTTTCTATCTAGAATACAGCGGAACGTATGGAGATCCTGAATTAGTGGCAGAAGTTAAAAATTCGCTAAATGAGACGAAGTTATTTTACGGCGGAGGTATTGAGACAAAAGAGCAAGCGAGTGAGATGGGAGAGCTAGCCGATACGGTTATTGTAGGAAATGTTATTTATACAAATTTATCGGAAGCGTTAAAAACTGTAAAAGCAGTAAAAAAGAATATTGCACAGTGAAAAATAAATAAAGTAGAATAGAGAATATATGTTCGATATAGGCGGTGAAAACGTGAATTTTTTAAGTGAAAAATTATTAACAGGATTAAACCCTCAGCAGCAAGAGGCAGTTAAAACAACAGACGGACCACTATTACTTATGGCCGGTGCAGGAAGTGGAAAAACACGTGTATTAACGCATCGAATTGCGTTTTTAATGGCAGAAAAAGAAGTTGCACCTTGGAATATTTTAGCCATTACTTTTACAAACAAAGCAGCTCGTGAAATGAGAGAGCGTGTTTCAAATATCGTTGGCGGAGTGGCAGAAGATATCTGGATTTCAACGTTCCACTCGATGTGCGTGCGTATTTTACGAAGAGATATTGATCGTATTGGCTTTAATCGTAACTTTACGATTTTAGATTCAACGGATCAGCTTTCCGTTATTAAAAATATTTTAAAAGATCAAAACATCGATCCAAAAAAATTCGATCCGCGCTCGTTATTAGGAAGCATTAGTTCAGCTAAAAATGAACTGAAAGTAGCGGAAGAATTTGATAAAACAGCAGCGGGACCGTATGAAGAAGTTGTAAGCAAAGTCTACAAAGAGTATGAAAAGCGTTTAAAGAAAAACCAAGCGCTTGATTTTGATGATTTGATTATGACAACGATTCAGCTATTTAAACGAGTTCCTGAAGTGTTAACTTACTATCAGCGCAAGTTTCAATATATTCATGTGGACGAGTATCAAGATACAAACCATGCACAGTATATGCTGGTTCGCTTGCTAGCTGCAAGATTTGAAAATGTATGCGTAGTAGGGGATTCAGATCAGTCTATTTACCGCTGGCGCGGGGCTGACATTACAAATATCTTGTCATTTGAAAAAGATTACCCAAAAGCCAAAACCATTTTGCTTGAACAAAATTATCGTTCAACGAAAACGATTTTGGCTGCGGCAAACGGCGTCATTGCAAACAATATGAATCGTAAAGTGAAAAACTTATGGACGGAAAACGATGAAGGCCAGAAGATTTATCATTACCAAGCAATGAGTGAGCATGATGAGGCACAGTTTGTAGCACGTAAAATTAAAGAAGCAGTAGACAGCGGAAAGCGTAAATACAGTGATTTTGCCATTTTGTATCGTACAAATGCACAGTCTCGTGTGATGGAGGAAGTGCTGTTAAAATCCAATATTAATTATACAATTGTCGGCGGCATTAAGTTCTACGACCGCAAAGAGATTAAAGATTTACTTGCGTACTTGCGCTTAATTGCCAACCAAGATGATGACATTAGCTTAGCTCCTATTGTAAACGTTCCAAAGCGCGGAGTTGGAGCTACTTCAGTCGATAAAGTGGCCAATTACGGAAACGTTCATGACATTTCGATTTTCAAAGCGCTGGATGAAGTAGAATTAATGGGGTTAACAGGCAAAGCAACAAAAGCCCTTCGTGATTTCCAATCGATGATTTCGAACTTAGCTCAAATGCAAGACTATATGTCTGTTACAGAGCTTGTGGAACAAGTATTAGAAAGAACAGGATACCGTGAAGCGCTTAAAGTGGAAAAAACAATTGAAGCACAAAGCCGCTTAGAGAATATTGATGAGTTTTTATCTGTCACAAAAACGTTTGAAGAAGCAAGTGAAGATAAAAGCTTAGTAGCATTTTTAACCGATTTAGCGCTTGTTGCTGATATCGATAAGCTTGACGACGAGGAAGAAGAAGAGAACGAACAAGTGATTCTGATGACGCTTCACTCGGCAAAAGGTCTAGAGTTCCCGGTTGTTTTTCTAATGGGTATGGAAGAAGGCGTATTCCCTCATAGCCGATCATTATTCGAAGATAATGAAATGGAAGAGGAACGACGCTTAGCCTACGTAGGGATTACACGTGCTGAACAAGAATTGTATTTATTAAATGCTCAAATGCGCACACTATTTGGTAAAACAAACGTTAATCCAAAGTCGCGCTTCATTGGAGAAATCCCAAGCGAGCTTGTGGAATCTTTAAATGAAGCAATGCGCAAACCTGCTGCTGGTCGTTCAGGGGCTTCAGCTTCGCCGTTTGCAGCGCGCCGACAAGCGGCCGTGGCAAAAACGAAGCTTGTGTCAACAGGCAGTGAATCAATTGGATGGAGCGTTGGAGATAAGGCCGAGCATAAAAAATGGGGAATTGGTACAGTTGTAAGTGTAAAAGGAGAAGGAGATTCAAAAGAATTAGACATTGCTTTTCCTAGTCCTACAGGTGTAAAAAGACTGCTTGCTAAATTTGCCCCGGTTACGAAAGTGTAATCGTGAAAAGGAGCTAGAATATGGAGTTTGAGACAGCAAAATCACGCGTTCAAGAATTACGTGACTTATTAAATCAATATGGCTATGAATATTATGTGTTAGATCAGCCATCTGTTCCAGATGCAGAATACGATAAGTTAATGAATGAGTTAATTGAGATAGAAGAATCATTTCCAGAATTAAAAACAGCTGACTCACCTACTCAGCGCATCGGCGGCCAAGTGCTCGATGCGTTTGAGAAGGTTCAGCATCAAACGTCTATGCTAAGTTTAGGAAATGCATTTAATGAAGAAGACCTTCGGGATTTTGATCGCCGAGTGCGCCAAGCCGTTGGAGATGAGTTTTCTTATGTATGCGAACTTAAAATTGACGGCCTAGCTGTATCTCTTCGTTATGAAGATGGATACTTAGTGCTAGGAGCTACGCGCGGAGACGGTACAACTGGTGAAAATATTACTGAAAACTTAAAAACAATTCGCTCTATTCCACTGCGAATTAAAGAACCGTTATCAATGGAAGTTCGCGGAGAAGCATTTATGCCGAGAAAATCATTCGAAGCACTTAATGAAGCAAAAATGGAAAGGGATGAAGTTCCGTTTGCTAACCCGCGTAACGCAGCTGCAGGCTCACTGCGTCAGCTAGATCCTAAAATTGCGGCAAAACGTAATTTAGATATCTTTGTATATGCCATGACTGATACAGGAGAATTAGAAATCGACTCTCACAGCGAAAGTTTGAATTTGCTCGATGAGCTTGGTTTTAAAACAAATAGAGAAAGACAGACGTGTGAAACCATTGATGATGTGATTGCTTACATCGAAAGCTGGCAAACGCAACGTCCAGAACTATCTTATGATATTGATGGCATTGTTGTAAAAGTAGATTCATTTGATCAGCAGGCTGAGCTTGGAACAACGGCCAAAAGTCCACGCTGGGCTATTGCTTATAAGTTTCCTGCTGAAGAAGTTGTAACCAAGCTTGTAAATATTGAGCTGACGGTAGGCCGGACAGGTGTCATTACGCCAACAGCTATTTTGGAGCCGGTTCAAGTAGCAGGTACGACGGTACAGCGTGCGTCTCTTCACAATGAAGATTTGATTCGTGAAAAAGACATTCGCATCGGAGATTATGTCGTAGTGAAAAAAGCAGGAGATATTATTCCTGAAGTAGTGAATGTGATTGAGGAGAAGCGAACGGGAGAAGAGCAAGAGTTTACGATGCCTACTCACTGCCCGGAATGTGAAAGTGAACTGGTGCGTTTAGAAGGAGAAGTTGCGCTTCGCTGCATTAATCCAAGCTGTCCTGCTCAAATTCGTGAAGGACTTATTCATTTCGTGTCCCGCAATGCGATGAACATTGATGGACTTGGTGAAAAAGTTATATCGCAATTATTTCGCGAACAGTTAATTAAAGACGTAGCGGATATTTATACGCTGACAAAACAGCAGTTAATCGAGCTTGAGCGCATGGGTGAGAAATCTGCTGATAATTTGATTGCGGCCATCGAAGCATCGAAAGAAAATTCGCTTGAGCGTTTGCTTTTTGGTTTGGGCATTCGCCATGTCGGAGCAAAAGCTGCAAAGACGTTAGCTCAGCACTTTGAAACCATAGACAAGTTAACAAAAGCAACGTATGATGAATTAGTGGCAATTAATGAAATTGGTGCCAAAATGGCTGATGCTATTGTCGCTTACTTTACACAAGAAGAGGTTCAAGAACTTATACATGAATTAAAAGAGTATGGAGTAAACCTTACATACAAAGGACCCAAGCTTGTAAGTGTAGAAAATGTAGATTCTGTTTTTGCTGGTAAAACCGTTGTATTAACAGGTAAGCTTGAACAGCTATCTCGCAATGAGGCAAAAGCACAAATTGAAGCACTTGGCGGTAAAGTCACAGGAAGCGTAAGTAAAAAGACAGACCTTGTTGTGGCAGGGGAAGAGGCTGGTTCCAAACTGACAAAAGCTAACGAGCTTGAAATTGAAGTATGGGATGAGGCAAGGCTACTTACGGAATTAAATAAATAAGAGGTGTGTGTAGTTGAAAAAGATATTGTTACTTTCTCTTGCGGTCATGCTTGTAACTTCAGCGTGTGCACCGAACCTTTCGGACGATAAAGAGACTGTTCAACAAACCAACAACAAGAAAGAAAAAGCAGTTATTCCGAAGTATAGTATTTCAGATGATTATTACCGAACAATTCTTCCATTTAAAGCGGGAGTGGCAAGAGGCTTAGTAGCAGCAAACTTAAACAACCGCTTGGATGCGCAAGAATTTGAAACAGGCTTAATGCGCTTATCGACAGATAGCTATTCTCCGAAAAAATATGTGTATCAAGAAGGCCAGTACCTTGATAAAGATACTATTCGCTCATGGTTAAGCCGTAAGCTGAGCGATAAACAGTTTAAAGATCTTCAAAGCAAAACAAAAGATGCTACGGCGAAAAAGAAACTTAAGAATAATGGATTAAACCCAATTGATACAGAAAAAGGCGATTTGAAAACTCGTAACGAAACAAGTCCAATGTACTTAGCGAACATTACTGAGCAAGATTACCTTATCCAAGACGGAGACGACAAGGTAAAACTTGGAGGCGTCACAATTGGCCTGGCGATGAATTCTGTTCATTATTATACAGAAGAAAATGGTTATGCTCGTGAAAAACAACTAACTGATAAAAATATTGAAGAGCAAGGCAAAAAGATGGCCGATGAAATTGTGCAGCGGATGCGTAATATCAAGGGCTTAGAAAACGTTCCAATTCGAGTAGCGTTATTTAAACAAAGTGCTAAGGCTTCTTTAACGCCAGGTAACTTTATGGCTGTCGGAAATGCAGGTTCAAATGATACGGCCGTTGGCAGCTGGGATAATTTAGACGAGCAATATTATTTATTCCCATCATCAGATGCAACAAAAGATCATCGAGACGATGCGATGAAATTCGATGAGTTTAAAGCGCAAATCGAAGACTACTTCCCGAACTTTACGAGCGTAGTAGGGAAAGGGTATTACAAAGATGGACAGCTTCAAAAAATGACGATTGATATTCCCGTACAATTTTATGGAAAAGGTGAAATTGTAGGATTTACTCAGTACGTTGCTGGTTTAATGCTTGATCATTTCCCTTCATATATGGAAACGAGTATCTCTATTAACTCAGTAAGCGGACCTGAAGCTCTCATTGTTAGAAAAGCAGATGAGGACAAGCCGTTCGTTCATATTTACGAAGAGTAAGCAAAAAAGACACTGCTCAAGCAGTGTCTTTTTCTAATTCTATGAAATTGCCTCCTATGAAGGAATGGCGTGAGAATTTTGTCTTGTAAACTTAGCAAGATAATAAGCAGCAAATGCAAATGCATCTTGTTCAGTTGTCCGCTCTTCATACGGGCGCTTTTTATCCAGCTCAAATTCTTTCTGATAATAAGGGATGTGATCTTGAATATAGTGGCGCAGCTCGTGAAAGATCGTTTCAATAAGCGGAAGATAGTCATCAAATTTAAAAATAAATATAATGCCGACTTCTCGCCAGTAAACGCCTGATGCAAACTGCAGGTATTCTGCTTCTTCTTCTCCAAGAGCAGAGACAATTTTATTGGCTTCGCATGAATCACAAAAAATTATAGGAATATGAAAGGCTTTATTTAAACAAGCAAAAACATCTTTTTGCAAGGTGGACAAATCCCACTTGAATTCTTCATCTAATACAAACCATCTTCCGCTTTGCTGATACTCAGGGCGCTGGTGGATGACTGACTGTATAAGTATTTTATTCAATTTTTATAGCACCTCTTTTACGGTAAAGTAGTTATTCGTTTTCTTTACTTTCCCAAAGACTAGTGAAATTAAAACATGGTGGTGTGTTCATCTGAAGCATGTTTCTCTTTCTATCTATCTTTTCTAAAAAGAAGGTTATTTTATACCTATGCAAGAGAGAAATATTTTATGACGAAGGAAAAGTATGGAATGTTGTTTGAATGAAATGGATTTGGTATAAAATAGAAGTGATAAATGTAAGCCCTGTCTTGCCTGGCGGGGTTTTTAATATTTTAGGAACTAGTCTCAGAAATGTTGCCTGTTGCTAGTGAAGTTTGGTATTATCAGTATATTGTAGTGGGACGAATATTCGGAGGTGAAGGAACATGTCAAGAATTTCTGTTGATCAAGTAAAACACGTTGCAAACTTAGCGAGACTTGCGGTGACGGATGACGAAGCAGAACTATTTACAAAACAATTAGATGCTATTATTACATATGCAGAACAATTAGATGAGTTAGATACTACAAATGTAAAACCAACTTCTCACGTATTGGATATGAAAAACGTAATGCGTGAAGATAAGCCAGCTAAAGGTTTACCAATTGAAGACGTAGTAAAAAATGCGCCAGACCACAAGGATGGCTACATTCGAGTACCAACTATTTTAGAATAAGGAAGGAGGCTTTACGATGTCTTTATTCGATCGTAAACTTTCAGAACTACATAGCCTTTTACACAAGAAAGAAGTACGTGTACAAGATTTAGTAGACGAATCATATAAACGTATTAATGAAGTAGATGATAAAGTAGGTGCGTTCTTAGCGCTTAATGAAGACAATGCTCGTGCTTATGCAAAAGAGCTAGATGAAGCACTACAAACAAAAGATGAATTTGGCCTATTATTTGGTATGCCAATCGGTGTAAAAGATAATATTGTCACAAAAGATTTACGTACAACTTGCTCTAGTAAAATTCTAGCAAACTTTGATCCGATTTATGATGCAACAGTTGTTCAAAAATTACAGGCAGCTGAAGCGGTAACAATCGGTAAATTAAATATGGATGAATTCGCAATGGGTTCTTCAACTGAAAACTCAGGTCTTCAGTTAACGCGCAACCCATGGAATTTAGATTACGTACCAGGTGGATCTAGCGGTGGTTCAGCTGCAGCTGTGGCAGCAGGCGAAGTTCCGTTTTCTTTAGGTTCTGATACAGGTGGTTCAATTCGTCAGCCAGCTGCTTATTGCGGTGTTGTCGGATTAAAACCAACGTATGGTCGCGTATCTCGTTACGGATTAGTGGCATTTGCATCTTCTTTAGATCAAATCGGACCAATCACAAATTCTGTTGAAGATAATGCATACTTACTTCAAGCAATTTCAGGCGTAGACCCAATGGATTCTACTTCTGCTAATGTTGATGTACCGGATTATGTATCTGCTTTAACAGGTGACGTAAAAGGTCTTAAAATTGCTGTTCCAAAAGAATACTTAGGCGAAGGTGTGGGCGAAGAAGCTCGCCAGTCTGTTTTAGATGCACTAAAAGTGTTAGAAGGACTAGGCGCAACTTGGGAAGAAGTATCGCTTCCACACTCTAAATACGCATTAGCTACGTATTATCTATTATCTTCTTCTGAAGCGTCTGCTAACTTATCTCGTTTTGACGGCGTTCGCTACGGATATCGTACAGATAATGCTGAGAACTTAATTGAAATGTACAAGCAGTCTCGAAGCGAAGGCTTTGGAAACGAAGTAAAACGCCGTATCATGCTTGGAACATTTGCGTTAAGCTCTGGTTATTATGATGCTTACTACAAAAAAGCACAGCAAGTACGTACGTTAATTAAGCAAGACTTTGAGTCTGTATTTGAAAACTATGACGTTATCATTGGACCAACTACACCAACTCCATCATTCAAAATTGGTGAGAAAACAGACGATCCATTAACAATGTATGCAAACGATATTTTAACAATCCCAGTAAACCTTGCTGGAGTACCTGGTATTTCTGTGCCTTGCGGCTTATCAAATGGATTGCCATTAGGGTTACAAATTATCGGTAAGCATTTCGACGAAAGCACAATCTATCGTGTTGCTCATGCATTCGAACAAGCAACTGAGCATCATAAAGCGAAACCAGCACTGTAAGGGGTGAGATAAAGATGAACTTTGAAACGATTATTGGTCTTGAAGTACACGTTGAGCTTAAGACAAAATCTAAAATTTTCTCAGCAAGTCCAAACGCATTTGGTGCGGCTCCAAATGCTAACACAAGTGTAATTGACTTAGGTTATCCTGGAGTATTACCTGTGTTAAACAAAGAAGCAGTTGATTTTGCAATGAAAGCAGCGCTTGCGCTAAACTGTGAAATCGCAACAGATACAAAGTTTGACCGTAAAAACTATTTCTATCCGGATAACCCAAAAGCTTATCAAATCTCTCAATTTGATAAACCAATTGGCGAGAACGGTTGGATTGAAGTAGAAGTTAAAGGTGAAACGAAGCGTATTCGTATCAACCGACTTCATTTAGAAGAAGATGCTGGTAAGTTAACGCATACAGGCGATGGCTATTCACTAGTAGACTTCAACCGTCAAGGTACACCTCTAATTGAGATTGTATCAGAAGCAGATATGCGTTCTCCTGAAGAAGCATATGCTTATTTAGAAAAATTAAAATCAATTATTCAATATACAGGCGTATCTGATTGTAAAATGGAAGAAGGTTCACTTCGCTGTGATGCCAATATTTCTTTACGTCCAGTTGGACAAGAAGAGTTCGGTACAAAAGCTGAGTTAAAGAACTTAAACTCATTTAACTATGTGCGCCGCGGTCTTGAACACGAAGAAATTCGTCAAGAAAAAGTGTTATTGTCTGGTGGCTTAATCGAGCAAGAAACACGCCGTTTTGACGAGTCTACGGGCGAAACAATTCTAATGCGTGTAAAAGAAGGGTCTGACGATTACCGCTACTTCCCAGAGCCTGACTTATTAGAATTACACATCGACGAAGAGTGGAAAGAACGCGTTCGTGCTTCGATTCCTGAACTTCCAGATGCTCGTAAAAAACGCTATGTAGAAGAGCTTGGCTTACCTGCTTATGATGCAATGGTATTAACGCTAACAAAAGAAATGTCTGATTTCTTTGAAGCAACGCTTGCTGCGGGCGGAGACGCGAAGCTATCTTCTAACTGGTTAATGGGTGAAGTTTCTGCTTACTTAAACTCAAACCAAAAAGAACTTTCAGATGTAGCCTTAACACCTGAAGGTCTAGCTGGTATGATTCAATTAATTCAAGAAGGTACAATTTCGTCTAAAATTGCGAAAAAAGTATTCAAAGAATTAATTGAAAATGGCGGAGATGCAAAGAAAATTGTAAAAGAAAAAGGTCTTGTACAAATTTCTGATGATGCAACTTTACGTAAATTCGTAACAGATGCATTAGATGCAAACCCTCAATCTATTGAAGATTTCAAAAACGGTAAGGATCGTGCAATTGGCTTCTTAGTTGGTCAAATTATGAAAGCTTCAAAAGGCCAAGCGAACCCACCGATGGTTAATAAAATTCTTTTAGAAGAAATTAATAAACGCTAAATTTGATAACTAAATGTGAGGTGGATATCCATCTCACATTTATTATGAGTAAGGGCGATCGCGCTGAAGGTATGAATAAAAACCGAAACGTGAATATTGTATATCAAGGTTAATTTCTTTATAATATGTTTGTTCATGCCCCCTCTTGTTGATGATGTAATGTGAGGGGGCATTCTTTCACTGATAAAAGTAGGCAAAGATTTGTGACAAATTATCATTATTAGGATGATGAATATGAAAAGAGCGAGAATTATTTATAACCCGACATCGGGCCGTGAAATTTTTAAGAAAAACTTACCGGAATTCTTGCAAAAGCTAGAGCAAGCAGGCTACGAAACATCTTGTCATGCTACAACTTGTGCTGGTGATGCAACAGAAGCTGCTAAAGTAGCGGTAGAACGTCGTTTTGACGTTGTAATCGCAGCCGGTGGAGACGGTACCATCAATGAAGTCGTAAACGGTATTGCCGGACAAGACTATCGCCCGCAGCTAGGTATTATTCCTGTTGGAACAACCAATGACTTTGCTCGTGCCATTAATGTGCCGCGCACGATTGAAGGCGCTATTGATGTCATTGTAGAAGGCGTAACAAAGCCAATTGACTTGGGCTGTGTAACAAACGACGGAGAAACGCATTACTTTGTAAATATCGCCGGAGGCGGCCGTTTAACTGAATTAACATATGAAGTGCCAAGCAAGTTAAAAACAATGCTTGGACAGCTAGCTTACTATTTAAAAGGCATGGAAATGCTTCCTTCTATTAAACCAACATCTGTTGAAATTGAGTATGACGGAAAATTCTTTGGCGGCGAGATTATGTTCTTCCTCGTTTCCTTAACGAACTCAGTCGGCGGCTTTGAAAAGCTGGCACCAGATTCTTCTTTAGATGACGGTATGTTTGATTTGATTATTTTAAAGAAAGCAAATTTAGCTGAATTTATTCGAATTGCGACACTTGCGCTGCGAGGAGAACATATCAATGATCCTCATATTATTTATACAAAAGCGAACCGTGTTAAAATTCATACGAATGATAAAATGCAGCTAAATCTAGATGGCGAGTACGGAGGGTTATTGCCTGGGGAATTTGTAAACTTATATCGCCATGTAGAAATCTTTGTTCCAAAAGCAACAGCTGAATTGATGGAAAAAAATGAGATCGCCTAATTGCGATCTTTTTTCATGCTTTTCTTTGTTTGGCTTTCGCTCTTATGGTACAATCAGTTCAGCATTTTCAAATGACTAAAAGGATGTAACGATAAATGGAAAAATTAAAACCACCTGTAGAAAAAAATGAATATATAGATGTTGCGTTTGAAGATTTAACGCATGACGGAGCGGGTGTAGCGAAAGTGAACGGATTTCCTGTTTTCGTTCAAAATGCGCTGCCCGGCGAAAGCGGCCAAGTAAAAGTCATTAAAGTAAAAAAAGGCTATGCGTTTGGCAAGCTTATCAAACACCATACAATTAGTGAACAGCGTGTTGAAGCACCTTGTCCGGTCTACAAGCAGTGCGGAGGCTGTCAGCTGCAGCATGTAAGCTATGAAGGACAGCTGCAATTTAAACAAAAGCAAGTAAAAGACGTCATGGCGCGAATTGGCCATTTACCTGACGTTCCGGTACATTCGACGCTAGGAATGAACGATCCTTGGCGCTATCGAAACAAAGCTCAAGTTCCCGTAGCAGAACGAGAAGGCGGTTTGGTCGCTGGGTTTTATCAGCAGCGAAGCCACGACATCATTAACATGGATGCCTGTTTGATTCAGCAGCAGGCAAATGATGATGTTGTTCAAGCTGTCAAATCAATCTGTGAAAAGCATGGCGTTTCTGCTTATCAAGAACAAAAACATAAAGGCTCACTTCGTCATATCATGGCGCGCTACGGACTTGTAACGGGTGAAATCATGGTTGTCATTGTGACTCGTACAGCTGAGCTGCCAAACAAAAAGCGTATTATAGAAGACATTATCGAAGCCGTGCCGAACGTGAAATCAATTGTTCAAAACGTAAACAGCAAGCGCACAAACGTCATTTTAGGGAACCAAACGAACGTACTTTGGGGAGAAGAATATATTTACGACTATATCGGCGACGTTAAATTTGCCATTTCAGCAAAATCATTTTACCAAGTAAACCCTGAGCAAACGAAAGTGCTTTATGACAAAGCGCTTGAGTATGCAGATTTAACAGGAGAAGAAACGGTAATTGACGCCTACTGTGGAATCGGAACAATCTCGTTATTTCTCGCTCAAAAAGCGAAAAAAGTATATGGCGTTGAAATCGTGCCTGAAGCGATTGAAGATGCAAAGCGAAACGCTGAGCTAAACGGTATTCACAACGCTGAATTTGAAGTAGGCGAAGCAGAAGTCGTCATTCCAAACTGGTACAAACAAGGCATCAAAGCGGACGTCATCGTCGTAGATCCGCCGCGAAAAGGATGCGACGAAGCTCTTTTGAATACCATCATTGACATGAAGCCGAAAAAAGTTGTCTATGTGTCATGCGGACCAGCAACTCTTGCGCGTGATTTAGCTATTTTAGAAAAAGGCGGATATGAGACGGTTGAAGTTCAGCCTGTTGATATGTTTCCGCATACGACACATGTGGAGAATGTGGCGGTCTTAAAATTAAAATAACTCTTCATCAAAGATGCTATCTTAGTAAAGATAGCAGCTTTTTATTTTGAATAAGCAAGAAAAAGACAAAGTTAGAGTGCTCATACCAAAAGCAGATAAAACTCGATATAAAAGCGCTAATTGCCGTTATGTCCGTTTTATTTTGCCGTTTGTCCACCCCACCAACACAACAAATTTCTGAATATACTTTTTTTAAGGTTTTCAATATTTTAGGAATTATAATAAAGAAGCAATAAATGAAAACATTATATTTGTGGTAAGAGGTGAAGGGAC
>Ga0105242_10002186_pt1 | contig 15438 bp, 12 predicted proteins | sample KBSM24metaG_FD_81521 | JGI IMG/M metagenome (GOLD analysis project Ga0105242, IMG submission 81521) | Miscanthus rhizosphere microbial communities from Kellogg Biological Station, Michigan, USA - KBS M2-4 metaG | ecosystem: Host-associated > Plants > Roots > Rhizosphere > Soil | place... | reverse complement strand
GAGAGCCCGCCGCTCCACCAAAGAACCGCCGATAGTTCACGCTCTCGGCCGAGCTCCCGCCGATCGCATCCGCGATTCCGTCGCCGCGCGGCAATCCGAGAATCTCCAGCAGCGTCGCGCAGATCTGATCGACGCGCGCCGCCTCGCCCTGCGTGCGTTCGCGCGGCCAGCGCACGTACACGCCTTCATTGCGATGCCACTTCGCCGCGGTCGCGGTCGCGGTGCTCGACTCCGCGTGAACGCCGCCCCAGTCGAATCCGTGATCGGACGCGATCACGAGCTCGGCGTCGAGCTTCGCGGCGAGAGCGCGATAGTCGGCGAGGATCGCGTCGATGCGATGAAAGTACGGCCGCGCTTTTTCGATATCGCCCGCGGTGAGGTGCCCGATCTCGTCGGTGCCCTGAAAGTAGACGATCGCCAGATCGGGCTCCTGCCCGCGAATCCACTCCATCGCCCGGCGATGCGTCGTCTCCGTCGCGGCGTTGTAGTCGCGCGGCAGATCGCGATCGGTGACGATCACGCCCGGCTCCGCGGGATACGTCGCCCACAATCCGAACACGCCGGCGCGCTTGCCGCCGTACAAGGCCATGTTCCAGATCGCCGGAACCGCGCGTTCATCCGACGTGATCGGCTCCTGCGCGCGCGTGGCCGGCGAGTAGCGCGTGAAGTCGAGGATGCGGTGCTCGAGCGGCGAGACGCCCGTCATCATGCTCGTCCACACGAGCGGGGACAGCGGCGGATGCTGCGTCATCAACACGCGCCGTTCGGCGCGCTGCAGGATCGCTCCGAGCTGCGGCATCGTCCCGTCGGCGACGAATCGATCGAGCAGCCGCCAGTCCGCGCCGTCGAGTCCGACGAAGACCACGCGCTTCCCTTTGCGCGACCGCTCGACGACCGTGCGGACGGCGCCGACGGGCAATTCGCGCGTGCACGCGAGTGCGAGAAGCGCGAGAACGATGAACCGCCGCACACCCGCATTATCCTGCGCTCATGCATGTACGCATCGTTCTGGTCGAACCGCAGGACGCCGGCAACGTCGGCGCGGCCGCGCGGGCGATGAAGAACTTCGGGTTCACCGATCTCTGGATCGCCGGCGGCCGCGAAGCGCGCGTCGACGATGTCTCCAGCTGGTGGGCGGTCGGCGCGGTCGACGTTGTGAACAACGCCACGCGCGTCGGCACGCTCGAGGAAGCGCTCGCCGGTTGTCACCTCACCGTCGCCACGACCGCCGTGCGCGGACGCCAGGTCTTCGAACAGCTCGCGCCCGCAGACGTCGCGCGCCTCGCCGAGGAGACTCTGGGCGACGAACATCGCCTCGGCCTCGTGTTCGGGCGCGAAAAGTGGGGACTCACCGGACGCGAAGTGATGCTCTGCCAGCGCACGGCATCGATTCCGACGTGGCCCGAGTTTCCGACGATGAACCTCGCCCAGTCCGTCGCGATCTTCTGCTACGAGCTCGGCAAGGGACTGCGTCCGCGCGCCGCGTCACCCGATCCCGCGCCGCATCAGCTGATTCAGCATCTCAACACGAATGCGCGCGCGCTGCTGCACGAGATCGACTACTTCGGCGACAAGAGTCCGGATCGCATGTGTGCGGAATTACAGGCACTCGCCGGCCGCGCGGTGCTGACCATGCGCGAAGCATCGCTGCTTCTCTCACTCGTGAGGTTAATGTCCAAGCGCCTTGGCTCTTAATTTATCCCGCGCGCAGACGCGGGATAAACTAAGAAAGTTTCAACACCAGCTTCGTCATGTCGTGCTGATTGCCGTCCGGATCGGTGCCGTAACCCGGTTGCAGATACGACGTGAAGCCGAGTCCCTCGAGCGTCTTCACCGCGTCCGCCTCGAGGTCCGAGATCAGCATGCAGTTCACGTGACGCAGGCCGCGCTCGCGCGCGATCTTGATCAGGTGATTCACCAGCGTCGTCCCGAGTCCCACTCCGCGGAATTCGGGATCGAGCATCCACTTGATGCGGCCGACCAGCCGCAGCGGCCCGCCGTCACGCTCGTGCAGCGTCGCGTCGGCGACGATGCGCGTGCCGTCGAGCGCGATCAGCGGAAACACTTTGCCGTAGTCGATGTTCCGGCCCCAGCTCTCGATCAGCGAGCGATTGTCGACGTTGTCCCACGCGAAGCGCCGGTACTCGAGCGGCATGCGGTGAAAGAAGTCGTACAGCGCGTTCACGTCTTTTTCCGCGAACGGGCGAAGGAGCACGCGCCGCCCGTCGCGAAGCGCCGCCTCCTGCGGATACCGATGTGACAAGTGGATGTCCTCCGACAACAGTCCCCTCTCCCCGCGTGCGGGGAGAGGGCCAGGGTTGAGCGGCTCGAGGGGCTACTTCTTCGCGCCGAGGATCGCGTCCTTGGCGGCTTTCGCGATGCGGAACTTGAGAACCTTCTTGGCCGGGATCTTGATCGCCTCGCCGGTCATCGGATTGCGGCCGACGCGCGCCTTCCGGTTGACGAGAACGAGTTTGCCGAGGCCGGGAAGGGTGAAGCCCTTCTTCGCCTCGCGATAGGCGCATTCGCCCAGCGCTTCGATCATCTTCTGCGCGGTCTTGCGCGGAACTTCGGCTTCCTCGGCGATGTAGTTGATGAGCTGCGATTTGGTCATCGGACCTGATGCCATGTGTGCGTTGATTCTCCTTTTCGAAGTCTCGTCCGGTCGGACAAGCCGACGCAATGTAGCGATGAATGGCCTCCGACGCAACGGATTTTTTCGCGTTTTTCGGCCGGAATTCGGAATTTTCGCCCGTCACGGCACGAGCCGCAGCCGCGACGCCGCGTTCGCGTAAACCTTTTCGCGCGAGAACGGCACGTTCCATTCGTCGCCGTTCCGCATCATCTCCAGGAAGTCGTCGTAGTGCGGGCTGAACGGATTGCCGGACTGCCCGAGCGCTCCGTTGAGCGTGAAGCCGTCGACGTCCGACCAGTCGAGCACGAATCGCATGCTTGGTCCGATGTGCGAGGCGAACGAATTCGATTTGTCGTCGAACGAGAAAAAGTTCGCGTGCAGCGATCCGGCGTCGCCGGGCGCCGGATACGGCCCGCGATTCAATTGCAGCCACCACTCCAGCAGCTTCACGCGAGACAGAGGATGCTGCACGGTCAGCGTCGATGCCTCGCCCCACGGGCGATGCTTCGCGATCTTCACCGCCTCGCGTATCGCGCGCGCGGAAACGGCGGAGAGTGTTTCGACTTGCGGCGTGCGCCGGTCGTCGATGACCGGCGACGCCGTGCTCAGCGCTTCATCGAGCAGCACCCGCCCCGTGTTCCACTCCTCGCCCAGTTCATCCTCGAACACCGCGCGCGGCAGCACGCGCCACCATGCCGCGAAGAGCGTCGCCTCGCGGCTCTGTTCCGACATCCGCCCATCCCATCGCGCCAGCGCCTTTGCTTCGTCCGTCAGGCCGGCGGCCTTCGCTCCGTCCGCGGCGAGCGATTTCCAACGCAGCGCGAGACCCGACACGAGATCGAGCTGCATCGCGTGCATGTCATCGCGCGTGTGCTTCGCCGGCAACAGCCCCGTCGCGCGCGTGATGCGGTACGGATCGTAGAAACCGGGAAGCGGATACGGCCACTGCGGCGGAACGATCTGATTGTTGCAGCTCGCCAGGAATCCCTGCACCGGGTTCAGCGCGTGCGGCGTCTCTTCGAGCGGGCGATATCCGCGCCACGCGCTCTTCGGATCGCTCGCGCTCTGGCGCACGTATGTGTCGAAGTCGCGGATCGGAATCGGTGTGCCGAGTTGATACCCGATGTTGCCGGCGCGATCGGAGTAGATCCAGTTCACGTCGAGCGCGCCGAACCCCGTCACCGCGCGCCGGAAGTCGTCGAACGTCTGCGCGCGCTGCAATCGATACGCGGCCTCGGCGAGCCCGCCCGGAGGAAAGTCGAAGCCCGCCCAGCGCATCGACGTCTTCTCGTCGATCATCACGCCCCGCGCACCGCTCCGGACGTCCACGACGCGCGGGCGCTCCTCCCCTTTCACCCGGATCGACTCGCGCGCGATCGTCGACCGCGGCGCGTCGTCGTAGTAGTCGATGACGTCGACCGACGCGACCGTGAACGAGAACGCGATCGCGTCGTTGTGCCCCATCACCACGAACGGCGCGCCGCCGTACGTCGCGCCGACCACGTTCAGTCCTTCATCCGAATGCAGCCCCGCCAGATACCAGAGTCCCGGGACCTGATCGATCGACAGATGCGGATCGGATGCATGCAGCGCCGCGTGCGACGCCGATCGCGACGGCGTCAGCACCCACGAGTTCGACGCGGCCGACATCCTGAGATCAGATGGCAGATCGCAGACGGCAGACCGCAGAAGTGCCACCAGCCGCCCCGTGGTGCTTCCGCCATCCGCCGTCTGCCGTCCGCCATCCGGTATCGTCGGCGGCGACCACGGATGGCCCGCGTGCGCCAGCGCGGTGGCCGGCAATCCGATTTTCTCGATCAACTTCTGATAACGCCGGTCCTGATCCATCAGCTCGTGCGAGAACCACGTCTGATATCCGCTGATGGCCAGGCAATCCGCGACCGTCCACGTCCGCGGCTTCAGCCGCAGCACGACGAACTCGGGCGGCAGCAGCGGCGCCTGGGCGATCCAGGCGTTGATCCCGTCGGCGTATCGCTGCATCGCCGCGCGCGTCTTCGCATCCATCCGCGCGACGTCCGCATCCGCGCGGCGCCGAAATCCCGCGCGCCGCTGCGCGAGGTCCGTTTCGTACGCCGCCGCGCCGAAGACCTCCGACAGCTCGCCGCGCGCGAGACGCCGCACGAGCTCCATCTGGAACAGGCGCTCCGACGCGTGCAACCACCCGATCGCGAAAAACGCGTCGCCGTCGCTCTTCGCCCACACCTGCGGGATGCCTTTCGCGTCGAACGTGATCTCCACCGGCGCCGCGACTCCGGCCGTGATCGTGCCGTCGTATCGCGCGACCGAGCGGCGGAGATACAGCCGGCCGCCGAACCAGATCAGCATCAGAATCGCGAGAATGGCGACGAGGACGCGGACGGCGATCTTCATCTACGCGATCCGGAAGATCTCCCGCCGCCCGCCTTCGACCAGCTCCATGTAGCCTTCCATCGCCTCCCGCACCTCGGGACGCGCGCCGAATTCGTGCAGGTGCCGCTCGAACTGCTCGAGCGTCGAGACGTCGGACTCGAGAACGACGGTCCAGTAGTCGGCGACGGCGTCGACCATCAGGCGGATGTTCGAGAAGCCGTCGAGCTCCTCCATCGATTGGATCGTCTTCTTGAACTTGCCGACCAGCTCCTTGGCCTTGCCGGGCTTGCACCGGAAAATGTCGCGGACGACGTACATCTTCATTCCTCCAATGTGGCGACCACTGCCAATGTGGCGACCGCTGCCCTCAGCGGTCGCGATCCGGGCCGGCTTCGCCGGCTGGTGCCGCGGAGGGCAGCGGCACCCACATGCCCACTCACTCACATGCCACGTTACCCGAGCAGATCACGCAGCGATTCGAGAATCAAATCAGGTCTCGCCGCGAGCAGCGCGTCCCGATTCGGATATCCGCCCGGAATCGCCGCCGACCGCACGCCCGCGCCGCGCGCCATCTCCACATCCTCGGGACTGTCGCCGACGTACACCGCATCCGCCGCATCCACGCCGAGATGATCGAGACAGCGCAGCAGCGCCTCCGGATGCGGCTTCTTCTGCTGCACATCGCATCCATACACACACGCGCGGATGTGGGGCGCGAGACCATGCTCCTCGAGCTCGCGCGACACGCGCTCGCGGCCGCCGCTCGTCACGATGCCGGTCGCCACTCCGCGCGCGGTCAGCGACTCGAGCACTTCGCGCGCGCCGTCGATGAGCGCGATCCGTTCTTCCGCGAAATGCGCGAGCCACCGCGCGTCGGCCGCGGCCCAATGTTCCTCCGGCAGGCCGAGCGCGCGAAACGTCAGGTACCAGTTCGGCGAGTACGTGCGCGCGTACGTGTCGCGATCGAACGGAATCGCGAACGCCTCGAACGTCCGCACGTAACAGCGAAAACTGGCTTCCGCGGTATCGGCGAGCGTGCCGTCCCAGTCGAACAGGACGGCACGCGCCGAATGAATGGTTCCTACCAAAGCACCCGCAGCGCGAGCTGCATCTGCCGGGGATCGCCGTTGCCGCTCTGCACCGTTCCGTCGAAGTTGAAGACCAGACTGGTCACTTCGGGGCGGCGGAGGTTCTTGCTGTTGGTGAGATTGAACACGTCGATCGCGGGCTCGAGAGTGACGCCGCCGACCGCGAACTGCTTGGAGACGCGGAAGTCGAGCGACGAGTACTGATTGTCCTTGCGCCCGAGGTTTCGCTGCGTCACGGAGCCGTCGGGATTGATGCGGTCCTGCGGCGATGCCGCATCCGCGTTGAATCGCTCGCCGCCAAACGCGTTCTTGCCACAAAACGCGGAGCTGACAACGCACGAGAGCGACTTCGGCTGCGCCGAGCGATACGAATAGCGCACGTTGAAGTCAATGCCCATCGGCGCGTTCCAGAGCAGCCAGGTATTGACCCGGTGGCGCTGGTCGCGGTCCGAGAAGCTGTACTCGGGCCCGAGGTCCGTGACTTTCGCATAGCGGAACGTGAACGGATCACGCTCGTTGTCGTCGTCCGAGTAATCCTTGGAGTACGTGTAAAACGCCTGGAACTGCAGATTGTGGGAAGGCCGTTTCGTGACGCCGACGGTCCAGCCGCGATAGAGGCTGCGTGCGGACGACTCCACCGTGGTCAGGGTATTGATGCCGTTCGCTCCGCCGGGGGCGAGACCGCTGCCCCACGGCGAGCCGAGGAGCGGATCGTTGCGATTGATGAACCGCGTGATGTGCTCGCCCTTGGCATAGTTGTATTTCAGCAGGAACGCGTAATCCTTGATCAGTTCCTGCTCCCACGAAGCGCTGAACGACGTCGTACGCGGGTTCTCGAAATCCTTGTCGAACACGAACACGTCGGGCAGGAACGGCGCGCCGATCTGGTTCGCCGGAATGAGATTCGGATACGCCGGCACCGCGCCGAGAATCGGAGTCAGCGCGCTGTTGCGGAACAGCGTCTGTCCGCGCGTTCCATTCGTCGAACGCGACGACGCCAGCGACAGGCCCGGGATGCGGCCATAGAAGATGCCCGCGCTCGCGCGCAGCACCTTCGTACCGTCGCCGCCCGGATTCCAGGAGAGCCCGAGGCGCGGCTGCCACATGTTGTAATCCGACGGGATCTCGCCGTCCGACGGGAACTCCTGCCCCTTGCTGGTCTTGCCGATGAACGGCGCATAGAAGACCTGGCTCGCCGGCGTGATCGGATCGGGCTCGATCTCCGCTTCCCAGCGCAGGCCGTACTGCACGTTGAGGTTCGGCGTCACCTGCCATGCGTCCTGGATGAACACGGCCGGCTCGTTCTGGGGAATGCTCTGCGTGCCCGCTTCTTCGACCGTCAGTCCATTGGCGCCCGCCTGCTGCAGATAGAGCAGCACCGGGCCGCTGACCGAATAGCCCGCCGGGCAGGTGCCGTTCGGCGAGGACGTGAACTGATTCGCGGCGTTCGTGCACTCGACATAATTCGGATTCGCGAGGTAATTGAGGAATCCGTCCGTCGAGCTGAAAATGTAGCGGCCGTTCGCGAACCCGATGAACGTCTGCACCGAGTCGACGCGATTGTATTCGGCGCCGACTTTGAACGAATGCGCGCCGTGCAGCCACGACACGTTGTCATTGAGCTGCACGCGCGTGTCGTAATACTCGACCGGGATGAAGAACGGCATCCCGAAGCGATAGCTCTTCCCGAAATCGAATGCCGTATCCGGCAATGGGCGGTTCTGTCCGGTGATGTTCGGCCCATTGTAGGGACGCGGGCGATCTTCACGCGCGTACTGGAAGCGGAACTCGTTCAATAGATTGCTGCTGAACGTCGAAATGACGCTGCCCGTTCCGGCGTGCGAGAAATCGCGCTCGATTGCATTCGCGCTGCGGCCCCACGAGTCGACGTCGAACGTGCCGTTCTCCTGTTCCGACCACGTGTAGTTGTAGCGCAGTGTGACGAGATGGCGCTGGCTGGCGTTCCAGTCGCCCTTGAGCAGGAACACGCGCGCGTCATTGGTGCGCGTAATCGGTCCATTTTCGTTCGGGCTTCCGAGCGCCGCCAGCGCGTTGACCACGCGCTGTTCGATGCGGCTGAGCTCCGTCTGCTTCGTCGATTCCGCCTTCTGAAAATCGAGCGCGGTGAAATAGAAGAATTTGTCGCGTACGACCGGTCCGCCGAGGGTGAATCCGGTCTGGTACTGATTGGAATCGAATTTCGGCGCCTCGCTGCCGTCGGGCTTCTTCGCATTCGACGACATCGAGTCGTTCTTTACGACGAAGTGTGCGGTACCCTGGCTGTCGTTCGTGCCCGACTTCGTAATGACGTTGACGAAGCCCGACATCGACCGCCCGAACTCCGCGTTCGCGCCGTCGGCGACAACCACCATTTCCTTGACCGCGTCGAGATTGAACGTGAACGCCGGCCGCTGGCCGCCGCGCTGCTCGCCGAAGAACGGGTTGTTGAAGTCCGCCCCGTCGACGGAGATGTTGTTCGAGATGCCCTTCTGGCCGTTGATCGACAGCTCGTCGCCGTCGGGGCCCTGCACAATCGCAACTCCCGGCGTCAGCTTGGTCAGTTCGAGGAAGTTGCGGCCGTTGTTCGGAAGATCGGAGACCACATCTTCACCGAGGCGCGTGGCCCCTTCCGTACGCGCCGTCTCGATCAGCGGAGCCTCGGCCGTGACGACCATTTCCTCCGTCACCGCCGCTTGCCCGAGCTTGATCTCGACCGTGAGCGTCTGCCCCAGGCCGAGGTTCAGACCCTTGACCACCTGGGTCGCAAACCCATCGAGCGTCGCCTTTGCTTCGTAGGGTCCGAGAGGCAAAAGCACGCCGCGGAAGCGCCCAGCCGCGTCGGTGACTTGCACCTGCTCGTAGTTCGTGGCCGTGTTCCGCAGGGTGACGGTCACACCCGGCAAAACCCCACCCGTTGCGTCAGTGACCGTCCCTTCGATCACGCCCGTGGTGGCTTGGGATTGTGCGAACGCGGCCGCGGGGAGAAGAACGATGGAAAGGACGAGGAGCGACCGGAGCAGTGCCAATCGATGCATGCAAGCGTCTCCTTAAGTCAGTCGATTTCCGAACGAGTGTCGATCCAATGTACGTCGGCGGGCAGGCGCATGGCAAGCGTGGACGGCGCCCCGGCGAATCACAGTCCGTCACGCGTCCAGATTCAAGACGGAGCTCGGAGCCTGCGTGTCCTGGCTGAGGTCCCACAGCAGCCCATCCCGCAGCTCATAGATCCAGCCGTAGACGGCCACCTCCTGCCCGCGCGCCCACGCGTCCCGCACGACCGTGGTCTGGCACACGTTCACCACCTGCTCGATCACATTCAATTCGCAAAGCCTCTTATGCCGCTCCTCCTCGGTCTTCAATGCATCGAGTTGGGCCCTGTACTTCCATCGCACGTCCTGAACATGACGCAGCCAATTGTCGACGAGCCCCAGTTTCTCATCCCGTAAAGCCGCGAGAACGCCCCCGCACCCATAATGGCCGCAGATGATGATGTGCGCGACCCGGAGCACGTCCACCGCGAATTGAATCGCCGAAAGACAGTTCAAATCCGTATGAACCACGATGTTCCCGACATTCCGATGGACAAACATTTCCCCGGGCAGCAAACCCACGATCTGGTTCGCCGGCACCCGGCTGTCGGAACACCCGATCCAGAGATACTGCGGCGACTGCTGATGAGACAACCGCAGAAAAAAGTCGGGATCCTGCTGCGTCATCTCCGCCGCCCAGGCCCGGTTATTCCTGAAGAGTTCGTTCAGAATACGCATACTCGTCCAAGCGTAGCAGAACCGTCGATGTTGACTTGCAACCGCATCTCTGTTCAGATTTCGGCTCCATGAAAGTCTCGTTGCTGAAAGCCCCCATCGGGGGAATCATCGGTTTGGAGATGATCACCTTCGTCGAGCCGCTGGGGCTGGAATGCGTCGCCGGAGGCCTCGAGACGGAAGGCCACACCTGCCAGATCGTCGACCTGCGGATCGACGGAGTCGACCGCGGCTTCGCGAAGGTTCGCGCCTTCGAGCCCGACATCGTCGGCCTCCAGTGCAACTTCACCACCGAACGCTTTCGCTCTCTGCGCCTGGCGCGCCGCGTCCGGCAGGAATTCCCTGACGCGCTGGTGGTCATGGGCGGACACGATGCGTCACGCGATCCGCGCTGGTTTCTCAAGCCGGGGATCGACGTCATCGTCATCGGCGACGGCGAGGAAGTCATGCCTCAGCTGGTCGAAGCGTGGGATCGCAGTAAAGACCTGCGCGGCGTCCCGGGTCTGCTGATCAACGCATCGCCGCCGATCGAAACGGGACACGCTCCCGCGCGGCGGAACATCGACGAGCTTCCCTTCCCCGCGCGCCACCTGATCCGCGAGTACGCGGGCGAGTACTACATCAACTTCCGCCGCCCGCTCGCGCTGCTCGAAACGGCGCGCGGCTGCCCGTTCCGCTGTAATTTCTGTTCGGTCTGGAAGTTTCACGAGAGCACGTTTCGGGAAAAGTCCCCCGAGCGGGTCGTCGCGGAATTGCAGCAGATCGAAGCGCCGAACGTCTTCATCACCGACGACATCTTCTGGATGAACGTGAAGCGCGGCCGGGAAATGGCCAAGGCCCTCATTGCCTCGGGCATCCGCAAGCACTACACGCTCCAGACGCGCAGCGACATCATCTGCAAGTTCCCCGACCTCGTCGAGATGTGGAAGGACTGCGGGCGCATGACCGTGTTCCTCGGCCTGGAGAAGATCGACGACGCGGGCCTCAAGTCCGTCAACAAGAAGAACAGCGCGGACAATAACAACCAGGCCATTCGCATCCTGCAGCAGCTCGGCGTCGGCTACACGCCGAATTTCATCATTGATCCGACGTGGGATTATGAGGACTTCGAGAAGCTGAAACGATGGATCGATGAGACCGGAGCGTACAACTCCGGCTTCTCCGTTCTGACCCCGCTTCCGGGGACCGATCTGTGGGACGAGACCGCGTCTTCGATTCAGACCGAGGACTGGGAGTTGTTCGACATCGCCCACGCCGTACTTCCCACCAAACTCCCTCTGCACGATTTCTATCGCGAATACGCCGCCCTCTGGAAACACGGCATGGACGTTCGCTATAAGACCGAAGGAAAAGTAAAAACCTACCTCGGCCTGGTCGCCGCCCTGGCCACGGGCCGCGTAACCCTCGCCGCCATCCGTAAAGGAATGCGCCTCGGAATGGGCAACGTCCTCAGCGACCCCAGATCCTTCCTCCGCGCCCACGGAGAAAGCGCCGCCCGCCTCGCCGACGCCGAGTCCCTCTTCGACACCATTCCGGCATCCAGTGCGAACCGCTGGACCGCGATGATGTGACGTTCCCTAAAGCGATCACCGCTTCGACACTCGTGCGCCACGCTCTCGAAGCGTGATGTACACGCGCGCGTTTCGCCCGCGAGCCGTCCCGACGAGTCGATCTCCGATTCCGAGCCGGTGATGACATTGCAAGCGCCGCCCGAAGCGCATCCACAAACGCTCCGCAATGTCTCAATTCTGTTTTCGACAGTCTTCAGCGTCGCTATTTGTCCACGTAGATGCGCCAGCTTCGTTTCAGCAATCGCGCGCATCGTTGCACTTGCGAGCGCGCCCTGGGTCGACGCCAGAATTGGCTTCAGCTCCGCGAGCGTAAAGCCAAGGCCCTGCGCCGCTTTGATCCATCTGAGGAGCGTCAAAGCCTCGGAATCATACTGGCGATAACCTGCTGGGGTACGGCCGGCCGGTCGGAGCAAACCTAGAAGGGCTCGTAGTACCGCAGCGCTTGTGCAGTGACGCCGGCCGACTTCGCGAGCTCACCTATAAGCATTCTTCGACTTGACCTTGTACCTAAGTACAGAGTTTACCCTGCTCGTGGAGGGCAACAAAATGAAGACGCGATTTCGCGAGCTTCCAATGTCAGTTCAACTTGGCTTCGGCCTGAACTGCTCACGCCGCGTGACCTTTCCCTTTTGCTTCCACGCCAGCCCAGCGAATGTCTGCTGTTTGCCCACTCTCGTCTCCACCGATCTGCGTTACCCCAGTATCGATGAGAACCGCCTTTTCCACAGCATCACGGAGGGCTTGTGCAGAGGTTCCCTAAGGGCTCGGCCCGCGGGAGCGAACTGCGGCCGTCGTGCCGCCACGGGTCTAGAGGATTACCGGAGGTAGCTCAACTGCCGACCCGAAGCCGGGCCGCGTCGGCTTCTACGGTGGGAGTTAGTTAGCCGGCCGATGGGAACATCATGCTTCTCGAGATTCAAGGACTTCAGGATCACGTGCTTGATGAAGCACAGCGACGACTACAATGCGGCTTTCGCTGGCGTGATAGAAGAGTGCATACGGAAAGCGATGGAGCAGGATCCGGCGGAATGTTCTCTGAACAATCTGAAAAGCCAAGGGTCGTTCTTGGACGAGAGCGATGGCGTCGTCTATCCGACGGACAAAGTCATTTCCAAGTTCACGAGAGATGTTTCGATACCATGCCTTGGCTTCGCGTAGATCACGCTTCGCCTCAGGGCGAATGATGACTCGGCGAATCATTCGCTAAGCAGCGATCGTTTCACGTCTTCCCACGGTTCGCCTTCGTCCGGTGCCGCTTCGAACGCGAGCCAGCGACGTTCAAGCTCTTCCTTCTGAGCTTTCGTCAGGAGCACGGCTTCTGGATGCTCGAATACGCTTTCCCAGATTTGCTGCGCGATTTCAACGCGTTCTGGCGCCGGAAGTTCCAAGATCTGATCGATAGGTACGCGGCTCATATCACTTCGAATTGTATACGAGAGCCGCGAATTCCAGCGGATGTGCTACCCGATACGCAGAGGTGTCTGAGCCTGCACACTTGCTCACGCGATGAGGAGGTTGCGTCTTTACTCACGAAGGTCGCTCCGCTCGCTATCGGTGCTCCGCCACTCGGCCAGCAGGTGCCTCGAGCCTGTCGTGCTCCGGCACTCGCATGGACGGTTGTTCTGGTTTGCGTGCCCCTCCTGCTCGGTCTGTAGACATTCTTGGCCTGGCTTCTCGCGCTGATCTTCGGTCCGGCTAACGCTCGTCGCCTCAGCTGCGAGCGGGCTCTCGCTCGCAGAAGAACGCGGCGCGGCGGCTGCCGCGCCACGAATGCTGTTGGCGGCGGTGCGACTTGCAGCCGACGTGCCGCCGCGACGCTAGGAAGACTCCCGAGCCGGCTCGGCCGGCGGGCCGAACATACCGCCCGCTCGTCGGCTGCTGGCAGTTAGCCAGATGCAGTCCCTGACCGTGCTACGTGCCTCTTGAGTTTCGTTTGAATCTTGCGCCGCGCCTGCGCCGCTACGCGGCGCAATAGGGTGAAACACTGAACACAGACGGCGTGACTCTCGCCTGTTTCTTGCGCCGGCTTTTGGCTTTCGCCTATGGTCCTCCGGGCGGCTTTCTACTGAGGTTTGCAAGCAGACAAGGGCCAGCGGTTCGCCAGATGCGAACTGTGGAGCGCAACACACCTTTGTTGTCAACGAACAGGTGATTCTCGCGAAAAGTGATCAACTCACGCAGCAGTCCGCTCTCGTTGCGCTCCGCGTTCGCAGTCTGGCTAACGCTTCGCGTTAAGCTGTGCGGCCGGGGCCCACGTGCCGAAGCTGACGCGGCACGGCAGTTGCCGCGGAGGACGCCCGAAGAGGCAAACCGCGATCTGCAACTGCCGTGACGCCGCGATTCTAGTGAGTTGATTAGGCGGCTCGGCCGCCGAGCCAGCGCCGGGCCGCATCAGCTTCTACGCGGAGTTAGCCCGCCGCTTGGTAACTACCCGCGCGGACGCGAAGGGACTTTCATGGCCTGACCTGCCGTCGCAAGGAGCCACTCTGGTGAACCAGCGAACAGTACTCGTTGAATATCATCCGTTATGCGCATGATACTAGCGATACCTTCGTACATCCGATGCAAGAACCACATATGACGTTTGAAATATATAGGCCTATGGAGAACGCGCGGCAGCGCGAATGCACGACTAGCTGTCACAGGCCCCCAACCTATGTTCATCTCGAGACCCGGCTGCCTCTCTAGACCCAACGAGGCATCTACGGCCCGAACGACGGCCTTAAGATCTTTCATAAACTTACCTACACTCGAGACATCGCCGACCTGAATAGCATCGGTGAATTCTGATGACCAGGCGCGAAATGCGGCCGCCTCTGGAGTAGCTCGAATTTGTGTTGCAACAGTAAGTACGTCCGCACAAGACGTCGACTCGCGCAACACTGCTGCCAGTATGCAAGGCACGGCTATATCGATGACGTTCAGTTCGAGGAGTTGCTCAAAGTACGCCTCGGCAACCTGAGCACGGCTCTTCTCTAAGAGTGCCAAGGCCACCTCGCTGGCTGAAACCGGTCGAGACTTCCATTCGCGATCGATAAAGTCGGCCAAGATCTGGCCGCGAAATAGACTGGGCTTGTAGGGCACGCCTAAGGCTTGGCTGCACATGAGATAGAAAGCCGTTCCAACAATGATGTTGAACGGCCCACCCCATGGATGAGCCTCGCTGCGAGGCAAGAACAACTCGATGACGGTGTCTTTGACACACGATACTGAGCGTGCGGAATGGCTGTCACCGACTAACTCAGCGAGCGCAATCTTGTCAACGTCGAAATGAGGAAGCGCCGTGGCTAGCGTTCGTTCCGCTTCAAGTCGCTCTGAACGCGGCCAGATAACCGGGATGACGACCGAATCCAACGGGGCGAGCACGGTCTTCTCGATATCCTGATTCCAGATATCGATGAATTCACCGTTCACGTAAAGGTTATCGTGGCAGACGAGTGACTCCACGAGTTGCGCTAGATTGAACAGATCATGTTGGATAAGCGGCGTCAGAAGATATCCGAATTGACCGCTTCTTCGTTCGGCGATATCGGTGTATCGATTCTGCAGCAGCCTATCAGCGCTGGCGATCATGACGTTGTCAATGAAGACCGAGCCGCCACGCGCGGGGCTGTCGAAGATGGAGTCAATGCGCACATCCCGACTGTAGAGAGAGTAGGGACGTGTGTCAAACCTTGCCTATCGTCGCGTATCATTGCGCGGCAGTGTCTTGGTCGGGCTAACGTTCGTCGCTTCACCTGCGGCGAGCCCCCGTTTGCCGAAGCCGACGCGGCACGCCGCTCGCCGCCGTTGACTCTGATGCGTTTGCGAGCGGCGTGACGCCGTGACGCTCGGGAGTTCCGTAGGCAGCTCGGCTGCCGGGCCGATGAACGGGCCGCCGTCAGGTGCTAGCAGGAGTTAGGCGGCGCGAATTCAAGAAGTAAGTGCAACAACGCTCGCGAGAGATAGGGGCGATCTGGGACACTGACGAATCTTCTGCCAGGAAGGATCGTCGAGTGCGATATCACCAG
>Ga0105242_10002184_pt1 | contig 15439 bp, 13 predicted proteins | sample KBSM24metaG_FD_81521 | JGI IMG/M metagenome (GOLD analysis project Ga0105242, IMG submission 81521) | Miscanthus rhizosphere microbial communities from Kellogg Biological Station, Michigan, USA - KBS M2-4 metaG | ecosystem: Host-associated > Plants > Roots > Rhizosphere > Soil | place... | reverse complement strand
TTTTAATGGTGCCTGCGTACGATATGAACGTGTCGGATTGCCCGGAAATTTTTTGTCTGTAACGTTCGGGTCATTTTCAAAGCTACCTGTCGGTTCAACAATATAAACACGTTCACGTCCTTCACCTTTAGCCAATGCGGCAGCAAGTCCCGCACCATTAGCAAGGGCAGTGAAATAAATGTGATTCATTGTGAGTTCTGATTTGTAATTAGACCTGTTCCCTGCTGTCAGCAAATCATCAACCTGCAGATCTGCTTTCGTCCCGTGATAAAAAGGACCGCTATCAGAAGGCTTATCTCTGGACGATATTGCTAACTCATGATTCTTTTTTGCGTTGCCAGGATCGCCTAAGTCTTCGTAGCATTTAGCAATGTTTGAATATAGAGAAGGAAAAGCACTCTTAACACTGTCGTTATTTACTTTTAATGCAAACTGCAAAGCTGTTTCGAGCCATTTTAATTTGTCGGAAACATTTTTCTGATGCCGGGCCACATAATAAGCAGCAATAAATTTTTCAAAATCGTTTGTCGCTTCGTTCCAGGCTAGAAGAAATAGTCTGCTTGCTTCCGCTGGTTGGCCCTTTTCTTCCATGCCCATACCTTCAATACAAAGTTTAATAACATTATTGTTCGGGTTGAATTCCATTTTCTACTTATTTTATCTGTTATTTATTGTAATATCAATTTAGTTGCTTGCCCTTAGACCGTTGAAGTGTCTCGCAATGACCGCTAACATTCTGCTTTACGCAAATTCTTGTATTGGAAGTTAATGATTTCAGATTCTAGTTGCCTCTTCATTCAGTTATGGTGTACTGGCGATGGGTAAAACCCGGGAGGACAGAAAATGGGTTACTAGTAACACGAGGTAATTATTTTTTTGACTGAAACAACTCAACCAAATTGCCGGAAGGATCGACCAATAAAATTTGGGAACCACCGGGACCGGTTACAATATCATTACGAAAATGTACACCTTCACTTGTTAACCTTGTAACTTCTGAATCCAGGTCATCAACCACAAGTTCAATGCGATTCCATCCGCCAGGTACGGGCAATGAACCGTCAGGCATTGGTCTGCCTGCTGAACTTTTTCTTGCACTAAGAAGTAAACGCAAATTTCCTCTAGTTACATCTGCAAATGCAGGAGATGCATTCGTTCCAAGTGTAAACCCCAGGTGTTTTGTATAAAATTCTATTGCCTTATCAAGGTCTTCAACCATGTAGCGAACATTTACCTGACCTGTTTTCATACCGATAATTTTATTAATAAATATGTTACTCCAAGTCCTCGTTAACCAGCAATATTTTGCAACAATTTTGACACCAAAAGCCCATCACCAGAATAAAAAGATTAAAAATTTGATTGTAATTTTTGTTGAAGAAGGAAGTTATCACGCCAAGACAAAAAGATCATTAAGACGCGGATAAAAACCTTTGCGCCTTGGCATGTTGGCGAGATTTAAATTTTCGGTTGTTGGTGCGAAGAACTATGGAAGAAAGATGATGATACTATAACACCAATTATTGTTACTAAACTCCCGGGGCCTGCTCTCTTCTTTCATTTATATTGTACTGGCTGTGGACAAGACCCCGGGCGGACGAAAGACCAACCGTAAAAAATGTAGTGTCTCAAACTGAAACACTACCGAAAAAAATTACAATTAAATGAATTGAAAAATAATGGTTAATAGTTATTGATTAGGGGCTCCGCAAGATTGCGGAGCATTTCATTTATAGAATAAAGTTAATCGCCGAATTTATGAATTTTGTATAGTTATTGTCGTTTAACCGCCAATTAACCAATCATGCAGACTAATAGCGACTATGCAGTTGTTAGATTAAAAGGAATAATAAGCGCATGAGATAAAGGACTACAGCAATTAAAATCAATACTCCAATGATTTGAGCGTATTTAATTAAACTTTCAATGAATGGTTGAAATGATTTTCGTCTCATCTTAGTTTCTTTTCAATCTCTTTGGTAATCAAATCTAATATATACTGATGATTGTAACCGCCCTGAACTACTTTCCATTTGATAGGGAAATATTTTAATCGTTTGGCTAATATCACAGGTCTATTGTTTTGCAAAACGAATGATTGATTTTTGGCTATCACTCTAAATTTTTCAGTTGTTTCCGTTTCCTCAATCTTTTCAACTTGCAAACGAATTGTTTTCCTTTCGTGTTTAATGATTATCGGGAAAGTCATTTTGAACAGTATAATTTTTATTTGATCAATATCGATTTTTTTTGAGCATCGCTTTCTTGTTTAATAATAAATGGGCGGTAAAATGTATTATGCGGAAATGATGTTACCTCTGACAAATTGCAATAAAAGTAAATATTAACTAGACTAATATTTTGCTGCGAAGAAATATGGGAGGAATATATGAACCACTGAGGCACAAAGTCACGGTGATGCACAGAGACTCCGTGTTTCTCTGTGTCTTCCTGTCTCCGTGATTTAAAAACTAATATTTACGCTGTTCTTATTGTCTATCCACTGTGTAATTCAGTTCAGTTACCCCGCAAGTAAATGGTCGGTTAGTCAATAGTTTTAATTTTATTTTGTCTTTGATGTCTGCAAACAAGGGAATGCCTTGTCCAAGAATAATTGGATTAACAAATAGCCAGTAGCCATCAATTAAATTCAGTTGAATAAGTGAATGTGTTGCTGTCGGACTACCAAAAAGCAAGATGTCTTTATCTCCACTTTTTTTTATTTCATTAATGCTGTCCGAAAGGTTATCGTTGATAATTTTTGTGTTGGTCAATTCCGCGCCTTTCATTGTTTTTGATAAAACAACTTTGTGAACTTTGCTATACCACTTTGAATGTTCAATGTCGTGCCTGGTTGCTGTCGGCTTGTCTGCTGCAGTAGGCCAGTAACCTTCCATCATCTGATAAGTTACTCGTCCATATAATGCAGTGTCGCCTTCGCTTATCCGCTTACCGACATGATCAAAAATTTCTTCATCAACTTTAATCCAGTCCATTTCGCCGTTCGGTCCTGCTACAAAACCGTCAAGCGATATGTGCATAAATGAAATTATTTTTCTCATATGGTTCTATTTTTATTGTTGTCTATGGATTGTTACTGTCTTTTTGCATCCGGTAGCTATCAGATGATCGTAAAGCCGCGGCTTTGCGAAACTTTCGTACAGAAAGTTAATTGATTTCTCAAATCTTCAATTTTGTTTTACTTTGAGTATATCTTCAAAAATTAAATCAATTCATTCTAACTAATCAAACGCTGGTTGCTATATGAAAAAATTATCATCCCTGTCTTTGTTATTCCTGTCGATGGTTTTGTCTTTAACATCATGGAGTCAAAAAAATTCAAACCCTGTATTGACCATTAAAGGTGGCCAGGTTAAAGGTGTTGAAACTCCCACAAAAGGAATTATTGCATATAAAGGAATTCCATTCGCAGCTCCGCCTGTTGGCAAACTACGTTGGAGAGAACCACAACCTGTGTTGCCCTGGAAAGGTGTGAAAACAGCAGATAAGTATGGCGCTGCTGCTATGCAGATAACCTGGGATCCTCAAAGTTTTTATGGCAAAGAATGGCGAGCCAGTGGCAGTGTTCCGTTTAATGAAGATTGTCTTTATCTGAACATCTGGACACCTGCAGCAGGTGATAAGAATAAAAAACTTCCGGTTGCCATGTGGATACATGGAGGTGGTTACCGAGAAGGATTTGCTTTTGAACCCGAAATGGATGGTGGTGAAGACTGGGCTTCCCGCGGCGTGATTTTCATATCGGTAACCTACCGTCTTGGTGTTATTGGTTTTTTCTCTCACCCGCTTTTATCAGCTGAAAGTCCTCATGGTGTATCCGGCAATTATGGATTAATGGACCAGGCAGCAGCGCTTAAATGGATCTACGATAATATCGAACAGTTTGGCGGTGATCCAAAAAACATAACCATCTTCGGACAGAGTGCAGGTGCAGGAAGTGTGCAATCTTTGTGTGCTTCACCAATTTCAAAAAACCTGGTGAGCAAAGCCATAAGCATGAGCGGTGGTGGATTGAGCAATGTAAGACCTGGTACTCCTTTGGACACTGCACAACTGGCCAACAAAAAAATGATGGACTATTTTGGAAAAATCACGTTAGATGATATGCGAACTCTTTCTTTTGATGAATTGATCCAACTGTCTCAAAAATATACAGAGGCTACTAAGACCCGTGTTGGTTGGGGCCCGGTTATCGATAATTATTTTTTGAAAAAAACATTCTCTGATGCAGCAATGGCTAAAGAAATAGCTGACATTCCTTACATGTTTGGATTTACAGCGAATGACCTGGGTGATATGACAAAACCAATTAGTGATTTTGCTGCCTTGCGTGCAACACAAAGCACTAAACCAGCTTATACATATTTATTCCAGCGCCAACTTCCCGGCGATTCAAGCGGAGCTTTCCATTCTTCAGATCTATGGTATATATTTCATTCCATGCAGCATAGCTGGCGGCCTTTTACTGCAGGCGATAAAGAGTTAAGTGTACAAATGGTAGACTACTGGACGAACTTTGCAAAATTTGGCAATCCTAATGGTAAGGGCGGAGATGTTTGGAAACCTTATACGGCACAAAGTCCGCAGTTCTTAGTTATGGATGCAGATGGCAATAAAGCACAATTGATGATGACAACATCTCCCATGTATAAAGGGAATGCTATGAGAAGGTAAGAAGGAGTGTGAGGTTGTGCATGCAGAAATGTTTTCTTTAATAGTATGTTACTCCTCATAGCATGTTTATCATTTTGATATGACATCATTCATATCGGTAAAAGAGCATCAGCAAAAACATAAAGTAAAAAGAAAGACGCAGTTAGTTAATTAAACCTGCATCTTCTCTTCATACAGAATATATTTACCGAGCTTTAAAATTCCATTTAGAATTATTAATTGAAATCAAAAAAATGAAAAGAACTAATATGCTGTATGAAAGCAATTACGTGCAGGAATCATTCTGCGATTCGAAATCAAAATGCTCCTTGTTGAAAAAATATTCCTTTGTATCATTTATATTTTTGGGATTTTTCTTAGTAGCTTTTCTGCCCGCTACTGTAAATGCACAGGTTCCAATTTATCTCAACCCGTCTTATTCATTTAGAGAACGTGCGGCAGACCTTGTGTCGCGTATGACAATTGAAGAAAAACAAAGTCAGCTTGGCAATACCATGCCTCCTATCCCTCGCCTGGGCGTAAAAAAATACGATGTATGGGGCGAAGCATTGCATGGAGTTGTAGGAAGAAATGATAACAGCGGAATGAAAGCCACCTCATTTCCAAACAGTGTTGCAGCAGGTTGCACCTGGGATCCTGAATTGATCAAACGGGAAACAAAAGTGATTTCCGATGAAGCAAGGGGTTTTAATCACAATTACATCTTTACCCTCACTTATTGGTCGCCGGTTGTTGAACCTACAAGGGATCCACGTTGGGGCCGTACTGCCGAAACATTTGGCGAAGATCCTTTTCTCGTTTCGCAAATTGGAGGTGGTTTTGTAAGAGGTCTAATGGGCGACGATCCAAAATACCTGAAGGCTGTGCCATGCGGCAAGCACTACTTTGCCAACAACACTGAATTCAATCGTCACACAGGCAGCTCCAATATTGACGATCGTGATATCAGGGAATTTTATATTCGACCTTATAAAGCACTTATTCAAAAAGATAATTTGCCGGCGATTATGACTGCCTACAACTCTGTAAACGGTATACCCATGTCGGCCAGCAGATTTTATGTTGATAGTATAATACGCAAGACCTATGGAATGGATGGATACGTAACCGGCGACTGCGATGCCGTATCTGATATGTTAAACGGTCACCACTTTGCAAAAAGCCGCGAAGAAGCAACATCACTGGGTCTTAAATCAGGTGTTGACTGCGATTGCGGCAGCGTTTACCAATCAAGTACAGTAGGCGCTTTAAAGAATGGGTTAGTTACCGAAGCAGATATTGATAGAGCACTTGTTAACATGTTCACCATAAGAATGAGGCTGGGAGAATTCGATCCTCAAAATCTTGTTCCTTATGCAGGTATCAAACCAGACATCATCAACGATCCTTCGCACAACGACCTTGCATTGGAGATAGCAACAAAGACTCCCGTCCTATTAAAGAATAACATGGTTTCTAAAACAGGGAAAAAAGCACTTCCCCTTAATACTTCCGGTATTAAAAAGATTGCCATCCTTGGTCCCCAGGCCGACCAGGTTGAATTGGGTGATTACTCGGGCCCGATAGAAGGCAGGTATAGAATTACCCCGTTGGCTGCAATAAAAAACTATATAGAACAAAACAAATTGAACATTGAAGTGATGTCCAAAGCCGGTGGAAATACTGCCAGGCGCACAGACTTCTTCAACATGGTAAAGTTTTCAACAGTTACCAAAGCAGGTGCTGTCAAAGAATTTGATGCAACAAAATTTGATGCTTCTGCCAATGGTTTAATTGCTTCTGCACGGTTCGGTACGGCTTCTGTTCGCGGAATAAAAGACGGTGACTGGACTGCTTACAACAATGTTGATATAACTGATGTAGATTCGATACGTTTCAATATGTCTGTTTCCGGCGATGGTGGTACTCTCGAAGTCCATGTTGGTTCTGTAACAGGAAATATCCTTTCTTCTACAAAGGTTGCTGCTCCTCAGCAATCAGGAGGATTCTTTGCACGTCCACAAAATGTTTCAGCCAAACTAAATACACTCGGTATTTCCGGTCCGCAAACCATTGTACTTGTATACCGCGAAGCTGAAGCTGCTGCAATCGATAAGGAAACAATTGACTTTGCTGCTTCTTCCGATGTAGCTCTTGTGTTTGTTGGTACCGACCAAACAACAGGTCGCGAAGAATCCGACAGGTTTAGCATTACACTGCCAGGTAACCAGAATGAGCTGATCAAATCCATTGCAAGTGTCAATCCGAATACCATTGTTGTTATCCAGGGCATGGGCATGGTTGAAGTGGAGCAATTTAAAAACAACCCAAACATTGCCGGTATCATCTTTACCGGGTATAACGGACAGGCCCAGGGAACCGCTATGGCTAAAATATTATTTGGCGAAGTAAACCCTGGTGGAAAAACCGCCGTGACCTGGTACAAATCGCTCGACGACCTTCCTGGCTTTAATGACTACAACCTGAGAGGTGGCAATGGTAAGAACGGCAGAACGTACATGTATTTCAATAAGGATGTTTCGTACGAATTCGGATATGGCTTGTCTTATACAAGTTTCGGATACAGTAATTTCCATATCAGCAAGAACAACATCACACCGAACGATAAAATAACTGTTTCGGCAGATGTGAAAAACACCGGCACTTTAGATGGTGATGAAGTCGTTCAGGTTTATGTAAAAACGTCGGGAAGTGCTGCATCACTGCAAAGACCAATAAAACGTTTGAAAGGTTTCAAAAGGATAACCATTCTTAAAGGACAAACTAAAACCGTTTCTATTGATATTGATTGCGCCGATCTTTGGTATTGGGATTCAAAAAACAAACATCTCACCTTCGATCCCGGTAAATACATATTCGAAATTGGAGCATCTTCGAAAGATATTAAAGGAACGGTGGAAGCCAACATGAGCGGAACTTACAAGAGCGTATTATCTACCGTAGTTTTAGATTGCAACGATGTAGTATTACGACCAGGAGATAAAACGCAAACAAGTGTTTCTGCTTCCATGTCAGACGACAGCTTCTTTGATACCAAAAAAACAAAGGTCACTTACAAAAGTAACAACCCTTCAGTTGCCGCTGTTGATGCAAATGGCCAGGTGACTGCCATTGGTCCCGGGGTTGCATCTGTATTTGCAAATGTTACCATTGATGGAAGAACCGTATCAAACAGTGCAACCATCAAAGTAATGCCTGACCTTTTGCCAAAATCTATAAAGCTTAATGGAAATGATATTGCAGGGTTTAGCAAGGATATCAAAGCATATAGTTTCCTCCTCAAGGATAATGAAAAACTTCCTGTCATTACAGCGGCTGCATCAAACAATAACATTGTGACCGAAGTGGAACAGGCGAAAGGCGTACCCGGGACTGCCATTATCAGGTTTGTTGATAACGCCACATTTGAAAGAAATACTTATTATTTCAATTTCGATATCCCCTCGGTAAGCGATGAATTCAATGGCTCTATTGGGAAACAATGGCAATGGATACGCGAAAACAAGGATACTTACAGCCTGTCGAAAAATGGGGGCGCACTTACTATCACAACCGAACCAGGCGATGTTTCCGAAGCCACCAACAATGCTAAAAACATTTTGTTGCAAAGTGCCAACAACGACTGGGTTGCAGAAACCAAACTGGTTTGCTCACGTGTTCCATCACAACCTGAGAATGCCGGTATCCTGGCTTACCAGGATGAAGATAATTTTGTAAAACTGATGCTGAGAGCTGTTACCAAAACCCGCCAGGGAAGAGGGCCTGCATCTGCGCAAGTTGGAACAATTGATCTTATTGTTGAAGAAAATGGCATTGCCAAGTCTATGGCATCCTTCAACCTTCCCCAGGAAATTACAGGTAACAATGCATTACAACTAAAATTGGAGAAAACCGGTAATACCTACACTGGTTATTATGCGATCAACGGTGGAGACTTTGTAAAACTTGGCGTTGCTAATGGTATGCTCAAGGATATCAAAGCGGGTTTAATTGCATGCGATGGAGTGATCATCCAAAGCATGAAAAATGTATTTTATTTTGATTCTGATACAACAAAACCCAATACACCTTTCGATGTAACATTCGATTACTTCCATATTATGAATAAATAAACTATTGTATTATGGCAGAACATCCATGGAAAGTGTGAAGTTTCAATTGCTCACAAAATAAATTGCACATTGTTGACTAATGTCATTGAACATACCAGAGTTCTTTTCGACTTCACTCAGGATAAACTTGCAACGGAAGCTTCGCAGTAGCTATGCAGTTGAGTTCCTAAGAATTGTTTTTCTGCAGCACTCGACCATGAGTGCACATCATTCAAACCGTCGTTTATGTTGTAGAGAAATTTAATGTGCCCTAAAATTCCATTTACAATTATCACTATTAAAATCAAATTCTGCAAGTGTTGGTGTGCTATCTCCGGAGGATACCAGTGCTAACTTCTTACCAGAATTGGGAACCACCTTAGGCATGATCCTATAAGTTCCATCAGTTAATTGATCGATACGCCATAACTGTTCCGGTGCGCCGGTAAATGTTGGTACTGTTATTACTTCGGCACCTGCAGTTGCTGCTAATGCCCGATCTGTTCCTGCTATTACAATTTTATAATATGGTCCGCCTAAATATCCTGTTGTATCAGGTGCATCCGTGATCATCCATTTTTGATGGGGGCGGCCCATGTAATCTCCTATTCGTGCAGTGATGTTGCCTGTTGACCAGGTCTTAATTACATCTGCTAATTCCTGGGGGGGAACGGGTTTTACTGGTTCATTGTTGGCTTGGCCAAATCCCCTTGGTCCGCCTGCCATTCTTGTAAAATTAACTGCTAATTCTAACGCATATCCTCTTCTCTCCGATTCAATTTCATAAGTGCTTTCTTTAAATTTATCTCCTGCAACAGGCCATCCATCTTTCCAAAGTAGTGGAAGTATACCCAATACACTACGACCACCCTGTTCTAAATCTGCTTCATAATGCAAAGACATTTTTTCAACTCCTTTCTCAAGGATCATATGCCCAAAATGCCCGGGTCCTATTAATCCTCCGCGGGTAGCAGCAACCATTTTGCCTCCCCCTTCCAACATGCTTCTTCCCACGTTATCGAGATAAGGACCTGTTATTTTTTTTGAACGACCTACCACTACGTTGTAAGTAGAGTTTGCACCATCGCAACAACTACCATGCGTAGCAAGCAAGTAGTACCAACCATCACGGTATATCAAATCTGTAGCTTCACACACAATGGCTATATCAACGGGTTTATTACTCTCTATATGCTTTCCTGTTTTTGGGTCCAATTCTATAATGCGACTGAATCCAAAATAGGTACCGTATGTTAACCAAAGACGTCCGGTACCAGGATCCAACATAAGACCCGGGTCGATGGCATCATTTTCTTCATAACCATCAGACGTAGCAACTACAACCGGTTCAGAATATTTAAAGTCTGGGGATTTCGGATCAAGTGTATTGTTCCACATGGTAAGAATGGCTCCTCGGTGTGCACCTCCACCACCGGTTGCTCCATACACTACAAGATAGCGGTTACCAATTTTCATGGCATCCGGTGCCGCTCCACCGCCCGGTCTCACACCACCACCATTCCACGTCCAACCATCTTCTGATATTAAACCACCACCGCCTGTGCCAAACGTGTAATACTTTCCGTCACATTCAACGATAGTTGACGGGTCATGGATAAATGGTTTTCCTACCTGTGCTATTAATGTTTGTGTTATCAATACTGCTAACAATGCAGTCAGGCAGATCATTTTCATTCTTTTCATAATAAATTCCATTTCAGAATAATTGATACTTTAAATTGACTAACAAAATTTTTTATTCGTAACTAATACTGAAGTTTTTTACTGGTAATCCTTTTTCATCCAAAAAACGAACACAGAAGTTACACATACCCGGTCCATTTATTACTGCCCCACGGATAATGTTCTTTCCCTTTTTAAGAGTTAAAAGCGATGAGGTACCATTATCCACGATCATATCCCTGTCACCGGAAAGCATAAGCGCTTCCTGGCCATTCAACCACCACATGCTTCCGGAATTACATCCGGCAGCTATCCTTACGTTTTTTATTTCTTCAGGGCAGTTGATGACGGTAACAAGCCAAAAGAGTACGCCATATGGCGGTTTGTTTAATGCGTAAGTAAAATGGTATAAATTAAAGTTGAATGTTTTGCTGTCCAAAGCATACCATTTTAGTTCCTGATCTTTTACTTTTACGGTTTCACCATTTTTGGGAACGATGGTGTAATCATTGGAAAAATTATCGGTTGAAAAGTTTGTTCTGAGATAGTTGTCGGTAAATATATTATTCCTGGCAATGTCTTTTCTCACGGGTTCGAGCACCAGCCAACGTTGAATAAATCCCTTGTCGTTCGGTGCTTTTTTTGCGGCAGAGGCCAGCACAAAGTGCTTAGACAGGGTATGCGTGGTATCGCCTTTTATGGGTATGGGAGGCAGGGATGGTCTTTGTTGTTGCGGCGGACCTTGTGCCGCTACTGTACTGATAGCTGATTGCAATCCAAATAAAACGACAAAAGCCATAGCTGGCAACAAGGATCTGCGTTTTCTGTTCATAGTAGATTTCTTTTGTAATAATTGTTGTTTCTGAAATTGAGCATACTATATGCAATAATACAAAAAGAAGGTATTAAAAAAAGATAGACACATGTTGAATCAATAAGCGTCTGTTTTTTTTCCTAATAGTTTCAGTTTTGTAAAGAAAGATAATTCATTTCGGTTTGTTGCTGCGAAAAAACATGGAAGAAGATGTTGATATTAGAACACCGACAGCGCTGTTTATTATTAGTTTGCTTCGGCCTGCACAGGATTTTCATTACATGCGGCTAGTTTTATGTGCAGCCCTCGCAATTGCGAGGCGACTGAATCAAGTAAAGAGCATTTTTAGGAAACTAAGCCGAAGCGATCTGAAGCGACATCTCGGAATTTTATTTTGTTACGAAAACAAACCAGGGCTAGATCAAATTATTTCTTTGACTGCTTATATAGTTGTTCGTTCTTTGATTTTTTTTTCAAACACTGCCGCAGCAGTAGCAACTATGATAGAAACAAAAGTAGTTACAATACACATGGCAAGAAAACCCGCAGGGTCATCATCTTTATTATGAAATATTCTTATGTATAGTCCTGCCATCACAATTAAGATGCTCAGTACGATTGCGCAATATTTTATACTCCTTAAAGTCCTTGCCGAGTTTAGTGAGAATGCTTTGTTTTGGCCGACATACCCGAATAATTTGAACGCCTTATACAGTGCAATAAAAAATGGAATAGACGCGGCATAGGCATACAAGATGAACGGATCAGAGTAAATGCTGAACAGATCTAAGTTTGCGGCTCTCCCTTCAGTCAAAGGAAAACGGATTATGATAACTAGTGCCAGAATGCCAATAAGCACGATGACCACTTGAAGAAATATTGTTGAACTTCGTTTCATAAAAGAGTTTAATTGTCACTTGATTCTATTACTCTCGCCAAGCTGTTGCATATAACATTTTGCTTTATTCAAGTTCTTGTGCAGAAAGTTAATGATTTCAAATTGCAAGTTATTCAAATTTAATAAAGGAAGAAGAACAGTCCCGCACATGAAACCTTAGCACAACAGGGGATCTATTTTAAATTTGTCAGCAGGTCGGTCTCAAGTTTAATCTCATCATTTGTCCAATGTCCATAGATCTCGATATACGGGAGACCAGTTTCATAACCTCTCCTTTTTAATTCGTCGTTCATAGCTTGTCCCGTTTGCTTTATGAGATTATAAGGACCGATATGTTTACAGTAAGCATATTTTATAAGCGTGACACTTTTTTGCTCTAACCCGATCTCTTGTTTGGGTGATTCCTCAAGTTCAACACCCGCGAACACCATTTCATTAGGCTCGTATATCCAAATATTAAGTCCTTTATTTTTTAAACTGCTTCCCTTGACTGTCTTCCACATCTTATCCATTAGTTTAAAGGCTGTGCCCACGTAATCTTTGTTTATGGCAACACTAGAAAAGCCATGAATATTTATCCTGAAAGGTTTATTAATTACTTCTATATTCATAGTTGACAATTATCAGAGACTAAAATAAAACTGCACAGAACAATCTGCTTTACACAAGTTCTTGTACAGAAAGTTAATGATTTCCGATTTGCAGGATGTCAGGTTGAAGTGTTATTTTTCATACGGGTTATTTTTTCCGTCAACAAGTTTTTTAATGAAGCCAGCCAATCGTTCATTGCGTGTTTTTTCCTGCTTTGCAGTAAGTATCCAAAGCAAATATTCTTTTTTGTTGGAGTACGACAATTCCTGGAATGCATTGGATGCTTCCGGTGTATTCTTGAGGAGGCGTTTGATATAAACTGGCAGAGTGATCGATTTAGTATCTACGTCGATATAAGCAGCATAATCGCTTTTCCTGATCTCATCCTTTCCCGTACCCGATTTTTTAGACTGACCTTCGGGTCTGAATCGCGAACCGGCCCACTTTTCAGAAACAGAGATGGAAGACACGCCTTTTAATTTGTATGCGATCATTTCACTCCAGTCTCCCATTTTCATATCGCTTTCAATTCCTGAATTTCTTTTGGGATAGGTGACCCAAAATATTGTATCAGGTTTTAGCAAGGGTGCAATTATTTTCAGTGATGAAGTTAATTCAGCTTTATTTTTTGCAAACAGTTGTATTCCGTCAAAATCTCCCTTTGGGATTGTTGTATAAGTAGCATCTGGCGGAAGTTGTTCCAGGGATTTAAAATACTCTTTCGGGGCATTGTAAATAAGCCATTTTTTGCCGGGCTTTATTAATAATTTTTGCGGGAGAGAAGTCATAAATCTTTTTTGCACCAACAACACGAATGTAAGAAAACTAACTAGGTCCGGATTGTTGCTGCGAAGAACTATGGAAGAAAGATATGATAACTAACTCCCGGGATCTGCCCTCTTCATTTATTATATTGTGCTGGCTGTCGATAAGACCCGGGCGGACGGAAAATATTCATTAAATTGACTTACAATTTACCGGCAGTTTTATTCATTCAATATATTTTTCTAAGTGACTAGATATTGTTGCGGGATCTTATGGATAATTACTTTGTTATTATTTGTCATGCATGCACCGGCCCAGCAACCTACTGCAGAAACAGACCATGATACAACTTATTACGAATCCTTCATGAGTAAAAAAATTACCGGCAGATATTATTTTTCCCAGAAATACACTGCATTAGAGATAGGAAGAAATAACAAAACAACTCCCCGCCTTCGCTACACGCCTAATACAACTTTAAATATGGGCATCGGCGCTACCTATGGTTTCTTTACATTGAACATTGCTATTGGTTTTGGATTTTTAAATCGCGGTGAAGAACAAAAAGGCAAAACCAAGTATTGGGAAAACCAGGGACACAAGTATGGACGTAAGTGGGGCTATGATTTCTACGCACAGTTTTATAAAGGTTACTACCTATATCCTAAGGGACTGGGATCAACTGATCCGAATTTATATTATTTCCGACCAGATATCAAGTTCAACTTGTTTGGTATTGCCCCTTTTCGCATTTTGAATGATAAGAAATTCTCTTACAGAGCTGCCTTTGTACAAAATGAGTGGCAAAAAAGATCAGCTGGATCTTTTTTGTTGGGTGCTGAAATATATTACGGCATCGTGAATGCAGACAGCGCTTTAGTACCCGAATCGATGGCCATTTTATATAAGCAACAAGGCATTCATAAGATCCAATTTTCTGAAATAGGACCGGGTGCTGGTTATGCTCATACTCTTGTTTTTTGGCGCCACTTCTTTATAACCGGTTCGCTCCAGGCCAATATGAATCTCGGGTGGGTTAGGGAAGCAAGTAAATCCAGCAGCGAAGACCGCTTCAACTTTACACCAAATTTTTACTATCGTGCTGCCGCAGGATATAACAGCCGGTCATGGAATGTAAATGTATCATGGGTAAGTAACCGAATGTTTATACGGGGAGCATCTTCTGCTGACGGATATATAGGAAGAGTGGGAAATGTAAGAGCAACACTTGCCAGACAATTTCAGCCGGGACCCAAAGCAAAAAAATTTTTGAAGCCATTAGATAAAATAGGAACAAAGAAAAATTAAATATTATGACAAACAAGGAACTAGTAATAAAAGCTGTGACTGAAGTATTCATTAATGGAGATGCGAGCGCATTGGATAAGTATTGGTCCGAAAACTACGTACAGCATAATCCTCAAATTCCAAATGGTCGGGAAGCATTGAAACAAATGATCTCTGGCGGAGGCAATATGAAATATGAAATGGGATTAGTTGTTGCAGATGGCGATTTTGTTATGGTTCATGCACGAATTACTGGTTTTGGGCCAAAGCCATTAATTGCGGTAGATATTTTTCGTGTTAAAGAAGGAAAATTGGCTGAACACTGGGATGTTTTGCAAGAGGAAGTTCCGGCTGAAAATACAGCAAGTAAAAACTCTATGTTTCCGATAAAGTTATAAACTCGAAAAGTGCTTCGTTGTTTTGTACTGTCATTTCTTGTACTTATTATCTTTCCATTGGTTCGTTCCAGCTGCACTGTCTGAAATAAGTTGATTTAATCTTTTTATTCGGGTCATCTCTTGCTTTGCGCTCATTACCCAATGTGCTGATACCTTTTTATATGAAGGTGCTAGTGACTGAAAGTAGTCCCAGGCTTTTTTGTCTGCTTTAAATTGC
>Ga0105242_10002183_pt1 | contig 15441 bp, 10 predicted proteins | sample KBSM24metaG_FD_81521 | JGI IMG/M metagenome (GOLD analysis project Ga0105242, IMG submission 81521) | Miscanthus rhizosphere microbial communities from Kellogg Biological Station, Michigan, USA - KBS M2-4 metaG | ecosystem: Host-associated > Plants > Roots > Rhizosphere > Soil | place... | reverse complement strand
CTCGACGGCAAGGTCAATGGCAATGCGCAGATCGACGCGCTGCTGGTGATCTGGTCGACGCTGCGCGGCATGACGAGCTGGCTGCTCAACCACGGCGAGGCGGCCCTCGACATCGCCGTCGCGGTGCAACGCTATCACCACGGCATGCGCGAGCTGCGCACGCACATTCCTAACGTGATCACGCCTCGCGAGCGTGCGCGCTTTGATGCCGACCGGCAGCGCTGGATCGACGCCGGTTTCCCGGAGGCACTCGGCGCCGAACTCGCCGCGTTGCCGACGCCGGGTTCGGGCCTGGACATCATCCATACCGCCGCCGAACACAAGCTCAAGGTCGATCGCGCCGCCCAGGTTTACTTCGAACTCGGCGAGGCGCTGCACTTGTCCTGGCTGATGGGCAAGGTCGAGGACCTTCCTGTCGAATCGCGCTGGCACGCCCAGGCGCGTGGCAGCCTGCGCGACGAGCTGTATTCGCAGCACCGTGCATTGACCGCGCAGATACTCGAACAGGGCGGCACGGGCAAGGGTGCCGACCTCGTCGCGGCGTGGCTCAACCGCGAGGATCCGGCGCTGCAGTTCACGCTCGGCATGTTCGACGACATGCGCACGCAGGTCGTGACCGACTACCCGATCGTGTCGGTCGCCGTCAGGCGCCTGGCGCAACTGGTGCAGGCAGGGGCAAACGCGAAGGCGCCCTGAGCCGGCGGTCTTCGAGCGACCGGCGCGTCTCCAGACTCCGGTCAGAAGCCGCAGGCCGAGTCCGCCATCGAGTGTGCGAGAACGTCTACACAGCGCGATTTCGCGCCCGGCTGCACGTTTGCATCGTTTGCTACCGGCTGGGAGTCAAACCGCGCCATCTCGGCAGGCTTGGGCGCTTCGGCCTGAACATTCCGCTCGGATGAGGGCATTCTGAGAACTGGTATGGTGGATGAACTCACGACGATCTCCTGACTGTTGGTCGTTGCTCCTTGGCTTCGTCCCTGTTCATATCTACATCGATGACAACGCCGGATGGTGCCGATCTGCGACATTGAATTCGAGCGCATCGGTACGCATCGCCGCATACCGTCCAGTCGTTCAGCGCCGTTTGTTTGGGGAGAAGCCGCGCCGTGACTAATGCACCATCACGCCAGATTCCATTGCCGCCGCTGTCGCAACACCTGCGTGAGTTCGCCGCGCGCCGTGACGCATGGCTGGTCCTCGCGCGCAACCTGATTCCGGTCGTCGGCATCTATGCCTTCGCCTGGTCGGCGCCGCTGGCGGTATTCAACTACTGGTTCGACGGCCTCTCCGCGGTTGCCGCGATCGTGGCCGCACTCGTACCGCGCGCGATGCGTGAAACGCGTCCGCCGCCGCGGAATCTGCTGGACCGGATCAAGAGCGTGCCGATCGGTTTGCTGGTCTGGCTATTTCTCGTCGGCATCGTCGGCTTGCCGTACTGGATCGTGCTGATCCCGTTGAACGGAATCCTGCTCGACAACGAACTGATCCGGCAGATCGTCCATTCGCCCGGCCTGTGGGCGACCTTCGGCGTGATCGCCGGCGGACATTTCTGGAAAGCGTTCCACGTCGGCTACGACATGATGCCGGAAAAGGACCTGAGGCAGCGCGCGCGCACAGACCTGTACCTGCTGGTGTTGCGCGCGATCGCGATGTTCATGATGGCTTCGCATGGACTTGCCTTCATCCTCGTGCCGCTGATGGCCCTGCTGCTGACCTATTTCGAGGTGTGGCCGGAGCGCGTGCTCGGCGCCGTCTTCGGCGATCCGACGAAGTTGTGGGAGTACGATCCGGACGAAGGCAGGAGCGAAACGCACCGCAAGAAATGACGCTCGTTTCGGTGGCACGACATGGGCCTGGATCGCGTGCGGGTTACTACCTGTATTCCGAGCAGGCGCCAATCGTCGTCGGCGTTCGCCTGTTCGTGGATGCTCTGCGATTTCTTGGCTAGCTTGTGCCGCGCGCCACGCGTCTTGAAAATAGCGGCCTCGAGCGCTGGACGTCGTTTCGCGCATCCCGGCGACGCGCGGCCGGGACACGCTGCGTGTCGTCAACCCAGCAGAGTCGCCACCAGCGTGCCCGCCTTGTACTTTTTCGCCGGGCCGACCATCTCTGGCGTCTGGTCGTAGCCGAGGTACTTGAGTTCCGCGGCGCTGAGGCTGACGAGTTGCTTGAGCGTCGCGTTTTTCTTCCTCGACTTCTGTTCGCGCAGCGTCTTTGCGAACACGTACGAAAACGCGCCGTAGCTGATCGCCCCGTGCTCGTATTCGCTGGCGAGCTGGCCTTCGCCGCAGGCGAACATCATCAGCGGCATGTACGGACCGTGGTGGTCGTAGTCCTTCTGTACCTTCTTGTCGTCGCCGGTCGTGCGGATCTCGCCGGCCTGGCCGAGCGCCTGCATGGACGTGTTGGAACTCGGCAGCGACCTGCTCACGAACAGGCGGTTCGGGCGATCCTTCTTGTGCTTCTTCAACCAGCCGCGCGGCACCCACATCTGGTCTTGCGCGGACCATTCGAGCATGCGGTGACGGATGTCGTCCGGCGGGTCGAGGCCGCGCGGGCGCAGCGACCCGCGCGCCATGCCGCCGGCGTGGCAGCAGTCGAACGCGGCGAAGAAATGCGCGTCGTACGGCAGCTGCGCGTAATACTTGCGGAAGTTCGAGTCGGTGAACGCGTGCGCCTCGCTCCAGTCGAAATCGTATGGCACGAGAGATTCTTCCATGCCGTCTGGCGTCGCGTGCTCGCTATAGGTGGGAATTTGCGCGCCGTGCCCGGAATAAAAGAATACACGCGTGTCGCCTTTCTTGACGTCGTCCATGAGCCACTCCATGCGCTCCTCGATGCCGGCGCGCGTGGCGCGGTCGTCGAGCACGATGCGGATGTCGTCGGCGGCGAACCCCAGTTCCTGCAGGACGCTCGACACGAGGAACACGTCGTTGACGCAACCCTGCAGGCGGTTGCGCGGATCGGGATATTCGTTGATGCCGACCAGCAGCGCGCGCTGCTTGCTCTGTGTGTCGGTGCGCACGACTGCCGGCGCGGTGTCGGCGACGCTCGTCGACTTCAGCGCCACGCCGAGCGCCCGGGCAACGTCTTTCCCGTCGACGGTCAATGCCGACCAGGCCGGTGTGCCGCCCGGGTTCGACAGATACGATTCGCCGTTGTGGCTCAATACGTCGTGTGAACCGTTGGTCAGGCCGTTGAAGTCGGCTTCGAGATTGCTGGTCCGCGGGTCATTCTTGATCGGCAGACGCGCGGTGAAGACCAGATCGTGCGTGTTGAACAGGTGGAACCACTGGCGGAAGCCGGCTCCGGCTGCGTCGTGCAGCGGTTCGATGCGGCCGTCGAAAACCGGCAGCACGGCCGAGTTGGCGATTTGCGAACCGAACGTAAGCAGATAGCGCTTCGCGTGCTGCGCACCGTTGCCGGCCGCGATATCGCGGCGAAACAAGTCGTAGGCGACGAGGCTGCCGAGGCTGTGCGCGGCGATCAGGTCCGGATCAAAGTCCTGCACGTGCTGCGCGACGCGCTCGCGCAGTTGCGCGCGCAGCCTGGGGTCGTCCACCCATTGCACGATCATGCCGGCGCTCCAGCGCAGCTTGTCCTCGACCTTGCCCAGCGACCCCAGCAGCCCGCGCCGCGCGGTTTCGTTCGGCCCCGAGATCAGGCCGCCGGCCAGGCGCAGCAGCGCCTCGCCGATCTGCTTTGCGCCAAGCGGCCGGGTCTCGAAGAGGTCGTCGTACACGGCAAATTCGACCTCGACATTCCAGTCGGCAGTGCCGGGCTGCGCACGCACCTGCTTGACGATCGCGTTGCGCCATTCGTCCCGCCAGCCGGTATCCTGATCGCCGTGGCCGACGCCGTGCACGGCAAGCACCTTGACCAGGCGCTTGTTCTCTTCGCGTGCGAGCATCTCCTCGGTCGCGTCAGCGCGCGCGAAGGCACGCTTGCACAGTGCCTGCGGATCGCGCAGTGGCGGTGCGAGCGCGCGCGTCGGCGGGGCCGAGAAGCCGAGTTCGGCGTGCATCGCGTCGATCGATTTGGCGAGCGCGACCTGGTTGGAGTTGACCACGGACGAGGCGCCGGCGGCTGCCGCCATGCCCTTCGGCCAGGTCAGAGTCGACGGCGTATCGGTGCGCAGGTTCGGCAGGCCGGAGAACGCCTGCGAGATCGAGTTGGCGCCCTGTTCGCGCTTGCCCAGACGCTCGAGCCCCCATTTGTCGCACAGGTAGCGCAGCACGCTCGTATGGTCGAACTGGGTGTGCGAGACGCCCTGCGGCAGCCAGGGCGAAACGAGCACGGCTGGCACGCGCACGCCGAGCTGCGTGAAATCGAAGTGCTCCTGGTTGTCGCCGTCGGGCGCTATCGTCTTCGGCGGCGCGACGTGGTCGTAGAAGCCGCCGTGTTCGTCATAGACGACCACCAGAAGCGTCGATTCCCACAGCGCCTGGTTTGCGCGGATCTTGTTGTAGACGTCGGCGATCAGTTGTTCGCCGCGGCGCACGTCGTGCGGCGGGTGTTGGTCGTCCGGCACCTTGCCGAAATAGTTCGGTTCGATGAATGCGAACGCGGGGAAGTTGACTTCGGGGCCGGCGACGTCATTGTCGAAATCGTCCATGCCGCGGCGCCAGCTCGGATGCAGCCAGGTCTGGCGCATGATCCAGGTAATGGACTTTCCGGCGCAGTACGAGCGCGCCGTCAGGCCCTTGTCGGCGAAGCGGTTGAAGATCGTCTCCTGACCGTAGACCAGTGGCGGCCCGCCGATGTGCAGGCCGCTCGGCATGCTTCGCCAGCCGGCGGAGGTGCCGGTCAGCGCGAACAGGCGGTTCGGCCAGGTCGGACCAGGCAGCGAGGAGAACCAGCGATCGCAAACGGTGAAGTTGCGTGCCAGCGCATGCAGTGCCGGCAGTTTGTCGGCGGCGGGACCGACGCCGACCGGATAGTAGGCCATCACCTGCTGGGCGAGCCCGTCGTCGTTGCCGGCGGAATTGCTGTTGCGGAAGTCGCCGACAAAGCCTGACATCGGCGTGCCCTTGAGATCGAGCTGGGCATCGACGTTGTCCGGCTCGTGGCCGATGTCGACCTTGTCCGGAAGCGTGTAGCTCGCGATCGGCTGCTGCGCGATCGGCGTATTGGTCTTCGGGTCGATGTTGGTGCCCGGATGCACCCGATCGATGCCGTCGATATCAGCATTCTCGCTCTTCAAGTCCCCGAGCATCTGGTCGAAGGAGCGGTTCTCGAGCATCAACAGCACGACGTGACGGATCGGATCGGCGACGGACATGGGTTCCCTCCGGGGTCAGACGATGCGAATCTCGAGAAGAGAGAGTCGGCCGGAGGCAGGATGTCTCAGGGCCGATACGCATCGGCTGCCATGAGCAGATGCGTACGATCGAGCGCTCACGGAGGGGCTGTTCGGCTGCGGCAAGCGGACTACGGACTGGCGCACCCAACGTCGCGGTCAACCGCGATTGCACGAATTGCGGTGGCCGAGTGGCTGCCGAGCGTTGTGAGAATTTGCGGTCAGGCGCCAGTCTTCGCCTTCAACATCGAGTCGATCGGAGCGGCGACTCCAAAATAATCGCCCTGACCCCAGCTGACGCCCAGCTCCTGGAGGCACTTGGCAATTTCCTCGTTCTCGACATATTCCGCCGTGGTATCGGCTCCGCAGGCGTGCGCCACGGCGACGGAGGCGCGTACCAGTTCATAGTCGCGCGCACGCGCCGTTATGCCGCGCACGAACGAGCCGTCGATCTTGACGATGTCGAACGGCAGTTCGCGCAGCCGCTCGAAACTCTGCATGCCGATGCCGAAATCGTCCAATGCGATGCCGCAACCGCGTCGACGCAGATCTTCCAGCAGGCGCCGTGCGTCGCTGAAACGCGCGATGGCTTCGGTCTCGGTAATTTCGAAGCACAAGGACGCCGGCGGGACCGGCGCCTGGTCGATGAGCTTGAGCAGCGTCTGGCGAAAGCTGTCCGACGTGACGCTGCGTCCGGTCAGGTTGATGCCCAGGCGCGGCAGATTGTCGCCCGTGTGCTTGCGCAGCCAGGCAAACAGGCAGTTGATCACCGCCAAGTCGAGCTCAACCGATCGCCCGCGTACTTCGAGTTCGCGGATGAAGACACCGGGCATCAGCAGCTTTCCGCCGACACCGAGTCGGCACAGGACTTCGCCATAGCGAATCGGCTGATCGGGCGGCTCGCCGATGCGTCTGATCGGCTGGAAGAACAATTCCAGTTCCCCTGCGCGCAGGTGCGCCAGTGCCAGCGAAGCAATTGCGGAGGCGCCGCGGTTCGCAGAACTCGCATCTCCCAGGAGCGAAGGTTGCGCATGCACCGGATGCATGTCTCCGTGCATGGCGGCATCCTGCGCGGCCGTCGATGCGGCATCGAGGGCAGCTTCGATTTGCTGCTGCGCCGTGCCCTCCAGCGCCGCGACCCCGAGGTATGGAGTCAACCGCAGGTTTTCGCCCGCATAGTGAAAACTGTATTCCTCGAGGCGATGAAGCACGGCATCCCATGCCTTCGGCGTCGCCGAGTCTTTCGAAATCAACGCGAATTGGCCGGTACCGACATAATAGGTCTGAACCTCGTCGGACAGGTGTTTGGCCGTCTCCTGCATCAAGGCTTCCTGCACGCGCAGACCAAAGCCGCCGGCAAGGCGGTCGAGATTGGCCAGGGCGAGGTAGGCGATCTCCTGCGGCGGCGGTGTCATGCGCGGTGCGTCGCCGAAAAGACCATTGAGGTTGCGCAGCCCGGTGATCGCCTCGTGCTGCGATTCCTCGCGCAGATTCGCCAGCGCGCGCTCGCCGTCGCGGCGCATGATCAGCAGCAGCACGATCAGCAGCTGCAGGACGCTGAGTTCAAAGGCGGCCTTGAGCAATCTCAAGACGCCGGCCCACTCGTCCATTCGCGGCGCGGACTCGGCGAGGGAAAACAGCAGCAGCAACTGGACCGACATCAGGATCGGCACGACGATTCTCGGCCGCAAGCGCAACGCGCACCAGGCCAGGATCGCGATCAGTGCGAAGCGGAGGCTGAGAATCGAAGCGAGTGGATCGTGCGGTCCAGAACCCGGTCCGTGCAGGGTGAAGGAGGCAAGCAGATTGGCAGCGGCCCCGAGCAGAAGCACCAGCAAAACCATCCCGTCCGATTCGAAACGGCGGCGCTTGCCGAAATGCTCGCCGAGCAGCAGGATCAAGGGCAGCGTCACGACGGAAACGCCAAAGTGCTTGGCGAACAGGGTTTGCACTCCCTCGCTGAGCGCCGCCACCGGCTCCCATACCGGAATCCGGAGCGTCATGGCGTAATCGAGAACGGCCCATCCCGACGGATACAGCAGCAGGCCAAGTTGTGCGTAACGCGCCAGGTCGCTGCGGCGGACTTGTTGTTCCGCCGCAGGGCGGGGCCAGCCCATGAGCCGCGCAGACCAGACGGTCCATGCGTACATCATTGCGTACAACACCGGCGTAAGGACCAGAATGGCTGCACTGCTACCTTGTCCCCAGGAGTGCCATAACCAGCCGAGAAGAACGAAGGCAAAGGCCGTGCGCAGGTAGATGCGGTCGACGAACGACATCGCGAGCGCCAGCAGCAGACCGGTGTGCAGATGGACCAGTGATCCCGAGGCGTGAAAGCCGAGCAGATCGATTTGATAGTTGATCGACCACTGCTGCAGCAACAGCGCTCCGGCTCCCACCGCCAGGGCTGTTACTGCACGACCGGCGATCTGCGCCTTCATGCGATCAGGAATCGAACGCGTACGAGGCAGGCGCTCCGGCCTTGCACGGCAAATCGGCGGGAATCCGGACGCCGTGATGGGGCGGCAATGCGCAGCAGCTGGAATTGCCGCATATCGCTTCGGCACCTTCGGCCCGACCGGGCATCTCCAGCAGGCAGGCGATCAGCGGTTCTTGACGGTATCCAGCCGGGTGCGGACGGCGTGACTCGTCGAGGCACACGAAATCGGTAACGGTAGCATTCGTGCCATCGTCATGCATGAGCGTCCCCGGGCAGGACCGAGGAACGAAGCACCCCACTTCGTTCATGTCCGCCGCTCTTTCAACGAGCTAACGGATACTCTCACTAATGACTACCAGCAGCAACCACGGGCGCGTGCGAGTCGGAGCTCGGTCCGCCTGGGTCCCCTCGTGTCAGCGATTGCTGCGCAATCCTGCCCATGAAAAGCGGTGCAGTCGCCGCAAAGAAAAGAGGCCGGGTCAGTGCCCGGCCTCAGTCTGGTCAGGATGAACTTCCCACAGTTACAGCGCTGTGCAGGCCGACCCGATGATGTGGTGCAATCCCAACGCGGGCCGGCGGAGTATCCGCCGTTCAACGAGAAGGCGCGTTCCCTCACCGAGCAGCTGGGCAGTCTGGTGACGCTGACTACCAGTGGTAGTGCACGGTGTAGGTGATCCGGCCCTCGGCATCGGCAGCGATCTCGACCGGAAAGTCGATCGTCTGCGCGTCGCGTTTTTCGAAGGCATGATTCTTCGCCGTGATTTCCCACGTGCTCCAGCGATAGAGGTATTCGCGCACGACCACGGTCGCGGCTTCCTTCTTGCGGTTGCGTACGCTGATCTCGAAACTCTCGTCCATTGTCTTCGCATTGGTGTCGATCCTGAAGCCGGTCTGCTTACGCTCGCCGACGATGTCGAACGAGTTGCCGAGCTTGATGCGCAGCGTTTCGTTGCGCGGCGTGTGCTTGATGATGTCTTCGCCGACGAATTCGAGCGTGCCGTCGTTCGGGTTGGCCTGATTGACGCGCACGCGGCCGCCGGGCAACGGCATGCCGAGGTGGTTTGCTTCCTTGTTGTCGAATTCCAGGTAGGCGCCGACCGCGCCCTTGCTGGTCGCCGCGTAGCCCTGGTCCTGGATCGGGCCGGACCAGTAGCTCCACGGCACCGGACCGGCCGTGAAGACCAGTTGCTTGTGGCAGGCGACGGCATGCGCGGCCGGGAATAGCTCGAGTTGCTTGGTCGAGTTGTCCGGCAGGTCGGTGCGCCGGCCCAGGGTATACAAGTGGTATTCCGACAGGCTGGTTTCGCTGAACGCCGGCGCCGCGGCATCCATCTCGCGCGCGGCCTTCATCGCATAGCCGGCGACCGCCGGCGCGGCGGCCGGTGCGCGGTTGACCTCGCCGGCGACGAGTTTCAGTTGCGCATCGGCATAGCTGCCGCCGGACTGATTGACCAGGGTCACCCATGCCGCCAGATCCATGTCGCAGGCGCCGTTCTGTTCGCGCATCGTCACGTTGTAGTCGCTCCACCACGTGACGCCCTGGGTCTGGTAGCTGACGCGTGCGTCCTGCGTGCCGCCGCTCTTGCTGCTGACTTTCCAGACCAGCGTCGGTTTCGTGATCAAGCCCCCCGGCAGGGCGGGGAACTGGATGTTGCTGTAGTTGCTGAGCGTCAGCACCTCGCCTGAATCGCGTTGCAGGATCAGGCCGCCGCTCGCCGACAGCAGTTTGCCGGTGATCGTTTCGGTCTTTTCACCGCGCGTTTGCGTCACGCTGATCGGCTGCCCGATGTAGCGGTCGAGCAACTTGGCGTTGTCGACGAGGTCGTACTGGTAATTCTGTTCCATCACGCGCGTGCCGGCCGGGTCGGACAGCGACTCGAACGCAACCGTGGTCGGATCGATGCGCTTGGCCACGTCGCTGAAGCGCAGTTCGCCGGTGCCCTGTGTCAGGTTCATGCGCCGCGAATCGCGCACCAGTGCGTAGCCCGGGAGGTTCGCGCCGTACTGGGCCAGGTTGGCAGTGCTGAGCTGGCCCGGTTGCGCCGCACTGTATACGGTGAGCGAATAGCCGGCGTCGTTCGCGGCGATGGCGCTGCAGGAAGCCAGGCTGGTGGCGATGGCGAGAGCAAGCGGTCGATACATTGTCGGATCTCCTCGTTAGGTGCGCAATCCAACGAAGCGAGGCGGCATCCGGGGTCAGCAGGCATCGCAGCGAAGCTCGAAATTGGCGACAGGTAGGCGGGCGCGACCGCCGTCGCGTAGAATCGGACCATGGGCGCAGAGCAGAAACCAATCGCGTTCGTGGCGAGCAAGACCGAGGAAGCGCAGGCGGCTCTGGCCGAGATGCGCCGGCGTTATGCCGAAGTCGCGCTCGACAAGGCCGAAATCATCGTCGCGCTCGGCGGCGACGGCTTCATGCTGCGCACGCTGCACCGGCATCTGGCGTTGAACCGTCCGGTGTATGGCATGAAGCTCGGCACCGTCGGTTTCCTGATGAACCAGTTCCACTCGGAAGGGTTGAACGAGCGCCTCGCTCGGGCGCACCCGACCGCGCTCAAACCGCTGGTCATGCAAGCCGTCGGAGAATCCGGAACGACGGCAACCTCACTGGCTTTCAACGAAGTTTCGCTGCTGCGCCAGACCAAGCAGGCCGCGCACATCCGCGTGTCGCTCAACGGCGTGGTCAAGATCGAGGAGCTGATGTGCGACGGCGTGCTTGTGTCGACGTCGGCCGGGTCGACCGCGTACAACCTGTCAGCGCATGGGCCGATCCTGCCGCTCGGCGCCGACGTGCTGGCGATGACACCGATCAGTCCGTTCCGGCCGCGGCGCTGGCGCGGCGCGATCCTGCGGGCGGGAACGGAAGTCAAGTTCGAGATTCCCGATCCGTACAAACGCCCGGTCAGCGCGACAGCGGATTCGAACGAGATCCGCGACATCGTCGAGGTGACGATCCGCGAATCGCGCGAACAGACCGTCACGCTGCTGTTCGATCCCGAGCACAATCTCGAGGATCGTATCCTCAATGAGCAGTTTGCGTATTGATCAGTGCCTGGCACGGCTGCGAGCGGCGCTTTCGTCATCGCTGTTGATCGCAGTCGCATCCTGCCCGTTTGCCTCGGCCGCTTCCATCGACCCCAAGGTGCTCGCCGATGCAGCCGGAAACGGCAGCGTGGACGCGATCCTGGTGCTGGCCGACCAGACGCGGCCGCTGCTTGGGCCGCTGAAAACGGACGGCGACTATCGCGTGCGGCGCCGTGCATTGATTTCTGCCTTGCGCGCGCGCGCCGATCGCGATCAGGCTGGCGTACGCGCGTGGCTCGATGCGCGCGGCATCGCGCATCGTGATTTCTGGATTGCAAATCTCATTCAAGTGCGCCTGCCGGCCGCCGCACTCGCGGAACTCGCTGTGCGGAACGACATCGAACGCGTCGATCCGAACCCGCAGATTCCGTTGCGCCTTCCTCCCGTTGAGCCGGCCGCCACGCCCGATGACATAGGGGCAGTGGGTATTGCCACCGGCATTGCCTGGGGCGTCGCGAAAATCGAAGCGCCTGCGGTGTGGAGCGCGGGTTTCACCGGTCAGGGTGTCGTCATCGGCGGTGAAGACACCGGCTATCAGTGGAATCACCCGGCGCTCGAGCCTCAGTATCGCGGCTGGAACGGGGTAGCGGCGGATCACAACTACAACTGGCACGACGCGATCCACGACTCCACCACGAGTTCGTGCGCCAACAACTCGCCAGCCCCGTGCGACGATGTGGGTCACGGCACGGGAACTGCCGGTGTCTTTGCCGGCGACGATGGTCTTGCAGCAATACCGCGCCATCAAACCGGCGTCGCGCCGGGGGCTCGCTGGATCGGCTGCCGCAACATGGACGCCGGAATCGGCACGCCAGCACGCTACATCGAATGCATGCAGTGGATGCTGGCTCCGACCGACCTGGATGACGCAAATGCCAATTCCGACCTGGCTCCGGACGTTGTCAGCAATTCCTGGGCGTGTGGGACGGACGAAGGCTGTACGCCCGACGTGCTCGAAACGGCGGTGGGCAATCTCGTGGCCGGCGGAATCTTCTACGCGGCAGCCGCGCAGAACTCCGGTCCCGCCTGCACAACAATCGATGACCCTCCTGCAATCTATGGCGCAAGTTTCGACATCGGTGCCACCGACGTTGACGACGTGTTGGCAAACTTTTCGTCGCGTGGGCCAGTGGGCGGAGACATGACGATCCGTCCGGATGTCTCGGCGCCAGGCGTTGGCGTGTGTACATCTATACCCAGCAACGGTTATACCTGCAGCTTCACGGGAACAAGCGCTGCGACGCCCCACGTCGCCGGTGTCGTCGCACTGATGCTCTCGGCATTTCCTGCACTGCGGGGACATCCGGGAACAGTCGCCGACATCCTGCGCGCCACCGCAACGACGCAAGGCGTCACCAACACCGCAGGCGTGACGCAGAGCTGTGGCGGCACTCCAATCACGCAGTGGCCGAACTATATGGTCGGCTACGGTCGCGTCGATGCGTGGAACGCGGTGCGCGAACCGGTGTTCATCGATGGCTTCGACCGCTGAAGCGCCGCGCGATTCGCGGACCGATGACGGCAAGCTCGTCGTCGCGATCTCCGCTCGTGCGCTCTTCGACCTGTCGGAGGGGCACGAACTGTTCGAGAGCGAAGGCCTCGACGCCTATCGCGACTACCAGATGTCGCGCGAGAACGAACTGGTCGCGCCCGGTATCGCGTTTCCGCTGGTGCAGAAGCTGCTCAAATTGAACGAAGCGCCGCCGGCAGCGCAGCGCGTCGAGGTGATCCTGTTGTCGCGCAATTCGAGCGACACGGGGCTGCGCATCTTCAACTCGATCGAGCACTACGGCCTGGCGATCGCGCGCGCCGCGTTCACCGGCGGCGCGCCGACGGCGCCCTACGTGGCCTCGTTCGGCGCGCAACTGTTCCTGTCAGCGAATCCCGAGAGTGTCGCGCGCGCCCTGCACGACGGCGTGGCTGCGGCGACGATTCTGCCATCGAAGGCGCCGCAGACCGCATCGGACCAGTTGCGTATCGCCTTCGACGGCGATGCCGTCATCTTCGGCGACGAATCCGAGCGCGTCTCGGAAGAGCAGGGCATCGACGCGTTTCATCGCAACGAGGTCGAACTGGCGGACCAGCCGCTTTCCGGCGGCCCGTTCCGCGGCTTCCTTGCGGCGCTGCATCGCTTGCAGGAAGCGTTTCCGGTCGAGAACTCGCCGATTCGAACCGCCCTGGTAACGGCGCGCTCCGCGCCGGCACACAAGCGCGTGATCCTGACCCTGCGCAGTTGGGGCGTGCGTCTGGATGAAGCATTGTTCCTCGGCGGCCGCGACAAGGGACCGTTCCTCGAGGCGTTCGGCGCCGATCTGTTTTTCGACGACTCGCACGCGAACGTCGAATCGGCCCGCAGCAGCTTCGTCACCGCCGGGCACGTGCCGCATGGCGTGCGCAATCGCCGGTAGAAACCCTTTCGGCCGGTTTCCGGATTGCCAGTAGTTTCCCTTAGACTGGCGTCATGAGCATCGAAGGATTCATCACCGTCGCCGAAGTCGACGACGGTCCAGCATTGGCCGAGCCGCTGTTCCAGCGCGCCTACCGCAAGTCGGTGCCGGATTTTCCGCACCACATTGTCGCGTTCTACCATCGCGCGGACGGCACACAGGTGCCGGTCAGCTACGTGCACTTCACCGATTGCGGCGACATATTCCTTGCCGGCGGCGCCTGTACGGACGGCGTCATCCTGCGTGCGATGACGGTGCAGCAACAAGCCGCGCTGCACGAGTACGGTGGTCTGATGCTGGCGACACTGCGCCACGGGTTCGATCTTTACAGTCCGCATTGCGAGGCAATCTTCACCTGCTGCGGCGACAAGCGCGCACTCGAAACGACGCCGAAGGTCGGCTTCATCGAAACCGGTATTCAATTCCTGCTGGTCAACTGGCTGCGTACCGCGGATGCGAAGCGGCGTCGCGAAATGACCGCCAAGGCCGAAAATTTCATGCCTTTTTGAATTACTCATGCGAGTGAAGCGCGGGCGCCTGGCGTACAGCGGACGGTGTATTGCTTCCACAACCCTGCTCCACGTGTTGTGCCATCCACCGCGCTCATTCGCGACCAAGCCCTTGGCGGGCACAACAGGGGGGCGCCCCCTTGACTCAAGCGGGCTCGAGAGCGGGCTTGGAGAGAGGTCTTGTGCAGCGCGCGGGTTTGTCAGCCAGTCAGAATTGAGCGTAGTTCGTCGGGGGACTTCCAGTGCCAGCCGCAGATGTAGCGCGGCAGGTTCCAGCGATCGCTTTCCAGCGTGACCGGCTTGGCGCCGTCGCCGACGGCGGCATCGAGGCCGACCTGCGGGCCGCGCCGCGGCAGCCAGTCGTCGTGCAGGAACGCGCTGATGTGGCCGAACGGATAGCAGAACACCTGCGGACGTCGACCGAGTTGCGTGGCCAGGTATTCCTGTGCCTGTGCGATCTCGAACTCAGCCTGTGCTTCGGTCGTGATCGAATGAAAATCGCCGCGCTGCAGATCGTGCGGGCCCGGCGAGGGCAGGCACGGATGGTTGTGGTCCCAGCTGTGATTCTCCAGCGCCATGAGTCCGGATTCGAGCGCCGGCCGCCACCAGTCCTCGCGCATCCAATCCTTGCCGAACAGACATTCGCGATCCATGCGCGCGCGTGCCTGCGGATCGGCGATCAGGAAGCTGGTCAGGTGCAGATCGCGTTGTGCTGCCGCACCGCGTTCGTCGCGGAAATCGCGCAGGCAGTTGGCGAGGCTGCGCTGCACACCGGTGCCCGGAAAGTCGAGGTCGAACCAGTCGAGATCGGTGCCGTCGTCGCAGGTCAGCGCGACGCAGCCGTCCAGGTCGTCGCCGTGGCGGCCGAGCAGGCGATCGATCACGTGCTGCAGCGGCACGATATGCAGGCCAAGGTCGTCGATCAGGCGCAGATCCGCGGCGAAGGCGATGTGATCGTTGCCCGTGTAAGCGTTTCCAGCGACGTTGTTCGAGTGGTAGGTGAGGACGGGAACGCGCATGCGCCGCTGGGAGTTGACTGCAGATGTGAAATTATCTCACGGCGCGGGCCGCGCGGAACCCCGACTGTCAACCTCTAGTAGAATACGCGACCCCATTGCCCCGCCGAATCCGGCCCGGAGCCATCGATGTCCGCTGCAGCGCTGAACCCTGTTGATCTGTACGACGTACGCTCGCTGCTCAGCGAAGAAGAACGCATGGTCCAGGACACCGTCGCGCGCTTCACCGACGAACGCGTGCTGCCGATCATCGGCGACTGCTTCGACCAGGCGCGCTTTCCGAAGGAACTCGTCCCGGAAATGGCCGAACTCGGCCTGCTCGGTTCCTCATTGCCGACCGAATATGGTTGCGCCGGAATGAACGCCGTCAGTTACGGGCTGATCTGCCAGGAACTCGAACGCGGCGATTCCGGCATCCGCAGTTTCGCCTCGGTGCAGTCGTCGCTGTGCATGTATCCGATCTACGCCTACGGCAGCGAAGAACAGCGCAAGCGCTGGTTGCCGCAGATGGCTGCCGGCAAGGTGATCGGCTGCTTCGGCCTGACCGAGCCGCACGGCGGCTCCGACCCGGCGAACATGAAGACGAATGCGAAGAAGGACGGCGGCGACTGGATCATCAACGGCGCCAAGATGTGGATCACCAACG
>Ga0105242_10002170_pt1 | contig 15468 bp, 13 predicted proteins | sample KBSM24metaG_FD_81521 | JGI IMG/M metagenome (GOLD analysis project Ga0105242, IMG submission 81521) | Miscanthus rhizosphere microbial communities from Kellogg Biological Station, Michigan, USA - KBS M2-4 metaG | ecosystem: Host-associated > Plants > Roots > Rhizosphere > Soil | place... | reverse complement strand
GACGCAGGCGCCGATGTTCCGCGAAGGCGAGCCGATCGGTTCGATCGGCGTCATGCTGAAAGAACCGGGCGGCCTGGATGACAAGCAGCTGGCGCTGCTCAGGACTTTCGCCGACCAGGCCGTGATTGCGATAGAGAACGTGCGCCTCTTTAACGAGACCAAGGAGGCGCTCGAGCGGCAGACGGTCACTGCGGAGATTCTGAAAGTCATCGCCTCTTCCCCCGCGGACGTGCAGCCGGTATTCGAGGCGATCGCCCAGAACGCGCACCGGCTGTTCGGCCGCAATGCGGCGTTCCAGATCGTCCGCGATGGCGCGCTTCACCTCGGCGCGGCCGCCGGATATTCGAAGGAAGAAACGGAAAAAGCGGCGGCGTTGTATCCGATGCCGCTCCAGGCTGAATCGTCCCGGGGACAGCAAGCGATCCGCGAGGGAAGAATTCTGGAGACGCTTGATGTCGAAGCGGCTGGCACGCCATCCCCGATTGTGACCGTCGCGCATGCAGCGGGGTTTCGCTCGATCGTCACCGTGCCGCTGCTGCGAGGCGATGCGCTGGTCGGCAATCTCAGCCTGACGTCGGCGAGCGTGCGGCAAAAACTCGACGAGAAGCAGCTTGGCTTGCTGAAGACCTTCGCCGACCAGGCGGTGATCGCGATCGAGAACGTGCGCCTGTTCAATGAGACCAAGGAGGCGCTCGAGCGGCAGACGGCGACGGCGGAGATTCTGAAAGTCATCGCCAGTTCACCGACCGATGTCCAGCCCGTGTTCGATGTCATTGCCGAGCGCGCGGTGCGGCTATGCGGCGCGCGCTTCGGGCGCGTTTACCGGTACGACGGTTCGGTCATCCAGATGGTGGCGGGCCACGGATTGAGCACAAGCGGACTCGCAACGGTCCAGGGCGTGTTCCCGAGGCCAGCGTCGGACGATACGATCGCAGGGCGGGTCATCCTGACGCGGCAGCCGTTCTTCCTTAAAGACGTCGAGCGTGACGACACGGTGCCCGTGCTGTCCCGTCAAATGATCAAGGCACTCGACACGCGCAGCCAGGTGACCATCCCGATGCTGCGCGCCGGGGAGTCGATTGGCGCGATCACGATGGGCTGGGACGCGGTCGACGGCTTCGACGATCAGAAAGTCGCGCTCCTCAAGACTTTCGCAGACCAGGCGGTGATCGCGATCGAGAACGTGCGCCTGTTCAACGAGACCAAGGAGGCGCTCGAGCGGCAGACGGCGACAAGTGGAATTCTTGAAGTCATGAGCGGATCCCCGACGGATGTCCAACCTGTATTCGACGCGATCGTAAAGAGCGGCGCGAGCCTGTTCAGCGGGGCGGGGGTCGCGATCGCGCTTCCCGTTGACGGCCAGGTTCGGATCGCATCAATAGCTGACGAAGACCTTGAACGGTGTGAACGCTGGAAAGCTAGCTATCCGTTTCCGCTCACGCGGGACTACATGCATGCGACGGCCATCCTGGACCGGAGGGTGATCGACGTGCCGGACGCGCTCGACCCGCCCGCCGAGTGGGGGGCCGGGATAAAGAATTTTGTCCGCACAGGCTACCGCGCCCTGACGATCATGCCGCTTATGCGCGGCGACACTGTATTCGGCACGGTCAGCGTGGTCCGCGTCGTGCCCGGACCGTTGACGGACAAGCAGATTGCGATTCTAAAAACCTTCGCCGACCAGGCGGTGATTGCAATCGAGAACGTGCGCCTGTTCAACGAGACCAAGGAGGCGCTCGAGCGGCAGACGGCGACGGCGGAGATTCTGAAGGTGATCGCGAATTCGCCGTCGGACGTCCAGCCGGTATTCGATTCCATTGCGCGGAGCGCCAAGCAGCTGCTGGGCGGGCATTCGGGGAGCGTCAGGAGAGTGGTGGGTGACAGCCTGCATCTGGTCGCGTTCACCTCGACGGGAGCGGCCGGCGACGCGGCGCAGAAAGACGCGTCCACGGTATCTCTTTCCGAGAAAGGAAGTCTGAATGCCCTAGCGGTGCGTACCGGCAAGCCCGCCATCCGGCACGATATCGAGACCGATCCCGATATAGCGCCTGAAATCAGGGAGCTGATGCGTGCCAGGGGCTCTCGCAGCAATCTCGCGGTGCCGATGCTGCGCGACGGGGCATCCATCGGCACCATCAACGTCACCCGCAAGGTGCCGGGTACGTTCAGCAATCACCAGATCCAGTTGCTCGAGACCTTTGCGTCTCAGGCGGTGATCGCGATCGATAACGTGCGCCTCTTTAACGAGACCAAGGAAGCGCTCGAGCGGCAGACGGCGACCTCCGAGGTTCTCAGGGTGATCAGCAGCTCGCCGACCGATGTGCAGCCGGTATTCGACTCGATTGCCGAGCGGGCGGCCGTGCTGTGCGGCGCCCGATTCTGCTCGCTATCGAGATTCGACGGCGAATCGATCCACATGGCGGCCGTATACGGTGCGACGCAGGAAGGCGCCGAAACGATACGCGCCGCCTATCCGATGAAACCCGGCGGCGGTACGCTTGCCGCCAGGGTGATCCGGGATCGCAGGCCGCTTCACATTGCCGATGTCCAGGAGGACCCGAATTACGAGGGCAAGGAAGCGGCGGCGGTGGTGGGATTCCGCAGTGTCCTCGGCGTTCCGATGATGCGCGAAGGGCACCTGGCCGGCGCGATCGTCATCGCGCGCGAGCAAGCCGGGCTCTTCCCGGAAAATCAGGTGAGTTTGCTGACGACCTTCGCCGATCAGGCGGTAATCGCGATCGAGAACGTGCGCCTGTTCCACGAGATCGAGGAAAAAGGCCGGCAGCTTGAGGTCGCCAGCCAGCACAAGTCGAACTTCCTCGCCAGCATGAGCCACGAGCTGCGCACGCCGCTCAACGCGATCCTCGGCTTCAACGAGATGATCCTCGGCCAGGTCTACGGCGAGGTGCCGAAGGACATGCAGGAACCGCTCGCCGACATCCAGGCGAGCGGCAAGCACCTGCTGCGCCTCATCAACAACGTGCTGGACCTCGCCAAGATCGAGGCCGGGCGCATGGAACTGTCGCTGCAGGAATACTCGGTGCACGACACCGTGGCGACCGTGCACTCCACCTTGCGGCCGCTCGCGGCCGAGAAGGGCCTCGAATTCCTTGCCACAGTGCCGAACGACATGCCGCTCGCCTATGGCGACGGCGGCCGCATGGCGCAGTGCCTCATGAATCTCGCCGGCAATTCGCTCAAGTTCACCAAGGCAGGGAAGGTGGAAATATCGGCAGAGGCGAAGGGCGAGCTCCTGGTCTACAAGGTGACGGACACGGGCATCGGCATCCCGCCGGACAAGATCGACAGCCTGTTCACCGAGTTCAAGCAGACCGACGCCACCATCGCGAGCGAGTACGGCGGCACGGGGCTCGGCCTGTCGATCAGCCGGAAGTTCGTCGAGATGCACGGCGGGCGCATCTGGGTGGAAAGCGAACTGGGCAAGGGCTCCGCATTCATCATCGAGATACCCCTGAGGGTGAAAACCACATGAGTGGCAAGACTATTCTGTACGTCGAGGACAACGAGATGAACCGCAAGATCGTGCGCGACCTGCTCAAGCGCACGAAGTACGAGCTGATCGAGGCCTTCGACGGCGAGGCGGGCGTGGCGCTGGCGCTGGAAAAGCACCCCGACCTGATCCTCATGGACATCCAGCTGCCAAAAATTTCCGGCATGGAGGCCACGCGCCGGTTGCGCGCCGCGTCGCAGACCGCAAAAACCCCTATCATTGCGATTACCTCTTTCGCGCTCTCGGGCGACGAGCAGAAGGCGAAGGAGGCCGGCGCGACGGCCTATCTGGCAAAACCCTACAGCCCGTTCGACCTGCTCAACCTGATACGAAAGCTTCTTCCGGAAACATGAAACAGAACCCGCTTGGAAACAGCACGCTCAAGGTAAGCGACATCTGCCTCGGCACCATGACCTGGGGCGAGCAGAACACCGAGGCCGAAGGGCACGCCCAGATCGAGTGGGCGCTGTCCCACGGCATCAATTTCATCGACACGGCGGAGATGTACCCGGTGCCGCCGAACCAGAAGACGCAGGGCTCGACCGAGAAAATCGTCGGCAGCTGGCTGGGGAAGAACAAGGCGAAGCGCGCCGGCATCGTGCTCGCTTCCAAGATCGCCGGTCCCGGGCGGCGCGACTGGATCCGCAACGGCGAGAACCGCGTCACGAAGAAGACCATTCCCTGGGCGCTGGAGGACAGCCTAAAGCGCCTGCAGACGGATTACATCGACCTCTACCAGATCCACTGGCCCGAGCGCTACGTGCCGGCCTTCGGCGCCTGGCAGTACGACCCGTCGAAAGAGCGCGAGGAGACGCCGATCCTCGAGCAGGTCGAGGCGATGGCCGCGGCGATCAAGGCGGGAAAGATCCGCGCCTATGGGCTGTCGAACGAGACGGCCTGGGGCATTGCTGAATTCGCGCGGGTAGCGAAGGAGAATAACCTGCCGCCGCCCGCCTCGGTGCAGAACGGCTACAGCCTCGTCAACCGCATGTTCGACGGCGACCCGGCGGAAGCGAGCCGCCGCTGCAACGTCCCGCTGCTCGCGTATTCCGCGCTCGCCATGGGAATTCTTACCGGCAAGCTGAAGGCAAAACCCTGGCCGGCCGAAGCCCGCCTGCAGAAATTCCCGGATTTCGGCGAACGCTACAAGCGCCCGCGCGCGCTCCAGGCCGCGGCGGAATACCAGAAGCTCGCGGAGCAGCACCGCCTGCCGCTCGCCGGCATCGCGCTCGCCTTCACGAAAAGCAAGTTTTTCACCGCCTCCACCATCATCGGCGCGACTTCGCTCAGGCAGCTCGATGAACTGAGCGGCTATTTCGACCTTGTCCTGCCGCGGGAAGTCGTGTCAGGGATAGAACAGATAAACGCCGTGTACCCGAGCCCCTGCGCGCAATAGATGTGGGAGGCGGGCGCCATCATCCTCATCATCGCGGGCGGATTCTTCTGGATCGACAGCCTGCGGGCGCGCGAGCGCGCGCTGGCGGCCGGGCGCGGCGCCTGCGAGCGCTATGGCGTGCAACTGCTGGACGAGACGGTGCAGTTCGCGCGCCTGCGCCTGGCGCGCGACGACGAGGGCCGCCTGCGCCTGCGTCGGACCTACACGTTTGAATTCTCCGATACGGGCAACAACCGCCGCCATGGCGCCATCGTGATGCTGGGCGCGCAGCTGCAGGACATGCAGCTCGAACCCTACGGGCTGCAATGAGCCGCATTTCATGAGTTCATGGCTGGAAGGCAAGGTGCTGGAGAACCGGGCCTGGACGCAGACGCTCTTCTCGTTGCGGGTCCAGTGCCCCGCCTTGAAGTTCGACGCGGGCCAATTCGTGCGAATTGCGCTGGACATCGGAGGCGAGCGCATTGCGCGACCCTTTTCCTTCGTCAACGCGCCCGACGACCCGGTGCTCGAGTTCTACGGCGTGATCGTGCCCGAGGGGCCGCTGTCGCCGCTGCTCGCGCGCCTGCAAAAGGGCGACGGGCTCTATGTCGCCGACAATCCCTCCGGCTTCCTCGTACTTGCCGAGGTGCCGCCCGCCGAGGACCTGTGGCTGCTCGCCACCGGCACCGGCATCGCGCCCTTCCTTTCGATCCTGCGCACCGGGGTGCCGTGGGAGCGATATCGGCAGGTAATACTCGTGCACGCAGTGAGGCAGGCAAGCGAACTGGTTTACAAGGAAATGATTCTTGAAATCCAGGAGGCAAGAAAGCAGTTCAAATACATCAGTTTTGTCAGCAGGGAATCGCACGCCGCGTCCCTTGCAGGCCGTATCCCGGCGGCGATCCGCGACGGGCGGCTGGAAACCGCGGCCGGCGCGCCCATCGCGCCGGAGCGCTCGCAGTTCATGCTCTGCGGCAATCCGGCAATGCTGAAGGACGCTGCCGCGGAACTCGCCGCGAGGGGCCTGCGCAAGAACCGGCGCCGCACGCCGGGCCACATCACCGTCGAGAGCTTCTGGTGAAGAAATGCATGTTCATCGGGCTCGCCCTTGCGTTCCTGTCTGGATGCAGCGTCACGCGCCTTGCCTACAACAACGCGGACGTGTTCCTGCGCTGGCAGGCCAACCACTACCTGGACTTCGAGGGCGAGCAGTCCGAGGAGCTCGACCGGAACCTCGCCGCCTTCCTCGGCTGGCACCGCAAGGCGGCCCTGCCGCAATATGCGCGCCTCGCCGACGAGGCGGCCGCGCGGATGATGCGCGGCATCCGTCAGGAGGACCTCGATTGGAGTTACGATGCGGTGCGCGCCCAGGTCCGCGAATCGCTGGGCGCCGCGGCCGGCGAGGCGGCGGGCCTGCTGGACCAGCTCAACCCCGGGCAGATCAGCCACTTCGAGAAGCGGCTGGCCGAGAGCAACCGCGACTTCGCGAAGGAGCACCTGCACGGCACCATGGAAGAGCGCCACAAGCGGCGGGTGAAGCGCAACGTCGAGCGGCTCGAGGAGTGGTTCGGCTCGCTCAGCGACGCGCAAATCGAGCGCGTGCGCCTCTACAGCGAGCGCGCGCCTTTTTCCGCGGAGCTGCGCGAGCGCGACCGCAGGCGGCGCCAGGCGGAGTTCCTCGCCATGCTGCGCGCGCGCGAGGCGAAGCGCCTTCTCGTGCCCTGGGCGCAGGGCTGGGAGGAAGGCCGGGAGCCCGCCTATGTCACCGCCTCCAACGCGACGCGCGCCGAGTACTACCAGTTGCTCCTTGACCTGGACCGCACGCTCGCAGCGGAACAGCGCGAGCACGTGGCCCAGCGCCTGAAGCGTTTCGCCACCCTGTTCGATTCGATGAGCAAGCAATGAACGAGCGCAGCATCCTCGACGAGGGCGCCACGCCGCCGGGCGTCGAGCAGCCGCCCGCGGGTTACGCGGGCCACCCGCGCGACGCGCAGCTCGAATACAAGGCGATCCTCGCCAACGCCTCGATCGGCATCGCCTTCACGCGCGACCGCAAGTTCACGCTCTGCAACCCCAAGTTCGCCGAACTGCTGGGCTGGGAGGCGGGCGAGCTGATCGGCCAGCCGGGCGACGTGGTCTACCCGTCGCGCGAGAGCTACGAGGCGATGGGCGCGATCGCCGTGCCGGTGCTCTCCGCGGGCCGGCAGCTCGACGTCGAATGGGAGGTGCGGCGCAAGGACGGCTCGACCTTCCTCGCGCGCCTGATCGCCAAGGCGGTCAGCGTGACCGACACGCAAAAGGGCACGGTCTGGATCCTCGAGGACATCACGGTGCGCAAGCGCCATGCGGACGAGGTGGCGCGGCTGCTGCGCGAGCAGGAGGCGATCCTCGACACCGCCTCCATCGGCATCTGCTTCGTGCGCGACCGGCAGATCGTGCGCTGCAACCGGCGCATGGAGGAAATGTACGGCGCGGGCCCGGGCGAGCTGAACGGCAAGCCCACCTCGATCACCTACGCCGGGGAAGGCGATTACGCGCTCGCCGAGCAGGGCTACAAGGAAATGGCGCGCGGCCAGAACTACACCCACGTGCTGCAGGCGAAGCGGCGCGACGGCAGCGTTTTCTGGGAGCGCGCCACCGGGCGCGCGGTCGACCCGATGGAGCCTGCGCGCGGCTACGTCTGGCTGCTGGAGGACATCACCGAGTACAAGCGCGCGGAGGAAGAGCTGCAGCGCGTGCTCGCCGAGCAGCAGGCGATCACCAACAACGTGATGATCGGCATCGCCTTCCTGCGCGACCGCAAGGTGATCCGCTGCAACCGGCGCTTCGAGGAACTGTTCGGCTACGAGCCCGGCGAAGCGCTCGACATGCCCTCGCGCAACTATTACTTCACCGAGGAGGAATTCGACAAGTCCGGGCGCTTCATCGCGGGCCATGGCGCGCTCGACATGCCGACCTTCGAGCAATGGCTGCGGCGCAAGGACGGTTCCGGCTTCTGGTGCCGGCGCTCCGGGCGCGCGCTCGAGCCGGGCAACCTCTCGAAGGGCTATGTCTGGCTGTTCGAGGACATCACCGAGCGAAAGCGCGCCGACAGCGAAATCCAGCGCATGGTGCGCGAGCAGGAGCTGATCCTCGCCAACGCGTCCGTGGGCATCGCCTTCGTGCGCAACCGCGCGATCCAGCGCTGCAACCGCTTCCTCGAGGAAATGATGGGCGTGGCGCCCGGCGGGCTCATCGGCCAGACCTCATCGGTGCTGTTCGCGAGCCAGGACGACTGGCGCGAGGCGGTGCAGCTTGCCTACACCGGAACCGAGCCCGGCGAGACGCACGACACGGAATGGCGCTTCAAGCGCGCCGACGGCTCGACCTTCCTGTGCCGCACGCGCGGCCGGCGCATCGATCCGGGCGGCCCTGACCAGGAATGGATCTGGAGCCTGGAGGACGTCACCGCGGAACGCGAGGCCGACGCGCGCGTGCAGCGCGCGCTGCGCGAGCAGGAGCTGATCCTCGCCAACGCCACGGTCGGCATCGTCTTCGCGCGCAACCGGGTGCTGCAGCGCTGCAACCCGCGCTTCGAGCAGATGTTCGGCTACGAACCGGGCGAGCTGATCGGCAGGACCAGCGCCGAGCTGTTCAGCTCGGGCGAGGAATACGGCAGCGTGATCGAGAAGCTGTACGCCGAGATGGCGGCGACCGGCGCCTACACCGTGGAGCAGCACGTGAAGCGCAAGGACGGCTCGATGTTCTGGTGCAAGGTGGTCGCCAAGGCGATCGACCCGAAGAACCCCGAGGAAGGCGCGATCAGCATCTACGAGGACATCACCGCCGAGCACGCGACGCGCGCCTCGCTGGAAGCCTCGCGCGACGCGGCGGAAGCCTCGCGCGACGCGCTCGAGCGCGCGGTCGCCGAGCGCACCCTCGAGCTGCAGGCGGCCAACGAGCGCCTGCAGGCGGAGATCGCCGACCGGCGGGAAGCCGAGACGCGCGCGCAGCACCTCGCCGACCACGATGCGCTGACCGGGCTGCCCAACCGCCGGTTGCTGGAAGACCGCCTCACGCAGGCGCTCGCCGCGAGCCAGCGCAACCGCAAGCAGACCGCGGTGGTGTTCGTCGACCTGGACCGCTTCAAGAACATCAACGACACGCTCGGCCACTCGGCCGGCGACCTGGTGCTGAAGGAAGTCGCCGAGCGCCTGATGAAACAGCTGCGCGTCGTGGACACCGTCTGCCGCATGGGCGGCGACGAATTCGTCGTCGTGCTGCCGGAAATCAAGCGCGCCTCGGACGCCGCCAACGTCGCCGCCAAGATCCTCGAGACCATGTCGCACCCGTTCACGGTCGCGGATCGCGAGCTCAACATCACGCCCTCGATCGGCATCAGCGTGTTCCCGGATGACGGGCGCGACGCCGAGAGCCTGATCCGCAACGCCGACGCGGCGATGTACCACGCCAAGGGCACGGGGCGCGCCCACTACCAGTTCTTCACCGAGCAGATGAACCAGGCGGCGTCGCGCCGGCTGGTGATCGAGAGCGACCTGCGCCAGGCGGTGCAGAACAACGAGATGCGCGTGTACTACCAGCCGATCGTCGAGGCGGCCAGCGGCCGCGCCGTCTCCTTCGAGGCGCTGCTGCGCTGGCAGCACGCGTCGCGCGGCGTGGTCGGGCCCGAGGAGTTCATCCAGGTGGCGGAGGACACCGGCATGATCCTGACCCTGGGCGAATGGGCCCTGGGCGAGGCCTGCCGCTGGGCCGGCGCCGCCGGCGCCGACAGCAGCCTCACGGTGAGCGTCAATCTTTCGGCGCGCCAGTTCAGCGATGCGAAGCTGATCGAGCTGGTGAAGCGCGTCCTGCAGCGCACCGGCCTCGCGCCGCAGCGGCTCGAGCTGGAAATCGCCGAGTCGGTGGCGATGCAGCAGCCCGACATCGTGCTCACCGCGCTCAACAAGCTGAAGGCGCTGGGCGTGCAGCTCGCGCTGGACGATTTCGGCATCGGCCTCTCGGGCGTCGCCTACCTCAGCCGCGTGCCGGTGGACGTGATCAAGATCGCGCGTTCGCTCGTTGCGGTGCCGCCGAGGGCGAACGAAAGGCACCCGGTGGTGCCGGCGATCGTGGGCCTGGGCCACGCGCTCGGCCTGAAGGTCGTGGCCAAGGGCGTGGAGAACGAAATCCAGAAGGCGATGCTCGTCGCCTGCGGCTGCGACTACCTGCAGGGCTACCTTACCGGCAAGCCCGTGGACGGCGACACGGCGGCGAAAATCCGCGCCGAACCGGGTCGCAGCTAAATTGTCTTTCCCCGCTTTTCCTTCAGCAGCTCTTCGGCGCTCCGGATGTTGATTTCGACGCCGGCCATGTTCGGATTGACAGCCAGCGCACGGCGCCAGTACTCGATCGCCCTGTCGTACTGCCCGAGCCGGAAGTAGATCTGGCCGTAGCCCGAGAGCGCGCCGAAGTGCGTGGGATTGCGCTTCATCACCTCGTCGCAGTCGGCGAGCGAGCGCTGGAACTCGCCGGCGAGGTAGAGGACCGTGGCGCGCTTGTTCCAGCCTTCGGCGAACCCGGGCGCGCGGCGGATTACGTCGCTGAAAACCGCGATCGCCTCCGCGAAATGGGCCTGCTGCATCTGCTCGATGCCTTCGGCCATCAGGCGGTCGACCTCGGCGTTGCCGGAGCGGCTCCAGAGCCGCCACAGGCCCTGCTCGGCGAAGCCGCGCACGATTTCGTGCTCGTCCCGCAGGCGGCGCAGCAGCAGGGGCTGGTCCGCCATCCGGCCGTGGACCGCCACCCATGCCACTGCCTCGGCGCGTCGCTCGGGCGCGACAGCTTCCAGGGCGGCCAGCGCCTCGGCCCGGTTTTTCGGCTCCGGGAATGCATCCAGCGGGGCGCATGTTAACGTAAGGGTAAGTAGAACCCTCAGGAGCATTCCATGACCGTCACGAGAATCCATGCATTTATCTTAGCCCTGATCACCGCCACCTCGGTGTGGGGGATGGATACCCCCAAGCCCGATCCCAAGGATCCGGAAAAGAAAAGCGCCATCGACCAGCCCCTGGAGCAGGCGCGCGCGGCGATCGCCCGGCAGGACTGGGCCGGCGCGCAGGCCGCCGCGCGCAAGGCGGTGGAGCGCGATCCGCAGAACGCGGATGCGCACAACCTGTACGCCTTTTCGATGCGCAAGGGCCCGAACCCGCAGATGGACCTCGTGTTCCGCCATTACAACGAGGCGCTGCGCATCGATCCGAAGCACCGCGCCGCGCACGAGTACCTGGGCGAGGCCTACCTGATGACGGGCAACCTGTCCAAGGCGAAGGAGCATCTCGCGCTGCTCGACAAGCTCTGCACGCTGAGCTGCGTGGAATACACCACCCTCAAGAAGGAAGTCGCGGTTTTCGAACAGCAGCACGCGAGCGCAAAGAAGTAGCAACCCTGTCGTAGTAACCTCGGGGGATGGGATTCCTTTCCGTCCGGGCCGGCCGCGCCCGTCTCTCGGCGTCGGCCACCGCGGCGCAGCGCGCGCGCGAACTGCGCGCCGCGGGCGTGGACATCATCGAGCTGGCGCAGGGCGAGCCGGACTTCAACACCCCCGACCACGTGATCGAGGCGGCGCACCGCGCGATGCGCGGCGGCCAGACGCACTACACGGCCGCCGACGGCACCCAGGAACTCAAGGCCGCGATCGTCGAGAAGTTCCGCCGTGAGAACGCCCTGGAGTACAAGAACGAGAACATATCCGCCGGCGCGGGCGGCAAGCAGGTGCTCCACAACGCACTCATGGCCACGCTCGATCCGGGCGACGAGGTGCTGATCCCGGCGCCTTCCTGGGTCGCCTACGCCGACATCACCCACCTGTTCGAAGGCGTGCCGGTCTGGCTGCCGACAAAGCCGGAGAACGGCTTCAAGCTGCGCGCCGGCGAGCTGGAAGCGGCGATCACGCCGCGCGTCAAATGGCTGCTGCTCAATTCACCCTCGAACCCAAGCGGCGCGGTGTACTCGGCCGAAGAGCTGCGCGAACTCGCCGCGGTGCTCGAGCGCCATCCGCATGTCTGGACGATTTCCGACGACATGTACGAGCACATCCTCTACGATGGGCGCAAGTTCGCCACGCTCGCGGCGGTGGCGCCGCAGCTCAAGAACCGCATCCTCACCCTGAACGGCGCGTCGAAAACCTACGCCATGACCGGCTGGCGCCTGGGCTACGCGGCCGGGCCGGCGGAATTGATCGGCGCCATGCGCAAGCTGCAGGCGCAAAGCTCGCTCAACCCGTCATCGGTCAGCCAGGCCGCCGCGATCGCGGCCCTCAGCGGCCCGCAGGACATCGTGCGCGAGCGCTGCGCCATTTTCGAGACGCGCCGCAACGCCATCGTCAAGTGGATCCAGGCGGTCCCCGGCCTGGCCTGCGAATCGCCGCACGGCGCTTTCTACGTCTACGTTTCCTGCGCCGGATGGCTGGGCAAGAAGACGCCGCAGGGAAAGGTGCTTGCCAACGACGCGGACGTCGTCGCCTACCTTCTGGATTCGGGCGTGGCGCTGCCCAACGGCGCGGGCTACGGCCTGTCGCCGTATTTCCGCATCTCGTTCGCAAGTTCCATGGACAACCTCGAAGGCGCCTGCAAGCGCATCGACGCTGCGGCGCGCAAGCTCGCCTGACCGTGGCGGCGCGACCCAACTTCGTCTTCATCCTGGCCGACGACCTCGGCTACGCGGACCTGGGCTGCTATGGCGGCAGGTCCAAATGCTCGCCCTCGCTCGATCGCATGGCCAAGGAGGGACTGCGCTTCACGCAGGGCTACGCAAATTCCTCGGTCTGTTCGCCGACGCGCTTCGCGCTGATGACCGGGCGCTGGCAGCACCGCCTGCGCGGCGGCGCGGACGAGCCGATCCGCAGCGGCGCGGCGCGCGGCGACGCCCGCCTCGGCCTGCCGCCGGCGCACCCGACGCTGCCCTCGCTCCTGCGCGATGCCGGCTACGCGACCGCGCTCGCCGGCAAATGGCATCTCGGTTATCCGCCGCACTTCGGGCCGCGCAAGAGCGGCTACCAGGAATTCTTCGGCGCGCTCTCGGGCGCGGTCGACTACTTCACGCACAAGGACACCTCCGGCGTCCACGACCTGTATGAGAACGAGACCGAAGTGCACCGCAAGGGCTATCTCACCGACCTGATTTCCGAAAATTCGATTTCCTTCATAAAAAAGAACAAGGCGAACCCGTTTTTCCTCTCGGTGCACTACAACGCGCCGCACTGGCCGTGGGAGACGCGCGCCGACGAGGACGAGGCGAAGCGCATCGAGAAGATCTACCACTTCGACGGCGGCTCGGTTCCGACCTATCTCACCATGATCAAGCAGATGGACGAGGGAATTGGCCGGATCCTTGGTGCTTTAAAGAAATTGAAGATTGATAGAAATACAGTCGTGGTCTTCACCAGCGACAACGGCGGCGAGCGCTTCTCGGATACCTGGCCGCTGGTCGGCAAGAAAATGGACCTGCTCGAAGGCGGCATCCGCGTGCCCTACATCGTGCGCTGGCCGGCGAAAGTGAAGGCGGGCGGGGTCACCGCGCAGCACGCGATCACCATGGACTGGGTAGCGACTTTCCTGGATGCCGCAGGCGTATCCCCGGACAAGAACTATCCGCTGGATGGCAGAAGCCTTCTGCCCGTCCTGCAGAAACCGAAGAAGATCTTCGAGCGCGATCTGTTCTGGAAAATGCTCTTCCGCAACCAGAAAGCAATGCGCTCGGGCGATTGGAAGTTTTTATCGGTTGAGGGCGACGACTTCCTCTTCAACCTCGCGAAAGACGAGCGCGAACGCGCCAACTACGCCAAGCGCGATCCGAAACGCCTCGCATCAATGCGGGAGAAGTACCTCGCGTGGGAAGAAACCATTCCGAAACACCCCGACGCCACCTACTCGATACCGGCCACCAAGGCCGACATGGTCACGCCCGCCAGCTAAGTAGGATTTACAGAAAGCGAATTACCGTCGTCCCCGCAGCTTTAGGCGGGGACCCATGCAGTTGCCGTCATCCCCGCGGATTTAGGCGGGGATCCAGGTTTTTACCCGCCCAGTTTCCGCACAACTTTCCTGAAGTACTTCTCCTCGATCCGCTTGTTCAGCAGCGACAGCTTCTTCCCGCCCGTGCGCGACTCCTCGACCTCGCGCGGCGCGAATCCGGCGTTGCGCAGTATCCGGTTCGCCATGCGCTGGTCCTCGGGCACCAGCGGATCTTCTTCCAGTTCCAGCGGCTTTCCCGCGCCCGGCAGGCCATCGAACTCGCCTTGCGCGGCGGCTTCCGCGATTTTGCGCTCTGCCATTAGTTCAAATGTCAGCATTGGCCGCCAGCTTCATCGTGAAGGGAGAGGGCTTGCGGGCGGACTCGCAGGTGGCGCCGCGGGGATGAGGGACGAGTGGTGATCAGCGATGATCCATGTACCGCTCACCTTGCGGTAGGTAAAGCTGTAGCGCGCCCCGCCCGAGCGCAGCTGCCCGTCGACCGTGCGGCTGAACGTATAGGTGCCCGAATTGACGGCCGTGTCGCCGTAGACCCGGATGAATTGCTCGCCAATGGCGACCTTGAACGGCTGCTTCGCCGCGCATGCTCGATCAAAGTACTGACGCACGCCTGCCGGCGTGGAGATGATCGTTTGTGCCACCGTCCCCCAGAGGACGGCATCGGGGTGGTACAACGCGGCGAGCCTTTCCGGGCTGCAATCGTTGAAGGCGCTCTCCCAGGACTTTGTCACAGCCGCAATATCTGCCCGCGACGCATTGTCTGCCGGAGCAGAAGCACAACCAACGAGAACAGAAACTGCGACGGCGAAGGTCATGCGATGCATTGATGTCCCTAACGCGCGCGAAAGCGCACTCCGCATAGTTCGACTGTAGCGGGTTTTGCGGCCTCGAGCTCGACTCCAGCGAACACTGCCTCCGGCCCCGGACCTTTTACGACATGGATTTCGCCCGAATCGAGCGCAATACGGGATTTGCCGCCGCCGAGTTCCTGCACGGGCCTATCGAGGATCGCGCCCCAGCGCGCCGCGAGGCGGGCGGGTTCCGGGCTTTCGATCTCCACGGCGGTGAGGGCGCGCGTCACATCTTTGCGGATTGCCTTCTGCCAGTTCGGTCCGGCGGGGGCGTAGGGGCCCATCGGGTCGCGGCCGCCGGCGGTGCTGTTGAATTCGAGCATCGCGGCGCCGGTGTCTTTCGGGTGGAGCTGGACGCCGAAGTAGTTGTCGTGCCGGATTACGTTGGCGACGCGCACGCTCAGCGATTCGGCGCGGGCCTGCCAGCGCGCCGGATCGTCGCAGTCGAGAATCACCATGTAGCCGTAGCGCCCGCCGTGGCGCTCGAGAAAGCGACCTGCCGTCGTGCCTGCGCGGGTTGGCGAGACGATTTCGATGAAGTTCGTGCCGACCGGGAACAGCACGTTTTCCAGGCCGTACTTCGCGACGTTGGCGTCGCGATAGCACACTTCGAGCCCGAGTTGCACCTTGATCCGTTCGGCCTCGCGCGCGAGGTCGGCGGCGACGAGGCAGACCTGCCGCAGGCGCAGGAACGGCGCGGCCACGGCGCCTCAGGTGCCGGTG
>Ga0105242_10002169_pt1 | contig 15470 bp, 19 predicted proteins | sample KBSM24metaG_FD_81521 | JGI IMG/M metagenome (GOLD analysis project Ga0105242, IMG submission 81521) | Miscanthus rhizosphere microbial communities from Kellogg Biological Station, Michigan, USA - KBS M2-4 metaG | ecosystem: Host-associated > Plants > Roots > Rhizosphere > Soil | place... | reverse complement strand
TCGCCGACGCCGAGTCCGACGGCGAGGTGGTGGCGAAGGGCGAGGTGCTCGGCGGGAGCGCGCGCCAGTTCTGGCCGCTCGACAACGAGTATGTGCCGCTCGCGCAGGAGGCCTGGGACGACCGGGACCCGGAGGACGGCATCCGCACCTGGTCCTCGGACTGGGCGAGCGACTCGCAGGACCTCTGGTCCGGCCCCGCGTCCACCAACCTCGAACAGGGCGTCGGTGTCCCGGGCGAGGCGCCCGGCATGGGCGACGCGATGGACCCCCAGGCACCCGGCCACGCCGGGCCCGACGAGGGCAACTGGGTCTACCTGAACGGCAGGGTGGGCTTCGGCGGCCCGCACTGGGACCTGGCGCGCGACCTCGCGCTGGGCCAGGGCTTCGGGGAGGACGAGGCCGAGGCGCTCGGCAACTCCATCGCCCGCGGCCACCTCCCGCAGCACCACGACCTCGCGTACGGCGAGACGACCGCGTTCAGGGGCAAGAAGTACCCGCAGGTCTGGCTCTCCACCGTGGACCGCAACGCGGTCTGGGACGCCGTCGCCGAGGCGCTCGCCGGTAGGCACCAGGGCGCCGCTCTCTGGGCCCCTCTCGGGCACCGCGGGGGCGCCGAGGTAGCCGCGACGGGGCGGGCCGACTGGGCGAGAGAGGGGCGGAGGTGAGCGCGATCGAGGACATCTTCGACGGCGGCCACCGGCGGGTCGAGCCCAGCTGGCAGAGCCAGATGGACGCGCTGTGGGACCGGCAGCAGGCCGACGAGAGGGGGATGCGGAGCCCCTGCTACTGCGACGCCTCGGTCGAGCCGCACGAGCACGGCCCGGGCTGCCACAGGCCCTACCCGGTGTCCTACAACCTCCGCAACGCCTCCGCCAACAAGGTGGCCGTGGGCTGGAGGGACCTGGCGGTGCCTGCCGCCGGGCTGGCGCTGATGGCGCCGGGGGCGCAGCCCTCCGCGCCGACCCGGGAGATGGCCCCCACCCCGCAGGCCGTCCAGCGGGCCCAGATCCCCGTGCCGACCAACAGCTCGTGCGTCGTCCGGTCGGACAGCCCGCAGATCCAGGGCATCCAGGCGACCCGCGTGCCGCAGCTGGAGTCGAAGCTGCCGCAGATGGGCAACGAGACCGGCCGCGCGCCCTTCGAGGTCTACGCCACGGCCAACACGAACGCGAGCTTCGTCCAGATCCCGATCAACCGGATCTTCCTGGCAAAGCCGGTCTGCGAGATGCTCCTCTACGGCTCGCCGAAGTCCGAGCTGAACAACGAGTTCCCGTGGGCGTTCTCGATCCACACGCTCTACCACGAGTGGTGGCACCTGGCGTTCAGCGAGTACGACGAGAAGAACACCGACCTCGGCGCCCTCTCGGTCATGCGCGAGATGATGGTGAAGTACTGGGGCCTGACGCCGCAGGAGGCCCAGAAGAACTACGAGCTGGTCGCGGGCAAGGTCGGGGTCGAGGGCCCGGCCAGGTCGTCGTACGGCCCGACCTACACTCCGAACGCCAGGGACCCGCTCCTCGGCGACGCCCCGGCCGCCCAGGGGAGCCCCGCCCCGGCGCCGGGCTGGCGCCAGGCGCGGTGAGGTTCCGCCGAATCTAAATAGGTAATGACGAGCGTCTTCCCCACGCCTATCGCCTACACCGCGGACGGGACCGCCCCCACCGGCTTCTGGGGCGGCGGTTCCATCGGCGGCCTGATCGCCCACTGCAAGGCCCACGGGTTCAAGTCCGTGGCGGTGCAGGTCGGTCAGGTCACGCGGCAGCAGGTGGCGTGGCTGCAGGAGGCCGGTCTGTTCGTCATCGTGTGGGAGGTGCTCGGCTCCAACCTCCCCCAGATCCTCGACGACCTGAAGCCCGACGGTGTGCACTGTCAGATCGAGGGCCCGGGGCAGTACGACGCCGCCCTGGCCGCCTTCAGCGCGATCCGGGGCAGGAGCAACATCGCCAGAGGGATCGTCACCACGTACTGGGGCCTGTTCAACCCGCTGTCCCCGCAGGACGGCCTGAAGTGGAAGGCGCTTGCCAACTTGGGCGTCGAGGAGGCGTGGGTCGAGTGCTACGCGGGCGAGAACCCCGTGGCCGCCAGCCTCGACAGGATGCTCGGGCAGGGCGAGGTCTACGGAATCCCGAAGGCGGCGCTGAAGCCGCTGTGCGGGACGTTCCGCGGCGAGCTGCCGATCACCTACAGCGGCCTCAGGGACCGCGCCCCGGACTTCGGGGTTTACATCGCGGAGTCTCTCAGCGAGCCCGCCTGGACAGCATGGGGAGGAGTGAAGCCCAACGTGACACAGGTCTACTACTGGCAGGTCTGGAACAACGCGACGAGCAAGCTGCTGCACGAGGAGCGGGCGACGACGTACTCGCCCACCGACGACGGCCTCGGCCGGACGTTCAAGTGGCTGGAGGACAACAAGGCCACGGTCCGCTCGGCCAACGACATCGAGATCAAGCGCGTCCTGCTCCCCCTGCACTAGGTACACTTCGGAGGTGACGAGCCAGCGGCTCAACGGGGCGATCAAGGAGCTGGCCCAGGGCAACCCGGGCGCGATCACCGTCCTCAAGTCGATCGCCGACCTCGGCAGGGCGGACATCCTCGCGGTCATCCGCGCGCGCGGCCTGCGCGGCCCGGCGGTCTGGGACGTGTACAAGGAGAACGACCGCGACATCGAGAGCATGGTCATGAACCTCGAACTCCTGGGGGCGCCCGAGTGATCCCCTGGGGCTGGCTGATCGTCGTGGCCTGGGCCGCGGGGGTCGGGGGATTCGGCGTGGGCGTTTTCTGGCGGGACCGACAGCGTCGCCTCCCGGCCGAGTTCGACCACGACGCCTACCACTCGATGCGGTGGCACATGGAGCAGCGGCGGCTGAAGAAGACGGGCTAGCGCCCTCGTAAAGGGCGATGGCAGAGGACAGGGACCCGGGCGAGTTCGTTGACGGCTGGGCCGTCTCTAAGCCCGAGGACGACTGGTGGAGGACCGGGTGCCCGGTCTGCGGGCACGACGAACTCGACGTGCACCTCCACGGGGGCGTCAGCTGCCCCGCGTGCGGCTGGGAGGGCGAGCAGCACGGCGAGCACCTCCTCGGCACGATGCCGCCGGACGAGGAGACGGCCAAGCTGTGGCCGGACACGGTGCCCTGGAGCGAGAGGGAGCAGGAGTACTACCGGACCGCGGCCTCCCGCGCGACGGTGGCCGAGCAGGCCCTGGTCGCGCTGCGGGAGAGGGGCGGCTTCACCCTCGCGCTCGACGGCTCCCAGCCCCGGCCCGGCTACTACGTCGCCGAGGACCACACCCGCGTCTCCCCGCTGCGGAGCGTCACGGCCCTGGAGATCGAGAAGTACATGGACGTCAACGCGGCCGCGATCCGCTCGAACGGCGGCTTCTTCGGCGGGTGGGCGACGGCGCACGGGGACGTGTACCTGGAGACGGCGAGGTCGTTCGACTACCTCGACGAGGCCCTGGAGCGCGCGGCCCAGAACCACGAGAAGGCGATCTGGGACGGGTTCCTCGACCGCGAGATCCTGGTTTCCGACCCGAACCTCGAATAGGTAGGCATGGCGGAGGCGATCCTCAAGTTCTCGTTCAGCGTGGTCGGAGAGACCCGCGCGGCCGTGCTCGACAAGATCGACGCGTCCGTCCGCATGGTCATGGAGCAGGTCAACGGCGAGCCGTGGCTCGTCGTGACCGATGACATCAAGAAGCTCCCGCTCACCCGGGCCAACATGGAGGACCCCTCCAACTACGTCTACGTGGCGAACCAGGAGGTCTTCTTCGCGGGCCCGACCGTGCTCGGCAAGGACTCGGCGGCGTTCCGCGACGGCTTCCGCCCGCAGGACGAGCCGACCGACCCGTTCGGCCTGTAAAAGCCCGCCCGCCCGCCCCGTAAAGGGCGATGGCCCACCAGCGCGGAGTATCGAGCCTTTGGAAGTCCACCGACGCGGCCTCCCCGGCGGGAGGCTCGACGATCGCGTCCCCCGGCTCCTTGTCGAACGTCGCCGTCTTCATCCAGAACATCGCGGGCGGCGCCCTGACCTTCAAGGTCCAGGCGGCCAGCCCGGCCGGGCGCACCGCGGGCAGGAACGAGCTTACCTCTGCGGCCGACGGCGGGCAGATCTGGCACGACATGATGAAGTCGGACGGCTCCGGCCCGCTCGTCCTGACCTCCGCGACGAACACGAACGTCTGCTATGACCTGTCGCCCTACGGCCCCGAGCTTCTGAGGCTCGTGAGCGTCGAGGGCTTCACCGCGGGCAAGGTCGTCGCGGGCGTCACCTTCAGCGGCGAGGACTGAGCCGTGGCCGAACCGACGATCATCGGCCCGCACCTCCTCGGTAGAATCCCGTCGCCGCCCGACGAGCGCGACTACCGGCTTGAGAACTTCAGGGGCCTCGGCGCCTCGACCGCGGCGTCCGACGCCGCCGCCCTGGTCCGCCAGGGGCAGGCCGAGCTGAAGCTGACCCAGGTCTCCTTCCCGAAGTGGGCGGCCTCGACCTACCCCGACGTCAAGACGACCCACTGGTGGAAGGCGCTCGACGCCCTCCAGCAGGCGGTGAACCTCCTGGACCCTCCCGCGCCCCCGCCTAGCGGGGTCGAGGTCTGGGCCAACCCGCGCGCCACGCTCGACCAGGGCAACTACGGCACCTGCGTCGGCAACGGCAGCGCGCAGTGGGGCAACACGTCCCCGGTCAACGACAGCTTCGACGAGACGGCGGCCCGCGCGATCTACTTCGAGGCGACGAAGCTCGACGGCTCGCCGGACGACCCCGACGCCCCGGGCGGCGGCCAGCAGGGCGCCACGGTGCGCTCCGGCGTCAAGGCCCTCCAGGCCCGCGGCAGGCTCTCGACCTACGCCCAGGCGACCACGCTCTCCGCGATCAAGTCCTGGCTGCAGACCAAGGGCTCGCTCATCGTCGGGTCCGACTGGCTCGCCGACATGTTCGACCCCGACGCGCAGAACTACGTCCACGTCACCGGCTCAGTCGAGGGCGGCCACTGCTACCTGCTGATCGGGTACCACCCGGCGACCGACTCCTTCGAGTTCCTGAACTCGTGGGGCCCGGGCTGGGGCGCGAACGGCCACTTCCTGATGCACTCCGCGGACTTCCAGAAGCTGCTGTCGTCCGGCGGCGAGGCCTGGACCGCGGTCGAGCTGGCGCTGTGAGCGAGCCCTGGAGCCCCTACGGCGGCGAGGAGGAGTTCCACGACCACATGACCGTGGATGGTGCGTCGTCAACGCTCGACAGCGCGCTCGCTGCGGCTAACCGGATCATGCACGGCGACGGCGACGAGAACGACCACCAGCTCGTCGCGGGGGTCTTGCTCCAGATCCTCACGTCCCCCCGCTGGTCGTCCGAGTTTCGGACCGGCCGCGAGTGGGTCGCGCTCCCTACGGCCTGAGCAGCGCGCAGAACCAGCAGAGCCCGAGGCTCACGAAGAACCCGCGGGGGTACGGCGACGTCTTGCACCCCGAGCACACCTCGTCGTAGCCGCCCCTCATCGCCTTCCGGGCCTTGGCTTCGAGCGTCGCCTTCTTGTCGAGCGAGTCGCCGACCCGGGCGAGGCTCACGGCCAGATCGCCCAGAGGTCGCAGCGTTTGCAGACCACAACCATGTAGCGGTCGGCCGCGTTCCTCTGCTTGGCGCCCCAGTCGTGCCCGACGAGCAGGCAGACCAGCCTCGAAAGGTAGAGCGCCAGCACCTAGTGCCGCCTCAACCTCGGGAACGCGCGGCACAGCTGGCCGTCGATCCAGACCAGCAGGCGCACGAACGTCGGGAACCTCTCCACGGAGGCAATCATGCCGTCCCCCGCGGGGGCGGTAAGTTTGGCGGGTTCCGGCGCGCGAACCCGCCGGAATCTACTTTCGTCCCCGCCCGGTTCCTATAATGAGCGCAGGAAGCGAGGAGGAGGAAACCTGTGAAGAAGCTCATGTACGTCCTGGCGCTGGCCGCGGCCCTGGCCGCCGGTTCTTTCGCCGCCGTCACGGTGGCGGGCGCCACGAACCCCAACAACCCGCCGGACACGGACCACCAGGTCCAGATCTGCCACGCGGTGGCCGCCGACACCGGGGGCAACCAGCACAACGGCTACAACCTGGAGACGGTGGACAAGGACTCGATCAGCACCGGCCCGAACGGCCACGACGGCCACAACAACGTCGGCGGCAGCGGCCGGTCCGACATCATTCCGGCTTTCGCGGCCGGTAGCACGAGCGGCCCGCCCCCGAAGTCGTGGAACGCGTACGGCGGCAAGGGCGACGCCTCGTGGATCGCCAACGGCTGTGCGGCGCCCGGCACCACCACCACGACGACCCCGTCCACGACCACGAACGAAACCACCACTAACGAAACGACCACCAGCGAGACCACGACGACGACGGATCAGACCACGACCGTCGTGACCACGACGACGCCGACCACGACCACGACGCCGTCCACCACCACGACTCGCACGTGCCCCGACGGCCTCCCGCCCAACGCGGGCAAGGACGGCCAGGCGGGCAACAACGACTGCGACCACACGACGACCACGGACCCGGGCACGACGACGACCACCACCACGCCGGGCTCTACCACGACGGGGACCACTCCGGCCCCGCCGACCACGACCACCGGGGCGACACCGCCCGCGGCGAAGCCCGGCCCGAAGGCGCCCGCGAAGCGGGCGGCCAAGGCGGGCGGACGCGCTCCCGGTTCCAAGCCCGGCGAGCTGCCCTTCACCGGGCTCCCGATCTGGCTGTACGCCCTTGCGGGCGCGGCCATGCTCGGCACCGGCGTCGCCCTCCGGCGGCGCGCGTAAAGACCAGCGGCCAGCCCCGTTCCTCGGGGCTGGCTTTTGGCCCGGCCCGGGCGCCTAAGGGGTGATGCTGCTGCTCCTCCTCATCATCCTGCTCGTCCTGATCCTCCTGGGCGGCGCCGCGGTGGACCCCAGGATCTTCATCCTGATCATCGTCGTGCTGCTGCTCTGGTGGGCGTTCGGCTAGCCGAACACTAAGGTCATGACCTCGGGCGTCTCGTTCTCCGTCTCGACGGCGGTGCCGTCCGGCACCTGCCTCCTCCACGGCGCCTGGGACGTGGGCCGCTACGCGTCGTGCCCCGTGTGCTCGACAGCCGTCCCCGCGTCGTCAGGCCACTACACCGGCCCGTTCATGGACCCTCCCCCCGCGCACTGCGCGCTCCACGGGTACTACAAGGCGTTCGTGTGCCCGGCGTGCCAGCCGCCGATCACCTACGACCCCACCCACTGGCTCTACAAGGCCGGGTACGATGCGGGCTACGAGGCGGGCAGGGCGTCGCGTGACACCGCCGCGTAACCCCTGGCACGGCATCGACGCCTGGCGCGAGTTGAAATACGACCTGCGCCACCCCGTCCTCGCTGTGCGGGGCTGGAAGGCGAACGTCAACAACGTCGGCCGCGGCGCCCGGCGCCTGTGCGTCGGCGTGATGGCCGTCGGCGGCGCGAACGTGGTCGTGGCCCTCGTGCTCCTGGCCAAGTCCTACACCTAACCGCTCCCGTAAGGGGTGACATGATCGACTGGTTCCGCAGGAGGCTAGGCGCGTCCGTCCAGGAGCTGGCGGCGGAGCAGCTGGAGGAGCTTCTGGGCTACCAGGGCAAGGAGGGCACGGGCCACAAGCCCCCTCGCCCTGATATCGCCAAGATGGAGGCGGCGTACGAGCTGTTCCAGCGCGCCTACCCGCGCTCCAGGCCGGAGAGCACGGAGCAGCTGGCCGACCAGAACGCCGCCAGGGCCGAGTGGGAGGAGCGGTACAGGCTGAACCCCCGCGAGGAGGAGTTCGTCCACATGTACCGGACCCTCACGAGGCACCGGGAGAACAAGTCCCAGTCGGACGTGTTCGACGCGACCGTGGCGTGGATGGTCCACAACGGCGGCTTCGCGGGGAAGGAGGAGGACGCCAAGAGGTTCCTCGGCGGCGCCCTGAAGAAGTTCGAGGCGCAGCACATGCCGGTGCAGTATCAGGCGGTCAAGAACGGCCTGGAGGACCTCTACCGCATGGACGCGTCGAGCTACAAGCTCTGGCCGTGGTTCGTGAAGCAGGTCAAGGAGCTGACGACCAAGTGGCTGTCCGACGCCACCAATAACGTCGAGGTGAACCCGATGGGCCTGCCGTCCAGGAACCCGATCCGGGACGTGGCGCACCTCAAGGACATCACGAGCCAGGCCGGGGCGCTCCTCGCCAGGCTGCGCCAGGAGAACAGGTCGCCGCAGGGCATGGACGCGAACAAGATGGGCTTCCAGGAGCTTGAGGAGTGGCTCTACGCTTGGCAGCGCGACAACCGCGAGACCGAGGCCCAGGGCGAGACCGTTTACGAGTTCCGCGACGGCTCCACGATCCAGCGGCTCATGACGCCCGAGCAGCTCCAGTTCGAGGGCGACGAGATGGGCCACTGCGTCGGCGGCTACTCCGACGAGGTCGAGCGCGGCGACACGCTCATCTACTCGCTCAGGGACAAGAGGGGCCAGCCCCACGCCACGATCGAGATGACGCCCGCCACGGCGGGGCGCGACGTGTACGGCAAGCCCGAGCCCGAGGTGACGGGCGAGGAGCGGGACCAGCTGAAGAACGGCCTGAATTCCCCGGTCAACGACAACTCCCTGTACCTGTTCCCGCACCTGGAGGACGAGTCCGACGCGAAGCTCTACAACGAGCTGAAGAACAAGGGCCGCGACGAGGTCACGGAGGAGCAGTTCCCCAACTACGCCCACCAGAAGGTCCGGTTCGCGCCGGAGGACGTGAGGCCGGACGAGAAGCTCTGGGACTTCAACACGGCCAGGCCGAAGGAGGGCCACGAGTTCGAGGTCATCCAGGTCCAGGGCAACTCGAACCTGACGCCCAAGCCCGAGTACCAGAGGCAGATCAGGGAGTGGCTCGACAGCCTCAAGAAGAACGGCGCCTCGTTCGTCCGTTCGGCCGACTGGTACGCCAACTACGACGCCGACGACGGCTTCGACGAGGGCGCCTGGAACGACGGCGACATCGAGGACCCCGACGTCACGAACGCGGGCGTGCTCGACGACTGGCACGACTGGTACAAGGGCGGCGGCTGGGAGCAGCACCGCGGCGTCGGCGAGGACGTGTACGGGATGAAGCAGGGCCCGAAGCGCATCCAGTCCGGCGATCCGGGCCCGCTCATGATCGACTGCCTCGCGTCCCTGGTCGAGCACGGCGACCGCGGCGCCTACAGGACCTCCGACTGGCGCGGCCTGGCCGACGCCACCTTCCACTTCGCGGTGGAGGCGGGCTACCGCCGGGAGCAGATCGCGAAGGACCTCCAGGATGCCGAGGAGAAGCTGGGGGAGTGGGTCGCGGACGTGGCCGACCAGGACATGGGCGGCGCCAGCCAGGACGACCTGAGGGACAAGTTGCGCGAGAAGGCCGAGGAGAGGGGCATCGACCTGGACGAGCTGGAGGGTACCACGCGCTGGGACATCTGGGACGCCGTGTCGGACCACCCCGAGCTTCAGGAGGACATGGACGAGCTGCGCGACGAGGCTCAGTACGAGGTCGAGAAGTGGTACGCGGAGGACGCCTGGAAGTACCTGTCGCGGCTCTACGAGCTGACGCACACCGAGGGGAGCTACCTCGGCCCGACCGGCGTCCAGGCGCAGTGGGGCTTCCCCCACCCGCTGCACCCGCCCCAGCCCGGCACCCTGCCCGGCCCGGGCGACTTCGAGAAGATGAGGGACCCGGCCTCGGTGCAGATCCCCGGCACGTTCTCCAGCTGGAGGCGCGAGGCGGCCCCGCCGCACTGGGAGCCCGGGATGGAGAACCCGCCCGGGATGCCGAGACCGATCTACCAGGGGAAGCCCGTCCCGTGGACCACGGTCACCGACCCCGAGGACTTCGAGCCGAGGTCAAAGGGCCTGGACCTGCCGCAGGGCGAGGGCCAGTTCCTGTTCGAGCGCGGCAGCACCCCCAGGATCGACTGGGGCCGGGAGGAGGGCCTCTGCGTCCTCTGCGGCGAGGGCCTGGGGGACCCGGTCTACTTCTTCCTGGACAACCGCATCAACACGATCGTGGACGGCGGACTGCACAAGAAGTGCCTGGCGATGACGCGGGCCCATTGCCCGCACCTGCGCGACGGCGCCGCGGACGGCAAGTACTCCCTGGCCGCGATGGCGTGGTCCGAGTGGCGGCACGTCATGGCCGAGTGGGAGGAGGGCGGCTCCGGGGCCGAGGCCTCCCTGCTCGGCTGGCCGCCGCGCGACCACGGCATCGAGGTCCTGCCCGAGCACGTGATCCCGCCGGACGTCCAGTTCCAGCGCCTGTCGGCCTCGCTCGACGACGCCCTGGTCCACTACCACAGCCCCGCGTCGTTCGAGCTGAACGCGGCTCTGCGCTCCGGCGCCCCGCTCACGCCCGAGCAGGAGGAGACCGTCGCCCAGCTCGACGCCGCGTTCGAGCCGCTCCCGCGCCCCATGGTCCTCTACAGGGGCGTGCCGTCCAAGTCGCACATCGACCCGGGCGGGGGCTACGTCTCCACGTCGGCCACCCCGGACGCCGCCTGGGACTTCTCGTACGGCCAGTCCGGCCCGGCCGACGACCCGGTCATCCTTGAGATCGCCGTGGACGCGGGCACCCCCGCGCTCCGCGTCCCTGCGGGCGACTGGGGCGACCAGGACGAGTGGCTCCTGCCTAGGGGCACGAGGGTCGTGCCCGCCGGGCCCGAGCGCCCGCCGGTCGGCCCGCACGAGCCCCCGACGCAGGCGGCCCACCTCGCCACCACGGACCACCCCGGCACCATGTACCACACGACGCCCTGGTTCAACGCGGACGAGATCGCCGAGCACGGCATCGACTGGCGCCGCCAGGGCGAGTCGGTCCTGGAGGGCCAGGGCACGGACTGGCCCGCGGGCAACTACCTGAGCGCCGACCCCCACCACGTCGTCGGCCAGCCCCTGCCCGAGATGGGCGAGGGCGAGGACGCCGTGTTCGAGGTGGACGCGCGCGGCCTGGACCTGGAGACCGACCCCTACGACGAGGTGCCGGACGGCACGTCCTGGTACACCCCCGAGAGGATCCCGCCGGAGCGCCTGCGCAGGATCGCGGGCCGGGCCCTCGACCCCGCGGCGCTCAAGTGCCCCGCCACCGGCAAGCAGGCCTACGCCGACAGGGCCACCGCCGAGCGCGAGGTCGCCAGGGTCAGGGGCCTCCACGAGCGCGGTCTGGCGGACGACAGGAACGCCCGCCCGCCCGAGCAGGCCTACGAGTGCCGCCACTGCGGCTGGTGGCACATGACGAGCAGGCGCACCGCGGCCGACGGCTGGGGCGCCGAGGAGCAGGCCGAGCCCGACAGGTACGCCAAGTGGCTCCTCGGCCCCGACGGCAGGATGCACGTCTGGGAGGACCCGAACGACGGCGGGGGCGAGCACCACGCGGACGTGGCGATGCGCGAGTACTTCCCGGGCCTGAACCCCCACGCCGACGACGACAGCGAGGAGGACGAGGAGGCGGTCAACGACCTGGTCTACCACGCCCCCCACGGCTACGCCTGGCAGGCGGGCTCCGACCGGCCCGTCGTGGACCACTACAACACGCGCACGGACGACCAGGACGAGGTCGGCGACCGGGTCACGGGCGCCCTCTACGGCGACCTGGAGTGGCCCGTCCCCTGGGAGCACATCGCCTCCTGGGGCCCGGGCGACCAGGCCTGGCCCGACCGCACGTTCAAGTTCGTGCAGCACCGCCACACCCCCGGCCTGAACGCCTTCATGGAGGCGAGGCCCGGCGTCCACCACGAGGACATGATCGGCGAGATCGACCCCCGGGGCGGCCGCGAGGCGTGGCCCTCGTACCTCAAGGGCGCGTTCAGCGTCTGGCCCGACGCCGGGACCGGCCAGCCCCACTACGCCATGGACACCTACGGCGCCGCGGCCGAGGACGAGCTTCCCCCCTTCAGGGAGTGGGCCCAGTCGAGGCTGGCCGAGCGCGTCCCGGAGCTGCGCCACCACCACCCGGAGCTGTTCGCCAAGTCGGACGGCGCCTCCCCCCGCACGGCGGCCGACGCGGGCCCCGAGGACTGGTCCGTGGACCTCGGCGAGCTTGCGGGCGAGGGCTGGGACGAGGGGCGGACCTGGCCCTGGTTCTACGACGCCCCGACGGGCGCCTTCCACGTCGGCGAACTCGGCACGTACCACGCGAACATGCCGGAGTGGGGCCTGAGCCACCCGGGGGTCGCCCGCCGGACCGTGGGCCGCCTGTGGCCCTCCGGGAGGGCGCTGGTCTACGACGGGTTCGGGGGCGACGACCCCGCCGAGGGGGTGAGGCGGGCGCGGGAGTGGTTCGCCGCGCACCCCGGAGCAACCCGGACCGCGCACGCGCGCGAGGCGGAGCGCACGGCGATGGGGCTCAGGGGCGACCTGCCCGAGGGGCTGCAGCTGGCCGTCTACGAGGACAGCGAGTCCGGCGGCTGGGGCTGCACCGCGTACCTCGGCCGCGACGAGGTCGGCCACCTGACGCTGATGCGCGACGGCACGGTCGAGAGCGTGGCCGTCGAGCCCGAGTGGCAGAGGATGGGCGTCGCGCGGGCCATGAAGGAGGAGCTTGAGAGGTCGGGCCACAGCGTCCACCACGACTGGGACAACCTGAGCGCCGAGGGCTGGGGGTGGGCGAGCGCCGACGACCCGAGGGCGGCCGAGCCGTACGCCGCCGAGTGGCAGGAGGCGATGGCCGGACCCGACCCCTACGCGAGGGAGCTTGAGAGGCAGCGCACGGCGGGGGTCTCGGACTGGGGCGCGGACGACTGGGAGGAGTTCCCCGAGGGCGCCGAGTACTTCAAGTGGACGCACGACCCGGAGACGGGCCGGAGCTGGGTGTGGAGGACCACCGCGGGCGAGGGCCAGCCGGACGACGGCCTCCCGTGGCACCGGCACATGTACGAGAGGCTGGCCGCGCAGGAAGGCTGGCCCGAGTTCAGCAAGCGGAGGACCCTGAACGGCATGTTCGCCGGTCTCCACGGGGGCGTGTTCCTCGACGAGAGCTACGACGGGCACGCGGACGCCCCGGTGGACGCGGAGGCCGAGTACGCCAGGTACCTGGCCGACCCCGTGTCCTTCGAGCCCGACGTGGTGGCGAGGCGGCACACGCCCAACCCGTACGTGGCGGCCGCGATCCCCGGCAGGCTCTGGCTGTTCGTCCACGAGGACGCGGCCGAGCAGGTCGGCAGGGACGGGGCGCCGGTCGGCGCGGTCCTCCACCCCGCCGCGTCCAGGGGCTCGGCGGGCGAGAAGACGTTCGAGGTGGACCCGGTCGGGCTCGACCTGGAGCCGCTCGGCGACGGGTCGTGGCGCGCCTGCGCCCCGGTCCCGAGCGGGAGCATGCACCGCGTGGTCGTCCCGCCGGACCGCGAGGGCGTCGGCCCGGACCGCCGGGCCGCTTCGATCGCGTAACGGGCGATGATGGCGACTCTCGTGGACATCAGGGCCGTCGGCGGCGCGCCGATGCGGATCGGGCGGGCGAAGGTCACCGAGAGCGCCACGACGACCGTGGACATCGACGACGGGCTCGTCAGGGCGGACCTGGAGCGGTACAAGGGCCGGTGGCTCACCCTCAACGGCACGGGCACCAGCGGCACGCTGAACGCCAAGACCCAGTTCGGGGCGAAGGGCGACGGGGTCACGGACGACTGGGCGGCCATCCAGGCCGCGCTCGACTGGGCCCGCGACCACGGCGGCGGCGTCTTCCTCCCGCCGGGCGTCTACATGACCTCGCGCCGCCTGGTGACGTACTCGGGCGTGACGCTCAGGGGCGTGGCCCCGTTCGTCACCGAGATCAGGTCGCTCACGTCGGGGTCCGGCGCGAGCCAGATCGGCGGCGGGATGATCTACGCGGAGAACAGCCAGTGGGTCACGATCGAGAACATGTCGGTCCGCGGGGTCGGCGTCGCCGGGTCGTCGTGCTACGGGATCTACATCGCCCTCAACGGCGGGAGCAACAACAAGCACGCCACCCTCCGCAACCTGCACGTCTACAACGTCGCCGGGAACGGCGTCACGCTCGACACGCCGATCATGTCGATCCTGGACGACGTGCGCGTCGTCGGGGCGACCGGCGACGGGTTCAACATCAACAACGGCACGTCCACCGTCCCGCGCGTCTGCTACGCCGGGTCGTGCCAGCAGGCGGGCTTCAAGCTCGACACCATGACCTACGGGAGCCTGGAGAGCTGCGCGTCCGAGAACAACGGCGTCAACTACTGGCTCAACGCCACGTCGAACTGGGTGCTGCTTGCTTGCGGCTGCGAGACCTCGGCCGACTTCAGCGCGACCTACCCCGGCACCCACTACAAGATCACGGGCGGCACGGACGTCACGCTGCTCAACTGCTACGGCCGCGAGTTCGGGACGCCGGGCGCCGACAGCCGCTACTACATCGACGTGTCGTCGTCCGCCACCAACCTGACGGTTCAGGGCTTCAGGGGCACGTCCTCGACCAACGGCCCGACAGCCATGTACAACGTCGCCGCGGGCGCCGACGTGATCTGGATCAACAACGTCTTCAACGGCCCGGGCGGCGCGGGGACGGGCTCGTTCAGGGTCGAGATCAACGTCACCAACCTCGCCTTCAAGTCCGCGTCCACGGCCTCGTTCATCCAGGACCGCGCGTCCAACGTCAACTTCGGCAACTTCATCGCCAGGACGGCGGGCGTGGACCAGTGGGCGTTCGGCATGAGGAACGACTCGACCAACGACTTCCACTTCAGGGACTCGATCAACGGCCGGACCGCCTTCCACCTCAAGCAGAGCGCCACGGCCAACCTCATGGGGATCAACAACGTGACGACCGAGAACGCGGTGCTGCACGTCGGCGGGTCGGTCGCGACCGCGTTCGCTGCCAAGACCGGCACGTACACGGCCACCGTCTCCGACTCCGTCATCACCGGCGACACGACGAGCGCGGGCTTCACGGTCACGCTGCCCTCGGCCGCCGCGGCCTGCCAGGGGCGCGAGTACACGGTCAAGCGGATCAACGCGGGCGCCAACGGCCTGGTGGTCGGGACAACGTCCTCGCAGACGATCGACGGGGCGACGACCAAGACGCTCGGGTCTCAGTGGGCCTGGCTCAAGGTCGTCTCGGACGGCGCGAACTGGATCATCGTCAGCCAGGGGGGCACGGTCACGTGAGCATCGGCGAGGAGGAGACGGCCGAACTCGTGCGCCTGCTGACCGAGGTGCAGGGCGACCTGGACGCGGACGACCCGGCCTACGACTCCGTGGCCGACCTGCTCGACCGGCTCGTGGGCTGGTGCCCGCCCGGTATGAGGATCGGCCCGCTCCCGCCGGGCCTGGCGAACGGGGACGACGACTGATGGGCTGGCACGTCGCCGAGTTCGACCTGGAGCCGTTCGGGGACGAGGACGAGCCGTTCTGGCTGGCCCGCGAGGACGAGCTGATCTACATGCTGCTCGCGGCGACGCGCGTGGCGACGACGCTCGGCATCGACCCGGCCGAATAGGG
>Ga0105242_10002168_pt1 | contig 15474 bp, 11 predicted proteins | sample KBSM24metaG_FD_81521 | JGI IMG/M metagenome (GOLD analysis project Ga0105242, IMG submission 81521) | Miscanthus rhizosphere microbial communities from Kellogg Biological Station, Michigan, USA - KBS M2-4 metaG | ecosystem: Host-associated > Plants > Roots > Rhizosphere > Soil | place... | reverse complement strand
GGCGGCGACCTCCTCGCGCCGGGTCGCCCACGGCGGGAACGGGAAGGTCACGACGAGCGGCACCGGCACCGACGGCTGGTTCACGACCATCGTCCCGGGCTTCAGCAGTCGCGCTCGCGCGCGGGTGGACGGAAGCATCCAGCCGTACTCGGCGCGCTCGGCCTCCGCCGCATCCAGCCGGCCGCTCACGCGGATCGACGCGTTCTCGAGCACCTCGGGCGCGACCCGGCTGGCGGTTTGCTGCGCGCCGACGAGCAGCACGCCGAGCGAGCGGCCGCGCTGCGCGATGTCGATCAGCATGTCCTTCAATGGGCTCGTGCCTTCGCGTGGCGCGTACTTGTTGAGCTCGTCGAGCACGATGACCGACAGTGGGAGCCGCTGGCCCGTTGCTTCCTTCTGTTGGAAGGTCTCCTTCAGCAACGCCCCGACGACGAAACGCTGCGCCTGGTCGTGCAGCGACTGGATCGCCACCACCGTGACGTTGGCCGCCGCTCGATCGATCCGGCGACCCTCGCCGGCGCGCACGAGGTGACCCAAACGGGAGGCCGCGGCGTGGAGCCGTCGGAGGAACGCGGACACGGTTGAGAGCTGGACCCGCCCGGTCCACGCCGGGTCGGGTTCGCCCTCGTCGGGGTCGAGGAACGCCTCGAGCGCCTCGACCAACGTCGCGAGGTCGGTAGCGACCGGGCCGGCCTGGCTCGCAGGGATCGGTCCCCCCCAGCGACCGCCCGGTTGGTCACGCGGGTCGCGCAGCGCCACCGCGCCGGGTTGCCCCTCGATGTCGACCGCGAACCGCTGCAGTTGCTGTTGGACGCGCTCGCGGATGAACGGCAGCTGGTTCTTCGCGTCGTTCGCGTCGGTGAAGCAGAACTCGAGCAGCCCGAGGTCGACGAACTCGCGCGGCGTCCACGCGAAGACGTCGATGCCTTCCAGCCGACCGCCGGTGTCGGGGATCAGGTCGGGCACGCCTCGGCGCGGCGGCGCCCAGAACCGGACGCTCGGGAACGGCGCGGGCTCGACCCCGATCGCCGCCCATCCGTCCGCCGCGCCGTCGGTGGTCGCGAACAGCCGGTTCGGCCGGTCGAGCCACAATAGGTCCTCGCCCTTGACGTTGAAGACCAGCACCCGCAGGTTGGCCGCGCTCTCGCCCACGATCGCCGGCGACGCGGTGAGCACCCGGAGGAAGAACAAGGCGAACGAGGTCTTGGTCGCCACGCCCGAGATGCCGGCGATCGACATATGCCCGCCCTTGCGCCCGTCGAAGAAATCGAGGTCGATGTGGACCGGCAGCCCGTCGCGACCGAGCCCGATCGCGAGCGGCCGCTCCATCTGATCGGCGTAGAGCGCCCGCCGGCGCTCGTCGCCGGTCGCGCGCTCGACCGTCTCGCCGGGGTCGGTCGACACCCACACCTCCGGGTCGACGCGCGTGACCGCGACCGAGGCCGTCCGCACCTTCTGCGCGGGCATGATGCCGAGCTCGGCGATGCGATGCGTGTCGGACTCGTACTGGGCGCCCTCGTACACCGCTTCGGCCTCGGTCACGACGCCATAGGTGCTCACCTCGCCGACCTTCGGCACGTGTGTGCGCACCACCACGAGATCGTCGAGCTGCAGGAACTGATCCTCGTCGATCACGACGCGGAACGCGGCCGTGCTGGTGTGCTCCGACCCGAGGACGCGGCCGACCGAGCCTTCGCTCATGACGCCACCCGCTCCGACACCGCGGCGCGCAGGGCTCGGTAAACGAGCCCGGCGTCGCCCATGCGATGGCGCAACACGCGCTCGAGCGCGCCGACCGGCACGAGGTTCTGTGGCGCGCGGGGGTCGAGGTGCGGCGCCGATGCCACCAGCGGCAGGAGCGTGGCGGTGCGATCGGCGATCGCGCGCACTTGGTCGATCGGCAGATGCGCCGACGCTTCGCACCGCACGATGCCGCTCCAGGAATGACCGCCGTCGAGCGCGGCGAGCCGCACGTACCAGGAGTAGCGGCCGAAATCCTTGATCGCGAACAGGGGCGTCCGCTGTCCGGCTCCGAGGGTGGCGATCAACGTGTTGCGCTCGGGCCGCAGGTAGGTGACGCGGTGGCTCTTCACGACGCCGACGACCTCGTGCGGACCGAGTTGGTTCAGCGGGCCGTCGGCGAGCACGAACACATCGTTGGACAGCTCCGTCGCGAGTGCGCCTTCGGCCTCGCGCATCTTCGTCTGCAGCGCGTGCACGAGGGCATCACCGTCGCGTGCGGCGATCGTGACCGTCTCGTATGGAGGTTGCAGGTCGACCGTGGGGAACAGCTCCGGTCGCCCGCACGCCACGATCGCCCACCGTTCGAGACGAACCTCGTCCACGGTGGAACGGACCGCTGGTCGATCCCACCGCACGGCCCCGACCGCGAACGTGCCGCAGATGCCGGGCACCGGTCCGGCGACCGGATCGTCGACCGTGAGCCGAGCGTCGATCCGCCGCACGCCGTCCACGAACGCCACTCGATCGATCCCATCGTCGACGCCGTCGAGCGCGCCCCATGGCACAGCTTCGACCGTGTCATCGACCGAGCCCTCGGCCGGGGCGAGCTCCGCGGTGTCGAGTGGGGACCCGTACTCAGGCGACCAGCCCTCGACGAAGATCCGCGCCATACGCGCGGATACTAAGCCTGGCCCCCGACACGCCAGGTCAGGCGGGTGATGTCGTCGAGCTCGCCGTCTGCCACGAGCCGTCGGCGTCGACCAGGATCGTGGTTCGGACGGCGCTCGGGCAGCAATGGGCGTCACCGGCCTTGTAGACGGCCTCGCGGATCGTCAGACCGACGGGATCGGCGGACGGCGTGACGATCCGGTCGCAGCCCGAAGATCGAAAGATCCGATCGCCGGTGGCGAGATCGACTACGAGGACCGATCCGCAGGTGCCCGACCCGCCGATCTCCGCGGAGACCACCGCATCCGCGGACCCATCGCCGGTCACGTCGGCGACGTCGGCGGTCAGGTTCTGCAATGGGTCGCGGCGAGCGGGGAACGCCTGGCCCCAGACCGGCCGCCAGGGCGCAGCGCCGTCGTCGAACCGCCGCCACGCCGCGATCCCGCGATCGAGTCGGAACGGGTCCGGGCCCGGCACGCTCCACGCCACCACGATCGCATCGCCGGCCGACGTCGAGGCATCCCAGCTGCCGGTCACCTCCGCGCGGAGCGGGATCAGCGCGGCTGTTGGCACGTCGCTCGGTCCGACGTCATCGCCGAACGAGGGAGGGAGTCCCGGCGGCAGCGACGGCTGGGGCGACGCGACGACCGACGACGCCGTGGTCGTGGTCGTCCGATCCGCCGTGCACGCGGATGCGAAGAGCGCGAGGAGGCAGGCGAGGAGCGAGCGGAACACCTGGGCGATGCTACGGCAGCCTCGCGTGCGTCCCGGGAACCGACGAGCGCCCGCGTAGGATGCGCACCGTGGACAGCGCGCTCGCACCCAAGCCGGCGGACGCCTCGCACGTGACGCTCACTCAGCTGATGGAGATCACCGACGCCAACGTGGCCGGCAACGTCCACGGCGGTGTCGTCATGCGACTCGCCGACACCGCCGCGGCGCTGGCGGCCATCCGCCATGCCGAGGGCCTGTGCGTGACGGTGAGCGTCGACGAGGTCTCGTTCCTCGAGCCCGTCCATGTGGGCGACGTCGTGACGCTCCGGGCGTCGGTGAACGACGTAGGCACCACCTCGCTCGAGTGTGGCGTCCGTGTGGAGGCGGAGAACCCGATCACGGGCCACACCATGCACGCCGCGACCGCGTACTTCGTGTTCGTGGCGCTCGACGACGAGGGTCGACCCCGCGCGGTGCCGCCGCTCGAGGTGTCTACCGACATCGAGCGCCGACGGCAACGCGCCGCGAAGCTCCGGCGAGCCTCCCGCATGCAGCACAAGGAAGCGATCCGCGCCGAGCGAGACGCGCACCGGTCCTCCTCCGCCTGACGGCTCGCACTGCGGCCGTGGGAGGATGGAGACGCATGGGGGAAGGACGCCGATGACCGATCCGTTCCACGGCGCCCGAGGGCGCCTGCCCACGGCCGACGGAGATGTCGAGATCGTCCGCCTCGGCTGGCTGGTCGAGCAGGGGATCGGTGACGTCGCGCGTTTGCCCCACACGCTGCGGATCCTGCTGGAGAACCTGCTCCGTCGCGCGGGTACACGCGACGTCACCGACGAGGACGTCGCGGCGCTGGCCGCGTGGCCGGGGCCCGCCAGGGACATCGCCTTCATGCCCGGGCGCGTCTTGATGCAGGACTTCACCGGCGTGCCGGCGGTGGTGGATCTCGCCGCGATGCGCAGCGCCGTCGCGCGCGCGGGCGGCGATCCCGCGAGCGTCGATCCCTTGGTTCCGGTCGACCTGATCATCGACCACTCGGTGCAGGTCGATCTGTTCCGGTCGGCCGAGGCCTACGAGGCCAACATCGACTTCGAGTACCGGCGCAACGGTGAGCGCTACCGGTTCCTGCGGTGGGCGCAACAGGCGTTCCACAACGTTCGGGTCGTCCCGCCGGGAGCCGGGATCTGTCATCAGGTCAACCTGGAGCACCTCGGCCAGGTCGTCACCGTGCGCGACGGCTTCGCGGGTCCGGATACCGTCGTCGGAACGGATTCACACACCACGATGATCAATGGACTCGGCGTCCTCGGCTGGGGCGTCGGAGGCATCGAGGCCGAGGCCGCGATGCTCGGCCAGCCGATCGCCTTGCCGCAGCCGATCGTGGTCGGGGTGCGCCTGCTGGGCGCGCTACCACCGGGTACGACCGCGACCGACCTGGTTCTCACGCTCACGCAGATGCTCCGAGCGCACGGCGTGGTCGGGCGTTTCGTCGAGTTCACCGGCGACGGCCTCTCGACCTTGCCGATCGCCGATCGCGCCACGCTCGCCAACATGTGTCCGGAGTACGGCGCCACGTCGGCGTACTTCCCGGTCGACGAGCAGACGCTGACGTACCTGCGGTTCACCGGTCGGTCATCCGCGGCGGACCTCACCGAGCGCTACACGAAGGAACAGGGACTCTTCCGGGTCGACGGAGCCCCCGAGGCGTCCTTCAGTGAGGTGCTCGAGCTCGACCTCGGCGCGATCGAGCCCTCGCTCGCGGGTCCGAAGCGTCCGCAGGATCGCGTGGCCCTTCCCGATGTGTGGTCCTCGTTCGTGGCCGCGTTCCACGAGCACAAGGTGCCCGACCCCAAGGGTGACGAGATCGGCGCCTTCGTCGCGGAGGGCGGGACCACGCGCCAGGAACGGCTGCCCGGTGGCGAGGATCTCTCCGATGCGGAGGTCGAGGCCGACGGCATGACGCTGCACGACGGCTCGGTCGTGATCGCGGCGATCACCTCATGCACGAACACCTCGAACCCGTCGGTTATGGTCGCGGCGGGTCTGATCGCGAAGCGCGCGGTCGAGGCGGGGATCGGCTCGCGTCCGTGGGTGAAGACTTCGCTCGCACCCGGCTCGCGAGTGGTCACGGACTACCTGGACCGGTCCGGGCTCACTCCCTACCTGGAGAAGCTCGGCTTCGGGCTCGTGGGCTACGGCTGCACGACCTGCATCGGGAACTCGGGGCCGCTGATCGAGGAGGTCGCGACGGCGGTCGACGAAGGCGACCTCAACGTCGTCGCGGTGCTGTCGGGCAACCGGAACTTCGAGGGCCGGGTGCATCCGCAGGTGCGCGCCTCCTATCTGGCATCGCCGCCGCTAGTGGTCGCGTACGCGCTCGCCGGCAGGGCCGACATCGACCTGACGACCCAACCGCTCGCGCAAGGCCCAGAGGGTCCGGTCTTCCTGCGCGATCTCTGGCCGGCGCCCGAGGAGATCGCCGAGGCGGTCGCCGCGGCGATCGAGCCCCAACAGTTCGCTGAGGAGTACGCGCGGATCTGGGACGGCGACGAGCGCTGGCGCGCGCTCGACACGCCGGCGGGCTCCGTCTACGCGTGGGACGAGGCCTCGACGTACGTGCAGGACCCGCCGTTCTTCGCCGAGCTCGAGCCTCGACGCTACGAGGACATCGTCGGCGCGCGGATCCTCGTGAAGGTCGGCGACTCGATCACCACCGACCACATCTCACCCGCGGGGTCGATCAAGGTCGATTCGCCTGCCGGTCGCTACCTCGTGGAGCGCGGCGTCGAGCCGCGCGACTTCAACTCCTACGGCGCGCGCCGCGGGAACCACCACGTGATGATGCGCGGCACCTTCGCCAACATCCGCCTGCGCAACGAGCTCGCGCCGGGCACCGAGGGCTCGTGGACGACGCATCTCCCCGATGGCGAGGTCACCTCGGTCTTCGACGCGGCCCAGCGATACGTGGCCGAAGGCGTGCCGCTCGGCGTCATCGCCGGCAAGGAGTACGGCAGTGGCTCGAGCCGGGACTGGGCGGCGAAGGGACCGTCTCTGCTCGGCGTCCGTTTCGTGATCGCGGAGACCTACGAGCGGATCCACCGGTCGAACCTGGTCGGCATGGGGATCGTGCCGCTGCAGTTCGCGGCGGGCGAGTCGGCGGCGACGCTCGGGATCGACGGGACGGAGACCTACGCCGTGCGGGGGTTCCTCGGCGACATCGTTCCGGGCCAAGAGGTGACCGTCGAGGCCGCGAAGGACGACGGGTCGGTGACGACGTTCACGGCGACCGTCCGCGTCGACGGGGCGGCGGAGGTCGCCTACATGCGCGCCGGTGGTGTGCTGCACCAGGTGCTCGGGCAGATGCTCGGGAAGTGGTGAACCAGCTCAGGCGCGGCGGGGAGCGGACAGACCTCGCACGGCGGACTCCAAGATCTCGGCCAACGTCGTTCCCGAGCCGGGCTCGTAGCGCGCGGTGCCCACGCCGAGGGACAACGCGCGCGGGTCGTCACGTGTGGTGTCGTGTGTCGCGATCGCCTCGACCAGCCGAGACAGGACGATCGACTCCGCGCCGTCGGCGTCACCGGTGAGCAGCACGCAGATCGTGTCAGGCGCGATGCGTGCCGGTAGGTCGGAGTCGCGAACCGCGTCGAGGATCACCGACGCCGCGTCGCGCGCGAGCTCGTCCGCGGCGTCGGGACCGAGGCTCCGCAGCAGCTCCCCGTGATCCTCCAGCCGAACGAAGACGAACACGGCAGGCTGGCCGAGCCGGTCCGCCATCTTCACGTGGTGCTCGGCGATCGCGGCGAACCCTCGGAGGTTGGGTAGCTCGGTTGCGGCATCGATCGTCGCCAGCTCGCGACGGACGCGCTGCATGCCGACCGCGTAGCGGACCGCGCGGGGGAGCAGGGTCGCGAGCGTCACATCCCTGATCAGGTGATCCTCCGCGCCTGCGTGCAACGCGATCGTGCCATCGGCGGCGTGGTCCGCGTCGGTCACGACGACGATGGCGGCTTCCGGTGCTGCGGTCCTCGCGGTCCGCAGGGCGTCGAGCGGTCCGGACTCGTCGAGCGCGAGCACGATCGCCTCCGGGGGGTCCGCCGGCATCGCGTCGAGCGCGGTCAGCCGAGACACGACGAACCCGTCGTCCTCGCCGATCGCTCGCGCCTCGTCGTCGGTGAGGCCGACGAGCGCCACGGAGACCGGTTCGGTGATCATCGCGCTCCTGTCGTTGTGCGTCCCGGGCCGGGCCGGTGCCGGGCATCATCCCATGCATCCGTGAGGGCCGCCACGGAACCGCAATGGGAACAGCACAGCGGCGCCGCCGGCCGAAGTGTCTTGCCCCGTAGGCTTGTGGGATGACGGATGCACCGGAACCGCGGCGGCGCGCCGACCGCGTCGTGCGCGTCCTCGTCGCGGTGACAGCGTCGCTGTCGTTGATCGGCGGCCTCGCCGTCGGCGCGTCGGCGGTCCGGTGGTACACGCTACGCAACGTCGGGGTCGACCGGACCTGGTTCCCGCAGGACGCAGGCGGCACCACATACGCCACGGGATCATGCTCGGATCAGCCGTGCAACTTCCTGCTCCTCGGATCCGATTCGCGCTCCGGTCTCTCGGCGGGTCAGCAGTCGCAGTTCGGCAACAACCAGGACATCGGCGGAGCGGCGCGCGCCGACACGATCATGTTGGTGCATACGGACCCAGATACCCGCAAGAGCGTGGTCCTGTCGTTCCCCCGCGATCTGTGGGTCGACATCCCCGGGTACGGGATGGACAAGATCAACGCCGGGTTCGAAGGTGGCATCGACGGCGGCGGACCCGCCCTCATGCGCGACACCATCCAGAAGCTCACCGGCATCACGATCGATCACTACCTCTACGTCGACCTCAACGGGTTCCAGCAGGCGGTCTCCACGCTCGGCGGCGTCGATATGTGCATCCCGTCGTACTACGTCAACACCCCGGGAGACGTCGAAGGCGTCGATCCGAGCGGGAACATCATCAAGATCCATTACAGCGAGGTCGGTCATATCGTCGATCCGTACACCGGGCTGGACGTCCTTCCCGGCTGTCAACACCTCGACGGGACGCAGGCGCTGGCGTACGTCCGATCGCGGCACCTGCCGTGCAGCAACATCCCGGACTTCGCGCGGATCGGTCGTCAGCAGCAGTTCATGCGCGCGGTGATCAACCAGATGCTGAAGCCCTCGCAGATCACGAAGGCCGCGGGTCTCGTCGGGCCGGTCCTGTCGAACCTGCACCGCGATCAGGGATTCCTTCCCGGCGACCTCGTGTACCTGGTCGGCCAGATGCGGGGCGTGAGCACCGGCGAGGTGCAGTTCCGATCCGTCTCCGGGACCAACGCGATGGAGGGAACGCAGTCGGTCGTCAAGATGGATCAGGCGTCGAAGAAGCTGTTCACCGCGATCCGCGACGATGCGCCGCTGCCGCCGATCGGGTCGGCGCTGCCCGATGTGGCGCCGTCCGAGGCGAACACGACGGTCCTCGTGATGGATGCGGGGAACCCGGCGGGGGCATCGGAGGTCGAGGACCTGCTGACGCAGGCCGGTTTCGACATCTCGCCGGGGATCGTGTCCGGCACCGTGCCCAAGGGCGTCAAGGCGCCGGCGATCCTGTACCAACCGGGCAAGCAGGATTACGCGGCGGTCGTGCGCGCGTACTTCCCCGGACTCCCGATGACCGAGCGCGCGGGTCTGCGGGCGCCGGTCGCGATCGTCGTGCCGAGCGGGTACCACCCTCCGAGCTTGCAGCCCAGCGGGAGTGCGAGCCCCACGCCGCCAACCGCGACCCAGTGCCCAACGCCTTCGGCATAGACTCGCGCGCATGCGCGCGCTGGTGCTCGCCGGGGGCGAGGGATCGCGGCTCCGGCCGCTCACCCACACCCAAGCCAAGCAACTGATCCCGATCGCGGGGCAGCCGATCCTGTTCCACGCCCTCGACGCCGTCGCCGAGGCCGGCATCACCGAGGTCGGCATCGTGCTCGGACAGACCGGCGCAGAGGTCCGCGCCGCCGTCGGCGACGGTTCCCGGTGGAACCTGCACGTGACCTACATCGAGCAGGAGGCGCCGCTCGGGATCGCACACGCCGTCATGACGTCGGCAGACTTCGTACGGGGCGAGCCCTTCCTGCTGTACCTCGGCGACAACGTGCTGCTCGAGGGCGTCCAACGCTTCGTTCGCACGTTCGAGGCATCGCGACCCGACGCCGCGATCTTGCTGGCGCACGTGCCGGATCCGTCACAGCTCGGCGTGGTCGTGCTCGAGGGGGAGCGGGTCGTGCGGCTCGTCGAGAAGCCGCAGGAGTTCGTCTCCGAGCTGGCGCTCGTCGGGGTGTACCTGTTCGACGACTCGATCCTCGACGCGTGCGCCACCCTCACGCCGAGCGGGCGTGGGGAGTATGAGATCACCGAGGCGATCCAATGGCTCGTCGACACCGGGAAGACCGTGCGCGCCGAGATGGTCGAGGGGTATTGGAAGGACACCGGGCGCCCCGACGATCTGCTCGAGGCGAACCGGATGTTGCTCCAGACGCGAGCGCCGAGCATCGACGGGACCATCGACGCGGCAACGCACGTCGAAGGCACGGTCGTGGTCGGCGCGGGCACGACGGTCAAGGCCTCGAGGCTGATCGGCCCGCTGGTGGTCGGCCCGGGTTGCGAGATCAGCGGATCGACGATCGGACCGGACGTCTCGATCGAGCAGGGGTGCACCGTCGTGGACAGCGCCATCCGCGACAGCATCGTGATGGAAGGATGTTCCGTGCGCGGCGTGTCCGCGCTCTCTGGGTCGGTGTTGGGCCGCAACGTCGACGTCAGCCACGTCGACGGGCGCGGTGGTCATCGCTTGGTGGTCGGGGATCAGAGCAGGGTCGAGGTGGACTGAGCGCGTGCGCGTCGTGATCGACGCTCGCCCGGCGGTCGATCCACACCGCACCGGGGTCGGGATGTACGCCGAGGCGTTGCTGCGACATCTGCCGGCGGCCATGCCCGACGACCGGTTCGTCGCCTGGTACCTGGACGTTCGCGGCGTGGGCCGGCGCCCACGCCGCTTCGCGGCGTGGGCGCCCAACCTGCGGGAGCACGCGACGCGGATCCCGTCACGCCTCTTCGGGCCGGTCGCAGCGCGCACGGGCGTGCCGCGTGTCGAGTGGCTCGCGGGCGCTTCGGATCTCTGCATCGCGACGAACTTCCTGCCGCCTCCGACACGATCGCGCGGCGTCGTGTTGGTCGTGCACGACCTTGCGTTCGAGACGATGCCCGAGACCGCGCCTCACCACGACGCGCGCTGGCGACGACAGTTCGGGCGATCGTTGCGCCGCGCCGCGGCCGTCATCGTTCCCAGTGCCGCGACGCTGCAGGATCTCCGCGCACATCACGACATCGAGTCCTCGCGCGTGCACGTCGTGCAGCACGGCACCGACGCGGAGCGCTTCTCGCCATCGACGCCGCAAGAGGTCGACACCGTTCGCGCTCGATACGGCATCGACGGCCCGTACGTCGTGTTCCTCGGCGGGCTCGAGCCGCGCAAGAACCTCGAGCGGCTGATCCAGGCGTTCGGGATGCTCGAGGACGACGCCGTCTCGCTGGTGATCGTCGGCGGCGCGGTGCGCTGGGCGCCGGCCTACGCGGAGCGGGTGGACGCGGCGATCGGGGCCCTGCCCGCGGAACGGCGGGCGCGCGTCATCCGGGTCGGGTACGTGGAGCACGCCCACCGCCGGGCGCTCCTGTCGGGGGCCGAGATCTTGGCGTATCCGTCGCGTGCGGAGGGGTTCGGGTTCCCGGTGCTCGAGGGGTTCGCCGCCAACGTCCCGGTGCTCACGTCCAACGTCTCGTCTCTGCCGGAGGTCGCCGGCGACGCGGCCGTGCTCGTCGATCCGAACGATCCCGCCGCGATCGCGACCGGCCTGCGGGAACTCCTGGCCGACGAGGATCTCCGCAACGTCCTGCGCGCGGCCGGGACCGCGCGCGTCACGAAGTTCACGTGGCAACGCTCGGCGCGCGAGACCGCGGCCGTGCTGCGCCATGCGGCGCAGCACGGCCGCTAGACTCCCCGCGTCCGGCGCCCGCCGGTTCTATGACCACCGACCACGCCCTCGTCACCGGTGGCGCCGGCTTCATCGGCTCCCACCTGGTGGATGCGCTGCTCGCGCAGCCGCAGAGCCGTGTCACGGTGCTCGATCGGCTGTCGATCGGCGGGTCTCGGGCCAACCTCGAGCAGCACGACGGCGATCCTCGGTTCACGTTCGTCCAGGGCGATGTGAACGACCTCGCGCTCCTGCAGCAGCTCGTCGGTGGCGTGGACGTCGTGATCCACGCGGCGGCCGAGTCCCACGTCGATCGGTCGATCGATGAGGCGCGCGGCTTCCTCGAGTCCAACCTCATGGGCACGCAGGCGGTGCTCGAGGCGGTGCGCGATGCACGTGTGCGCATGCTCATGATCTCGACCGACGAGGTGTACGGTGCGGGCGCACGCGAGGGCGGTACGTTCGGTGAGGACGCGCCCATCGCGCCGCGGTCGCCGTACGCCGCGAGCAAGGCGGCCGCCGACCTGCTGTGCGCCGCGTACCGCGCGACCTACGACGTGGATGTCACCGTCGTCCGTGGGACCAACGCCTACGGGCCCCGGCAGATCGAGCGCGTGATCCCGACCTTCGCGATCTGTGCGCTCGAGGGGTTGCCGCTGCCGGTGTACGCGAGCGGCGAGGAGCGCCGCGAGTTCCTCCACGTCCACGATTGGGTCCGAGCGGCGCTCACGGTGCTGGAGCGGGGCGAGCCGAACGTCGTCTACAACATCGGCGCGGGCACGGAGCTCTCGAACCTCGAGCTCGCCGGGCGGATCGTCGAGCTCGTCGGCGTGTCCGACGACCTGATCGCGTTCGTCGGCGATCGTCCGGGACACGACTTCCGCTACGGCGTCGCGGCCGACCGGCTGCTCGGGCTCGGGTGGCGACCGTCGATCCCGTTCGACGACGGCCTCGCGGGGACCGTCGAGTGGTACCGCGAGCACCGGGATTGGCTCTCTCGCGCACACTCCGTCGATGTGGTCACGAGCCCCCGACCGCCGCAGGGGGTCGTGTGAAGATCGTCGTCACCGGCGCGAGTGGTGGTCTCGGCGCCGCGGTGATCGCGGCCGCCCCCAGCCATCATGAGGTGATCGGGCTCCCACACGCTGAGCTCGACATCGGCGACCACGACGCGGTGTTCCGCACGATCCCGGCGCTCGGGGCCGATCTGATCGTGAACTGCGCCGGCTTCACGAAGGTGGACGCGAACGAGAGCGACCCCTCGCGGGCGTTCCGGGACAACGCGCAGGGACCCCATTCGCTCGCCCTGGCCGCACGGGCATCGGGCGCGCTGCTCCTACACATCTCGACGGATTTCGTCTTCGACGGGGCGAAGGCGGGGGCGTACGACGAGACCGACGAGCCGCGCCCCCTGAGCGTCTATGGGCGTTCGAAGCTCGCGGGGGAACGGCTGGTGCGCCAGACGCTCCCGGAGCACTTCATCGTGAGAACCGCGGCCGTGTTCGGGGCTCCGACCGACTACCTGTCCGGCCAGCTGCAGCGGCTCCGCGCCGGCCAGACCGCCGCCGCGGTCGCCGATCGCGTCTGCAGTCCCACGTTCGTCGACCACCTGGCCGACCGGCTGCTCCCGCTGACGCTCACGCGACGGTTCGGCACGTACCACCTCGCAGGCCCCGACGCGACCACGTGGTTCGACGTCCTGGGTCGGCTCAAGGCGATCGGCGACCTCCCCGGTGCGGTCGAGCCGCAACATGCGGCGGATCTCGCGTTGCCGGCGCCGCGGCCCCAACGGTCGGCGTTGACCAGCGTGTTCGTGGAGAACCTGTCCCTTCCATCGTTCCCGCCGTTGGACGAAGCCCTTCGCACGTTGCTCGACCGATAGGCTTGCGCCCCGATGGCATGGGCCCGTCGCCTCCCCACCCGCTCCGTCACGCTCGCGCTCGCGCTCGTCGTCGTCGCTTTGGCATGCGCGATGCCTCCGCGCGACGCTGCGGACTCGCCCTCGCCAGCCGTTCCTGTTCCTGTGAAGCAGGGGACGGTCGATCCGGAAACCGGCCAGCTGCTGAACGCGCCGCCGGATCCCGTGACCGCAGCGCTGCCCGCTGCGGTGGACGCCTCGACGTTCCAGACGCGCACGCCGATCAAGCACGTGGTCTTCCTGATCTTGGAGAACCGCAGCTTCGACAACATGTTCGGCACGTACCCCGGTGCCAACGGGGCATCGTCGGCCGATGACCACGGCGTTCGCAGGCCGCTGACACGAGCCCCGCTCCAGCGAGCCCACGATCTGCCCCACTGCTACAACTGCAACATCGCCTCGATCGATGGCGGCGCGATGGACGGGTTCAACCAGACCGACGCCGCCGATCAGTTCGCCTTCACGCAGTTCCAACGCGCCGACATCGAGGCCTACTGGTCATGGGCGAAGCGCTACGCGATCGCCGACCGGTTCTTCGCCTCGGCCGTCGGGCCATCGTTCCCCAACCATATGTACTCGATCGCCGCGACGTCGGGGGGCGTTCTCGACAACCCCTGGCAGCCGCCGTCGACCCTGGCGGAGATGCAGCAAGCCGGCTACGCGAAGTCGTGGGGATGCGATATCGCGCGCGACGGGTACGTCGAGATCGTCGACCCCGAGGGCTACATGGTGAAGGTCGATCCCTGCTTCGACTTCAAGACGGAGGGCGACCTGCTCAACGCGAAGCAGATCCCGTGGGCCTACTACGCGGCGACCAACGCACAGCTCGGGTACATCTGGTCGGCGTATTCGGCGATCGACCGGTACCGCAGCGACCCGCAGCTGTGGGGCGACCACATCCGCCCGGTCGACGATGTGGTGCGCGACATCACGGCCGACCGGCTACCTCCGGTCACCTGGATCACACCCCGCTTCCAGCTCTCCCAGCACCCCGAGTACAACTTCTGCTGGGGACAGAACTGGACGATCGAAGTCATAAACGCCCTGATGCGTTCCGCCGCATGGAACAACACGCTGCTGGTCGTGACGTGGGACGACTTCGGCGGGTTCTACGATCACGTGCCACCGGTGCGCCTCGACGACTTCGGGCTCGGCATCCGCGTCCCGGCGATGATCATCAGCCCCTACGCGAAGCCGGGCTACGTCGACCACACGACGTATGAGTTCTCGAGCGTGCTGCGATTCATCGAGGACAACTGGTCGCTGCGGCCGTTCCTGACCCGACGTGACCGGATCGCCAACGGGCTCCGCGGAGCGCTCGACCTCTCCCAGACGCCGCTGCCGCCCGATCCACAGCCGTTGCGCACCGACTGCCGGGGTTCGATCTGGGACGCACCGCCGCCGGAGAGCTGATGGGCTTCCGCCGGTGGATCCTCGCCCTGTTCGCGGTCGCGCTCGTCGCGGTGGCGTGCACGGACCGCACCACCCAGGGGACGCCGCCGACCCCGAACATCTCCACGACGCCGGTGGTCACCGCATCCGGCCTGCCGCCCCCGGTCGATGCGGGCGAGTACCAGACGACGACGCCGATCAAGCACGTCGTGTTCCTGGTCAAGGAGAACAGGACGTTCGACAACATGTTCGGAACGTTCCCCGGTGCCAACGGCGTCTCGGTCGGTATGGACTACGGGCGGCGCCGGCCTCTCAGCCGCGGCACCGACGGCCGGATACCGGCCGACATCCCGCACTGCTACCCGTGCTCCAGGGTCGCGTGGGACCAGGGGAAGATGGACGGGTTCGATCAGGGCCCAACGGGGAACTGGGCCTACACCCAGCTCCACCACGACCAGCTGCCGAACTATTGGCATTGGGCCACGCACAACGTGCTGTTCGACGACTTCTTCGCCTCGGCGTGGGGACCGTCGTTCCCCAACCACCTGTACTCGATCGCGGCGCAGTCCGGTGGCGCGCGCGACAACCCGCGGCGCACCGGGTTCTTCTCCAACACGTTCGGATGCGACGCGCCGACCCAACAGCTCGTCGAGGTGTACGACTCCGAAGGCAACGTCGTGAAGGTGCCGCCGTGCTTCGACTTCGAGACCGAAGGCGACCTGCTGCACCAGCACCACATCTCGTGGGCCTACTACGCAGCCACCGAGCAACAGCG
>Ga0105242_10002165_pt1 | contig 15494 bp, 18 predicted proteins | sample KBSM24metaG_FD_81521 | JGI IMG/M metagenome (GOLD analysis project Ga0105242, IMG submission 81521) | Miscanthus rhizosphere microbial communities from Kellogg Biological Station, Michigan, USA - KBS M2-4 metaG | ecosystem: Host-associated > Plants > Roots > Rhizosphere > Soil | place... | reverse complement strand
GAGGAGTCCAGCACTGCCAGCCCGATCGCGCACACGCCGAGCGTCACAAGCAGCAGGCCAACGACATGCACCACGCGCCGCCGCCACTCTCGTTGCTGAAGCTGGCCGACCAGCGGCTCTATTACTCGGTAGATGGGCATCAGGCTCTAGCCATTCGGCAGCCGGCGTTTAGTGTTTCTGACCTGAGGGGACGACACATTGACGACTTGTCCCTGCAAGGGAAACACGCATCACCTCTATGGGAGCCGGGATTCCCATTGTCGCTGACTGCCCCCAATTGCGGAAACCTGTTTGAAACGAGAGCCACGAACAGATTAAGGGGCATAATCCAGTGAGAGGGAGTCTCTGACAATTCTTTCATCTCGTCAAACATCTGCATTTCAAACTAGCAATTAATTGATTGCAGACCGTTTCACGATAGCCAGATTTCGGTGAATTGCGTCAATTTTCCGTGGAAGGTAGCCTAGATGCCGTTAAGTTTGACGGAGCTTACAACGAACTGCTACAAGGCGCCGCCGAATGAAATCGTCATCGCTCCCGGTCTGGGAGCCCGGTCCGCGCGGAGTTCCCCTTGCGGTGGTAACCCCGCGCCTGAGTTGATCGGGATGACACGTTCTGGTGTGGTTGGTCGGTTTGAAATTCTTACTGGATTCTGCGCAAAGGGCCGTTGTCGTCTGCAAAGTTGCTAGTGTTCAAAACCTGAATGCCGGCCTCGTGGTCTCCGTCGAACGGGGTCACGGTGTCCGGGCAACCCGCGTTAACCGCGTCTGCCGGATCAGCAAACCACAAGCCGAGGTGATCCAATTCAGTTGGAACCGCTGGCGTACCAGGGTTCAGGATGAACGTTTCATCACTGAAAATCCCGGTCACATCCACGACGCCGTTGCCGCGCGAATCAGTCGTGAGATCTCCTTGGTACCACGCCGGCGTGAAAGGTGCGTTCGGGGTGTTGATAACAAACAACGTAAACTGCGTGTTGGCGGGGAGTGAGAAGACCTCAACGTGCAGGTTTTGCACTTCGCCCAGGTCGCTGATGGCGACGCGTCCGCGAGCAGTGGATTTAATGCAAGACGCGGCACCGGCCGATCGGACCATAGTGAAGTTGGTGCTGTCATTGGCCGCCGCGTTCGCAAGCGGACCGCTCCCGACCGCTCCAAGCGAAACAGCCAGGGTGACGGCTGCGGAAAGCAGACTATTTTTCATTGAGAAACTCCTTCAATTGAGTGATTGCCGGAACTGGTTGTGTCATGCGCTGGCCCGCACCTCATAGCCAACGGCTCGATACTTCCGTATTCGACGGAATGGATCATGCCTGCTCAGCGCGGAAAAGTACTGGGGGCTTCCTAAAAGAAAACTAAAAAATCTAGGAAAACCGTATGTTGCTGTGGCGTATGTGCATCAGGGGAGCGCCCGCGGAGTGTCTGGTGTCTTCCATCGCTGTCCCCGCCGGGTTGGGAATGCATCTGGCTAGGAGCGTTTCAATTGGTGTTTCAGGCTTCGTGACAATTCAGAGACATGTGGGCCCTGCCTTGACTTCTGTTGGCGCCGGGAATGATATAGACCAGAGGGACTCGTGTATTTTGGTGGTCGGTTTTTTGAAACACCGAGCTTGACCTGGCTGATGGTTTTGCTGTTCGTCGCAGCCGCCCTTTCTGGCTGCGGCGGTGGACCTCAGCAATCTGAGCGTGTGACTCCTGTGCCCCCGGTCCCACTACCACCCCCGATTCCCGCGGCTGATCCCGTTCTCCTCTATAACGGGGTCGGCACTTCCGCAGACGTCCTTGCAGTCGAAGCGGTGCTCCGCACGCTCGGCATCAGCTATGCAACGGCCGACGCAAATCAGCTGAATGCCATGAGTGAACCGCAACTCGGAGGCTACAAACTCGTGATCGTTCCCGGAGGAAACTCCATCACGATCGGCGACAATCTCTCGGCCAACACGGCCGCCATGATCCGAGGAGCAGTCCAGCAATACGGCGTGAACTATCTGGGGATTTGCGCCGGGGCCTTCTTTGGTGGATATTCCCTTCACAATGGAGTGAACCTGACCGGAGGGATCGCCTTTAGCTTCTACGCTGACGAATTCAAAGGCATCCATAAGGAACCCGTCACAATTTCCTTTCCGACCAGCGGTCCGCTCGACGTCTATTGGGAAGATGGTCCACAGCTTTCAGGCTGGGGACAAGTTGTAGCCAAATTCCCCGATGGAACACCAGCCATCGTCGAAGGTCAGTCGGGCAAGGGCTTCGTGATTTTTACAGGCGTTCACCTTGAAGCCCCGGAAAGTTGGCGCGAATCGATGGTCTTCAACACACCGGTGTCCGTAGACCTTGCGTACGCTGGAACGGTATTTCAGGCCGCGCTGAATGCAACGCCGCTTCCGCACTTCTAAAGAGTCTGTCGCCGTTGCACATTCAGTGCTTTCGCTTACTGATCGTTCGCGGGAGAACGAATGAGCGAGAACCGTAGCGCCGAACATCATCAGCCACCGGAGACCGAGCGCGCATTCGCCACAGATACAAGTCGTCAGCATCTTGTTGTTCGCGTCGAGATTGCTCGCAACGATAACGTTGCCACTCGTCTTCACATAACGTATCCAGAATTTCTCGCTCTCGGCGCGCCTCACGATAGGCGTCGGCTCGAATGTCGCGATCCTGTTCTGCTATGACAAGCCGCTGCTGAAGTTGGACGCAATGCCTGCGAAGCGCGCTTTCACATTGCAGTCGAAATTGAAGCTCCGCGCCTGTATTGCTCTCCCCCGCAATCATTCTTTGATCGTACGGAGGGCTGTTTAGCGTCGAATGCAGTTCTTCGATTTCCTGCTCGAGTTTTCGGACTGCTTGATGGGCAGTCGTTAGCATGATTTCCTGGTTACGCTCGATGCCTTCGCGTAAACGTAATAAAGCGGTTAGCGAGAATCGGAATGGCATCGTTTTATTCGCCGATCTGCAGAAGCTTGGCCACCGTTTCCGTGAAATCGCAGGAGTCGTCGGGTTTCTGAGTGAGAAACATGTTCAGCGCTTGCATTAAGCCAACCGCACGATCCAGTTCTGCGTCCCCACCCTTTTGGTACGCTCCTATGCGGATCAAGTCGCGAGCGCCCTCGTATGTCGCCATCAGACGACGCAACTCGTTTGCACGTGACAAATGCTCCTTACTGCAGACCGAGGGCATGATGCGGCTTACGCTATCCAGCACCGCAATCGGTGGATAGTGATTTCGTGACGCAAGAGCACGGTCCAGCATCACATGTCCGTCGAGCAACGCGCGCGCCCCATCGACCAACGGATCCTGCTGATCGTCGCCTTCCATCAGTACGGTATAGAACGCCGTAATGCTGCCTCCAGAGAATTGTCCCGCTCGCTCGATGAGCCGCGCCAGCATGGAAAACACAGATGGTGTATAGCCCTTCGCGGTGGCTGGTTCACCCGCTGCCAAACCGATCTCACGCTGCGCCATTGCCAGGCGTGTGAGCGAATCAACCACCAGCAGAACGTGTTTGCCAAGCGTAGAAAAATATTCTGCCACTGCAGTCGCGGCAAGTGCAGCGCGAATTCGAAGCAGCGGTGACTGGTCTGATGTCGACACGACAACCACCGATCGCTTCCTGCCTTCTTCGCCAAGTGTCTCGAGAAAATCCTTCACCTCGCGCCCGCGTTCCCCGATTAGGCCCAGCACCGTGAGGTCCGCGCTGGTGTTGCGCGCCATCATGCCGATCAGCGTGCTCTTTCCGACGCCGCTTCCTCCGAATATTCCCACCCGCTGCCCCCGACCGCACGTCATGAAAGCGTCGATTGCTCGAACGCCGCAACTCAGCGGACGTGTGATGGGAACACGATCGAGTGCAAGGGGGGCGGCAGCATCCAGCGGCTGTCCAACGCGGGCTGTGCAAGGTCCCTTCCCATCGATCGCATTGCCTGCGCCGTCTATAACTCGGCCTAGAAAATCCGTCCCAACTCGAAGCCGTGGTCGCATTCCTTGAGTGACTACGCGATCTCCAAATCGGATCCCCACGGGCCGCTCCAGCGGCATGGAGAGCACCATGTTGTCTCGAAACCCTACTACTTCACCTTCGAGTTCATTTCCGTGCGCGTCTACGACGCTGCATGCGTCTCCGACTGAACAATATGGCCCTGCCGACTCCACCATTTGCCCGATCACCTGCGTTACATGCCCTTGCCAGCGAAGCGATGGGCTCGACTCCAGTCGCGTAAAGAAAGGATCCAGAAGCCTGGTCATGCTTTCTCCGTTGGACGTTGCGCCAGCAAATCGAGCAATCCTCGTTCAATCTCCTTCAGTTGAGGTTCGACGCCCAGCTCCGTTTGCCCAAGGGAGGTCTCGAGCACGCATCTCTCAAGTGGAAGGCTCGGATCGTCGACCACCTCCGGCACAACACGGGTTTGCATGTGGCAGGAGAAGTAGTGCCGCCACTCCGAACCGACATTCGGATGAACCCGTACTCGCACCTCCGTCCCTGCGTTCAACCTCTCCAACGTGACTTTCACAATCCCTGCAAGCATCAAGGGATCGACCTGCGATTCGCGGTGCAAGATCTTGCGGGCGATGGCGAGCGCGAGTTCCACAACTTCGCCCTCGATTTCTTCGTAGTACGCCTGGCGCTGCTTTTCGAATTGCTCAATTGCCTCAGCGATCGCCGCTTTCAGCTGAATCGCCTGCTGTTCAATCAGATTTCGCGACGAAGCTTCACCTTCGGCCCGTCCCAGGGAACGCGCTGCTGCTTCCCTCGCGGCGATTTCCTCCGCGGCTGTACGGCGCGTATCCGCACCAGAATGCGATGCCGCTTCCTCGTACGAGAACGGTTGAGGGTTGCTACGTGCAGCCGAGGCGCTAGACGACATATTCGTCTTCCTTGTCGGGTGTCAGAACCAACTTTCCATCCGCCTCCAGTTTGCGCGCTACTTCAACTGCTTCGAATTGCGCCTTGTGAATGTCTTTCGATCGGACGGGCCCTAGAACCTCCATATCTTCCTTCAACATTTCAACCGCGCGGGAGGACATCGTTTTGAAGATATAACTCTTCAAGTCCTCAGAAGCGCCTCGCAGCGCGAGCGCAAGCGTCTTCTTATCGATCTGCCCGAGCAGTTCGCGTACCCCGGTCTCCGGAACGCCGATTAGGTCCTCAAACGTAAACATCAGGTTTCGAATGCTGAGCGCCAGCTTCGCATCCTCTTTTTCGATCATTTCGAGGATGGTCTTGCTCGAAGTTGGCTCGAGGTGGTTGAGCAGGTCGGCAACGCCCTTGAACCCCGCATAGGCCCGTCGACTCTGTTCTCCAAGCGCCTCAAGCTTTCGATGGAGGACACTCGAGATTTTCTGTGCCACATCTGGAGAAAACTGGCGCAGTTGGGCCAGCCGTTTCACCGCCTCCGCTCGCATCTCCTCAGGAAGACGCAGCAGTAGAGCCGATGCTTGTTTGGCAGTCAAATGGGCCAAAACCAGAGCGATGGTCTGAGGATGTTCGCGCTCCAGATACTTGGCGAGCTGCTGCGGATCGGACTTCTGCAAAGAATCGAGTTTGCTCGCGCTCATTTCTGCGGCGTGTGTGACGTGCTGCAAGAGTTGTCGCGCACCATCTTCGCCGAAAGCCTTGATCAGCAACTTTTCCGCATACTCCGTCCCGCCTTGCGCCAGGTAGTCTTGCGTGAGTGCCAGCTTGTGATATTCATCGAGGACGGCGATGGCGGTCTCCGGTGAAATCCGATCAAGATCAGCGATCTCCTGGGTCAGCCGATGAACGTCCTGTTCGGCCAGATTGCGATAAATGTGGCTGGCAACCTCTTCCCCTAGTAGCACAATAAGGATCGCGGCCTTACGCAGGCCTTTCGGGTTGGCCCGCGCGTCCATCTACTTGCCCTCTCCCTCTCTGATCCAACCCTGCACCAGCCTGCTCGCCACTGCCGGTTCGCTTCTCACCTTTTCCACCAGTTGTTGTTTCAACGCCGCCGCCCGTTTTGCTTCCTTAACTCCAGTTGGCAAGTTGAGCATAGCGAGTTCGTCGCCCATATCTGACCCTGGACCCTTTGGCATCGCTAGTCGCGAAGGCAATTCTTTGAAGGCGGCAACCAACTGCTTCTTCACTGGACGAAGTATCAGCCCGTACACCACGAGAAAGAGCAGGGCGACCCCGACGTAACGCAGCAGCCCGGCCCAGGACGAAACGCGTTGCCGCCAGCGATCTACCGTCGATGGTGGGTCGATCTTTTCAGCCGGTTCCTCCTGGAAAGAGAGGTTCTCAATTGCCAGCAGATCGCCGCGTTGTTCATCGGCGCCGATTGCTGCGCGTGCCAGTTGCTCGATTTCCTTCATCTCCTCCGGAGTTCGCTTCCTGCGATTGGTAGTGCGTTTACCGTTCTCCTCCTTCGCATCAATCGCATCATCGACTAAAACCGCCGCGGTGAGGCGGCGTACCCGGCCTGCCGGTTGCACCACGTGTCGTACACTCTTGCTGACCGCGTAAGTTGCCCCTTCCGACCGCGATGATTGGCTTTCGTTCGCGGCTGCAACAACTACTTTCGCGTTGCCTGCTGCTCCTGGAACGTTGCTTGCAGTACCAGGAATCCCTCCCGGGGCAGCGCCTCCCGCGGTCTCCTCAGACTTTTGTGTGCTCAAAGCAGCGCTTTTCGTCGGGTCATAGATTTCCTGTGTGTCCTCGCTCGTGCTCAGGTCATATTCAACGTGGACGCTGGCGCGCACATGTTCTTCCCCAACAACAGGCGCTAAAGTCTGCACCAGCGAGCGCGCTAATTCTTCATCCAGGTTGTAAGCTCCCCGGCTGCCCGCTGGACCGCGGCTCTGCACCAAGGGAGTATTCGTGTCTGCATCAATGACGGTGACGTTCTCCGGTCGTAGCTCATCGACCGCGCTTGCTACCAGTTGAGGGATCGCTGCCTGTACGTTTTCGGAGAGTCGTCCCCGCCGGGTCTTCACGATGACCGCAGCCTTTGCCTGATGCTCGCGCTCGGTGAAAAGTGACTCACGAGACAGCACAAGATGCACGCGCACTGCCTCCACTTCGCTCAAGGATTGCAACGTTCGCTCAAGCTCACCTTCGAGCGCTCGCTGAAAATTGACTTTCTCCGTGAAGTCACTGCCGGCCCAGTTTGGGACGTCGAACAACTCAAATCCGAGCCGGGCGTTGCGCGGCAGCCCCTGCGATGCGGTCTCCAATCGGCTGGCGTCGATTTTGTCGGAGGGCACGAGCACGCTGCTACCATCCGCGCACAGTTCATAGTCGATGTTCTTCGCGGCCAGTCGAGTACCAAGCGCCTGTGCTTCTTCCGTACGCAGACCTGAATAGAGAGTCACGTATTTTGGTTTGCTCAGAAGTCCCACAAACAACCACAATGTGCCCGCCACCATTGCGGTGCCTGCCACCAATAAGAGTTTTTGGCCCAGGGTGAGCGCGCCCACGAACTGTCGCACCTGAGCGAGAACTCGCGTTAGTGAATTCGATTCATCCAAAGCGAACTCCACGAGCTAGAACTGCATGCGGGATACTTCCTGGTAGGCCTGAACAATTTTGTTCCGGACTTGCATCATTAGCTGAAACGACAGGTCTGCTTTTTCCACCGCGATCATTGCGCTGTGGACGTCGAGCCCGTTTCCTTCGAGCAGCGCCGAGACCTTCTGCTCCGCCTGTCCTTGAAGGCCATCGACTTTGCCCATCGCATCTTTCAGGGTGTCGAGAAAATCAGTTTTATCCGCGGCCGCAGTTGGAGCGGTCGGCGTTATGTCCGCTGGAAGTATACGGAGCGCTGAGATCGGGTTCATTGTCATGGCAACTCCGCTATCGCAGAATCTCGATGGATTGTTGAATCATTGATTTCGATGCCGCGATCGCGGACGCGTTGAGCTCGTACGCGCGGACCGCCCCCAACAGATCGGTCATCTCTTCAACGGGATTGACCGCGGGATACGCGACATACCCCTGCGCATCGGCGTCCGGATGCCCCGGTTCGTATCGCCGCATGGCAGGCGTCGGATCCGCCACCACCTGTTCCACCCGTACTCCTCGCCCGCTGTTCCGTCCCATCGACGCAAGCACGAGCGGGAACGATCGCAGACGATGGGAACGGAATAGCAGCAGTTTTCGCTGGTAGGGTCCACCCTCTTCCGTCCGCGTCGTCTTCGCATTCGCCATGTTGCTGGCGACAATCTCCGCGCGCTGCCGTTCGGCTGTCAATGCCGAGCCACTGAGTTCGAGCATCCCAAAAAGATTCACCGTCTATCTCCCCTCATTAATCGCTGTTGAAATCTTCCGGAACTCCACCCGCAACAGCTGAATGCTGGTCTGGAACAGCAATTGATTGTGTGCCATCAGCAGGCTCTCTCGTTCCATGCTGACGTTGTTTCCGTCGGGCCGCTCCGTCAGCCCTTGCACCTGCCTGATCGGTGGCGAAAAATCGGCAAACTGAGTCGGTCCTTCCGCTTGCTCAAGAGCTGCGCGAAAATCCAGGTCGCGTGTCCGATAGCCGGGCGTGTCAATGTTGGCGAGGTTCGACGCAATTAATTGATGTCGTTGTGCACTGACGTCCAAAAATCTTCCCAGCATTCTTACAAGCGGGCTTTCAATCATGGTCGTTACTCCGTTGTGCGTGGACTTGGTTCCCGCGTATAGCTTTCTCTCGGCGGCAGGCCGTACAAACGAATCTTGTTGCGTACCGTTCGCAAGCTCAAGCCCAGCATCTCTGCTGCGCGAGAGCGGTTCCCTCCGGTCGCATTCAGGGTTAGTTCCAGTAGTTCTCGCTCCATCTGATCGACCGAAGTGCCTGCCTGAAGACCCGACAAACTATGGTGTGCGTTGCGCGAGCGGGGGCCCTCCCGGCCAAATGCCTCTGCGCCGATTTCTCCTCCGGGGTTCAGCGCCACGATTCGGCGTACGAAGTTCGACAACTCGCGCACGTTGCCGGGCCACGCATGCTCCTGAAGTCTGCTTAGGAGTTTGTCTGACAAGCCGACCGCATGGTTAGTGCCCGCGTACGATTCCGCGAAGTACCGGGCGAGAGCAGGGATGTCTTCTGCTCGTTCTCGCAGGGGCGGAAGTGTGAGCGGGATAACATTTAGGCGATAGTAAAGGTCGGAACGGAATCGCCCTTCCGAGACCATTTCTGCCAGTACGCGATTGGTGGTTGCGATCACTCGAATGTCCACTCGCACGCGATCATTCGATCCCAGCCGGTCGAACTCGCGTTCTTGCAGGGCGCGCAGTAGCTTCGGTTGAAGCGGGAGAGGCATTTCGCCGATCTCGTCGAGCAGGAGAGTTCCGCCATCCGCCGATTCGAAACGGCCGGCTTTCGACGCCAGCGCGCCCGTAAAAGCACCTTTTGCGAATCCAAACAATTCGCTTTCGAGTAGTGTGTCGGGAAATGCCGTACAGTTAAGCGGTACGAAGGGCCCGTCACACCGCGCGCTCAGGCCATGGATCATCCGCGCAACCAGCTCTTTCCCGGTTCCGCTTTCTGCTTCGATCAAGATATCCGCATCGCACGCTGCTGCTTGTCGCGCGCGCTCCATCGCTTGCTGCCACGGGGCAGAATTGCCGATTAAAGTTGGGCCGTCAGGCGGCTGCAACGACGCGGCTTTCAAAACTCGTGCGGCCGCTAGGTCCAACTGTTCGAAAGAAACGGGCTTAACCAGATAATCGCAAGCGCCATCTTTCATCGCCGCAACCGCCTGCGGCACGCTCGCGAACGCGGTGAACAGAATCACGGCGGTGCGCGGTGCCATCGCTCGCACGCGCCGCATCACTTCGAACCCATCGCCGTCGCCCATCCGAATATCGGTGATCACCAAAGGATGGTGGACCCCCGCAAACTTGCTGATCGCTTGCCGAACGCCGGTCGCCGTGTCCACTTGCCACCCTCGTCGGAGGAAATGAGCGTCCAGCGCCGCGCGCATCCCTGGCTCATCATCCACGACCAAAACGCGGCTCACGCCTGGCCTCCCGGCAACGGAATACGAATGTGAAAACGTGCGCCGTGGCCAGGTCGGCTCTCGACTGTCAGCGTCCCACCATGTCCTTCAACGATTTTGCGGGCCACCGCTAACCCCAGGCCCGGACTGCCCGGCCGCGTGCTGAATCCAGCCTCGAAAATTCGGCCCAGGTTCTCCTGCTCAATGCCCGGCCCAGTGTCGATCACGCTCAGTTCCACGAATTCACCGCCCTGCGCGTTGCGGACACGGCCCCGCAGGCTCAGCCAGCCTCCCCCTGGCATGAAGCGCACAGCATTCAAAGCCAAATTCAAAAGCACCTGCTCCAAACGATGGCGATCGGCGGCGACGACTACACTGTCCAGTTGGTGAATTACCTCAAGTTGGATTCGCGCCTGCCGCGCAACCGGGAGCAGAAAACCGTGCGCCCACCGCAGCAATTCTCCAAGATTTGTTCCGCCCGTGACCGTCAGAGGCGCGTCATGAAGATGCAACACGTTGTTTACTGTGGCAGCCATGGTCCGCAGTCCAGCCTGTACGTGCTCGACCCAGCCTTTGGTTTCTGCGCTTAGATCTGACTCGGCTAGCAAGCCAGCGAACAGCTCCAGGCTGCCCAAAGGATTTCGGATTTCGTGTGCCAACAATGTCGAAACTTCAACCAGCGCCTGTTGCTGGCGTAATTTCTCCCGTTCGCGTTCCAGCATCTTCTGTTCGCTTGTATCCCGCAGGATATAGACCTCACGCTTCGTACCGTCGGTGTCGGAAAGTGAGGCGTGACGGATCGCGAGCCAGCGCATCGACCCCGGTCGGTCGTCACACCAGTCGTGATCATTTCCGTCGTGGCGTGCCTTGGCGAAGACTTCAGTGAGCGAAGCTGGCAACTGCTCGATGCTCGGGATATTTTGTCCGGATATCAGCCGTTTGGCTTCCGCGTTCGCGTCGTAGATGGTCCCGCTTGCGCTGGTGACAATCACGCCACAAGGTAAGCTCTCCAAAATCTGGTGCAGATGCTCGCGGGTTCGCCGGTTCTCTTCAAGGCTGCGCGTCAGGTCGCGATTTGTGATCTCTAATTCTTGACGCAACCGGGCGACTTCGATCTGCAACTCTGCGTACGATCGCTCGAGCGAGCCGGCGACCTCGGTGAACGTTGCGAAAGCCCTGGCCAGCGACTGCTCCGCGTCAGGCTTTCCTTCGGTTGCCGTTACTGGGAAAAAATGTGCCATGTCCATTCTCGCTACCAGCACGGCCGATGCCAGCCCGCCGAGAATTGGCTTAAATTTCGCTTATGAACTGCATGCCCTCATCCACCCCGACGAGGGGAAATAGATATGTTCGGCACGCAGGCAGTCTCCGCCGTCAGCGAGAATCGCGGCCCGTTCCACGACATGCTGCAACTCGCGCACGTTACCCGGCCACGGATGTGCCTTGAGGACTCGCACAAATTCTGCGTCCATGCGCGGCGCAGGCGCATTGCCGCAGCAGGCCCGCAAGAAATATTCCGCGAGTGGCGCAATATCTTCCGCATGTTGGCGTAGCGAAGGCAGTTCGAGCGGAAAGACCGATAATCGGTACAAGAGGTCCTCGCGAAACTTTCCTTCCCGAACCAAGGTGCTCAGGTCGGCATTGGTCGCCGCCACCACGCGCACATCCACCCGCACCGGTTCCGCGCTTCCCAGTCTCTGAATCTCATGCTGCTCAAGGAAGCGGAGCAGCTTCGACTGCACTCCAAAGGGAACATCTCCAATCTCGTCGAGGAATAACGTGCCGCCTTGCGCTGCCTCGATCCGCCCGCTTCGCGATTGCACCGCGCCGGTAAATGCTCCGCGCGAATGTCCAAACAACTCCGACTCCATCAGTGACTCCGGAAGCGCAGCGCAATTGACAACCACGAACGGGCGAGAGCACCTGCGGCTTAACTTGTGAATGGCGCGCGCCACCAGTTCCTTGCCGGTGCCAGTGGCGCCCGTGACCAGCACGCTTGTATCGCGCCCCGCCACCAGTCGTGCCATCCGATAGAGTCTCTGCATACTTCCGGCTTGCCCGATCATGCCTGGCAGCGGAGCTTCGCTCGAGAAATTCTCCGCCGCTTTGTGCGGCTGTGACGGCATAATCGGAAGTGGCCGCCCGCTGTCGGAATCGAGCATTACGACTTCAATTCCCGGAAACCTTTGCCGAATCGTCTCCATCAACTCTTCCGCATCCAGGTCAGGCAGTCGCCGGTCAAGGAACAGCACCTGCCAGTCGCCGGTTTCGAGTTTGTCTAAAGCGTCCGCGCCGCCCATCGCTTCCTGGACTCGGCCATCGACCGTCGGCAGACTGTGTCGAACCTGTTTGCGAAATACCATGCTCGAGCTTGCGATCAACACTCCACCGGCCGGGTACGAGACCATCGTCGCGCTGCTCATCAACGTCGTTCTCCTTTTTCAGGTCGAATTAGGTTCTTCAAGCCCCAAGAATCACGCGCAGTTCTTCAAGCATTGCAATCACCCGCTCCGTGTCTTTTAAAGCCTGCTCGATAGACTGTCGCTGCAATCGTTGATCTTTCGGGTCCATCAGAGAGATTTCGAGCGAACACCTCATCGTTGTAAGCGGTTGACTGATCTCGTGCAGCATGGCTGGTACTAGGCCTGGCGTGCTCAATTTGCCCGAATCTTCGTGGTCGATAACTTTCAAGCGCGCCCTCCCGTCGCAAGCATGTACCCGACTCCCCGCACCGTATGAATCAATTGCGGTTCCACGCAGTCGATCTTGCGACGGAGATACGCGATATAGACGTCAACCAGGTTCGACGCCGTATCGAAGGAAAGGCTCCACACATGTTCGGCGATCATCGAGCGCGTAATGCGCCTGCCCGCGTTCTTCATTAGGTATTCGAGCAGCGCGAATTCCTTCACCGTTAAATCAATTCTTTGGCCAGCGCGTTCCACCACCCGACCCAAGCGGTCTAGCTTCAGGTCACCCACCTGTAAGACGGTCTCATTCGTTGTGTGGCATCGCCGCAAGAGCGCCCGGATTCGGGCCGACAACTCCGCGAACGCGAAGGGCTTTGCCAGGAAGTCATCCGCTCCAAAATCCAAGCACTGAACCCGCTCTTCGACGCGACACCGCGCTGACAACACAAGCACAGGCAAGCTCGGTTTGCGCACTCGCACCTGCCGCAACACCGCCACTCCGTCGAGTTGTGGCAAGCTGAGATCGAGTAACAACAAGTCGTACGGAACATCCTGCGCTAACGATCGCACCTGTTCCCCATTGCATGAAACGTCAACCACGTAGTGCTCCGCTTCCAGCCCTCGTCGTACAAACCCGCCCAGCGCTTCGTCGTCTTCCGCAACCAAAATTCGCATGTATGAACCCGCTCCAATACTTGCAAGCTGATTCTAAGAAAACTTTAGGAAATCTGATTGAAATCAAGACCGCACGAAGGTATGTGTTTCCAGAAACGAGATTACGGGCAGGAATGGGAAGGATTACTCTGTTCCACTACGCGTTCACGCGCCTAACGCTTGTCGCAACGCTCCGACGATCGTATTTGCGATCCGGTTCATCTTCTCTTCGGACTCTGCTTCTACCATCACTCGCGCCAGCGGCTCCGTCCCGGAATACCGGACAACGATCCGTCCGTTCCCATCCAGCTCTGACTCCGCCGCTGCGATCGCGTCCCGCACCGCTGGCACGTCCTTTAGTGCAACTTTCTCGCGCACTCGCACATTCTGTATCGTCTGCGGAAATACCTTTAGGTCCGCCACTAACTCCGCCAGCGTTTTCCGACTCCTCACCATGATTTCCATCACCCGCAATGCGGTGAGTAATCCGTCGCCGGTCGTCGCCTCGCCATCCCGGAAAATGATATGGCCAGACTGCTCGCCCCCCAGCGCCGCGCCGGATCGCTGCATTTCCTCAAGCACATATTTATCGCCTACGTTGGCCCGTAACATCTTGATCCCCGACCGCTTCAGCGCTGCCTCAACACCCATGTTCGACATGGTTGTGGCGACCACTGTTGCATTCGGCAATGTGCCGCTCGCGAGCATGTCCCGCGCTGTCATCAGGATTACAGCGTCTCCATTGATCACGTTTCCCGCAGCGTCGCTGAACAATGCGCGGTCAGCGTCGCCGTCGAAAGTGATACCGATATCGTATCGGTTCGCGTGAGCCGTCATTTGGCGCGCAACATTCTCTGGATGAAGAGCCCCGCATCCGTCATTGATATTTTTCCCGTCCGGCGTGTCGTGCAGAAACGTTGCCTGCACACCGCTGGCTCGGAATAATTCAGGAGCCTCTGCAGCAGCCGCGCCGTTCGCGCAATCGACAAGTGCGCGTACGCTTCCCAACGGAGTTTGAATAGATCCTGCCAACCAGTGAATGTAAGCTTGCCGCAGATCGGGATCGCCTGGTACGCTCGGCGCCGCCGAACCAGTAGGATTTTCTATCGCTGGGGAGCCGCCCTGCCAAAGTCCAAAGATTTCTTTTTCAATCGCGAGTTCGTGCGAATCCGGAAGTTTATAGCCGGTACCTGAAAACACCTTAATTCCGTTATCGGTCCACGGATTGTGCGACGCAGAAATTACAACGCCAGCATCGAATTGCCGTGAGCGAGCCAAATAAGCGATACCGGGCGTCGTGATCACTCCGGCGCTTTTCACAGCGACTCCTACCGAAAGCAATCCTGCGCTCACCTGGTCTGCAATCCATGCGCTCGACTCGCGTGTATCTTGCCCAATCACAACTTTAGCGTTCGGGTTCGAACGCTTGAGATCATGGCCAAGCGCACTTCCGCTTACATAGGTGCTGTCCCTGGTTAGTGGAAACTCTCCCGCTACGCCGCGAATACCATCGGTCCCAAAAAGTTGCCGGATCTGATTCATTCGATGAATGGTCCTGTGACTAGTGCTGTGCGTCCTTCGCTGAGGCTTCTTCCATGATAACCGTGACGCGTATTGGTCCCGGCTGTAGGACTTGCACGAGCGGGTCGGAAACATACGCATGGGTCGTGAAGGAAGACTGTTTCATAACGCCCGTAGCGTCGACCGGGTCGGTGATCGCAGAATCCACGCGTTCCACTCTTTGCTTGGGACCGCTAATGGTGATCATCGCCGGGTCCGCCTCGACTCGCGCCAACCGCACGCCAGAAGCAAAATTGCCGGTCACTCGCGGCCGAACTTCTACCGCACGCACCAACCGTTGGTCGAAAATCAGTCGTACCTGCGTGGGGATCACTTGTACAACATCCAGTTCTCTCGGTTGACGCACTTGGTGCGATGTCAGATCGAAAGTACGTTCACCTTGCTTTGATCCAGCAAGATCGAGTTCCACATGTATCTCATTCGGCCGCAATTCGCGGATCGACCGCTCCGGCCCGCGCACTCGAATCTGCGCTTCAGGGATGTGCTCGTTTGCGATCTCAAGGTTTTCAGGGAAATTGTGGAGCTCGATCGGTACCGTAATCGCTACCTCAGCCAACGGGCTGCGTGCCACCGCAAGCCAGAGGCCCACTGCTAGCAGCAGCGAGAGAATCTTAATGCCCGCATTCTTCACGATGT
>Ga0105242_10002161_pt1 | contig 15503 bp, 13 predicted proteins | sample KBSM24metaG_FD_81521 | JGI IMG/M metagenome (GOLD analysis project Ga0105242, IMG submission 81521) | Miscanthus rhizosphere microbial communities from Kellogg Biological Station, Michigan, USA - KBS M2-4 metaG | ecosystem: Host-associated > Plants > Roots > Rhizosphere > Soil | place... | reverse complement strand
CCGACGAAGTTTCGCATCAATTTCCCCTCGCGATCGAAGATAAACGTCTGCGGTATCGCATCGCTGTTAGCCAGGAGCAAGCTAGCGAGATCGTCATCGGGGATCCCAAGTTGATATTGAATTTTAAACTCTTGCGCAAAGCCGGGGACTTCTGCCGCGTCATCTGGGCCACCAACGTTTAAACCGATCACTCTGACGTCGTTTTCGTAACGTCGTTGGAGTCCAATCAAATGAGGAATGCTCCTGCGACACGGTTCGCACCAGGTCGCATAAAAGTCGAGCACCAGGATCTTTCCATTGAAGTCAGAAAAAGCAGAGTGCTTTCCATCAGCGAGGCTCCATCCCATGTTGGTTATCGACTTCCCATTCAACGGTGGCATTGGGAGAGAAGTGTGGGGTGGATTGGAAATCACGGGAGTATTAGCGTTACTCGTCGTGTCGTTACCGTTACAAGCAGTTAGGCCAACAGTAACGAAGAGCACAAGAGCGAATGTCCGATATGCTTTAGCGTGTCGTGACAAAACAACAGAACCCGCGGATTGCCACAAGCACATTGCAGCTTTGCAAACGCCTGGTTTTTCTTTATCGACCAGCTGAAGCATATTGGCCACTCTAGTTCTCATATTCCATATCCTGAGTTGCCGGTAGTCTTTCCGCCTGGTCTTCAGGCAGCGGTTCACCAGGCACTCGGTAGTCACCCTCAACCCAACGGCCCAGATCGACGAGCTGACAACGCTCGGAGCAAAAGGGACGAAAGGAGTTGTCTTTCCACTCGATTGATTTACCGCAGGTAGGACATTTCATGAATCTAGAAGGTTACCAAGCTTGAGTCTTCACACCAAAGACGCAGGCCTTTTGATCAGAATTCGTCGATTGACGAATTCGATCGTACCTTCACGACGCATAGCGTTCAAGCGGACAGTTACACTCTCGCGGGTTGAGCCGACAATCGACGCAATTTCTCGATGAGGAAGCGGGATATCGATTAACACACCCGCAGCTTCAGAAACACCGTATCGATCTGAGAACTCGGCGAGCAACCTGTCGAGGCGGGCGGGAATCGCATTGAGTGCGAAGTCGGCGAGACGCCGCTCCGCATGGTCGAGTCGTTGACCGATCAATCGGAAAGTGTAATCATGAAGTCGGTCATCCTCAGCCATCCCCCGTTTGAAATCCGCTACGTGAATTCGCAAGAGCCGGGAGTTTTCATAGGCAATAGCTGAATTTGCGCGCTGCCCCGCTGCGGAATAAAGCGCCGATTCCCCAAAGAGAGACCCTTCAGGAAGGATGTCTATCACGGCTTCTCGTTCGGTATCAGCTTCGATGCGGCAGAGTTTTACTCGCCCATCGATAATCGCGTAGAGACAATCTGCCGGTTCACCAGCACGATACACAAATCTACGGCGCCGAAAATCAAGAACGACGGAGTTAGTTGCTAGATCTGAAATAAGGGAATCGTTTAGCGATGATCCAAACCCGAGTTGACGAATTATTACTGCACGGTCTGCGGGAGTCAGATCCCGTGCACGCTTTTGATCTTGCACGACTTTCATGTGCCTATCCCTCAGGGGGTGGATTTACAAAAGGTATTTTGAATCGGCTATTGCACCGTGACTGCGCATATCCAAGGTGGTCCATGCGGGTTCAGTTGCGATTGAAAATTGTAAGGAGACCCGCGCGACATCTAACAGGGTTGTCTCATCGGCGATATGTACTTTGACTCAATACTTGGCGAGTGCCGGCACGAAACTAATTAACCGATTGGCCGAACTGTAGCATGAAGCAGAAAGGGGCGCAACCCTAATAACGGTCCAACTTTTAAGGAAATATGGAGCATAAATCAAACATTCTAGTAGTCGACGATAACCCAGATAAGCTGCATCTCCTCGAGGCTGCATTGCGCCTTGCAGGTTACAGCGTAACCACTGCAACCGACGGTGATGAGGCGCTGTCGTCAATTGAAACTTACCAACCCGACCTCGTGATAACAGACGTCATGATGCCGCGAATGAATGGTTATGAATTAGCCCAGAGGATCCGCGGAAATCCCCTCACAAAGTTTATTCCCGTCATCATGCAAACAGCTGCCGGGCGGCGTGTTGAGGACCTGAGACGAGCCTCTGAAGTCGGGGCGCTGGGCTACATTACCGACCCAACCGATTTGGATCTGCTGTTAGCCAGAACCAGGACCCTGCTCGAATTTAAAGCCTACCTGGATGTTTGCGAGGAACAGGCGTTCACTGACCACTTAACGGGGCTTGCAAACCGTCGCCACTTCGAACGGCAACTCGAGCGTGAGGTCAGTCGAAGCATGCGTCTTGGGCACTCGTTCGTTTTGTTGATGGTCGACATTGATAACTTCAAGAATCTGAACGACTCCTTTGGCCACAATGTCGGCGACGAAGCAATCCGGCGGATTGGCAAGGTGCTTCGGGAGGGGACTCGCGGCATCGACCTAGCTGCCAGGTTTGGAGGGGAGGAGTTTGCTATCCTGTTAGTTGAAACCGAGCTAAGCCGTGGATTGGAAGTCGCGGAACGCTTGAGGGTGGCTATTAGCAACATGTCAATCCCGCCTGCCGGCAAGATCACAGCCAGTTTTGGGGTTGCGGAATGTCCAGCTCATGCGCAGACTGCAGTAGATATTTTGAACGTGTCCGACCTGCTTATGTATGAGGCTAAAGGAAAGGGACGTGACCGCGTGGTTGGGGCGCCTCCGGTCAAATCGAACTCTACCTCGACCGCTGACGTACAGGTCGAAGGAATAAGAGCTACGTTGAGTCGGGGGTAGCGATGTCAGATTACAAAGACAAAATAGACGAATGGCAGCAAGCGGCACGGCGCAAAGCTCGCGAACTTGATGAGAAGTTTGCGATTTCGGATTTAGTTGGCGAGGGTGCCAGGGTAGCGGGCGAGGCTGCAAAACGCGGAGCTGAAACGATGGCCAGCGGCGCCGAACGCTTGCGTGCTGAAGCGGAAAAACTGACTGACGAGGAAGAGGTTGGTGAGGCTGCTCGCCGAGCCGCCAGTGAAACGGCTCGTGGGGTCAAAAAAGCCGGCGAAGTGTTTCGTGATGTCGCCGGAGACGCCGGCAAGAAAGCCGGTGACGTTCTAGGCGAAGCCAAGAATTACTACGATCGCGCCTCACAAATTTACGGCAGTGGAGCCGCATTTACGCGCGCTTCAACAGCAGCGACGACGGGTGTCATAAAGGCAAAGGATTGGATCACAGAGAATCCGGGTAAGGCTGCTCTCGTTTCCGTTTCTCTTGTTCTGGGAATTAGAGCAGGAGCTGCGTTTCCCGGGCTCGACGCCGTGTTGCTGGGTTCGCATCCTCATTGGTTGACCCATTCCGCTCTACCTGTTTACGGTTTGCGCAAAGCCGCCGAAAAGTTCGATAGCTATCTCAAGAAACAGGAAGAACTAATCGGACAAGGTGAGTTAACTGAATCGGAGCAACAGCGAATTGAGTTTGAACGAAACATCGTCAAGTACGTTGGGGCGCCATTGCTTGGTACCTTTAGCTGTGCGGCAGGTGCAGCAATGTGGGCTCAGATTTTCCAGCCAGGCGCGATAACCGGTGCGCCCATTAGTTGGTTATTAGGTGGGAACCCGTTTCTTGATGGAGTTTGGTTGTTTGCTAATGGCGTCATCTGTTTTCACCAGGGTTACAAGTTCTTCATGATTGCCTTGGCTGATCAAGCTGAAGTGGCCAAGGTCGTCAGAGAGATCAAAGGATTGCTGCCCGCGGCGACAGCGATCTAGTTTGGAGTAGCTCTTGTTTTTGACAGGTAGTCGCCGCTCATTCCCATTAGCTTCAAGACTGTTCATGCTTGCTGTCGCATTGTCTACGTGCGGCAATCTTACATTCGCTCAGAAATCCAAAAAGCAAAAAGTCACAACAACAGAACTCGTCGCGGAAGTGGAGCCGCAAGCGAATCCGGCAAACTGGAAAACATTCACCTCCGACGCCGGAAATTTCTCGATTGTGACTCCGGGTTCGTTCACTCACGAAGAGAAAACCGCTCAAAGTCCCGACGGCCCAGTCCAACTTCACGTTTTCATTTATTACGCCAACGCCGAATATAGCGTCACTTACGCCGACTATCTCGCGGTAATCGAGAACTCAGATCGTACCCAGCTATTCCTAAACGCTGTTCGTGATGCAGGCGTGCAAGGGATCAATGGCAAGCTGGTCGAAGAGAAAGAAATCACTCTCGACGGTCATCCAGGTTGTAACTACATCATCGAGTACGGAACCAATAATGGATTCCTCCTGGCTGGCAGGAATATCGTGGTGGGTCAGCGCCTCTATATCGTCAGCGCAACGTATCGAAAAAATGAGGTCCCATTGGTAAAGGGCGGTTATGCAGAATGGGCGCTAAAGTTTTTGGATTCGTTTAAGCTGACGAAGGTCACTGGAGCGCAATAGGCGAATCAGAGCAGTCCGCACAACCCACGCTCTGTATTATCGAATCGTAATCGGAAAGGGCGTGAAGCAGACCACGAACACAATCAACGTCAGGACAGCAATCACTGTTCGTTTTGTTCCCAGCGGTTCCATCACCGGCGGCTGCGGATGGCGAACTCTCAACATAACTCCCAACAGCACTGTGTAGAGAAATCCACTGGGACTCCCGTGCCACCAAAAGCCCAATACGGTAAGTAAGGCGACGGTAACGAAAGCTACACGTCCGATGATTTTATGTGCTCGCTGTCCAAACACTGCGAATGTTCCGTGCCCACCATCGAGTTGTCCTACCGGCATCAAATTCAAGCTGGTAACGAGTAGACCAATCCACGCAGCCATGTAGTAGGGATTGGTCGGTGAGTTGGGATCGAGGTGCACGCCAATTACACGCGCTATCAAGCGAAACAAAAGCGGATCGTTGAAGTAAATGCCCGAGACTTGATGAACGGGAGGTCCCATTTGCATGATGCCGATAATCGAGATTGGTATGGCGATCACAAAACCTGCAAAGGGTCCGGCCAAGCCAATATCAAACAAAGCGCGCCGCGAGGGTATCATCGATCGGATCTTGATAAATGCCCCGAACGTGCCGGCCAGGAAAAGCGGTGGCGCAGGAATGAAGTAAGGCAGCGTGGCATCCACGCGATAGTGCCTGCATGCCAAGTAGTGACCCATCTCGTGAGAGAACAAGATAGCCAACAGTGATGCGGAGAAACTAGCGCCCTGAAGGAACAGCGCGGGGTGGTGGAAAACGTAAGTGAAGAAATCGATCACCGAAGTTACGTAAGCCGTCGGCACATACAGCAGGTAATCAATTGGTCTGTTGAGAGGAGGATCGGTTGTTCCCAGTTCAGGTATGACGAGCATCACACCCGACAGGACGGTCGTGACAACGGTGAAAAGGAAAAGAAGAATGTGAAGTCGCCACTGTCGAGCGGTCGGCTTCGCAAATGGGTGGCCCATGACATCGAGGCCGGACGGGATGGTTCTAATTGATTCAGCCATGCTTGAGCTTAAGATGTTTCCCCTCAAATCCGATCGTTTTCATAAGTTAACAAGAAACGATTTCAATTCCTACTAGACAAAATATTGACGGCCCTCAGACTTTGGCGTATTTTCGGCTCACCTCGCGGAGTCGATAAACATTAGCATCCGAGGTGGGTCTGTCGACTTCGATCTCCTAAACCCGTCCAGACCAAACTGGGGGCCTACTCGATAGCTGAAAGGCTTCTTCTTCAACCGAGACACGGTTCACTAGCTCGGCTTCAAACATGACGTCTTAAGTCAATTCAGAACTAAACTAACTCACTCAAAAAACCATGACAGAGCTCTGGGAAGATTTGAAGTCGAAAGTCCATGGGCTGTTGGGCAGCTGGGCATCGATAAGTGCGCTGGGCAGCTTTGTGCTTTACCTCTTTGGTTACCTGGCGCTCAGGTTTCACCTAACGACACTGGGTGTAGGAACCGATCTTGCTGTGCTCGATGAGCGCTACCTTTTCACGGGTGCGAAGTTTTTTATCTACTTGGTTTGCACCATTCCAATCCTGATTCTCATAGGTTTGGTCTTGGCCTCTCCCGTTATCCTCATTGCATGGTTAGTTCGAGTCGTTGCGCGCCGTAAGAACAACAACGACGTTGAGAATCAGCGTCCAGCGGAAAGCAATCGATTCGTTGCTTTCTTCAGAGAGCCGCGCGTGCTGGCTTTGCTGTCGCTTGTCATCTCGGTGGTGATCGTTCAGTTTGTGATGCGCCAATGCTATTTCTTCGGAAATCTGTTGTTGGCGTCGGAGCTTCCCAACACCTCACTACATCTACATAAACTTCTCTTTGATGAAGAAGGCGGAATCCGATCACTGTACTTCTCCGGTTTAGTTTTTGGGACGCTGCTAACCGCGTCGCTGCTTTACGCGGCTATCAATTCAAAAGCAACACCAGCTCCAAAGGCCCTCCGCATTCTTGCGGGACTGCTCGTAGCTATTCAGTTTCTGCTGTTGCCGGTTAACTACGGTGTGTTCATTCTCGAAAAGCAAGTCCCGCGTGTAATAGACCTGGGCGACCAAGTGCCGTTGGCTGCGGGTCAGGAAGCGTGGCTTGTTTGGGAAGGTAACGAAGGCAGAACTTATCTCGTGAGAACCAATCAAACCGATCGACGACTAGTGACCGTCCCGAAGAAAGACTTCAAGAAAATCGAGATAACCAAGTACGACGAAATCATCAAGTACTTGTTCGATCACTGAGATAAACGATATGAAGCGGTACCAGGTCTCAAGCCTTGCGATTCTGCTTAGCCTGCTCGTTACAAGCGACAGTCTGAGTTCAAGCCGATCTTCACAAAGTGCAAACAAGGATCTTTACTCCCCGGAGATCGTTTTGGTGAAGCCGGCTAAAGGTGGATTCACAACCAACCTGAACACGATCGTCCTTGAAGGCTTGGTATTAAGTTACAAACTCCCGCTTATCGAAATCACTTTCTCTCAAAACAAGACCGTACTTTTTAGGAAGAAACCGGCAGCTGGTGCCGATCGGCGATTTCCTTTTAGCGTCCCCGTAAAGCTCCAACCAGGGGCCAACCAAATCATCATCGAGGCCCGAAATGATAAAGGAGCGTCGAAGTTAGCCTTGGAATCGATCTTTTATGATTCAGGGTCAGGTTCTAACTCTGCAAAGCCAAACCTTATTGTTCTCGCTCTTGGTATCTCTTCTTACCATGACCCGTCACTAAAGCTAGGCACCGCCGAGTTTGATGTTGATGAGTTTGCAAAAAGAATGTCAGCTGGTGGTGCCTGTCTTTTTCAAACGCCGAAGGTAAAGGTAATAAAGGGAACCGAGACAACTCGACGCGCTGTGCTTGCCGGGTTGGCATGGCTAAGCACGGAAGCGCAGTCAGACGCCGACGTAAAAGTAGTTTTCATTCGCGGTTGGACTACGCGAGACAGCGCCGGCAATGCTTTTTTACTAACCAGCGATCATGGTTCAGATTCAGAACTCGAAATCAATGACGTCTCGTTTGAATTAATTTGGCGTCGTTTGAAATCGACCCGGGGGAGATCTGTGTTGCTGGTAGATACAAATATCTCGGGTATTGGTGCAGGCTTTTCTGCAACGCCCTGGACTGAAGTTCTGCAGCCGATCTCAAACGTAAGTGCAGTAATCCAAACTTCCAGACCGGCAACTGGAGAGTCTACAAGCCATAGCATTTTCACGATGGCCTTACTTGAAGCGTTGAGCCCCAAGGCCGACAGTTCTTCAAATCGTGTCATTGATGTTGACGAGCTGAGTGCGTGGCTAAGAAAACGAATCCCAGAACTCGCGAAAGGCAAGTTGCCACCGACGATCATTCGGGCCGCGACTGTCCTCAAACCCGTTGAATTCTATTGTGCGAAGTGAGGACCGAAGTGTTCCCAGCGGCCACGGTTGAAAGAGAGGTTTTAATCCATGTGGGCTGTAAGACTAACATTCCGCGCTTTTCTGATAGCAAATCTGCTCATCGTATTAATACCGGTCTGCCTTAGCGCCGCCGATACTCCCAGCCTTGTAATCGACTCTGGCGGCAGTACCAGGTTCGTCAAGAATGTAATTTTCACAAGCAACGGCAAGCAGCTCCTCTCAATAGGTGACGACAAGGTTATTCGGGTTTGGGATGTTGCTTCGGCGAAGACCGCTCGAACCATTCGAACTCAAGCGAGCGGATGCGCTGAGTGCGTTGTCACCGCAATTGCCTTGTCTGACGATCAAAATTATCTGGCTGTAGGCGGAATGTTTCCTGGAACCAATCCTGAGACAAAGTACGCAGTTTATCTCTACAAGTTTGACTCGGGCCAACTTGTTCAACTTCTCAAGGGACATGTTGTCCAGGTTACTTCGTTAGCGTTCTCCAGGGATGGATCTTTTTTAGCGGCCGGCTCTGTCGGTTTCGAAGGCGGACGACAACTCGAAGAAAACGCTATTTGGATTTGGAAGGCTGGTGCTGGAAGTTGGGAGGCTCATCAGAAGCTGTTTGGACCAACAGACGATGTGTCGAATCTGGCATTTGCTCCTAATGGAAAATTCCTGGTCGCAAGTAGTCACGATACGCACGTCAGATTCTGGAATCTCGAGGATCCGTCGGCGGCAAGATCTCCCATCGTCAAAAACCATGACGATCAAGTGACCTCGATCGTGGTTTCACCCGATTCTCAGTACGTCGCGTCGGGCGGTTTAGACGGTAAGGTCAAGTTGTGGGATCCAAAAGGCAACTTGATAAATCAATGGCCTCAACTGGCGGGCGTTGCGAGCCTGGCATTTAGCCCCGATAAGAACAAACTAAAACTGGCGATGGGCTTGGAAGATGGAAACTGCCAGGTTTTTTCGATGCCAGGCGGGGAACCAGTTTCTGCTCCGCGGAGAGCTTCTGAGCAGTTTGACGACAAAGTCAGGGCAATCGCGTTCTCGCCTGATGGACAGCTGGTCGCTTCAACCGGGGGCTTTAACGGCGAGATTACGCTCTGGCGTGCGGATAATGGTGACCTTTTGGCGAATAGCATTCTGGCCGGGAATGGTGAGACGGTTTGGAGTGTTGGGTTCGCAAAGGATGGAAATTCAATTGCCTTTGGTACTAAGCATGATTCTCGCCAGCCCAACAGCTACGGACCGCTCGAGCAAGTGTTGCGCTTGAAAGTGGCAACTAGCGGCGCTGAGCAGTACGCCCAAAAGCCGTATCGAATTTCTCTCGAGGGAGAAATCAAAGACGCTAACGACTACCTGACCACCCGTACCAAGACTGCTGCTTTCGGTCTCAATATTCCATTAGGTCAAACAGAAACACGCGTTGTCGGCACAAGGAAGATTAGCACTCCAAAAACTGACTTTCGAAGTTTGGAGATTCTCAAGTCAGCGACTGCTGCACCCGTGTTGGTTCCTCGAAAATACGACGAAGGGCGGTCTTTCAGAAGTTTCACTCTGACGAAGGACGGTCGCTACTTCATCAGCGGAGGAGAGCGCGGCTACCTGGCGATGTATGACACTGAACAAGTCGCAACTACAAAGAGCCTCGACAAACCCGTTAATCAGTTTATCGGTCATTCAAACGATGTCTGGTCGGTCGCGCTGTCTGATGACGATCAGTTCCTGGTTTCAGGATCGAGCGATCAAACAGTAAGGCTCTGGGATGTAAAGTCTGGACGAAATATTCTGACGATCTTTGTAGGCAAAGACCGCGAATGGGTCGCGTGGACCACGGCTGGTTACTACACCTCGAGCGCCTTTGGCGACAAATACTTTGGCTGGCAAGTAAATCGAGATCCAAATCAGGCTCCGGAGTTTTATAGCGGGTCTCAGTTTCAAAAAGAGTATTACCGTCCAGATGTGATCGCTGAATACTTTCGCGCGCCTGACATCCAGCTGGCTGTCCAACAAGCCGACAAAAATAGCGCGCGGCCACAAAGCTATTATCAAGCATCGCTAGACCGGATCGGTGTGGAAACGATTTTGCCGCCAACAATCAAGCTCCTGGCGCCGGAACTACCCGAAACCACAGTCGCCCAACGCATGTTTCGGGTAAAGCTTCAGGCCGTATCAGACACCATCCCGATCAGTGAAGTTCGAGTGTCGCTGAACGGCAGTCCGAAAGGAACTTTCAAGGGGGACGCTTCACGACCGACCGAATCGAAGATGATCGACGTGGAGATGGTTGTTGCTCTGAACGAAGGCGAAAACAAGTTGGTCGTCGTGGCGGAAAATGCAGGTGCCAAATCAAAACCCGTAGTAAGAACAATCTATTACCATCCAGCCACACGACCCGAAAATGAGAGCCAGTCAGTACAACGAAAGGAGGTCGTGTCGTCTCGACCAACTGACTTAGTCCTTAGAGCTCATGCAGCAAAAGCAACTCCGACACCTGATGATCCGGTGAACCCGTTAATTCTGGATATTCGAGAACCGGCGGAGAATCCTGCTCCGGTCATGAATGAGAACCTAACGATCAGTGTCAACGCGGTCACGCGGGTCGGTAATCATGTGGAGTTAAAGGTTTTTCTGAATGACGATCCAGATCCTCAACACTTCATCAAAAGCGACTCTGGAAGAGCGGTCCTGGAAGATGTACAAGTAACCCTCCAACCCGGAGACAACACCCTGAGATTTGTTGCCTCAAGTGGCTCAATCCGGGCCGCTGAACAAATCAGAAGGATCAGGTACAACGCACCAAACGCCTCTAAGCCGACACTGATATTTCTGGGTATCGGCATTTCCAGATATCAAATATTTCGTCCCAACCTTAGTTTTGCCGACAAAGACGCGAGCGACATAGCAGGTCTTCTTTGTGCGCAGAAAGGCGACGGTCGTCCTTTTGCAGACGTGAAGGTGAAATTGATCACGGATGAAGAAGCTGATGCCAGGTCGATCATCCGTGGGCTGAATTGGATGAACGAGGAAACGAAACTAGCGAACGACATTCGAGTGATCATGATTGCCGGTCACGGAGGAATCTCAGACGAGTCGTATTTTTTCTTTCCACACAATCGAGATCCAGCAGTTGACCCACTCGAGGACAGCATCAAGTGGACTACGTTTTGGGACAAGTTAAAGCAGCGGCCCGACAGTAAGGCGTTTCTGTTCGTCGACACTTGCCGGGCGGGTGCCGCATCGTCCAAAGACTTTGTGGGCGATTCAGAGAGGACCGGCGTGATTTTCTTCGCAGCCGCTAAATCTGATCAAAATTCAGTTGAGGATCCGAACTTCAGGCATGGTGTATTTACCCAGGCTTTGTTGGAAGGACTACGCGGTCAAGGTGACGCTGACGCTGACCACAACAATAAGATCGATTCACTGGAACTTGAAAACTTCATCCGGAAGCGGGTGAAGGAACTCAACGCCAGGCAAACGCCGATCTTTGGTAAGCCCGTATCTTTGACTGACCCGATAACTCTCTCAACTTATCCGCTGACTGAATGCCCGGAGCCACAGCCATGAGATTCCCCCAGCTGATCAGTGCGATGTTCTTAGTCGTCTGGTTGTCGATAGCAGTTAACGCCGAAACCAGTGCGGCGCCCTCAGCGAGTCCCACTCCGTCGCCAAGTCCGACCGTGTCACCAGCAAGAACTGAATCGTTCTTTCAAATGTTGATGCGTATTGCCGGTATTTCAGCGACACCACGCAATCAAAGAAACGACAACACACGAAAGGCCGGACAAGTGTGGGTAGCGTTTCTTAACAACAACACGCGCGCTCGTGTGCGCACGGCTGATTCTGGTTATCGCTCTCCAGTGTTTTTCCCGGATGGCGTGTCGATGCTCGCCTTGCAAGGCACGAACGTCGTAAAACTCACAATCTCAGATGGCACTAAACAAACTCTGTTTGAGGTGAAGGGGATAATCAAGCTGGTTGGCTTCGATAAGAATGACCCCGACAAAGTATTGATTTTGAGCGATGAGGATCAGGATGCCTGCCCTACTGTCGGCCTGCTGTCGTTGTCGAGTGGCACGGTTGCTCCCCAGCCGTACGGAAGATTGGAGGGCGATCAGGTTCTCTTATCGTCTCTTGAAGGATGGAATCGCGAATATGACGACGGCAACTTCGCTGTTGATAGTCTCGTGCAGGTCAAGCGCTCTGGAACTCAGGAAACAAAATGGATGGATGTAATCCTGATGGAGAAGAACAAACCTGACAAGAACGTGAGTTTGTGTGAGCCCCGAACCTGTAGTCAGCCTTCAATGTCTAACGATAGGAAGCGAGTGGTTTATATCAAAGAAGATGAGTAGTTGCGTCAAATCGAATCATTGGAGTCGTCTTCGTGTGCCTGGAGTTCTTTCCCGGGTTTGAAACGAATGGTTTTGCCTGAAGGAATTGCCACTTCTTCGCCAGTCCGGGGATTACGGCCTACGCCTCGTTTTCTTGGTTTGACAACAAAGACCCCAAAACCCCGTAATTCAATTCTCTCACCTCGCGTTAGCGCTTCCTTCATCGAATGAAACAGTGCCTCAACAGCCTGTTCGGCTTTCATCTTGGGTACGCCAGTTTTATCAGCCACGCGATTGATGATGTCCAACTTGATCACGACTAGAGGCCTCTTTTCTGGTCCGCGAGGGGCGAACTCTCCGGGCTGTAAAGCAGGTCAGGATGATAGAGAGGCGCAATCAAGACTGTCAAGGATTGGCGATCAGCGGATGGAACAGACTTCAGGAAGCTCTGAATAAGTAAAGATTTCGTTCGTGTTCGTTCGTGTGATTTCGTGGATCATTCTCTTTGCGGTCGAGGAAGCGATCCACGTGCGTCACACTAACCAACACGAACGAGGGCAGGTTGCCTTAGTCAGAGGTTCCTTTTCAGGCTGTGTCTTAGACTTTGTGATATATGCTTTAGTCATGATCATCACGTTGCTATCACTTCTCTTACCTACCTTGCTCGGATCAACTTTGGCTGTTCCTACTCCTCGGCCTGTTTTCCAGGACGAGAACTTAACCGGCAAATACGTTTACAAGAACTATCGAAAGGGCAAAGGTGGATTCGAGAACCATCTCGAAATCACGAGTGGGGCAAACGGGCGCCTTCACGTTAGCTTCGAGCTCACCTATTTCTACATGGCCGGGAAAGACGAGACTTTTCATGAAGGCTCAGGCGAAGGAGACGGACAACTAAAGGGGAATGTATTAACTTCAACACTCAGTGATGGAGCAAATGGATCATGCCGTGTGACGTTGACGTTTGGGGAGACCTTATTGGCGGGCGAATATGTCGTGACGGTGAAGGCTGCACCCCGTTGCGAGATTAATGTCTCGCCCGATGGTGTCTATAAGAAGGACAGTGTGGTTCCGAAGGGACGTGGCATTGCAGCCCCTCGCCCGTTAGTGCCGCGGACTCTCGTACAACAAGAAGTTTGTCCGGATCCAAAGTCTCCCTGTAACTCGGCAGCGAAAGAATTCGCTCCTTATGAGCTGTCGTTTCAGTTGCCAGGAAAGTTGACCAAAGGACGAACTTACACGTCACTTCCGTTCTACGCAGTTCTGCTAAAAACTTACAACGCAGAGTCTTGCGACGCCGATGATCATACTGAGAGCATCGAAAGGGAGCGGTTGAAGATTCAGCTCGCATATCCGCACAACAAACTCTTTGCCTCTTACAGTTGTCCCAACCTTGATGCCGTTGATTACAGCTTTTCGGGGAAAATGGATTCCACCGGCGAACGCGCGCTCATCATGACGTTCATCGCAGTTTACGCAGGAAAGACTCAAGCGGAAGGAAGTAACTTTTTGCAGTACGTCCGAACTGTGTATCCGAATGCGACTCTCAAACAGATGACTGCGAGCTACGAGATCCTCGATCAGTAGAACGACCTTACCGCGAAGCGGTAAATCCTTCCGCTCCTTCGGAGGCAAGCGCAAACGCGGATGGCCAAGGATTAGACTAAGCAATCACGATAATTTCGGGGAATTGTCTGTTGGCTTTGATCTGAATCATCCGCCCTCATCTGCGACGAATTCTCTTGGTTTGACAAGCGAGAGTACGAAAGCTAACCTCAAAATCGACCGAGCAGCTTGTGCCCAGCGGTTTGCCAGATCTCTGTTGATCCCTATGTTTGGAATACGAAGACGCAAGCCACCACCGTTTGGTGGCGTGCATATCGACGACGACAAAGACATCCAGGTACATCGACCGGATGCCTCATCGCGCGACGACCTGTGGTCGGAAGCTCGCTTGCTGCTTCGCGATTTAATCTTCGCGCTCATGATTGCGGCTTTGGTGGTCGTCTTTATCGTGCAACCGGTGAAAGTGGAAGGTACGTCGATGTTGCCGCGTCTGCATGATGGCGAAAGAATCTTTGTAAACAAACTTATTTACTACGACGAGTATCGTTGGGCTCCCAAACTGGATCGCGGTGATATCGTTGTGTTCTGGTTTCCAGACGATCCGTCCAAGAGTTATATCAAGCGTGTTATTGGGTTACCTGGCGACACAGTGGAAATGCACGAAGGAATGGTACGAGTCAATGGACGAGATCTTGATGAGACCTATCTCGATCCGCGCCTTAACGTGAGTCATCGCACTACTGCGCCAGTGTACGTCAGACCTAATTATTATTTTGTAATGGGCGACAATCGCGACAACTCCAGCGATTCGCGTATCTGGGGATTAGTCCCGAAGAAATATATCTACGGCAAAGCTCTATTTCGTTACTGGCCAATTGGGGCGGCGAGTGTAATCCATCATGAGAATATTTCATCGCCCGTTCCACCGCCTTCAGGTTACAACCCTGACGTGCAGGAGACGCCGGTGAATGACACACCCCAATAGTTCCCTGGTAATCAGATTCTTATGATCGGTTGGTTGCGGTTAGTCTTGATGATCTTTTATGCCCCGCTGCGTGGTTTGCGCGAGGCCCGTGATCGTGGCTCGCTTTTGCCAATCGCCGTCATTGCCTTCCTTAGTCAGGCTGCCTACACCTTTACAGTAAAACAATTTGCCGGAGCTGCGTCGTGGCGTGCTGCCGGCGTTATGTGGAGCGAACTGTTTCAGGGTGCGATGACAGTCGTCCTGATTGCCGTCGTATTTGTTCCTATCCTTACTTTGGTTGCCAATATCTTCGATCGCAGAGGTAGCTTTCGGGTTGTGCTCACACAAGAGTACGCGCCGTTGGCAGCCACGATGTTTTATGTACTGACGGCAACCAACATTGCGACGATTGCTATTGCCGCCTTCTTTCATTTTTCCGGCATACAGGCCGCACATATTGCCAGCATGCTTCAGCAGGTTGATCAGGTTCGGGCAATGTTGCCAAATTCACCTCCGTGGGATGTCGTGTCGCAGCAGTTAGGCGACCCCGTTGCGATTTCCGAATCGCTCTTTCGTACACCTAAAGTGGCGCTGTTTCTTATTGGGATGGTGCTGAGTGTTAAAGAAGTCTTTCGCGTCTCGGCTTTCCGCGCAGTGGCAGTTTCTCTCAGCACGGTGGCAGCCGTCTTTATCATCTCGCCGATCTGGTCGATGCTGTTTTCCCACATACTTGGCTCGCCCTTTCTGCTGTTTTTGGTTTTTATCTTGCTTCGTGGTTATTTCAGCGACT
>Ga0105242_10002160_pt1 | contig 15508 bp, 25 predicted proteins | sample KBSM24metaG_FD_81521 | JGI IMG/M metagenome (GOLD analysis project Ga0105242, IMG submission 81521) | Miscanthus rhizosphere microbial communities from Kellogg Biological Station, Michigan, USA - KBS M2-4 metaG | ecosystem: Host-associated > Plants > Roots > Rhizosphere > Soil | place... | reverse complement strand
TCGGATTGCCTCGGAAGTCAATCGACACGAGCGGCTCTTCGCTGAAAGCGAGAATCCCGCGCAACTCTTCGTTCGCCGCATCCTTAAACGCGCGATTCACTTCTTCCGCCGTCGTCTCTTTCTCGAGATCCATCACCACATCAACGAGGGACACATTCGGCGTCGGCACGCGCACCGAAATGCCGTCAAACTTTCCTTTCAACTCCGGCATCACGAGAGCGACTGCTTTCGCCGCGCCGGTCGAAGTCGGAATCATCGACAACGCCGCAGCACGCGCGCGTCGCATGTCTTTGTGCGGCAGATCGAGAAGCTGTTGATCGTTTGTGTACGAGTGGATCGTAGTCATCTGCGCTGAACGAATGCCAAACTTCTCATGGACCACTTTGGCCACGGGCGCGAGACAATTCGTAGTACACGAAGCATTGCAGATAACGAAGTCTTTTTTAGGATCGTACTGATGATGATTTACCCCCATCACATAGGTAGGCATATCGTCTTTGCCGGGAGCGGAAATCACAACGCGTTTCGCACCTGCGGCGAGATGCATTTTGGCGTCCTCCAGATGTGTAAAGCGCCCTGTAGATTCAACGACATAATCCACTTGATTCGCTTTCCAAGGGAGCTTGCTGGGATCTTTCTCGGCAGCCACCGCAATTCTTTTGCCGTCGACAATGAGCGTGTTGCCTTCAGAAGAAACGTCCTTCGGGTATGTTCCGTGGACGGTGTCGTGTTTCAATAGGTAGGCTAGGTTATCAGGAGGGACCAGATCATTGACTGCGACAACTTGCATCCCTTTTTGCAGGGCGTTTCTCAATACCAAACGGCCGATCCGTCCAAAACCATTGATCGCAATCCGTTTGACCATAGTCGATTCCTTCTACAAATTCCAGTTCTCTCTAAGAAAGAGAAGAATAGCATATTGATTGGGCAGAAGTAAAGAAAAAAACCACTCGTCTCTCGACGAGTGATATGAAAATTATTTGAGATATTCGATGAAACAGGTAGGCGCACTATCTCCCACCCTGTCGCCTAGGCGAATGATCCGGGTATATCCACCATTACGGGCTCCGAAACGTGTCCGGAGTTCGCCAAAGAGCTTATCGATGACCAAGCGGTCGCGTGAATAGGAACTCTTATCGCCAGCTTTAGCTTTACGCGCTTCCTTCGTGGTCAAAGGATTGAAAGAGATTTTCATCTCGGAGATAGCGCTGCGCTTTGATGCAAGCGTATTTTTCTTAGCAAGCGTGATCATTCGATCAGCGCGGCGGCGAAGTTCCTTCGCCTTAACTACTGTCGTCGCTATCCGCTCATTCTCAATTAATGACTTCAACATGTTTGCCAGCATCGCACGTCGATGCGAACCGGTGCGTCCGACTTTAAATGTGTGTTTTCCGTGTCTCATACTTCGAGTGGTCCCAATTTTTCTTGTAGATAAGTCTGAATGACTTGACGAATGTTATCGCGGTTGATCCCATACTTGCTTAGGTCCATTCCAAGAGAAAGACCAAGTTCGTCGAGCTTCTGTTTGATTTCGGTTAAAGATTTCTTCCCAAAATTTCGGAATCGCAACATTTCGCTTTCTGGCATTACGACGAGTTCACCAATTGTATCAATATTTGCTGTTGCCAAACAGTTAGTTGATCGAACAGAGAGTTCGATCTCATTGATTTTAAGAGCAAGCTTTGCCAAGATTTCATCTCTATCTCGGTTTACCTGCATTTCCCCTTTATCAAACAAGATAGAGTGGGTTTTGACTTGGTCAAAAATTTGGAAATGGAGAATGCCGATTTGCGCTGAGAATGCCAGAACTTCTACTGGGCTAATCCGACCATCGGTAGTGATCTCGATGATCAAACGATCATAGTCTGTATCTTGTCCGACACGAGTGTTCTCCACGTAGTAATTGACCAGGCGCACAGGTGAAAAGGATGAATCCATGATGATTTCATCGACTTGCCGGTCGGCTGCGTTGTGCCGTTCAGAAGGAACATAACCTCTGCCACATCCGATTCTGACATCTACTCTTTTCGTCATTGGCTTTGTAATCGTAAGAATCTGATGATCGGGGTTGATCATCTCGTAATCAGAATTTTTCATGAGGTCTTTTACAGTAACGCGATATTCCCCGCCGCCCTTTTCGATCATCTCGTCCGTAATGTCCAGCACTTTTGAAACGACCCGGATCTCTCGTGGATTCGGTTCATCGCCCGATGTCAGCCGACGCAGAAGAGCTCCTTTGAGATTGAGTATGATATGAGTCATGTCTTGGATGACTCCATCAATCGCCATGTATTCATGAGGAACGCCTTCAATACGAATTGATATGATCGCAGGAGCTTCAAGCGACGCCAGCATGATTCTACGAAGGGCGTTGCCGACCGTATGGCCGAAACCGCGTTCAAAAGGCTCTACGATGAAACGAGCAAACGTCGCGCTCTGAGACGCTTCATCTAATTTGATTTTATCCGGCATTTCAAATTTGCCATACTTTACGGACATGTTCGTCTCTCCAAGTTGATTTTTTACACGCGCCTGCGTTTTCGAGGCCTGCAACCATTGTGCGGAACGGGGGTCGTATCTCTGATCACGCTAATGGCAAGTCCTGCGCTTTGCAAACCTCGCACTGCTGATTCTCTTCCTGCTCCAGGACCGCTCAGATTGACTTCGCACTCTTTCATGCCAAGAGTCATCGCATCTCTAGCAGCGTTCTGAGCTGCAACAGTAGCAGCAAACGCTGAAGACTTGCGCGATCCTGCAAAATTGGATTTACCGGCCGAAGACCACGAAATGACGTTGCCAGCCAGGTCGGTAATTGCGATGATCGTGTTATTAAAAGTTGCTTTAACGTGAGCGATTCCGGATGGTACGTTGCGAATGACCTTTTTTTTGACTCTGACATTCGCTTTCTTCGGAGGCGCTTTTTGTTCTTGCTTCGCCAAGGGATATCTCCTCTAATTAAATTTTCTTATTGGCAACAGTTTTGCGTTTGCCTTTACGCGTACGGGCATTTGTTCGTGTTCTTTGACCACGGACCGGTAACCCTAGGCGATGTCTCATCCCGCGATAGCAATGAATGCCGATCAGTCGCTTAATATTATTTTGTATCTGGCGTCGTAGATCGCCTTCGACAATATATTCACTTGTCAATAGAGCATTAAGCCGTGCAATTTGATCTTCGTTTAATTCACGAGCGCGAACATTCTTATCGAGTCCGAGCTTTTCTATGACCTGATTGGAAAGCCTGCGGCCGATTCCAAAAATATAAGTCAGGCTCACTTCCAAGCGCTTGTTGTCGGGTATATCAATTCCTATAACTCTAGGCATGTCTTTGTCCTTAAAAATAACATAGAAACTTGTTAATGTACAATGGGTTATCTTCCCCTGAGGCGGCCCTTCGTCATAAAGCCATCATATCTTTTCATAAGTAGATGAGACTCAATCTGTTTTGTTGTGTCCAGTATGACTCCTACTAGAATCAAAAGGGAAGTTCCTCCAAAAAATTGGCTTATACTTGCGTCGACCCCCATTAAGCGACCGACTAAAGTAGGCAGAATGGCGATAACGGCTAAAAATATTGCTCCAGATAGAGTAATGCGGCTCATGGTCTGTTCAAGAAAATCCTGTGTAGGTCTGCCTTGCCTGATTCCTGGAATAAAGGCTCCGTTCTTTTTCATGTCCGATGCAATCTGCTCAGGTTTAAATTGGGTTGCTGTCCAAAAGTAAGTAAAAGCAATAATCAATAATACATAGATAAACATGTAAACCCAAGAGCCGGGAGAAAGATAATTGGATAGCTGTCCCATCCAAGTTCCTTTGCCGAGAAATTGACCCAAAGTAGCTGGAAACATTAGAAAAGAAGAGGCAAAAATGACCGGGATGACTCCAGCATAATTGATTTTCAATGGAATATGCGAACTGCCTCCTTGCACTTCATGGCGTCCCACAATACGGCGGGCATATTGAAGAGGTATTCTGCGTTGTCCTTGTATCACCAAGATTGTGCCTACGGTGATCAAAACGAAAAGGGTACACAAGACAATTAACGTTGTGAATGTAAGCTGTCCCTGTTCTTGAGATTCCAAATTCAACTGTTGAATGATAGAGCCGATCATGCTTGGAAGTGAGGAAAGGATGCCAAGCGCAATGATCAAACTGATTCCATTGCCAACGCCCTTTTCTGTGATCTGTTCTCCGATCCACATTAAAAAGAGGGTTCCAGCAGTCATAGTGACCATAACTGTAAGATAAAACAGCCAAGGAGCTCCGAACAATTGTAGGTCGAAAAGCTCAGGAACAATGATTCCGGGAGTCGATAGATTGATCCTCACGGCATACTTCGCAAAAAGACCTGACTGAAATAGAGCCAATACCAATGTTGCGAGCCTGGTCCACTTCGATAATTTTCTTCTGCCTTGATCAGGACTCTCCCTGATTTCCCTCTGAAGCGTGGGAACTAGAGCGATCATTAATTGCATGATGATCGATGCTGAGATGTATGGTACGACACCAAGCGCTAAGATGGTCATTTTTGCAAATGCGCCGCCTGAGAAAATATCAAACAGCTGGAAGAGGTTCTGTCCGCCTCCGGATGCGAATTTAAATAAGCTGATCGCGACATCGCCGTTAATCCCTGGCACCGGAATATAGGCTCCAACCCGGCATGCCGCTAACAAAACGCAGGTCGTAAAAATTTTCATTCGTAATTCTGGAATTGAAAAGATACGCCGGATCGCCTCTATCATACAGATCTCATTATGTTACGATCGTAAACTGGATCGCTTGATCTTGAATTTTTTTAAGAGCCGCTTCAGAGAAAGCATGCGCCTCAATAATAACTTTTTTAGTCAGCATGCCATTCGCCAAGATCTTAATTCCACCTGGCAAACGCCGAGGAATCAATCCTTTTGCGCGCAAAGTTCCGACATTGACCGTCTCTCCATCTTGAAAATACTGATCGATTGTATCTAAACCAATTGCTTGGGAAACTTTGACAAATCTCCCGCGGGTAAATCCACGAATCGGCAGTTTTCGATACAAAGGAACTTGTCCTCCTTCATACCCAAATCTCTTACGGTATCCTTGTCGAGCGCTATCGCCTTTGCCGCCTCGTCCAGAAGTATCGCCTCGTTTTGAACCGATTCCGCGACCGATTCTCTGAACTTTTTTAGGCGGACGGGATGTGTCCTTCAATTTTGATAGATCAGTCATGTGCTTTCCTTTCCCTTTGTGCGAGATACTGGCTTCGATTGCGAAGCTGGCGAAGAGCCTTGAAGGTCGCTTTGACCAAATTCAACGGGTTGCTCGAACCGAGACTTTTTGCGATCACATCTTTTACTCCTCCTAGCTCAAGAACAGACCGAACTTTCGATCCCGCAACAATGCCTGTTCCAGCTCCAGCTGGTTTCAATAAGATGATCGCTCCATCCCATTCGACATGAATGTCATGGGGAATCGTCGTTCCTTCCATCTCGATCGTATAGATATTTTTTCGTGCGCACTCGGATCCTTTTCGGATAGCATCGGATACTTCATTCGCCTTTGCGTAACCATAGCCCACATGTCCTTGTCCATCGCCTACGAGAATTAAAGCAGAGAAACTGAACTTTCTCCCTCCCTTAACAACCTTCGCACATCGGTTGATGTAAAGAACTTTTTCCTCGAACTCGGTACCAAAATCTTCTTGGCGTTTTCTATCAAGAGTTTTTGCCATGTTCATTCCTTAGAATTGTAATCCTGCTTCGCGAGCGCTTGCTGCCAGCTCTGCAACGATGCCGTGAAATTTATATCTGCCGCGATCGAATATAATTGTATTGACGCCGCGGGATTTCGCAAGCTCTGCGATCTGCTTTCCGATGCTTCGAGCGGAATCTTTTGATTTAGCAGCCTTCGAACCTTTGGACTGCGTCCCAAATCCTGCCAAGGTTATACCTTTATCGTCATCAATCAATTGCACGTAAATATGTACATTTGTCTTTGAAACCGTGAGTCTGGGCCTGACGGCTGTGCCGTGCAAGGACTTGCGGACTCTCATCACACGCTTCGTGCGAGCATTTGCGCGTCTTATTTTTGCATTATCCATAGATCACTTACGGGGTTGTTTTTCCTTTAGCAGCCTTGCCTTCTTTCTTGCGGACATACTCATTTTCATAACGGATTCCCTTTCCTTTATAAGGCTCAGGGGGCTTAATCGCTCTTACGGCTGCAGCGAATTGCCCAACTTCTCTCTTGTCAATGCCTTTAATAGAAATCATTGTTCCCTTGTCTACCGTTACTTGGATCGACTTAGGGATTTCAATGAATGTAGGATGGGAGAAGCCTACGCTTAAATCCAGCTTCGAACCCTGCACATTAGCTCGGTAACCGACGCCAACCATGCTAAGTCGGATTTCAAAGCCTTCCACAACGCCTTGAATATGATTTTTAAGAAGCGACCGAAACAATCCATGAAGAGAACTTTCAGGCATTGTTTCTTCGTCGCGCTCCAAAAGAACTGTTTGTCCATCTATTTTTAGTTTCAAACCAATTGGCAACTGAATGTCCGCAGATCCTTTCGGACCTTTAATATGGACATGTCCTTCTTTGACCGATTTGACTTCTACGCCTTTCGGGACTGCAATGGGCGTCTTTCCAAGTCTAGACATATCATTATCCTCTTACCAAACCGTACACAGCAATTCGCCGCCGACTTTCAAATTGCGAGCTGTTTCACCATCCACAATTCCTTTAGGTGTCGAAATAATGCAAATTCCCATCCCATTAAACACGCGAGGGATTTCATTATACCCTACATACCTGCGCATTCCCGATGTTGAAACGCGCTGCAAATCTTGAATAACGGATTGGCGCTCTTTCGTATATCTAAGAAACACACGTATTTTATATTGATTTTCGTTGACTAAAAAATTCTCAATAAACCCGTGATTTCTCATCAAATCCAGAATTTTCACTTTGTTTTTGCTGAAGCTCAGGTCTACATATCTATGCTGAGCTCCTTTTGCATTGCGAATCTTCGTTAAAAGTTCAGCAATGGGGTCGTTGAATGACATAAATTACTTCTCTCCTACTTAAACGGGAAGCCCAGCAAAGTGAGCAATTCAATACAATCTGCATCATCTTTTGCGGAGGTGACTAGGGTCACGTTCATACCTTGAGTCCTTTTCACCTTATCGAGGTTAATTTCGGGAAAAATCTGCTGATCTGAGAGGCCAAAACTATAGTTTCCCCTGCCATCGCACTTTTTCCCAAACCCACGAAAGTCTCGAATCCTAGGCGCTACAATATGGCAAAAACGGTCGATAAAATCATACATTCTCTTGCCTCTGAGAGTCACCATCAGCCCAACTGGCTGCTCTTCTCTCAGCTTAAAATTCGATATGGCTTTCTTTGCGCGCGTCACTATCGGTTTTTGGCCTGAAAGCAGAGAGAGCTCTTCGCTATGCTCTTGAAGCGCGTTTTTATCTTTCAGCGCATCTCCGAGTCCCATGCTGACCACTATTTTCTTCAGGGATGGAAAAGACATAACATTCCGTTCAGGATGCCGCGTCTTAAGCTCTGGAACGATCTCTTCCTTAAATTTTTTGTACAATCTTGACATGATTCCTATTCTCTTATGCTGGTTTCTTCACAGCTCGGTATAGCGTCTCTTTAGCGCCCGCCTTGTAGACGAGCTCTCGTTCTCGACCATTTTTTTCTTGTCGGACTCGCACCTTCAAGAGATTGCCTTCTTTATCGCAAAGAACGACATTGGATACATGAATTGGTATTTCCATCTCAACGATCCTTGCTCCTTGACTGCGCTCTGTTCTTTTTAAATGCTTTTTCCGGATATTTACGCCTTTGATCAAGACACGGTCTTCTTCGCGACCGAGGACTTCGCCCGTTTTCCCTTTATCGTTTCCTGCTATGACCTTTACGTGGTCGCCTCTTCGTATCCATTTGCTCATTGCTAAATTACCTCTGGTGCTAACGAACTGATCTTGACGAAACCGCCATCTCTCACTTCTCTCGCGATTGGCCCGAAAATCCGAGTTCCGCGAGGGTTATTCTTATCGTCGATGATCACACAGCTATTGTCATAAAATCTCAGACAAGAACCATCGGATCTACGAATATATCCTTTCGTCCTGACCACTACTGCCTTTACGACTTCGCCTTTTTTCACTGTCCCTTTAGGATCAGCTTCTTTAATCGAACAGACAATGATGTCTCCGACATGGGCATATCGTTTGCGGGATCCTCCGAGGACTTTAAAACACCGTACCCGCTTTGCTCCAGTGTTATCGGCTACTTCAAGATCGGTTTCTTGCTGAATCATATCTTCTTCCTACATTGCCTCGACGACGCGCCACCGCTTCAGTTTGGAAAGCGGTCTTGTTTCAACGATGCGTACTTTTTGACCGATTGCGAGTGAATCGCTCTCATCATGCGCATAATACTTTTTCGTTCGCTCAAAAACCTTTTGGTAACGCGGATGTCGCATTTTGCGAGTAACTTCAACTGCAACTGTCTTGTCCATTTTGTTAGAAACGACAATTCCAATATTCTCTTTTCGCTTTCCACGTTGCTTCGCTTTTGGCTCCATCTTAGGCCTCCTTCACTTTTGCTTGAGACCGTTCTTTTATGGTCAACATCGTTAAGACTCGAGCTTTTTCTTTTCGCTTTTCCCTCAAACGATGAGGTTTTTCAAGCTTCCTATTCCATGCAAGTTCGTTGCGAATCATAAATATCTCACGATCGAATTGGGCTGCCGCTTCTTTGAGCGATTTAACCGAGTGATCGTTCTCTAGTTTTGCTTTTTTCTTAGTTGCCATGCTTATACCTTCTCTACTCGATCGACAAATTTCGTTTTGAGAGGGAGCTTCGCCGCGGCTAAACGCAGAGCAGTCTGAGCTTCTTCACGCGTAACTCCGCCAACTTCGAATAAGATTCTTCCTGGTCTAACTGTCGCCACATAGTGGTCAACAGCTCCTTTACCCGTACCCATCCGTGTTTCTGCCGGCTTTTTCGAAACTGGTTTGTCTGGAAAAATCCGGATCCACACTTGTCCTTTTCTGCTAAACGTGCGGCTGATCGTAACGCGGCATGCTTCGATTTGCTGAGCTGTGATCCAGCAGCGATCCAGCGCCTGCATTCCGAATTCACCGAACTCAACGAAATTTCCAGCCTTTGAGAGGCCAGTCATATGGCCTTTTTGTTGTTTTCTAAACTTTGATTTCTTTGGGCTAAGCGACATGATTAGCTCCCTATGGCAGTTTTAGCGGGCACCAGTACGTCTTCGCCCCGATTGATCCAAACTTTTACGCCGATCGAACCGTATGTAGTTTCAGCTCGCCCTTGAGCATAATCGATATCCGCTCGCAAAGTATGAAGAGGGATCCTTCCTTCTTTATACCATTCTATCCGGGCAATTTCGGCACCGCCGATCCTGCCGGAAATTTGGACTTTGATCCCTGCAGCCCCTGCATCCATCGAAGTTTGCATGGCTTTTTTTAAAACGCGTCGGAAGGGTATCCTCCTCTCGAGCTGTTTTGCAATGCCATCAGCTACAAGCTTTGCATCGAGATCAGGACGTTTGATTTCCTCGACCTCGATCCAGACTTCTTTGCCTGTTAAATTTCTTAGCTCATTTTTAAGAACATCGATTTCGGCGCCCTTTTTGCCGATAACGAGACCTGGCCGAGCCGTGACAATCGTTACCTCAATTTTCCCGCTCATCCGTTTAATTTGAAAACGGGATGCTCCTTGGCATGCGCTCTTCGGCAATAGGTGTTGTCTAATTTTTCGGTCTTCACCAATCAAGTTGCCGAACTCTTGTTTATTCGCAAACCAATTCGATAACCAGCGCTTGCGGCGAACTAGTCGAAACCCAATCGGCGATACTTTTTGTCCCATGTCTCCTCTAACTCTCTTTGGATACAATGATTGTAAAGTGGCTCGTCCTCTTGTTAACAGGGACGGACGAACCGCGGCTACGCGCTTTTGCACGTCTTAAAATCGGGCCTGGATCGACACGCACTTCGTGGATTTTCAGCTCAGTGCGGCGCGCATCAAGCTGCGTTTCTGCATTTGCCACAGCGCTATCAAGCGTTTTCATTAACAAACGTCCGCCTCTCAGTTTTGAATATGCGAGCTGTAAAGATGCCTTTTCCACACTTAAACCTCGAATCAAAGCAGCTGCATATCTAGCCTTCCGGGGAGAAATACGCACGTATCTCGTAATTGCCTTTGCCATTTGCATAGTTTACCCTCCAGCTGCTTGTTGAGGAGCTGCTGCTGCCGCTGCGGTCTTTTTCGGATGCCCTTTAAATTGACGCGTTGGAGAAAATTCTCCTAATTTGTGGCCAACCATATTTTCTGAAACATAAACGGACACAAATTTTTTACCGTTATGCACATCGAACGTATGTCCTACCATATCAGGTAGGATCATCGATCTGCGCGACCATGTTTTAATGACCTTTTTCGCGCCTTCTTTTTGACTTTTAAGAACCTTCGCCATCAAGTGATGGTCAACAAAAGGACCTTTCTTCAGCGATCTTCCCATGATGTTACCTACGTTCCTTTACGATCCATTTTCTCGTTTTCTTCGGCGAACGAGTTCTATATCCTTTCGCAAATTGACCCCATGGTGACTGAGGGTGATTTCCTTTGCCTCGACCCTCGCCGCCTCCGTGCGGATGATCGACAGGGTTCATATGTACGCCACGGACAGTTGGCCTAATGCCCATCCATCGGGAGCGTCCAGCCTTGCCTACAACACGCAAATTATGCTCTGCATTCGAAACTGCACCAAACGTCGCGCGGCAATTCTCATTGATCAGTCGAACTTCTCCTGAGGGCATTCTAACGGTTGCATATCCATTGCTTCTAGCGAGCAGCTGCGCAGAAAGACCTGCCGAACGAACGAGTTTAGCTCCTCTACCTGGATACAATTCAACATTGTGGATAACAGATCCAAGAGGCATGAACTTCAATCTCATGCATGAACCGATTTGGAATATCGGCTCGTCGCTCGTCGATACCATGTCGCCGACTTTAATGCCTTGCGGAGCTATGATAAAGCGCTTTTCTCCATCACGATAATGAAGGAGTGCTATCAGAGCGGAACGGTTGGGATCGTACTCGACCGAAGCCACCTTTGCCGGGATATTTTCCTTGTCGCGCTTAAAATCGATCACTCGGAACATTTTTTTATGGCCGCCACCCTTATGACGAACGGTGATATGACCGTGATGATTCCGTCCGTTGATCCGTCTCTTTGCAGTAAGAAGCGCCTTTGGGGCAGGCTTCCCTGATGGATCAAGTTCCAAAAGAACTGGCAGGACTAGTTTTCGCTGCCCGGGAGTAATAGGTCGAAATGTCTTAGGCATAATCGTTTTCCTTACACTGTCTCATCAATTGCATCGCCAGGTCGGAAAGTGACGATCGCTTTCTTGAATCTCGCAGTCTTGCCAAGGCATCCCCTGACACGGCGCGGTTTGGAACCGACGTTCACAGTATTGACGGCAGTTACCTTTACCTTCTTGTCTTCATAAATCTTTTCAACCGCCCATGCGATTTGAATCTTGTTTGCTTTAAGATTCACATTGAAAACCGCTTTAGGCGCATTGCATTTCGCTAATGAGGGATTACTTTTCGCATGCTGAAGATTTTCAAGCACCCGGCTTTTTTCCGTAATGCGCCGAGAGATAATAATGTCATAGGGATTATTCATTGGATGCCCCCAAAATCGAGAGGAATTGATCAAGCGCCGTTTCCAAAACAACAAGATGCTGGCAACGCGCTAGTGCATACCCATTAAGTTGCGAAACCACCGCATAATCTTTTTTCGGAATGTTGCGCAGGCTTTTCATGAGGTTGAGATGAATCGGCTTTCCTGCTTTTTCACCTTTAACCTCCGAACCGCTTTCGCCCAAAACTAAGATTCGCTGCGGTCCTATTTCAATTTTATGGAAGAATGTTGCCATTTCTTTTGTCTTAGGGGCTTTCATAGTGTCTTTCTGAAGAACGTGAATGCGATTCGCCTTGATTTTTTCAACGATAAGAGCCGCCACTGCCGCGCGGCGCTCTTTTTTATTGATCCGCGTATGAATATCGAATTTCGGACGAGGCCCGAAAACAATCCCCCCGCCTTTATACTGAGGCGCAGCCAAATCTCCTTGACGGGACCGCCCCCCTCCTTTTTGCGGATGAGGCTTTTTTCCGGTGCGGTTAATTTCGGCTCGAGTCTTCGTACTGGCCGACCATTGTCGAGCATTATTTCGGATTGCGACAAGATAATCTTTCACCGACTGAGGATGTGCCTTTATCTCTAAGAGCGCATCGTTGACCTGGACAGATCCAGTCTCCTTTCCAGTAAGATCGTACTTTTTCAGCGTTGCCATCTCACTTTCCCTTCTTCTTTTTCTTTTCAGATTCGCGAATGAAGACAGTGCCACTGCGCGCTCCAGGAACCGCCCCTTCCACAAGAAGAAGGTTTCCTTTGATTGCTACGACTCGCAAATTCTGTACTGTCTGCTTGTCGCCGCCCATGCGAGACGGTCGCTTCCCATTCGGAAAGCATCGGCCTGGGGCAGTTCTCATCCCCGTAGATCCCATATGCCTATGAAACCCGGAGCCGTGAGCGGCAGGACCGCCAGACATTTTATGGAGCTTAATCACCCCCTGAAATCCCTTACCCTTCGTAACGCCTTCTATATCAACGTATGCAACGCCAGCAAAAAGGCTTGCATCAATCTTTTGACCCACTTGATACGAATCGACATTTTCGATCCGAGACTCGTGAATGACCCGGCATGGCTCAACCTGAGTCTTTGCGAATTGCCCTTGTTGAGGCTTCGGCATTCTTTTTGCTTTCGACTCGGAAAGCGGCTGGCCTGCAAGTTGCAGCCCATTATAACCATGAGTGTCTTTGCGCTTGATCTGAAGAACGGTGTTAGGCTCGGCCAAGATTACCGTGCATACCACGAGCTTACCCTCTTGATCGAAGACTTGAGCCATTCCTTTTTTCTGGCCTATCAACGTCAGCGACATAGTATTTCCTATTCCTTTGATGCCTTCTCTTGTCATGCAGAGCGAGAAGCGTAAAGATTAACAATTGAGCGATTTTTACTCAATTTTTAATTCTTCGGCCCTATTCCAACTTTCATCGAGACTACGACTGCCTTCTTTTGCAACCAAGCTCATTCCAGTCAGCGATCGCGCTTAACCCTAGATCCTTGAACCATGGGTGGCATACGAGAGTGAGGGATCGTTCGTTGGAACGATGTTTTTAATACTGGCTCAAGATCATAGACCAAATACCGATTATCAATCAAGAGCTTGTTGCGGCTCGTGCAAGAACGGCCTTATTTTCCACGAACCTGTCCTATGACCCAAGGTTCGTCTAATTTTTAGGATGATTTTAGCCGCCTTTCGAGTTCAAAATGCTGGGAGCTATATATCATCCCCTAAAATATCAATCGACAATCAGCTCAAACGAACCAGAAAGTCGACAGAATCCTCTTTGATGAGAATCTCTAAGGAATTCAACAAGGTGCTGCTGGCAGTTCTTTACGGGGTATGACGACGGTTTCGCCATCTTTCAATAGACGACGGCGTTTCAGATAATGGAGATCGGCATCTCGTTCACATTGAATTTTTGACTTGAGATCGCATATACGGCTTCCTGGCGGCATTTTCAAGTCAAGTGGCTCAATGACAGCTCCTTCAATCCGGATCGAAATTTCGGACAGTAAAGGAATCGCTATATCCAAAGGCTTATCTATCGGTCGATCCAGCTCAATAGCGCGAAGATCGGCAAACCGTTTTGGGCGGCTTTTTTTTATGAGATCGCCGATCCTGGTTCCCGGCAAAGCCGGATATACGCCAGGACGAAATACCTCACCTGAAATTACAATGTTTACGGGGTGTTCTACCGCGTCTGAAAGCGCTATTAGTTGACTTTTTTTTCTATGCTCGTGGCAGCGGGAAATGATGAAAAGAGATGCGAGGATAACGACGAGGCTTGCGGAGAGAATCCATTCGGAAGATTCTAAGGATTTTTTCAAAGATGCCCTGAAAATTAAGGGGGGCTTGCCCCCCTAAAGGTTTTATGCTGTAACCTGAGTCACGCTTCTATGATCCAAAAAGCTGATCGGTTTAAAGGACATGCTGTCCTCGTACAACTTGCGAATCACTGCGAATACTGTTGAAGCGAGCGACATAGTAACAAAAGCGATACTAGGTACTAGCGCTGTGCCTGTCGCTAAGAGATAGATTCCCAACATTCCTGAAACAAACGCAACGATGTCTTTAGCGGTTGCTATCATGTTATATCGGATCGTACCTTTGAGCGTCTCTTGTATTTCCGGTGTCGCCTCGGATGCATCGCACGCCAAAGCATTCGCCAAATTCTCGACATTTATTTTTAGGCTGAATCCATCATGGATGGTCGTGGAGGTTTCGGCGAACTGAACCACGCTAGCGCCAAATTTGGACAAGGATGGGAATAGGCTCGCTACATTTGCAGCGCTATATGCATACATCGCTGCGGTATCGGTTACTTCGCGGGTTGCCTTTTCCCATGCGTACCGTTTTTGTTGAAATGACATCGACTTGTCGCCGCATGATCGGAGCGCTTCTTGAACGTCGCCAGCCATGCCAGGCGTCATCGTAATCGCACGAGGAACTGTCGTCAGCCATGACCAAGCGGCGACGGATTGACGTGTACAATCGTCAAGCGGAGCCCAGCGAGATAGGCCGACTTCTCGGCGAACGGCGTTCACGAATTTTGGGATTCTTTCCGACAATTGACCGAAACGGAACACTCCTTCCTGAGTATCGAGGAAAGAGAGGATCGACCCAGGAAAGGAGCGATGCTTTGCATTCGGCTTTAATGTAATTTCTTGGTTGCCGAGTATTTGTGTTTGATTTCCGAGTATTTGTGTCGGGATTTCGGATGCATAGATATTTCGTGAAACAGATGTTGCCATTATAACCTCATATTTTGTAAAGGCAGCGGAAATGATAGTTGGGCATCGGATTAATGTAAAGTGAAAGTAAAATTTACATTGGAAAGACTCTTCCTTAGAAACAGTCTACTCAATTCGATTGCGTCGAATTTTTCGGATGATTTTCACCGCTTTTCGACTGATTCTAAAAAGTACCGTAGAGATTCTTCTGTCGATTTTTATACCACTATCAAAAATAAGTTTTAGAAATGCGCAGTGGATTTTGCCAAGGACCAAAGCCTGGAGCGAGGCACAACTTGTTAAAGTTGTGCAGAGTGAAGGCGAATGACCACAGGCAAAAGCCGCCCGCAGTTCTGAGGATTATTTTTGATATGGTATTAGATTCTTTCGAGCCGATTTTCGATTCAAAATTTTTGGAGGGCATATATATACTCCTGCCACTTGAAACCTCTTGCTTTTGCGGCGTTACACAGCCGCTGAATTTAAATCCGCTTGCATCGCTAAATATTTTATATTTAGCTGCTTCAGCGCCGCTAGCGCTGATTCAAATTCAGGGC
>Ga0105242_10002159_pt1 | contig 15511 bp, 15 predicted proteins | sample KBSM24metaG_FD_81521 | JGI IMG/M metagenome (GOLD analysis project Ga0105242, IMG submission 81521) | Miscanthus rhizosphere microbial communities from Kellogg Biological Station, Michigan, USA - KBS M2-4 metaG | ecosystem: Host-associated > Plants > Roots > Rhizosphere > Soil | place... | reverse complement strand
GCTGTCAGGAATCACATAGCCCAGACGCGGTGCCACATACCAGCTGCCGAAGTCCTGGGCCTGTGCAACGCTCACGCCGCCTAGCGCAAGAGCGACTAGTGCATACAAGGTGTTACGTTTCATTGGGCTTTCCTCCGCCATGAATGTCCACAGTCACGCACACGAGCAGGCACGCCTCGTCTCGAGTCTTGCTGCAACGATATCTTAGCATTCAACCAAGTCACATTGGACCTAAGACTTATTGTCGCGCGGTCCTACGAAGCATTGTCACCGAGCCGATGGCTGATCACATTCATGCGGCCGGCACGCGAGTATCGGGCTGCGCGCGGGAGCTCACGTCTGCTGCGGGCCACCGGCTCGCGGCGAAACCACGGCCCTGTTTGCGAACCTTCTGCTGCCGATCCTTGCGTGCGAAGTCGATCGCGCATCGAATTCCATCAAGTCTTCGGCGGGAAATCCATGAACATTTTCGCTACCGCGGCGTTGATGTGTTGCTCGGACTCCTGCGGCGTGGCGCTCTGATCGACTGTGCCTTCGGCGATTCCACGCCAGACCGCTTCGCCCTTTGCCCGATCGACGAGGTCGACCACCAGGGTGCCTACCCTGACATTGCGCACGTCGACATAGTTGCCCCCGTAATAGCCATAGCCCCAGCCGCCACTCCAGGTGCTGACTGTGGTGTCGGTGCGCATGCGCACATGCGCGTGCACGACGAGATCGCCGTCGCTGGGTACGCGGCTTATTCCCTTGGCCGCGAGTTGTCCCGCAACCGCGAGCCGGATCCGCTCTGCGATGAACGGATCGAGTTCGGTCTTGGAGTCACTGATGGTCACCGTCCGGTAGGCGGAGAAGTTCGTGCCGGGGTGGAAATCGGTGCGAACGGTGATGCTCGGCGCACAGCCGACTACGAGGCCGGCGATCACGAACGCGACGACGAAACTCCGGGCTGTGGCGAATCGCAGCGTCATCTACCCCTCCTGTACTTGCTCACTGTATTTCAGAACGTGCTCAGTTCGCCTTGTAACCCTTGCCCTGGAGGCACGCACCGCGCGCACTCTGGTACGCTGCCGCACCGGACTGCTGCGCTTGCGATGCCGACGCATTGGCTTGCGACGCGGCCTGCCGATTCCTATTGCGCTGGGCGACGCCGCCGACGACCGCACCTTTGGCTGCGGCGTTGCCGACATCGTTACCGCCAATCGCACCGACGGCGGCACCCGCTGCAGCGCCCTTGGCCCGAGTTCCGCTGCCGGTGACGGGCGCCGCTTGCGCTGTGGGCGCCGCCGGCGGATTCGCCGGGTCGTAGCCGCTCTGCTGGATGGCCACGTTGTTGCACTCGGCCTCGTCGGCCGGGGAAGGCGCCTGGCTGAAAGCTGCGCCGGAAAACAGCACTGTGGCACAGGCCAGCGAGACAATCATTGGAAACCTTCGCATAAAGACCTCCTGATTCAAGTGACGCTCACGCAACGCCGCATCACAACCATTTCATACATGTCTACATCTAGAACTTGAACGCGTAGCCGAACTGCGGACCGTAAAGCTTCAGGTCGATGGATGTGTTGTTGTCGCCGAAGCTGGCCTTCAGGTAGCGGTAGCCCAAGATCCACGCACCGCTATCAGTTGCATAAGTGAAATTCACCTGGGCGCCATACGTGCCGTCCGTGCCGCCCCACGAACCGTCGCCGCGCAAGATGACGTCCCAGCGATCGGACAGTTTCGCGATATAGCGCCCGCCGAGCATGAAGTCGGCATACGACTTGTCGAGACTGATCTTGCCGGACGGCAACGCCGGATTGTTCGGTATGAGCTTGAAATCCACCGACGACCACAGATAGCGCAGGCCGCCGATCGCCTCGAAGCCCTCGTGGCGCACCGGGCCGGGACTCCACACGCCCGCGAGTTCGAAGATACCTGCATCGATCTCCGTCTTGGTGCCAAACAGCCTGCCCGTGTCGTCGTTGGTAAGCGGCAGATACAGGATGTCGGAGAGTATCCCGAAGTCGTCACCCTGGCCCTCCAGATGCAGCGGTATCGTGAAGCCCAGTTTCGGAGCCCAGCCGGAAAACTGGGTCGTGCCACCGACGTCGATCGGGGGGAGGTCATTCTCCAAGTTGGCTCCGATCGCTGGAAGCCATGCGTAGGGCGCAAGCGACCAATCCCAATCTTCCGCATTTGCTGCGCCGAAAGGTGCGCCCGCAAGAAGCAAGACTGCTGCCGCTTTCGTCATTGTGTTCCTGGTACTGAGCATGGTCGGGGCTCCTCCATCTATATATGGGTTGGACTGCAGGTCTGTTCTTGTTCCGGACTATTGCACGGGGGGCGGCGGCGGCTGGCCTGATTTCGCCGGGTCGTCGACAGCAACGTAGACGACATCGTTACCCGACCAGGTCTGGTGGTAGTAAACGCTGCCGCAATTGTAATAACCGCCGTACCAGTACGGAGAGCACCCGTACGGCAGCGTGTGATAGTACGAGCCGATTACGGCGGCGGTCGTCACGGCAACCGCGCCAATCGCAATACCGGCAGCGATCGGGTGGTAGACGCCGCCCCAACCCCAACCGCCGCCCCAGCCGCCATCGATGCCGACGTTGACGTCATTGCCAATGTTGATGTTGCCGTTGTTGACGTTGTTGCCACTGCCGATATCGCCGCGATTGCCGTCGCCACGGTCGCCGGCGTTGCCCATCTTGTCTCCGCTTCCGCGATTGCCGTCGCCGCGGTTGCCGCCGCGATCCGACGTGCCCGCGCTGGCGCGATTGCTGGCACCACTGCGGTCGGACGTGCCCGCGCTGGCGCGATTGCCGCTGCCGCCGCGATCGGCCGTGCCAGCGCTGGGTCGGCCGCTTGCGCTGCTGCCACCGCCGCGGTCCATGCTGCCCGCGCTGGCGCGGTTGCTGCTGCCGCGGTTGCTGCTGCCATAGCTCGAGCGATTCGCGCCGGAGACTGAACTCTGCGCGCGACCGCCGCCGCCGCTGTATCCGCCGCCGCCGCGCGAGCCGCCACCGCCGCCGCGTCCACCGCCACCACCACCGCGCCCGCCGCGGGCGTCGCTGAGGTCGGGGATTCCGAGTACGAGCGCGACGCACACAATCATCAGGATCAACCCGATCCGCCGCGCCGTCGAACTCGCACGCAATGTTTGAATTTTGCTATTCATGTCCGGTCTCCTGTTTACGGCGTGGCGTCGGCGAGGGCCGCCGGTTCAGTGAACGGAATTTCATTTGCGCCCTTCGGCGGCGTAAATACGAACGTCGATGCATCGATCTTGGGTTTCAGGTTCCAGCGCATCGTCACCTGGTACTGCGGATCGCCAACTTCGTAACGCGTCGTCACGAGCAGCTTGCGCGGCAACGGCTTGTCGCCTTGCTCGACCCAGAGCTGCCAGTCGACGTTGCCCTGGCGAAAGGCCAGGTGATCGCAGTCGGCGCCGTCGATGTTCGAGTCACCTACGAGGACGCCACCGCGCACCGCTTCGGTGAGCGAACCCTGATGGATCTGGTACAACATGTCGATCAACGGCATCTCGATGCCGGCACCGAGCAGTCGATCGACCAGCTTGCCGATGGTGTCCGGCGCCTTGACTCGCGTATACGCCTCGTCGTCTGGCGAATACATCGTCAGCGTGGCACCGTCATAGATGAACAGGCGATCGCGATCATCGCCGGAGAGCTCGACGCGCAGCTTGTTCGACAACTGGGTAGTCAGGGTCGCGTGCTCGTTGCTCTGCAGCTTGTAGCCGAACGCGACCACATTGTCGCGCGTGGCCTGGCTGTCGATCGAGAAAGATTTCTGAGCCTTCAGGAAAGCGGTCATGCGGTCGAGCACGGCTTGCGCCTCCGGCGAAATTGCCTGTGCCGGCGCAGCAGCTGGTTCGGTCGCCGCTGGTGCTTTCTCTTCAGCAATCAGCGGTGCTGCGAATAACAGCAGGAGTGCTGCCAGCAGCGGCACACGGACTGATCCAAGCAGTGACGAGTTCATGATTCCTCCCAATCGGATGCGCAAGGCATACGGCGTTTCGTTGTTCCGGGCCGGATGGCACGTCTGCAGCCGAAACTGGCTCCGATGCTGCAAGCATCAGGCTAGGTCGCATCGCCCCTAAGCGAAATTGGACCTTGATCCCATTGGCGCGCCGAACTGACAGGTCTGTCAGGTCGGTCGATGTGCGGGCCGCATCCGTTCCGGACGGCTGCGGCCCTGGCGGTCGGCTCTCAATTCAGAATGCGTTCCCGCTGAACTGCGTGCGTGTCAAGGATTGACGACGACGTAGACCGGATCGCTGCCTTGCATGGTCTGCTGGTAGTAGACGCTGCCACATTGGCTGTAGGTCGCGCCGTTCTGGATCACCGTCGTGCAGCCGGACGGCAACGTGTGGTAGTAGGAACCCACGATCGCGGAGGTTGTGACGGCGATCGCGCCGATAGTGGCCGCGGCGGCAATCGGGTGGTAGCCGTAGCCGCCGCCGCAGCAGCCGTTGTAACCACCATCGATGTTGACGTTGACATCGTTGCCGACATTGATGTTGCCGTTATTGGTCCTGTTGCCGGAGTTGACATTGTTGCCGCTGGCGTTGCCACGGTTCGCAGTATTGGCATTGGCGCCGCTGCCGCGATTCGCGGTGTTGGCGTTGGCGCCGCCGCCGCGGTTCGCAGTGTTGGCGCTGGCGCCCCCGCCACCGCCACGGTTCGCACCGCCGCTTCCGCCACCGGCCGATCGATTCGCGCCGGAGACCGAACTCTGGGCCATCTGACCGCCGCTGCCGCCGCCTCTTCCGCCACCGCCGCCCCCGCCTCCACCGCCTCTCCCGCCACCCCCGCCTCCGCCGCCGCCACCACCGCGACCGGCGTCGGCATCCGACACTGCCAGCGCGAGCGCGGCGCCGGCGACGATGAGGCAGATAGCTGACGTGCGCGACATGCTCTTCTGAATCGAATTGGTGTGCTTGATGCTCATGTCGGCCTCCTTACGGCGCGGCGCCATTGATGGCCGTCGGGTTGCTGAAAGGAATTTCTTTCGCATCTTTCGGCGGCGTGAACGTGAAGGTCGACGCATCGATCTTCGGTTGCAGGTTCCAGCGCAGGACTGCCTGGAACTGCGGATCGCCGACCGCGTAGCGTGTCGTGATCACGATCTTGCGCGGCACCGCCTTGGCGCCCTTCTCGACCCACAACTGCCAGTCGATCGTCGGCTGGCGGAAGGCAAGGTGATCGCAGTCGGAGCCGTCGATTTCCGCGTCGCCGACCAACACGCCGCCACGCACCTGTTCGGTAAGCGTGCCTTCGCTGGCCTGGTGCAACACATCGATCATCGGCATCTCGATACCCGCATCGAGCACATTGCCGATCAACTTGTTGATGCTGTCGGGTGCGCTGGTTCGCGCATAGACATCGTCGTCCGGCGAGTAAATAACAATTTTTGCGCCGTCGTAAACGACGCTCCGGTCGCGCAGGTCACCGGACACCTCGGCGCGCAGCTTGTTCGGCAACTGCACAGTCACCGTGGCGTGCTCGTTGTGTTGCAACTTGTAGCCGAACTTGACCACTTCATCACGCGTGGAGTGACTGTCGATCGAGTAGGTCTTGAGCGTACGCAGATAAGCCGTCATCCTGTCGACGACGGCCTGGGCATCCGGCGAAATCACGGGGCCCTGCGCATCAGCAGCCGATGCACTGGTGTCTGCCGTCTCTGCGGCGAACAGCGGCGGCGCCAGCGCCAGCACTATCGCCGACAGCAGCGCCACACGACTTGATCCCGGCCGTGACATGTTCATGGTTTACTTCTCCTCGTCGCTCTCGCGACATGGGATCGATTGACGGCGACTGCTCGCGGCAAAGCACGCACGCGACACGCCGGCCCAAGAGCACAGACCCCCGCGGCGACCAAGGTTAGGCCGCATCGTACTGAAGCGAAATTGGACCTTGATCCCATCGGCGTGCAAAGGTGGCCCCACTCGGCGCCGGCACTCAAAAAAGCCGCCCACGATCGAAGGGCGGCTTTTTTCTCTTCTTTTTTCCGCGTACAAAGGTATTCGTGGAATCTTCGCAACAATGAACACTGGCTAGCGCGCTTGCGGGACGAGATGCAGCGGCTGTTCGGGGTGTAAAAAAAGGTGGAGGGTGGCGTGATGAGGCGACCAGTGTCGATCTTGCGCGATAGCCTGGTTCGAGTCATCGCACTCGTCATGGGCATTGGCGCTTCATTCTCCGCAGCGCATGCCGCGGACTGCATCGGACTCGTGCTCGGTGGCGGCGGCGCGCGCGGCGCCGCGCACATCGGCGTCCTCAAGGTGCTCGAGCGCGAGCACATCCCGATCTGCAAGATTGCCGGCACCAGCATGGGTGCAATCGTGGGCGGCATGTATGCATCCGGCTACAGTCCAGAGGAGATCGAACGCATACTCGGGCAGATAGACTGGAAGGACGTGCTCAGCGACGACCCGCCGCGCGAGAAGTTGAGCATGCGGCGCAAGAGCCAGGACCTGGAGTTCCTGCTCGGCTACGAAGTCGGTTACCGCAATGGCCGCATTGTCACGCCGCAGGGCTTGATCCAGGGCCAGAAGCTGCTGATCCTGCTGCGCCAATTGCTCTCATCGACATGGAAGATCGACAATTTCGACGACCTGCCGATTCCGTTTCGCGCGGTCGCCGCCGACATCGTCAGCGGCAAGCCGGTCGTCTGGGACAAGGGCGATCTCGTGCTGGCTATCCGTTCGAGCATGTCTGTGCCCGGCGCATTCGCGCCGCTGCCGGTAGACGACTATCTGCTGGTCGATGGCGGCATCTTCGACAACGTTCCGGTCGGCGTTGCGCGCGCGATGGGTGCCGATCGCCTGATCGTCGTCGATGTCGGCACGCCGATCTCGAAGCGCGAAGACCTGACGAACCCGCTGGCGATTCTCAATCAGGTTGTCGGCACCCTGTCGCAGGATCGAATCAATCGCGAGCTCGCCACGCTCGGTGCGGGCGATGTCCTGATAAGACCGGAGCTCGGCGACTTCAGCGCGGCATCGTTCGACAAGGCCGACCAGGTCATTCCGATCGGCGCGCAGGCGGCCGAGCGCGTACTCGATCAGCTCAGGACATTTGCGGTTGGCGAGCAGGCCTACGCGCAATTCACTGCGCGTCATCAGCTGATCGCCTACACAGCGCCGGTGATCGGGTTTGTCGACGTCAAGGCAGGCGGCGCGGGCGCGGCCAAGCTCATCGAGCGCGAGATGCAGGTTCTGGTCGGCAAGCCACTGGATACCGGCCAGGTCGACCAGATGGTCGAGGCGTCCTATGGCTCGGGCCGCTACCAGACGATCCGCTATCGGGTCGTGGAGCACGATGGCAAGACGGGACTCGAGATTACCGCGATCGACAAGCCCTGGGGCCCGAACATCGCGCTGTTCGGACTTCAGCTGAGCAACGACTTCAAAGGCAACAGCGACTACGAGCTCAAGGCCGATGTGATCCTGCAGAATGTCAACGATGCCGGCGGTGAGTTGCGCAATCGCCTGCGCCTGGGCGGCGAGACCGGCGTGGAGTCGGAGTTCTATCAGCCGTTCGGCCTCGGCGCGCGCTTCTTCGCACTCGGCCAACTGGGTTACACGGCAGAAAATTTCCCGCTGTTCCAAGGTACGGAACAGGTCGCGGATTATCGCGTGCACCGTGGCGAGGCGCGTGCCGGCATCGGCACGTACTTGTCGACCGATCTCTCGTTGGGCGCCGGCATGATCTACGGCCATGATTGGGTACGGCGCTACATCGGCACGCCCGATTCGATTGCCGAGGGCGATGCGATATACGGCGCCTACAGCACTCGGATCGAGTACGACACCCTGGATAACGCGATTTTCCCCGCTCACGGGATGCGGCTCGACTTCGACAGCTACTGGTACCGCAAGTCATTGGGCAGCGACAGCAACGCGGACTCGTACAAGGTCGTCTGGGACGGGGTGCTGAGCAGCGGCGAGAATCATTTTCTGTTCGGTACGCGGCTGACCGCATCGACCAACTCGGCAGTGATCGAAGTGAACGACTCGCTGGGCGGATTTCTCAATCTGTCGGGCTACCCGGAACGCGGTCTGGTCGCCCCGAATCTCGCCTTCGGCCGCGCGGTCTACTATCGCCAGCTCAGCGATCCGGACAAATTGTTCGCCGTGCCGATCTATTTGGGGGGCAGCGTCGAAGCCGGTCACCTGTGGGGCCTGCAACAGGCGGTCGACACCAACTTCGATGAAGTGATCTATGCAGGCAGCATCTTTGCCGGCGTCAAGACGCCGTTCGGTCCGCTGTTCCTCGGCTATGGCCAGACCAACAATGGCCATTACTCCGTATACCTGACCTTCGGTACGCTTATCCGGCCACGGTTCTGACGCGAGCGCAGACGGCTGCTCTGCTGCTGCGGTGAGTCGCCTGCGAAAGCGGGCACCGCACCGCCGGAACGGTACGCAGGAGTTGATCCGGTGATTCTCGAACACCGTACCGCGCTTCGCCAGGCGTTCGTGCGCCGGCAACGGATATCCCTGTGGCGACTCGCCAGGGCGGAGATCGCGGCACTCGCGTCGCGCACGCCGGCGCCCATGGCCGCGACGACATTCGCGCCGAGGCCCATCAGCACATCGCGGCGGCCCGCGTTGACGCGGTCTTCGTTTTTCGGGTTCATGGCACCCCTGCTCGGTCGACGGTCGCAGGCGCACTCGGCTCGGACAATCGGACCTGCCCCTGCTATCTGGTCTTCCTGCGGCGCGGCGCTATTGGACTTGGGTCATTAAGTGCCGTAGCGGGTCGTCTTTACGGCTTCTTTATGCGCGACCGGGCGATCTCTATGCCTTTCTTATGCGCGCGTTCCTACAGTAGCGACCGTTCCAACAACGGATCGCCCCAATGGACGCTGTCTATCTGCTGCTGATCGCTGTACTGGTCGCGCTGACTTCGGGATTCCTGCGCCTGTGCGCGCGCCTGGAGAATCGCAAGTGATCGAACTCGTCGTCGCCATCGCCACGATGTCGCTGACCCTGGCCGGAATCTACCGGGCGCTTTGCGTCCGCAAGGTACGCAAATGAACATTGCCTATTGGCTTGCTGGATTGATTGCCGTCGCGCTGAGCGTCTACCTGACGATCGCGCTGCTCAAGCCGGAGTGGTTCGAATGAGCGTCAACGACGTGATTCAGATAGTCCTTTATCTGGCCGTGCTGCTGATCCTGGTGAAGCCACTCGGTGCCTATATGGCACTGGTGTTCGCTGACACACCGAACCGCGTGACGCGAATCGGCGCCCGCGCCGAAAAGTTCATCTATTCGCTCTGCGGAATACGCGACGACGACGACATGAATTGGCGCCGCTACGCAGCCGCGATGCTCGTGTTCAACATCGCCGGACTGCTGTTGGTCTATCTGCTGCAACGCGTACAGCAATGGCTGCCGTTGAATCCGCAGGACTTCCCAGCCGTGAGTCCCGATTCGGCGATGAACACGGCGATCAGCTTTGCCACGAACACCAACTGGCAGGGCTACGGTGGCGAGTCGACGATGAGCTACCTGACGCAGATGCTCGGCTTGGCCGTGCAGAACTTCCTGTCGGCTGCCACCGGCATCGCCGTACTCATTGCGCTGATTCGCGGCTTCGTACGCCGCAACGCGGCCGGCATCGGCAACTTCTGGGTCGACATGACGCGCAGCACGCTGTACATCCTGCTGCCGCTATCGTTCGTACTCGCGCTGCTGCTCGCAGCGCAAGGCGTGCCGCAGAATTTCAAACCGTATGTGAGCGTTCCGCTGGTCGAAGCGACGACGGCAACCGAGACCGTCAAGGATGCCGACGGCAACGTGGTAAAGGATGCCGACGGCAAGGACGTCACGAAGGAGACGAAAGTCACCGAGCAGTCGCTGCCACTGGGGCCCGCCGCATCGCAAATCGCCATCAAGCAGCTCGGCACGAACGGTGGCGGCTACTACAACGCGAACTCCGCGCATCCGTACGAAAATCCGACGCCACTGACGAACTTCCTCGAGCTGCTGGCGATCCTGCTGATTCCGGCCGCACTTTGTTACACGTTCGGCAAGATGGTCGGCGACACGCGCCAGGGCTGGTCGCTGCTCGTCACGATGCTGGTGATCTTCGTGCCGCTGCTGATCGCATGCACGGTTGCGGAACAAGCCGGCAATCCGGCGCTTGCAGGCTCGGGTATCGATCAAGGCGCATCGGCGTTCCAGGCCGGCGGCAACATGGAAGGCAAGGAGACACGCTTCGGCATCGTCAACTCGACGCTGTGGGCAAGCGCAACGACCGCGGCATCGAATGGCTCGGTCAACGCGATGCACGACTCGTTCACGCCGCTCGGCGGTCTCGTGCCGATGTGGCTGATGCAGCTCGGCGAAGTCATTTTCGGCGGCGTGGGTTCGGGACTGTACGGCATGCTCGCGTTCGTTGTCGTCGCCGTGTTCATTGCCGGCCTGATGGTCGGCCGCACGCCGGAATATCTCGGCAAGAAGATCGAGGCGCATGAGATGAAGATGGCCAGTCTCGTCGTGCTGATTCCATGCGCGCTCGTCGTCGTCGGCACGGCAATCGCGGTACTCGCGCCAGCGGGCGTTGCCGGTATCGCCAATCCGGGTATTCACGGCTTCAGCGAAATCCTCTACGCGCTGTCGTCGGCATCGAACAACAACGGCAGCGCTTTCGGCGGCCTTTCCGCGAATACGCCGTTCTGGAACACGCTGCTCGGCATCTGCATGTTCTTCGCGCGCTACCCGCTGGCGATCGGCATGCTCGCGATTGCCGGTTCCCTGGCGGCGAAAAAACATGTGCCGGTCTCGGCCGGCACGCTGCCGACCCATACACCACTGTTCATCGTGCTGCTGGTCAGCACCGTGATCGTGATCGGCGCACTGACGTTCCTGCCGGCGCTCGCACTCGGACCGATCGCCGAACAACTCGCCGCGCTCGGCAGCCATTGAACAAATCAACAGAGAAAAGACCGCCACGAAGGCACGAAGATCACCGAGGAAATCAAAAAGCGAAACGAGCATCCTCAAAAATAAGGCTCTTCTTCGTGTCCTTCGTGCCTTCGTGGCCATCATTTGATCTTGAGTACTTGACCCATGACAACCCATGACCAAGCCAGCGCACTGAGCCGCGAGCTGATCGTGCCGGCGATTGCCGACGCGTTCCGCAAGCTGTCGCCGCGCCAGCAATTCCGCAATCCGGTGATGTTCGTCGTCTTCGTCTGCAGCGTCGCGACCACGCTGCTCTGGTTGCAGGCGCTCGGCCGGCACGGTGAAGCACCCGCCGGATTCATCCTCGGTGTGGCGCTGTGGCTGTGGTTTACGCTGCTGTTCGCGAATTTTGCCGAAGCGATCGCGGAAGGACGCGGCAAGGCGCAGGCCGCGTCGCTACGCGGTGCAAGACGCGATGTGGTCGCCAATCGCGTCGCCTCGCTCGACCGGCGCGACGCGATCAGCGTCGGCGCGGCACACGACCTGCGCAAGGGCGACCTGGTCATCGTCAAGGCCGGCGAATTCATTCCGGGTGACGGCGAGGTCGTCGATGGAGCGGCGACGGTCGACGAAAGCGCGATCACTGGCGAATCGGCCCCGGTGATCCGCGAATCGGGCGGCGACCGCAGTTCAGTTACCGGCGGCACGCGCGTGCTGTCTGACTGGATCATCCTGCGCATCGCCAGCAACCCCGGCGAAAGCTTTCTCGACCGAATGATCGCGATGGTCGAGGGCGCATCGCGGCGCAAGACTCCGAACGAGATCGCCCTGACGATACTGCTGGCCAAGTTCACGCTGATCTTCCTGCTCGCCTGCGCGACGCTGCTGCCGTATTCGCTGTATGCGGTCTCCAGTTCCGGCCATGGCGAGCCGGTCACAATCACCGTGCTCGTCGCGCTGCTCGTCTGTCTGATCCCGACGACGATCGGCGGTTTGCTGTCGGCCATCGGCATCGCCGGCATGGACCGCATGATCCAGGCCAACGTCATCGCGATGTCAGGGCGCGCAGTCGAAGCTGCCGGCGACGTCGATGTGCTATTGCTGGACAAGACCGGCACGATCACGCTCGGCAACCGCCAGGCTTTTGCCTTCCATGCTGCGCCCGGGGTCGACCTGCGCGCCCTGGCCGATGCCGCGCAGCTCGCCTCGCTCGCTGACGAGACGCCGGAAGGCCGCAGCATCGTCGTGCTGGCCAAGACGGAATTCGGCTTGCGCGAACGCGCGGTCGGCGGTAGCGACATGCGCTTCGTGCCGTTCTCTGCTTCGACGCGCATGAGCGGTGTCGACTATCCGGATGGCGCGGTTCGCAAGGGCGCTCTCGATGCCGTGGAAAGCTTCCTGCGTGAGTGCGGCGCGATGTTGCCGGCCGAAGTGCGCCGCACGACCGAGACGATTGCGCGCCGCGGCGCGACACCGCTTGTAGTCGCCGAACACCTACGTGACCGGCCAGCGCGCGCACTCGGCGTGATCGAACTGAAGGACATCGTCAAGGGCGGCATTCGCGAGCGCTTCGCCCAACTCCGCCGCATGGGCATCCGCACGATCATGATCACCGGCGACAACCCGCTGACCGCAGCCGCGATTGCGGCCGAAGCCGGCGTGGACGATTTTCTCGCCGAAGCGAAACCCGAGACGAAGCTCAAGCTGATCCGCGACATCCAGGCCGAAGGCAGGCTAGTTGCGATGTGCGGCGACGGCACCAACGATGCGCCAGCGCTGGCGCAGGCCGACGTCGCAGTGGCAATGAATAGCGGCACGCAGGCGGCGAAAGAAGCCGGCAACATGGTCGATCTCGACTCGAATCCGACCAAGCTGATCGAGGTCGTCGAGATCGGCAAGCAGATGCTGATCACGCGCGGTGCGCTGACGACGTTCTCGATCGCCAACGATGTCGCAAAATACTTCGCGATCATCCCCGCTGCTTTCGCCACCACCTATCCAGCGCTGAACACGCTCAACGTGATGCACCTGGCAACGCCGCAGAGCGCAATCCTTTCCGCCGTGATCTTCAACGCGCTGATCATCATCTTCCTGATACCGCTGGCGTTGCGCGGCGTGCGTCGTCGCGCACTCGGCGCGGCTTCGCTGCTGCGCCGCAACCTGCTCGTCTACGGCCTCACCGGCCTCGTCGTGCCGTTCATCGGCATCAAGATCATCGACATGCTGCTCGTCCTGTTCGGACTTGCCTGAGGAGAAACCATGCACAACCGACTTGTCCAGGCTTCGTTCCTGCTCGCTGTGTTTCCTGTCGCCGGCACGGCGCTGGCACAGGCAGCCAACGACGATGCGTATTCCATCAACGGAAACGTAGCGCTGGTGTCCGACTACATGTTCCGCGGCATGACGCAGACCTGGGGACACCCGGCAATCCAGGGTGGCGCGGACCTGACGATGAAGAACGGCTTCGCCGCCGGATTCTGGTCCTCGAGCATCAGCGAACGCAGCTATCCGGGCGGCGCGCTCGAACTCGATCTTTACGCAAGCTACGGCGCGGCATTCGACGACGACTGGTCGTGGCGCGCGGGCCTCTACGGTTACGTCTATCCCGGCGGCAATCTCGACCAGGCAACGCCCGCGTTGCCGGCGCAAAATTTCGACACGCTCGAAGCGAATGCAGCCCTGAGCTGGAAATGGGTCACGCTGAAGTACTCGCGCTCACTGACGGACTACTTCGCAATCGACACGGAACAGGGTTATCGCGGCAACTCGAAGGGCACGGCTTATCTTGAACTCAACGCCGCAATTCCGCTCGCGGGCGCCTGGAGTCTCGCCGTGCACGCCGCGCATACCGACATCCCCACGCAACTGGCCATTTCACCGGCGAATGGCGCGAACGACCCGAGCTACGACGACTTCGGCGCGACGTTGAAGTATCAGCTGGCGGCGCACTGGTCGGCGAGCGTGGGCATGACGCTTGCCGACAACCGGAAATTCTATGCGCACTCAGTCAGCTTCCTCGACGCCGGCGATACGCTCGACGTCGGCGGCACGCGCGGTTTCGTCATGCTGCAAGGGACTTTCTAGTGGGACCGTCGGTGATCGCGAGGATCAAGAAGCGGCCATCCATGGCCGCACTTCTCAGGAAAAGGAGGGTCTCGTCATGGGCAAACTAATTCGTCAATCGCTGATCATGCTGCTGCTGATGACCGCGCTCACCGGTGTGCTCTATCCGTTCGCCGTGACCGGCACCGCGCAATTGTTGTTCAGCCAGGCCGCCAACGGCAGCATCATCGAGCGCGGTGGCCAGGCGCTCGGCTCCGAATTGATCGGCCAGCCGTTCGCTGATCCGAAATACTTCTGGTCACGGCCGTCGGCGACGGCGCCCTTCACAGACAACCCGGCAGCGTCGGGCGGCTCGAACCTCGGGCCGACGAATTCGACGCTGGCCGACACGGTCAAACAGCGCATCGATGCGTTGCATGCTGCCGATCCGGACAATGCAGTACCCGTCCCGGTCGATCTCGTCACTGCGTCGGCGAGCGGTCTCGACCCGCACATCTCACCGGCTGCCGCGCGCTACCAGATCGCCCGTGTCGCGCGCATCCGCGGTATGCCGGCAGCAAAGCTGGCTGAACTTGTCGATAACGCCACCGAAGCACGCCAGTTCGGCGTGCTCGGCGAGCCGCGCGTCAACGTACTCGAGTTGAACCTGGCACTCGACGGCAAGTAATCCGCACGCGGCAAGTCGCGCAGGCTGCAGTCAACGGCGACCGCGGCATGCGACAATCGCGCATGGCCGCAAACCTGCCTGATGCCCGGCCCGACCCGGATGCACTGCTCGAACGCGTGCAGCGCGAGGAAGTGCACAGCCGGCGCGGCCGCCTGAAGATATTCTTCGGCGCAGCGCCGGGCGTGGGCAAGAGCTACGCCATGCTCGAAGCGGCGCGCAAGCAGAAGGCCGACGGCACCGATGTCATCGTCGGCTACGTCGAACTGCATGGCCGACCGGAAACCGAAGCGCTGCTGCAGGGCATGGAAGTGCTGCCGCCGCAGACGCTCGAGCATCGCGGCCTGACGCTGATCGAATTCGATCTCGACGCCGCGCTCAAGCGCCATCCGCAAGTGGTCCTCGTCGATGAACTCGCCCACAGCAACCATCCTGGCGCACGCCATCCGAAACGCTGGATGGACATAGTCGAGCTGCTCGAAGCCGGCATAGACGTCTATACGACAGTCAATGTGCAACACATCGAAAGCCTCAACGATGTCGTCACCCAGATCACCGGCGTCACCGTGCGCGAAACGGTACCCGACCGCGTATTCGACGCCGCTGACGAAGTCGAACTGGTCGACCTGCCGCCAGACGACCTGCTGCAGCGCATGCGCGAAGGCAAGGTCTACGCGCCGGAAAAGAGCCGGCACGCGCTCGAGGCGTTTTTCCGCAAGGGCAATCTGATTGCATTGCGCCAGCTCGCGCTGCGCGCGACAGCCGAGCGCGTCGATGCGGCCATGCGCGAATACCGCGACGACCATTCGATTCACGAAACCTGGGCCGCCGGCGAGCGCGTGCTCGTCTGCGTCGGACCCGATCCGCT
>Ga0105242_10002158_pt1 | contig 15512 bp, 7 predicted proteins | sample KBSM24metaG_FD_81521 | JGI IMG/M metagenome (GOLD analysis project Ga0105242, IMG submission 81521) | Miscanthus rhizosphere microbial communities from Kellogg Biological Station, Michigan, USA - KBS M2-4 metaG | ecosystem: Host-associated > Plants > Roots > Rhizosphere > Soil | place: Michigan... | reverse complement strand
TCGACCAATGGCTTTCTGAGCGAATGGGAGAGCCGGCAGCGGCTCGAGCCCTTCGGGCTGCCGCTGGTGGCGAGCCGGCTCGTCGCCGATCCCGAGACGGCGGTGAAGGCGGCCGACATGCTCGGCTATCCGGTGGTGGTGAAGATCTGCTCGCCGGATCTGCCGCACAAGTCCGAGGTGGGCGGCGTGGCCCTGGCCCTGGGCGATGCCGCCGCGGTGCGCGAGGCCACGCGCCGCATCCTGGAGACCGTCGCCGCGCGGGCGCCGCATGCCCATATCGACGGGTTGCTGGTCCAGCGCCACGTGTCCGGCGACCTCGAGCTGGCGCTGGGCGTGAAGCAGGACCCCGTGTTCGGCCCGGTGGTGATGGTCGCGGCGGGGGGCGTGCTCGTCGAGACGCTGCGCGACTTCCGGCTCCTGGTGCCGCCGTTCGACGCGGAGGCGGCGGAGGAGGCGCTGCGCGCGCTCCGGATCGCCGCGCTCTGGGACGGCGCGCGCGGCCGGGCGCCCCTCGACCTCGCCGCCACGGTGGCGCTGCTGGTGCGGCTCGGCGAGGCGGCGCGATCGCTCGACGCGGCGCGCGTGACGGAGATGGACCTCAATCCGGTACGGGTGGGCGGGCGCGGCGCCGGCGCGACCATCCTCGACGCGCTGCTGCGCCTGGACCTCGACGCACAGCGCTGACCGATCTGCTCAGTGCCCCCTTGACATGGGAACAGGAGGGGCGCCAACTGAGCCCATGATGGACACGCCACCGGACTCGTCAGTGGCGTCGTCGGCTCGGTGATCTCGCCTTCGCGGCGAGCGCCAGGGCTGGCGGCGCCCTCCACTGCGAAACGCAGCGCCCGACGCTAGTCGGGGACGCGCCGCTTCGAGGCGGCGCACACACCAGGGGTGGTCAGGAGGGTCGGCTCCGGCCGACCCTCCTCCCCCCGATTCCCCTCAGCGACCCACAAGCCCGGCGAGGGGATCGCCCGTGATCGGGACCGAGTCGGGGCCTCCCAGCTCAGCGAGCTGGGCCCGGGTCACCAGCTGGCGGATCCGGGTATTCTGGGGGTCGAGCGCCGCCGCACGCTGAAGATACTCGAGCGCCTGGGCGGGCTCGTTCATGCGGGACGAGGCCAGGCCGGCCAGGACGAGGGGGGCCACACTGCGGGGTTCCCGCGCGAGCGCCATCCGAGCGAGGCGCAGCGCTTCGGATCCGTCGCCCCGGGCAAGGTGGATCGCGCTCGCCTCGATCATGGACGGCGTATGGCCGGGATCCAGCTCGAGCGCTCGGCGAAACTGAATCAGGGCATCGGCGGCGGAGCGGCGCTGCTGGGCCGCCTTGCCGATCCAGTAGCGGGTCTCGGCGGTCTCGAGTGTGGGGCGGCTCTCAGGCGTCACCCGCGGCAGCTCACCGCTCCGGTAGCTCTGCAGCAATCTGAGATTGCCCTCCGCCGTGTCGAGATAGAGCGCCCGGGGCGCCGAAAACTCGAGCGTGAGCCGATCGTCGGTGTTCAGCGGCCCGGTCCCGGCGAATCGCTCGGTGTCCTCCTCGGAGAGAACATAGAAGCCGAGCACACCGGCCCAGTCCCGGAGACCAAGCCGGGCAAGGTCGCGGACGGCGCCCGGGCTCAGCCGGTCGAATTCCTTGATCCGGCGCAGGTCGACCACCACCGGGTCCGCCGCCCCCAGGAGCAGGAAGTCTCCGCTTCCCATGCTCCAGACGGTGGTGGCTGGAAAGGCCGAACGGAACGTCCGGACCACCATGCGAAAGTCGTCCGGGGTGAGGCCGTATGCCTGAAGCCACTGCAGCATCAGCCCTCCCGGGCGGAGTCGCTCGCGCGCGAGGGCGAAGAACTCCCGTGAGAAGAGCGAGGCCACCCCGCCGATCCAGGGGTTGGAGGGCTCGGAGATGATGACGTCGAACCGGCGGGGGGCGGTCAGGAGGTAGTTGCGGCCGTCGGCGAGCACGGTGCGGACCCGTGGGTCGCCAAGCACGCCGTCGTTCACATGGGAGAAGAACCGGGAGGCCTCGACCACCGCCGGCTCGATCTCGACGACGTCCACGTGCGTGACGGGATGCCGTGCCACCGCCGCGACGGTCACGCCCGCCCCCAGGCCTATCACCGCGACCTCGCTCGGTGCCGGGTGGACGAGCAGCGGGAGATGTCCCAGCATCAGCTGGGTCGGCATGTCGTCGGTCGTCGACGCATCCGTCTTGCCATTGACGCGGAGAAAGAGGTTGTCCCTTTCCCGGTGCACCGACACCGTGCTGCTGAGCCCATCCCGGTAGTAGACGATATGTTGACTCGTCGGCAGCGTGGGGGCCGTCATCCAGGCTCCATCGGAACGAGCCCGGAGATAGTTTTTCGCGTAAACGGCGGCGCCGCTGGTCATCACCCGCTCGTTCCACGCGGGGAGAGCCCAGACTCCGAGGGCGAGGACGATTGCCGCGGCAGACGCGCCCCACCGAGCGGCAGGGTCCAGCCGGCGCGAGGCCGCGAGCAGGCCGGCGGCGAGCAGGAGGTTGACGATGATGCCGAGCTTTGCGGCCGCATGCGCGCCCAGCGTCGGGATGAGGACGAAGCCGGCGATCACGGAGCCGACGATGGCGCCGGAGGTGTTCACCGCGTATACCGTGCCGACCTCCCGGCCGGTCCGGACCGGATCCGGCGCGACGACTGCCACTGCGCACGGAAAGGTCGCGCCGATCAGAAGAGTGGGAAGGAGCATGATGCTCACGCTCACCGCGACCTGGACGGCCTCCACGAACCCGGGGGCGTCGGACCAGCTGACCCCGAGCAAGAACAGGCCCGACACCCTGCCGAGCGCCAGGAGAGACAGGGTCGCGGTGATCCCGATCGCTCCCTGGATGAGGGCGAACTGCGCCGCGGTGGCGCGCCGATTCCCGCCGAGCCACGAATACATCGCGCTCCCGCCAGCGATCCCGACCAGGAAGGCCACGAGCATCGCAGTGAAGGCATAGGTCGAGCTGCCGATGGCCAGGGCGAGTGCGCGGGACCAGGCGACCTCGTAGACCATCGAGACGGCTCCGGAAACCCCGAGGGCGGCGATCGTGGCGCGTATCGTCCATCCGCGCGATCGGGACTCGTCCCCCACGCACGCGGGCTCGCTTTCCGTACCGGGATCTTGATCGGCGCTGCCGACGAGCCCCTCGGACGTGCGGCTCGCCCTCGATCCGTAGAGGAGGGCCAGGAGTCCGACCGCGAGGTTCCCGACCACGCCCGTGGCGACGGTCAGGCGGTTGCCCAGGGCGGGCAGGAGGACGTAGCCGGCGACGGCAACACCGAACACGGCGCCGAACGTATTCGCCGCGTAGAGCGCTCCAATGATGCGACCCGGAGGGGATCCCTGCCGCGCCAGCGCCTGACTCAGCACCGGGAGGGTTCCGCCCATCAGGGTGGTCGGGACGAGCAGGAGCAGGAAGACGATCACGAATTGAACGAATCCGAAGGCGAGGGGAGAAAGTCCCAGCATCCGCTGCAGCCCCAGATAGAGCGGGCCGGTGGCCGCGAGGACCGCCGGGATCGCCGCGCAGCAGATGGCAATCCCGATCTCCAGCCACCCGTAGGTCCGGATCAGGTTCGAGGTCCGGCCGACGAGACGACCCAGCAGCACGGAGCCCAGGGCCAGCCCGGCCATGAAGGCGGCCAGCACGGTCGTGATCGCGTGAACGGTGTGGCCGAAGACGAGCCCGAGCAGCCGGAGCCAGACGACCTCGTAGACGAGTCCGGTCGCACCGGAGAGAAAGAAACAGAAACCGAGGACCCACAGGGCCTTCCGGCGCGGGCGCGGACTCCGCTCCGTGCCGGAAGGCGAGACCATCATGGGCTCGAAGATACCATTGCGGTGGCAGGCGCCAGAGACACCACCGGGGTGCCGGCAGGGCCGGCACCCCGGGTTCTACTCGGACAAGCGGAGCCGAGGGACTCTAGGCCTGGTGGCGAGCCCGTCTCCACGCGAGAGCGCTTATCCCAATCATCCCTGAGCCCAGAAGGAGCAGGGAGGCAGGGGCGGGAACGGGCGGCGGCGGCGGCGGCGGGATGGGGCCCCCGATCGAGCACCGGTCGCAGAGCCAGATGGTGTCATAGCCATCGGTGTTGTTGAAACGGAACTCCATGCTGAGATTCACCGCGCCCGCGGCCAGCAGCGCCTGCAGCTGGGTGACGGTATTCAGCAGGGGGAAGTAGAGCGCGAACTCCGTGGAGGCGGATCCGACATTCGCGTTCACCGGCCCGAAGTCGCCCGCTAGGCACTTGCCGCTCCCATCGGGGAGATAGGGGACGCCCGTCGCCGAGCTCATGCAGAAGACGCCGGTATCCTCGACATAGTTCCCGGTGAACCCCGGATACGGATTGACCCCATCGGCGAGCTCGGTGATCGGGACGCAGCCCGCGCCGTCCCCGGCGGAGCTCGTCAGGTCGAAGCACCCGCCGATATTGTTCCCGAGGGCGTCGACGCCCTGGACGCGGCCCCAGAAGAACTGCGTCTGTCCCGGGCCGCTCCCCACCTGGTTCGAGTCAACGAGGAAGACAAGATTGAAGGTCTGGGCGGTGACGGGGTCGGTCAGATAGGTGATGAGCGCCGCGATGCTCACTTCCCACGAGTTCGTGAGATCACCCACCGCGGGACCATTGGTCGGCTCCGAAGCCCGCGTGTTGAAGAACACGTCGGCGCCGCCCGGCGTATTGTAGGCGTCATCCGCCACACCCTTCGTGTTGGTGGAGGATAGCCCCTTGGCCCCGGTGCCGATCACGATGAGATCCTTGATCGCCCCCTCGGACGACGACACGTTGAACTGGCTGTTCGGGTTGAGCTTGTTGTTGTTCTGGATCAGGTTCTGGAGCTCCAGCGAATAGACCAAGCTGTCCCCGTACGCGACGGGATCATAGATGGTCGGGTCCGGAAGGGTGAGCGTCGACGCAGACGCAATTCCGGCAAATGCCACGGCCAAGGCGACCACGGCCGTGGCCGCCATGATGATTGAAGCTCCACGCCAGTTTCTCTTGCTCTTCATTCCCGGTGATCTCCTGATTGTGCTCGTTTGAGAGTGAGTGACCGGCAGGGGCTTCTGCAGTTTGGGTGCCAGAACATGAGCCTCCACGATTCCGACCACTTAGACGTCGCTGACTTTCTTGGACAGCGCAGGTGTTGCCTGGCTCGACAGCTCGGGACGTTCCGGGCGCCGGGCGACACCGTGTGGGAGCCAGAAATCGCCAATTAAATCGGCGGTTGCCATTCTGGGGCCGGCTTTCCACTGATTGAATCGAGTGCCCGTCGGGACCCATAGGATCTGTCGAAAATCTTTACAACTCCGGCGCCGATCGAGCCTGACCGCAATCAGAGCGCCTCGGGCGCTGCTTTCCCCCACCCCGCGCCCGGCGGCGTATACTTGGAAAGGAAATGATTCATGTGATGCTCCGGAGTCCGGTCCTTATCTTGCTCGTCGCCCTCTCACTCGTGCTTTCGGCGTGCGCCCAGGACCCCGCCGCCAAGAAGCAACAGTACCTCGACCGGGGTGTCAAGCACCTCGACGCAGGGCGCTACAACGAAGCGGTCATCGAACTCAAGAACGCGCTCTCGATCGATGCCGACTTCGTCCCAGCCCTGCACGCGCTCGGCCAAGCCTACTACGCGAAGGCCTGGTATCTCGACGCGCGCCGCGAGCTGCAGCGCGCCATCGACCTCGACCCAAGCTCGATCCCGCTTCGGATCGCGCTCGGGCGGGCGCTGCTGCCGCTGGGCGCCTGGGAAGAAATACTATCCGTCGCCGACGCCATCCGGCAGAAAGAGCCCGACAACCCCTACGCGCTCTATCTGGCCGGGGTCGCGCACAATGCCGGCGGGAACGCCAAGGAGGCCCTCCCGCTGCTGTCCCGCGCCCTCACGCTCACCCCGGCGGTCCCGGAGTTCCACAAGAGCTACGGTGACGCGTTCGCCCGCGCGGGCCGGCGGGACGAGGCAGAGCGGTCGTATCGGAATGCTCTCGCCCAGAACCCCAAGTTCGCGGAGGCGCTCGTCGCGCTGGCGGAGCTGCTGCGGCGGGCCGGCAAGCGCGAGGAAGCCGACCGACTCTATGTCGAGGCCCGGTCCGCGGACCCTCAGAATCCGCGAGTGCGTCTGGCCTGGAGCGCGGCGCTGGCGCAACAGGGAAAGATCGCCGACGCGATCAAGGAGCTCGAAGGCCTTCCCGTCGCCGAGCGCCCCATTCCCGTGGTGGTGGGCCTCGCGGAGCTCTACCTGCGCGCGGGGCGGGCAACCGAGGCCATGGATCTCCTCACGCCGGTGACGCGACGATACCCGAGCTTCACGATCGGCCGTCATCTGCTCGGCCAGGCGGCCCTCCGCGCCGGCCGGCCGGCGCAGGCGGTCACCGAGTTCGCCGAGCTGGTCAATCGCGAGCCGGGGAATCACTGGAATCGATTCAGCCTCGCGGTGGCGTACATCGATGCCGGGCGCTCGGCCGACGCCGTGATCGAGTTCGAGAAGCTCGCCAAGCCGCTGGCCGTCGTCTCCGCCTACCATGTCCACGCCGGACGCGCGCTGCTCATGGTCGGGCGCTGGCAGGATGCCATGAAGGAGGCACAGATCGGCCGGCGTCTGGCTCCCGAGAGCCCCGGGCCGCTGGCCCTGCTGGGACAGATCTATCTGGCGCGAAACGATCTCGCCAAGGCTCAGGAGATGTACACCCGGGCGCTCGAGCTCAAGCCGGACTTCACGCCCGCGCACTTTGCGCTGGCGACGGTCCGCGGGCTCCAGCAGAATCCTGAGGGCGCGCTGAGAGAGTACGAGACGGTCCTCCAGAGCGATCCCGGGAACCCATCCGCCATGGCCGCGAAGGTGGCGATCCTCACCCGGGAGAAGCGGGGCGACGAGGCGATTGGCTATCTGCAGGGCATCGTGAAAGCCGACGCCCGGAACGCCGTCGCCCTCACGCTGCTCGGCGGGCTCTTCCTCTCCCAGCAGCAGCCGCGACGGGCCGAGGAGGAGTTCCGGCGGGCGCTCAAGGCCGACGAGGGATTCGCGCCCGCGCGGTTCGAGCTGGCGAAGCTCGCCCTCGATGGCAAGCGGGAGGCCGAGGGAATCGGACTCCTCCAGCGAGTCGTCCGGGATCGGCCGGGCCATATCCCGGCGACCCTCCTCCTCGCCCGGCACTATTCGCGCGACGGACGCTACGAGCAAGCGGTCCAGGTCCTCGACGCGGCGATGCAACAGAACCGCGAGATGCCCGAGCTGGCGGTGTTTGCCGCCGAGATGCAGCTCAAGAGACAGCAGTACGACGAGGCCATCGCGCGGAGCCAGCGCATCGTGGACGCCAGCCCGGGCCTGGTCAGCGCCCGGATGGTCCTGGGGCTCGCCTACCTGGGAAAGCAAAAGCCTCTCGAGGCGAGCCGGGAGTTCGAGCAGGTCAACAAGCTCAACCCGAAGCTCGCGCCGAGCCACTACTACCTGGGACGTGCGCTGCTGGCTCGAGGCGATGCGGCGGGCGCCCGGCGCGCATTCGAGCAGGCGATCGCCATCGACCCCGGTCACAAGGAGGCCCGGCTCGCTCTGGCCTCTGCGTCGGGGCAGAGGCCCGACGAAGGGGTGGTGGCCGGCCAGATCCAGGACCTCCGGCAGGTCCTCGACCGCGAGCCCACCAACGTCGAGGCGCGCTTCGCGCTGGGCCGGGCCTATCTCGTCGCCCGGCGGCCCAAGGAAGGGGAAGCCGAGCTGCGGCGCGTGCTCGACACGATCCCGACGCATGCCGCGGCCAACATGGCGCTGGCGCTCCTGCGGCTCCTGGAAAAGAAGCCGGACGAGGCGGCCGAGCACTTCAAGGCGGTGTTGCGAGCGAACCCCAAGCATACGGAAGCCAACCTGCTGCTCGCCAATCACTACGAGAGTCGGGGAAACCGGCTCCTCGCCAGCCAGCACCTCGAGGTCGCCTCCGCCGCATTACCGGCTCGGGACGACCTCAAGCTGCGCCTGGCCACGCTGTACGCCTCCCTGGGCCGCTTCGACGAGGGCATCACGCGGGCGGAGGAGGTCACCGTCGCTCGACCGAAGGTCCCCCAGGGCCACTATGTGCTGGGCGACCTGCACCTGCGCCGAGGCCAGCTGCCCGAGGCGATCGCCTCGTTCCGGACCGCGGTGCGTCTGGACCCGAACATGGCGATCGCCCATTTCGCCCTCGGGTCGGCGCACGAGCGCCTACGGGAGTTTGACAAGGCCGCGGAAGCCTACAAGCGCGCGCAGCTGCTGGCGCCGAGAGATCCGCGGGCGTACAACAACCTGGCGTGGATCTATGCCGCGCAGGGCAAGAACCTGGACGCCGCCCTGAGCCTCGCCCAGAAGGCGCGCGAGCTGGCGAGCTCCCCGACCCAGCGCGCGATGGTGCCGGGCATTCTCGATACGCTGGGCTTCGTCCACTATGCCCGGGGCGAGTACACGCAGGCGGAACCCGTCCTGACGAAGGCGTACGAGCTGGCGGCCAACGACGCAACCATCCAGTATCATCTCGGTATGACGTACTATCGGCTGGGCCAGAAGGATCAGGCCGCGACCTGGCTCCGGCGCTCGCTCCAGAACGGCGGGAACTTCGCCGAAGCCGGCCGCATCCGGGATCTGCTGAAGGAGCTGGGCGGATAGGACGGCGACCCGTCACGCGATGACGGCGGGATCCACTCGCATCACCACGTAGCCGGCCACCGCCCCCGCGCCGAATCCCGGCGCGAACACCCGCATCGGACGGTCGATCACCCCGTCTCGCACCGCGTCGTGGATGGCGATGGGAATGCTCGCCGATGACGTATTGCCCACCGTGTCGATATTGAAGTAGAGCCGCTCGGGTCCGACCCCCGCCGCCTTCGCGATGTTGACCACCATCACCTTGTTCGCCTGGTGCGGCACGATGAGATCCACCGCTTCCAGCAGCGAGCCGGGGCCGCCCTCGGTGTTCGGCAGCTCGCGCATCTCGTCGATCATCTGGCCGAGATAACGCTTCACCAGGGCCCGCACCTCGGGGCCGTACACCGTGATGTTGTTGTCGAAGCTCGGATTGGGCCAGATGATGGAGTCCACCTCCGCCATCGGCCCCGATGCGTAGGTCTGGTAGACCTCGATGTCGGTGGGGGCGCCGGGCGGGGCGGGCGCCAGCACCATCGCAGCGGCGCCGTCGCCGAAGATCATCCGCGATGTCCGCACGGTTCCGATCTTGTCGGAGAACTTCTCGCCGCACACCACCAGCACCGGGCGCTCGATTTCCTGCAGCAGCCGCACCGCCTCCGAGAGACCGTAGGGCAGCCCCGCGCAGGCCGCCACCATGTCCACCGAGGCGTGCGTCTGGAAGAGCCCGAGCTGCCCGGAGAGCCAGGTGGCCAGCGACGGCATCATCTTCACGCTCGTGCAGGAGCAGAAGATCACCGCCCCGATCTCCTCCGGGCGCCGCCCGGACTTCGCCAGCGCGGCCCGCGCGGCCAGCAGCGCGATGTGGTCGAGATCCAGCTCGGTGTACAGCCGCTGCTGGATCCCGGTCTTCCGGTGTATCTCCTCCGCGCTCATGGGGGACCAGCAGTAGGCGGCGTTGCGGATGAGGTCCTCGTTGGTGCAGGGGCGCTCGCCCTTGTACACGGCCAGGGACTCGATCCGGGGCAGCACGCTGAACCGCTTGGCCACCACCACCGGCGGATAGGGCGCGATGGGGCGCACCGTCTCGGCGGGAGCGGGCCGGCGGGGACGGGCGCGCTGCCCCGACTTCACCCGCCGGATGAACTGCAGCACGTCCTCGTTGCGCGGGTGGAACACCACCACGTAGTCGTCGTCGTGGAGCTGGCCCACCTCGGTGAGCCGGGTGCGCGCGCGGTCCCAGCGGTACTGGTTGTGCAGGACCATGGCCTGGCGCATCACCGCTTCCAGCTCGGGGACGGCGTGCGCGTACTCGATGATGTCGTCGTGCCCGTAGCCGGGAAAGTCCGGGTCGTAGGCGAGCAGATGATAGGTCAGGGACTTCGGCCGGGCGAGGAGCTCGGCCACGGTGGGCTTGATGGCGGGCAGCTCCGCGCCCGCGCCCTTCTTGTGGCGGAACACGTCGAGCAGGATGCGGCAGATCTTGTCCTCGGTCCCCTCGTCCCAGGAGGCCTTGAGCGAGCGATAGCCGCCCTCGATGGCGGCGGTGAGCTCGGCCCCCTCCCACTGCTTGAACACCGGGAGGAACACATCGTCGCGCCCGCGGGCCACGTCGCGCCACCGCGTGGGCCGCTTCTCGTACATGGTCATGGCGTAGCGATTGACCCAGAAGAGATTCAGCGCGAGGTCCCGGAGCAGCTCGTAGCGCCCCCCGTACTCGCGCGCCTCCACCCGCGCCACGATGTCGGTCTCGCTCGGCGCCTTCTCCTCGAAGTCGCGCTTGATGACCGCCGCGAACTGCTCGAGCGTGTCGAACACGGAGAAGTCGAGCTCCGGGAAGAAGCTCTCGGGAAAGACGATCCGGCCGTAGCGGTTGATGACGAAGGGCTTCATGCCTGGCCTCCCGACGCGTTGTCGCCGACCCTACGCCCCGGCGCGAGGCCTGTCAACGGGCGAAAACGCTTGCCTTGTCAGCCGGATAGGTGCGAGTATCACGGCCGGCGTCCGGGCGGCGCTCTCCTTGATTCGCGAAGGAGGCGGGCCGAGAAAGTGGGGCAGCCGGCCTCGATTCGGGCTAGTCTCGTCGGAGTGTCGCCTGAGGGTCGAGGGTCATCGATTGGTATCGGAGGGAGAGCCACGTTGCGCCTGAAAGTCCGTCCCCTGGTCGTCTTGCTGGCTGCGCTCGCCCTGAGTGGTTACGGGACCTTTTGCGGATCGGCGCGGGCGGACGCCTTGGCCCCGGACGCCTGGGCTTCGGCCGCGCCCACCACGGTGTCCGACGAGACGGACGCCTCGCCGACACCCGAGCTCGTGTCCGTGCCGCCGGGGGCCGAGGATGAGCTGGTTCCCGCCGCCGCCGATGAGCTCACCCCGGACTCGAATCCGATGGTGGCGGAGGCGGCCGACAGCTCGCTGACCATCGAGCCCATCATCGAGGCCGAGATGACGCCGGGGCTCCTCGCCCTGGCTGACTCGATGTCCCTGGCCCAGACCCAGTCCGATCGCTCGGAGGGGCCGCCGCTGGAGCCTCCCGTCGAGGAGTACGACCCCTGGGAAGCCTTCAACGAGAAGATGTTCGCGTTCAACTATCGCGTGGACAAGTACGTGCTCAAGCCCATCGCCAAGGGCTACAACTTCATCATGCCGGACGAGCTGCAGAAGATGGTGGACCGCGGCTTCACCAATATCAACTGGGTGCCGCGCTTCGTGAACAGCGTGCTCCAGGGCAAGTGGTCCGGCGCCGGGCGTGAGCTGGCCCGGTTTCTCATCAACTCCACGATCGGGATCGGCGGGCTCTGGGACATGGCCAAGCAAGAATGGGGGATCGAGCCCAGCAAGGAAGACTTCGGCCAGACGCTCGGCTTCTACGGCGTCCCCCCCGGCCCCTTTCTGGTCCTGCCCTTCATGGCCCCCAGCACGGTTCGCGACTCCATCGGCACCGCGGTGGACGGGGCCATGGATCCGCTCTCGTACTACATCCCCTTCATCTGGGATCGCCTCTTGATGAGGATCGGCAACCTGATCAACGAGCGGTCGCTCAACCTCGACCTGTTCGAGGGCGTCGAGGAGAGCACGGTCGACCTCTACACCTCGGTGCGCAACGGCTACCTGCAGCGCCGGGCGCGACAGATCAGGGAGTAGCGCGGGGCTCGAGCAGTCCCAGCAGGCCGCAGGTGTCCAGCCGGCCGAACCCTGCCTCGCTGGCGCGGCCGTAGAGCTCCCACGCGGCCCGTCCCACCACGCTCTCTCCCTTCACTTCCTTGGCCAGATCGAGCCCCAGCCCCAGATCCTTGCGCGCGAGATCCACGAAGAACCCCGCCTTGTAGTCATGCTGCACCAGCGCCGCCAGCTTTCGCTCGAGGATGAAGCTGGCGCCCGAGCTCTTGCCCACCACGTCGCCCACGGTCTGGCGTGGCACGCCGAGCCGGTCGGCCAGGGCCATGGCCTCGCAGAGCGCGGCCTGGTTGGTCAAGGCGACATAGTTGTTGAGCAGCTTGAGGATATTCCCCTTCCCCACCTCGCCCAGGAAGAAGAGGTTCTTCCCGATGGCGCGGAGAATGCTCTCGAAAGGCTTGGCGTCCGCCTCGGGCGCCCCGATCATCACCGCCAGCGTCCCCGCCTCGGCGCCGCTCACGCTGCCGCTCACCGGCGCATCCACGAGCCGCACGCCTTGCTGCCCCGCGCGGGCGGCCAGGCTTCGCGTGCTGGCGGGTCCCACGGTGGAGAGATCGAAGAAGAAGTCACCGCTCCGCGCACCCGCCATGAGGCCGGGCGCGGCGGAGCTGCCGAAGAGCGCGGCCTCCACCGCGCGCGCATCGGGAAGGCTCAGCATGGTCACGCGCACGGCCCGCGCCAGCGCGGGCAGGTCGGTGGCGCGGGTGGCACCCGCGCGCTCCAGCGGCGCGGTGGCCTCGGCGCTGAGGTCGTAAACCGTCATCTGGTGACCGGCCTTGAGGATATTGGCCGCCATGGGGCGACCCATGTTTCCGGTGCCGACGAAGCCGACGTTCATGGGAGTCTCCTGTTGATCGGGGTCGATCGATTTCGGTCAATCCTTCTTGGGATTTAGCCTTCGGAGTGCGCGCGCCGCCTCGCGGGCCTTCCGGGGCAGCTTTCGCGGGTTGCCCTTGCGGGGGCCCCGCCGCTCCGGCTCATGGTCGGCCTCCTTCATATAAGGGGGATCCTCGGCCATGGGGTGGTCGGCCCCCGGCGGCATGCGGTCGGCGGCAGCGGTCTTCATCCGCGCGAGGAATTCGTCGGCACTGATCGCGATGGCGCCAGCGCGCTTGGCGGCCTGGCGCACCTCGCGATCGTTGGATACGACCGCGCCACCGCCGGCGGCGAGCCGCCCCAGCACGCGATCAGCAGTTTCTCGGGCGCTCGAGAACACCACGCTCACGCCCGCGGCCCCGGTGCCGCTTCCGCCGGCTCCGCGCCCGTCGAAGACCACGGTGAAGCGATCGCCGGATCCGCGCGCGGCCTGCGCGAGCATCCGGCATAGTGCGATGCGTCCCGCTTCGAGGCTCTCGACCTCGCGTGAAGCCAGCGCGGGATCGCGGCGGATCAGATTGTAGCCGTCGATGAGCCAGTGCATGGACCTTGCCCGGTGCGGGGCGGCCACAATTCTACGCTTCATCCACAGGCGCGCCGCCCCGAAACGCGCGTGTCGTCGACACCCGCGGGATATCCACCGTTGTCCACATTTTTCCACCGGTCCGCTCTTTGGGAAGATGGGCACAAGCACTAAATAAAGGTTGACTCGGATGGGACGGCCACAATATGTTGGGCTTCGTCCCATCAACCGTAATGTCCAAGTAATGATCCGGAAACGCGCTGCGATCGCTCCGAGGAGGGCAGTATGAAGATCTCCCGCCGCTATACGACCGAAGGCCAGAGCCCCTATCACGGGATCGAGTTCGACCTGCGAACTTCCGAGATCAAGAACCCGGACGGCTCGACGGTCTTCCGTCAGGACGGCATCGCGGTGCCCTCGGCGTGGTCGGCGGTCGCGACCGACATCCTCGCGCAGAAGTATTTCCGGAAGGCCGGCGTGCCGCAAGTCGGCCCCGACGGCAAGCCGCTCCTCGACAAGGACGGCCGGCCCGTGTCGGGTGGCGAGCGCGACGCCCGGCAGGTCTTTCACCGGCTCGCCGGCACGTGGACCCACTGGGGCGAGCGCCACGGCTACTTCGACGGGCCTTCCGACGCGCGCGCCTTCTACGACGAGCTGTGCCACATGCTCGCCGCGCAGGTGGCGGCGCCGAATTCTCCGCAATGGTTCAATACGGGACTGCACTGGGCCTATGGCCTCACCGGTCCCGCGCAGGGTCACTACTATGTCGAGCCCGCCACGGGGGTCCTGACCCGGGCGACGTCGGCCTACGAGCGGCCCCAGCCCAGCGCCTGCTTCATCCAGTCCGTGAAGGACGATCTCGTCAACGAAGGCGGGATCATGGACCTCTGGACGCGCGAGGCGCGCATCTTCAAGTACGGCTCGGGTACGGGGTCCAATTTCTCCGACCTTCGCGGCGAGAACGAGCCGCTGTCCGGCGGCGGCAAGTCCTCCGGGCTGATGTCCTTCCTCAAGATCGGGGACCGGGCCGCCGGCGCCATCAAGTCGGGCGGCACCACCCGGCGGGCGGCCAAGATGGTCTGCCTCGATCTCGACCACCCCGACGTGGTGGAGTTCATCCGCTGGAAGGTGATCGAGGAGCAGAAGGTGGCCGCGCTGGTGGCGGGCTCCCGCCTCGGCAAGCGGCGCCTCCAGGCGGTGATGGCGGCCTGCCGGCCCGACGCGCTCGACGCGACGCGCATCAACGCCGATCCCAAGCAGAACGCGGCCCTCCGGGCGGCGATCCGCGAGGCCCGGGCGGCCATGGTGCCCGAGGGCTATATCCAGCGCGCGGTGCAGCTCGCGGGGCAGGGCGTCACCGAGCTCATCTTCCCCGAGTACGACACCGACTGGGACAGCGACGCCTATCTCACGGTCGCCGGCCAGAACTCCAACAACAGCATCCGCGTGCCCAACGGATTCTTCGACGTGCTCGAGCGCGGGGGCGAATGGGAGCTGCGCCGGCGCACCGACAAGAAGGTGTCCCGGAGCCTGCCCGCCGACGAGCTGTGGAACGAGATCGCCTACGCGGCCTGGGCCTGCGCGGATCCCGGCGTGCAGTACGACACCACGATCAACGAGTGGCACACCTGCCCCGAGGATGGGCGCATCAACGCGTCCAACCCGTGCGTGACCGGCGACACGCTGGTTGCGACCGCCGACGGCTGGCAACGGATCGACTCCCTGGTGGGCCGGTCGGCCCGGATCATCGGGGCCGATGGCCAGCCCCACCTGGTGACCAGGATCTTCCCGACGGGACGGAAGCCCACCTTCCGTCTGCGCACGCGGGCCGGTTACGAGGTCCAGATCACGGAAGACCACAAGGTCTTGACCGTGGATCGGGGCGATGTCGCCGTCCGAGATCTCCGACCGAGCGACCGCATCTATCTCCAGGGAGGCGGCTTTGGGCGGCGCGTCCTCGAGCCGGACTTCGCCCTCGGGATCGGCGTCGCCGTCGGCGACGGCTGCCTCACTCATTCCACCATCGCCGGACGCGAGCAGCTCACCGTCATCCTCACCATGCACGTCGCCGAGGCGGGCGTGCTGGGCGCCATCGCCAGCGCCGTCAATGTCGAGAAACAGGCGTTGAAGGCGGTGGGCTCGGTCGGGCGCAACGACGGGGTCTCCGTGACGCGCGCCGGCTCGGGCGCTCGGCTCGCCTTCGGCTCCCGGCCCGTGGTGGACGTGTTCCGCCAGCTCGCGGTGCTCGACGAGGGCTCCGAGGGCAAGCGGTTCACTCCCGCCGTGTTCGAGCTGGACCGGCCATCGCTCTCCGCGATGCTCCGTG
>Ga0105242_10002154_pt1 | contig 15549 bp, 16 predicted proteins | sample KBSM24metaG_FD_81521 | JGI IMG/M metagenome (GOLD analysis project Ga0105242, IMG submission 81521) | Miscanthus rhizosphere microbial communities from Kellogg Biological Station, Michigan, USA - KBS M2-4 metaG | ecosystem: Host-associated > Plants > Roots > Rhizosphere > Soil | place... | reverse complement strand
TGCGGCATCGGATGCACCGGAGGCTTCGGATCGGCTTTGCCGTCATAATCTTCGTCGGGTATACCTTGGTATAGCAGGGCCTCGGAGGCCCGGCGTCGGGTCAATCCGGCGAGGACTTTTCCGCCGCCCTTGTTCCATCGGGCGAACTCCTTGGCAGCTTGCTTATGATCTCCTCGATTGACGCATTTAAGCAGAGTTGACTTAGCAAGGTTGCCCTCTCCGACATTGTATGTGAACGACACCAGCGCATCGTATTGATGAGCAGTGAGAGGCACAGTGACGAGCCTTCGTACCGCTTTTTCAAAGCCCTGCATGTCCTCAGCAAAGGCCCGATCACATTCTTCACGCGTCCATCGAGTAGTTGCATTGAACTGTCTTCCGTGATGGTTCGTGTGCCCGTGGCCGATGGTGAGCACCCCTGCGGGACAGGTATAGGCTTTGTACTTGTCGCCTTCTTTTTTAAGACAGCCTTCGAAGTGGTGGATTAAATTCGCCCCGGCCTTGGTGAGCTTGCGGTCTTCGTTCATCGCGGCCCCCTTGGTTGAGGCGGATTAACCGGCGGCGGGGCCTGAGGGCCCGGGCCCTGCGGCACTGGCGACAGCCGGTTGCTCATTTCCAGCAGTGCTTCAAATTCCGACTTGTGCATCGCCAGCAGCTCGCTTTGCTGACGCGTTTGCTGCTGAAGCAGATTATTCAGGTGGAAAGCCTGACCTGTAATCAAAATCTGGAGAAAGTAGATTGCCGCAGATACGCCAACGAGGACGATGACGACCACACCCAATAAATAGGGGCTCTTGGCGAGGCCTGAGATGACCGCGTCACTGGTGGCGTGCGCCAGTTGTATCGTGCTTTGCGGCGGCAGGTAGACTGGCGACTGCGGCGGCGGCCTCGGTTGCTCGACATTAGTCATCGTATACTCGGTGATCGTCATCATTTCGGGACCAGCTTTTTTGCGAAGTCCTCCAGCGTCAGCGGTGGCGTTCCCTCTTGGGTCCTGAGCCGGTTCTCGTGGTCGAACAGGATCTGCTGTTCGGGCGTCGGTGGTGCCGGTGGCGGGGGCTCCGGTTCGACGTAGGGGTCGGCGACGCCGCCGTCCTCGACCCACTGGAGATACTCCGCGTAGTCTCTGTTCGCTGGGTCTGGCGGGATGCACGCGCCGTCTTCGGTGCGGATGATGCTGTCGGTGGCGGTGAGTTGATAGTCTGCCATCAGAGCCTCGCATTCAAATTAATCGAGCTGGCGCTCGTATCGACGTAGTATCCCCCCGCCGCCGTGACCGTAACCCGCGCCGTGAAGGCTGTTTCAGTGTACGGGACAACCACCAGAGCAGAGCAGTTGGCGTAACTAGGCGCGGTGCCTGTTACGCTGCCTGTCGGCGTTGCTCGCATTGAGGGGACGATGAGGTACGAGTCGAACTGGTTGGCTCCGGCAGCTCCGTAGCCGGACACGAGCACGCCGACGTATTTCTGGAAATAACGCTTACACGCCGCCAGTTCGCTGGCGTAATCCGGCATCACGAACGGCGGCGCGACGGAGCCCTCGGTAAGGGAAACGTCGAACAGCTCGAACGTATTGCCGCCGGTGCCCATGAAGTTGAACTGGTTGGACGTAGCCGTAAATTGTCCCGCCGTCCAAGCGTTAGCAGCGGTTTGGGTTGTCGATCCCGCCATCAGCGCCCAAGAGACATACATGTTTGCGGTGTTGTCGGTCGCCCACGTCCCCGTCGTATCGAGCGCGATAGTAACCGACTTCACAACGTCGGTATTGGCTTCACCAGCGGCGATGACGTATTCCGCGACATAAGACCTGTCGGTTGCGCCGTTGCGGATGGAAACGCAATAAGTGCCAGCCGGGGCCTTGACGCCGAACTGGATCGTTATTGTTTTTGCCGCCGCCGAACCACTTCTCAGATCGACCGCGCGCAGCCCTTCCACCGGTTGGTGTATTCGGCAGTAGTCGCCCGCTGCAACGGCTGCGTCCGCTACGGTGGCAGTAACACGTAATCGATTGGGCGATCCGCCCGGCGTAGCACCTGCAACTTGTTGCGAAGTATTGGTGCCGCCGTGACTGCCGGAAACAAGAAAACCATCTACGGGGTAATACGCTCCCGTCGTCCCCGCCGTCGTCCCGTTCTCTTGGCTCACCATCATCGCGCCGTTGGTGATGTAATTTTTTTGGGTGACATCGATGTTGGCGCGAGCCTGCGCCTGCTGGTTGGCGTTCAATCCCTGCGGGGTATCGAACCGCACCGCGCCCTGCGCTGCCGCGCCCTGCACCTGCCACGCCACGCCGTCCCAGACCCAGCCTTGGTAGACTTGGCCTAACGTCGGGGTGTTGGGGAAGTCATAGGCCATGCGCGTCCTCGGGTCGCGGGATGATGCTGTCGGTGGCGGTGAGTTGGTAGTCTGCCATCAGAGCCTCGCGTTATATCTCACGTCTTGATAGGCACGTGCCGTTTGAAACAATTGCACAGCCGTAGGGGTAAGGGCGGCGGTAGAAAATCCTGCGCCTCCGCCCGTAATTGTGGGATTTGCTCGCATGGTAGTCGGGAAGATCGTCATTTGAGATGCTGCTCCGGTATCGACAATCTGACTATCGCACCGCCACCAATAGCGCTGGCACGCCGCCAGCTCTTGCGCGTAATCCGGCACCACGAACGGCGGAGCGACGGAGCCTTCAGTCAAGCTGACGTCGAATAGCTCGAACACGTTGCCGTTGGTGGCAAACAAATTAAACTGGCTGGATGTAGCGACGAGGCCCGTCGTCACCCACGATCCTGCGGTGGCTTGGAAGTTGGTGCCCGCCATCAGGCACCACGATACTTCCATCCCGGCAGTGTTATCGCCCGCCCACGTTCCGGCAGTATCGAGCGAAATGACCACCGACTTCATCACGTCGGTATTGGCCTCGCCCGCGCTAATAACAAACTCTGCGACATAGCCGCGATTACCAGCACCGTTGCGGATCGATGCGCAATACGTCCCCGCCGGTCCCTTGCAGCCGAATTGCAGCGTCACCGTCCGTGCTGATGCCGTGCCAAGCCTCAATTCAGGCACCAGACGCTGACCCTCGATGCGTTGCGTCAGTAGATAGATATCACCAGCCGCAACAGCAGCATCCGCCCCAGTTACGGTGACGCGGATGCGGTTAGGCGAACCGCCGGGCGTAAGGCCTACGACTTGTTGCGCGGCGACATTGCCGCCGTGCCCCCAGACATGACAGAATTGATCGACGGGATAAAACCCGTTGGTGGTTACCGCCGTCGCCCCGTTCTCTTGGCTCACCATCATCGCGCCGTTGAGGATGTAGTTCTTCCTCGCCGCTTGCGGCGCGGCCCCGCTCGCAATCGCCACCCACTGGCTCGAGTTGGCGTCGGCAAATCTGAGATAGGTGATGCCGGTGTCGCTCTCCCACCAGAACGATCCTGCTGCGGCACCTACCGGAGCCGTGTCGGAAATGATCGCGCCGCCGGGGCCTGCCGGATGAACGTGGTCTTCCCTCGCGTACTTGGTGGCGACGCCGACCGCGCCCGCGCCGCTCTCGACCAGCGGCGTTGCGGTCGCTGGCGGCACCGCCGTCACGGTGACGGTGGGCGTCAGTGTCCCGCTGGCGTCGTTGTAGGCCCACGTGATCCCGGTGCCGTTCTGGATCAGCGCCGCAACCCGGTCATCCACCTGCTCGTCGGTGTAGCTTGATCCAGCAGATGGCGATAGCTCGACATACCCCGCGCCGCCGCCGCCAGTCATGGCGGGCTTAAGCACTACCGCCGCAATGCCGCCCTCGCTGCCGGTGCAGGATTGCACCCCCACCGTAGTGTTGCCAGTTGGGCTTCCCGTTGCCCACGCGCCTTCAGCGGGGCCTGAGTTGGTGATCTCGGTCAGCTCAGTCAGGTTATTCCACGCCGTGACGTCGCCCCCGCCGCCGCCCGCGCCGTAGTAAAAACCGGCAAACGCGACGATCTTATCGCCGGTAGCGCAGGTCAGCGTCGCGGTATTGCGCGGCCAGTTAGGGCCGTTGACGCCCGTGCTGCCGCGCGTCGGGCTGGCAGTGTCGATGCCTTTCCAGAACGTGACGGAATAAGCGTTATTGACGTCGGTCGTCGTTGACGTCCACGACCATCCTAGCGTTTTGTTAGTCCCGGTATCCGGCGCGGCGAGCCAGAATAGCACCGTTTCCCAGTTGTTGTTGGTGTCAGCGCCGCCCTCGCGGTTCATCGCCGTGAGCACGCCGCCCTTGGTAAACCCCATAGACAAGTGGGTGTTGCTGGCGTTGTTGTAATTAGACAGGCCAACAATCACGATCTCCGCGTCTGCCGGTACGGTAATGGTCGATGATACCGTCCCGTTTTGCGCGTTAGTGGTGAGCGGGAAATGCAGGGCACTGCCGGTCTGGGTAATGCTAGTTGGCGTTCCACTGCCGCCACTGGCGGCCCACCTGTAAATATTGTTGGTGTCCTGCGCGACGTAGATCGTCTCCGCCGTGCCGGTGGCCGGAAAGGCCGCGAGACTGGCATACTCGAACACTTCGTCGGGGCCGCCTCCGGTGGAGGGTGATAGCTCGACATACGGGCTCATGTCGGCCACCCCGATGTGAAGCCGGACGGCACTGCATAAACAAAGGCAGTCTGGCCGAAGTTTGCCGTCATCGCGTCATTTGCCAGAGCGCCCGTACCGCCAAACCCAAGCATCGGAGCGCTTGGGAGAGCGCCGCTCCCCAAGCCGCCCGTCCCCGTTGCCGGGTCAGCCGTGCCACTGTTGTTCCAGAGGCCGCCGTTCTTGCGGAACCACGCCGCGCCGGTCGCAAAATCCACCGCCAGGCTGACGACATTGCCCGTGACGATTGCGCCCAGCGCGACGCCGGTATTTGCGTTATTGGCAAAGATCGCCCCACCAAGAAACCCGATAACCGGACCACCCTGACCAACCCCGAATTGAGTGTAAGTAGTAGCTGCGGTCACGACCCCCACACCGTTGTTGTTGCCGTGCATCGCGCCAACAGTTACTTCAAAATAATACTTGCCTGAACTCTTCAGTGCGGTGCTGCGTGCGCCGCCAGCCGTAGCGCTGGTAATATTTCTCGTCGCGGTCAGGTTGCCGTTTGACAGGTTTACCAGCGACGAAGCCCCATCGAGCGTAGCCACCGCTGCCGTCCAGCGATAAATCTTGTTGGTGTCCTGTGCGACGTAGATCAGCCCTGCCGTACCTGTCGCCGGGAACGCGGCGAGGCTGGCGAACTCGATGACGTCGTCCTCGCCGCCGCCTGTGCCCGCTGGGCCTTGCGGACCTGTGGCTCCCGTTGGCCCGGCAGGGCCCGTTGCGCCGGTCGGGCCTGCCGGGCCCGGCACGGTGCTATCGGCACCGGGAGGCCCCGTCGATCCGGTGGGTCCGGTTGGGCCCGTAGCGCCCGGCGTACCCGGAGCGCCTTGCGCGCCGGGCGGCCCCTTGATGTTGGTTTCCGGGTTCCACACGGCGAATTACCTCACGTAGCCGCGCCACGCCCCGCCGCTCCAGCGCCAGACGTCGGCGGTGGTCTCGTCGAGGTACATGTCGCCTTCCACCCGCTCGCCCGGTGGCACCGAGGCGCTGGGAGCCCCTGCGCCGCTGTACCAGCGCGATCCGCGCAGGCCCTGCTCTCCGGGAGGGCCCTGCGCGCCGGTCTCACCCTTGAGCCCCGCAGGGCCGCTGGGGCCCGTCGGATAGGAGGCGGGTCCGAGCGGCCCGGAGCTGACATAGCCGTAGCCGGTCAGGTCCACCCGGCCGCAGGCCAGCATCCGCTGCGGCTGGCCAATCGAGTTTCGGGTGTAGACCTCAACGTTGAACCTGTCGTTCATCACGACCCCGGGCACCGTGGCGATGCCGGAAGCCCCGGTCGGGTCGTTGATCTCGATGTCGTAGGCGTGGACGTAAGGTTGGGTAAATGGGCGAAGAACGAGTTGCGGGTACAGGCTGGCGATGTTGGGGTAGGCGAGGTTGCTTTGCGTCTTGAAGTCGAAGCGGATGTCACCCGGCATCCCCGCCGCCTGCGAGAAGCCGATGGGCACGGGCCCTACCGGGTCGATGTAGATGACGGCTTGGTGCATTATCCTGCCTCCAAGGCTTCGACGCGGACCTTCAGTTCCTTGATGGCGTTGACCAAGGCGTAGATCAGCGGGCCGGTGTCGAGGTTGCGCAAGTCGTTGACGGCTACGCCGTCAATACGGCCGTCGGTTTTTCTAACCATCTCGGACATGACGGTTTCAACTTCCTGTGCGACGAGGCCGACAAACTCTCTATGTTCAACGTTCTTACTGATAGACTGTCCGTCAGCGCCAATATCGTTTCCTTTGTAGGTGTAACGCACCGGACGAAGCGCCGTAACGGCGTCGAGACCAGCCGGGTAATCACCGTGTACGGTCTTAATACGGGCATCTGACGGAACGTCCCAAGGCCCTCCGCCCGGCTTCTGCGCCCAGCCATAAACCCGAAAATTAACCCCAGCGTCGATTGTCACGGCAAGACCAATCGGGATGCCGCTGCCGTCCGTGTAGCCAATCAGCATCGGGCCGGTGGTATCGACCCAGAAGCCCCACGATTGATGCGCAGTCGTATTGTGAACGGCGAACGTCGGTTGGCCTGCGCCTACGACGAGGCACTTATCGACGAATTGCGAGGTACCGGTGGAATAGACCGCGCCGCAGTTGATCGGACCACTGGTCAGGCTCGGCACCGTCAGGGCCCCGGTCATGGTGTCGCCCGTCAGCGCCACGTAATTGTCGTCCACATAGGCTTTGCTAGCAGCGTCGGTCGGATTGACCGGCGGCGGGACCGTAGTGAATTTGGTGTCGGCGTATTGCTTGGTCACCGCGTCCTGCGGATTGACCGGGTCCTGCAGGCCGGTGATCCGCTTCGAATTCCACGGAATGTTCTGGGTGACGATGCTCTGGCCGTCGCGGGCGATGCAATTCGATAAGCCCGCCGCGAAACCGTCGTCCTCGCTGTCGTGGAAGTCGGCGCGGATCTTGATGCCGCCCGCCGCGTCGGCGACCCAGTTCCGCACCCGCTGAAATACGCCTGCGCCGTTGAATGGCATTACATGTAACTCCACAACAAGACAAACGAGAGAACCAGCAGGCAGATGCCCGCAAAGACCAGCCAGCCGATGCCGGGATAGGACGCGCTCACTACATCATGTCCTTGTCGGTGTCGGGCCTCACGGATATGCGCAAGTGGAGGCCCGGGCCCTTGCCCGGCGACGGCGGCAGGCCGAACTGGCCCCTGGGGGCCATCTTGCCCTTCTTCATTTTCGCCGTGTCGGTGTAACCGTCGCCCGTGGCTTCGGCGACCGCCTGTCCCCTCGGGGCCTTCTTGTATTCGCTAGCGACCGACGGCGGCACGTCTGCGGTGGTTTTCTTCGGGAATTTCATCGGCTCATTCCTTGTTGAAGAAGTTGCTGCTGTATCGACCCGCGCCAAGGCCCAGCTGTTTTGCAGCCATGATCTTCGCCAGCGCATCGCGCGGCGTATTGATGACTTTCCGGTCGGTGCTGCCGGTCACGATGCTGCGGATCAGGTCATCGACACGCCTAGCGCCACGGTTGGCAATCGTCTTGCTCAACTGGTGCGCACCGGCCTTACCGAGCAGGCCGAGCCCCAGCGAGGTCGCGCCGCCAGCCCCGACCACGCCGCCAGCGCCAGTGGTGTCGCCGAAATACTGAGCGCCTCCGCCACCCGCCAATCCGAGGGTGCCGAAACTGAGAAGATTACCGCTCTGTTTGCTCAGGGCATTCGCGATTGTTGTCAGTCTGGGGTCGCCCTTGGCGATCTCCGCGATCTGCGCGACCTGTGACGGGTTGTTCTGAAACCGGCTGAAGCGCTCCGGGTTGATGACTTTGTTATGCTCTTCGCCAAAATTCGTTCTTAACTTGTTGGTCGCGTCCTTGGCCGTGAGCATGCCCTTGTCGCCGAGAAACTCGGCCTTGGCCGCATTGGAGCCCCGGTGGTAGAGATCCCGGGCCTTGGCTGGATCGCCGGGGCTGACGGTGCCGAGTTTACTCGCTGGAATGGTCGGCTTGGCGGTGTCTACGAAGTTCTCCAGCACGTCGCTCAGATGCCCCGCCATCCTTCGCACGCGCTTGTCGTCGCTGGCTTTGGCGTCGCTGATCTGCGTGCGGATGTTCTGGACTTGGGTCCACGTCATGGGCTTGCCGTTATGGCTCCCGATGTCTTCAAGTATCGGGGTCAACTCGTCGTGGATATTACGATTGAAGCCTTCCGCCTTCATTCTATCCACGGTATCCCGCACCAGCTTCGGGGTGTCAGTGTCCTTGAACTTGATGCCCGCATCGTCGAGCTTCTGGTAAATCTGGCCGCCCTCTTCCTTGAGGCTCTTCGAGCCGCCTTCGCGAACGGCTTCGTTGACTTCCTTCTGAGCCCCGCGCACGCCGGGCAGCAGCTTCGCCGCAGACCCAACCACTTTTCCAGTGACGCCACCGACGGTGCCGCCGACACCGGCACCCACGGCAGCGTTTTCCACGCTCTCGGCGTTGCGGGCCGCGCCTTCGATAGCGGCGGAGCCGGTGTTGCCCATCAACCACTGGGCGATTTTCGCGGCTTTGGACGGGGCTTCTTTGGCGACACTTATTGCGCCTCGGGTGAGCGCCGGGCCGGGCCCGCCGCTGGCCATGCCCCCGAGAATATCCACGGCTCCGCCCAGCCACGGGTTGGTGTTTCGCTCAGCCCGCTTGACGTAATCCTCTTCGGCCCCGACGCCTGCGCGGTAGCGTTCACCTGCGGTGCCCTCGCCGCCGATGGCGTTCACTGCGCCGCCGAGCGGGCGGTTGAGGCCCATCGTGAAATTGTCCACCAGCCGGGTGCCGTAGCCGGGCTCGCCTTTCGCCTCCACCAGCTTCTGCAATGCGTCGGCGCGCATCTGCATGTCGCGGGGCAGCTCCTTGGCGGCGTAGGCCCCGCCCGATTTGGGCTCCGATCCAGCTAAATACGCGTCCGGGTCGAAGCCTCCGGATGGTTTAGCCGCCAGATATGCGTCGGGATCGAACGCCATGGCTTATTTCCCCAATCGCTTCCTGATTTCCGCTGCACGCGGGTCGTTGGAGTTGGCGTTGGCCCACTCCAAGGCCTGTGCGTCTTGTGACGACATTTGCGGCGCTGCTGTCGATGCGCCTCCAGCACCGCCGCCCGCCGTTGGAAGCGTCGGTATTTTGCCGCCCGCCTCCGTGATGGCGTTGTGGTGGACCTGCAACAACCCGGCGAGCTTGATTTTCAACGCTTCGATGGCTTTACGCTTGTTCTCTATCGTGGCGTTCGGATCGTTCACGATCTTGAAGTTGACCTGAACGTCCCGGTCCGACGACGCGCCTTTCATCTGGTTCAGCAGATCCAGCGCCTGCGCGCCCATGATCTGGTTGAAGCGTTGCGTGTTCGACATGGTCTCCGGGTCGATCCCTGCGGCACTGGTTACGCCTTGCAGGAATTTCGGCGTGTTCTCGCCGATACCCTGAGCGAAGCCAGCACCGGGCCCGGCGTGGATGCCCTTGGGGTGGTTGGTCAGAGCAAGAGCTTCGTCCAGCGAGGCTATTAGCGACTGCCCTGCGATGCTCTGCTCCTGCATACCGGTGATATACTTCTGCTCGCTGGCCGGTGCCGAGGTGGCCTTCTTCACGATGGCGTCCCGGGTGGCTTGGTCGATCTCGCCGCGCTTCAGCGCGCGATCCGCCTGCACGACAGGCAGATCGGTAGGCCGCGATTGAATGCGGTTTTCTGCGGCATCAGCAGCCTCCTGTGCGACACGCGCCGCCTCTTTCGCCGCCGCGTCCTGATGACTGAACAGCTCCCGCTGCCGACGGCCCTCGGCCACCTGCTGGAGCATCGCTTTCATGCCTTCGGGATCGGCGGTGCTCCACACCGAGAGCTGCTGCGGGCTGTATTCGCCGTTGGGGCCTTGCGGGCCCTGCGCTATCATCTGCGCCAACGACTGCCGCTGCGCCGCCGCCGCCTGATCGACGCGGGCCCGCTGGAAGCTGTCGCCAAGCTGGTTAGCCAGATGCCCGAAGCCCTGAATGGGGGTCTGGGTGTTCTCGGGCGTGATCGCGCCCGCCTGCGCCGACTGCGCCATCATGTCCTTGTGACGCTGCTCAAGGGCCTTGATGGACTGGGCCCTGAGCGGATCGCTGTAGGTCGGCAGGGTGGTGGATACAAATTCGGCCATCAGAATAGCTTTCCGCTGTTAAGCCGCTGCATCGCCATGGCCAGCTGCTGCCGCTGGGCGGCGGCCACCCGGGGATCGGTCAGCGGCTGCACGCCCGGCGGCGTCGGCAGGGCTGCTGCCGGGACGGTCGTGGAAGCTGCCGCAGCGGCAGGGGTTTTGTTCCCCGCACCGCCGTACACGGCCTGCCCGAAGCCCTGCAAAGCATCGCTCAAGCCGGTGCTAAACTGATCCTTCCCGAGCTTGCTCGCCACTTCGGAAGGCGTTTCAGCAGCGGGGGCGTAATCGCTCGCGCCGCTGCCGACGTTGGGGGTTGGATCAACCATCTCGGGCTTGGCGTAATCGCTCTCGCCACTGCCGACGTTGGGCGTCGGATCTGATGGAGCGGCGTCCTTGGCTCTCGCGCCAATTCCTTCCCACTCCTTGATGCCGGTGTTCTTCGCGCCGTACCACGAACCCCAACCGTGTTGAGCAGCGTGCTTCAGCGCGTAGTCAATCGTGTCTTTCTCGTTCTTAGGGTCGGACGGATCGCGCCCGGTCGCTTTCTGATACTCGTTGCCGAGGCCCCCGCCCGTGTAGAGCTGGAACGCGCCCCAACTGGGCTCCCGCACGCCATTTTTGACGACCGACGATTGAAAGGTGGTCAAGCCCTCGGACTTCGCCACTCGCAGCGCGACGTCCGGATCGATATTGTATTTCTTGGCCGTCTCGCGAATGTGAGCAGCCATGCCGCGTGGATCGCCCAATTTGACGCGCGCATGCCCGGGCTTCTTCTTCTTCTTGGACGGCAATTTATATTGTCCGTCGTCTTCGGTTGCATCATCAGATAGACGGGCCATCCATTCGTCCCCTTACGACGCCATGAAGGCTTGAAATTCAGCCGGTGACACCGACCGCTGGAAAATCTGGATATCCTGTGGCGACATCGATGCCCGCAACGCCGCCCATTGCGGATTTCCGGCAGGCGCAGCCGGGGCGCTGCCTTGCGCCTGCAGCGTCGCCAGCTGGTCGCGCAGTCCCTGTACCTCGGGATCGACGACGCCGTTGGGCTTCTTGTACTGAAACATCTCTGGCCGCAGCCCGGTCGCCATGTCGTTCGGGCCCGTGGCCTTAGGCTCTGGCAGGAAGTTCTGGAACTTGCCGTACTCGAAGGGATCGCCAACCGCGTTCGCAGAGCCCGCCACCGGCAGGCCCGGCATCGGCGTGCCCGCACGCGCCTGCGACAGCAGCCCTATCAATCCGCTATCGCCTCCGCCACCGCTTGAACCCATAACAATCTCCTATCAGGGCATCGGGATCATCTTGGAGAGACCACCGACCATGTTGAAGATGCCCGCGTTGGTATTGGACGCCGCCTGGCTTTCGGCCTTGTACTGATCGTTGATGTACTGCGCGATGTTCGAGCCTTGGACCGGCGAGCCTTGGAACGGCTGGAATTGCGGGATGGTCGCCTGCGAGCCGCTCATCAGCGCGGTGATCTCGTTGATCGGCTGGTTGCGCATCGCCACGGCTTCCTGCATCTGGCCGCCGCGCATGTTGTTGTAATAATTCGCGAGGCTCTGATCCATGTTGAAACGCTGGGTGCCGACGTCGTTGTAGGCGGCTTGGGCCCTGCGGGCCTCGTCACCCGAAGTGAGATACGCCTTGCGCGCGGCCTCGGCGCGGTTGTCGTCACGCTGCATCTGGTAATTGCCGTAACCCTGCCCGCCCGGCGACAGGCCCCGCGCCGCGAGGCTTGCTTCCTGCTGGCTCTCCTGCGGCGCGACGGAGCGGTTGTAACTGTCCATCATCGCCTTCTCGATGCCCGCGCGATCCGTCGGGCCCGCGTCCTGCCGCAGATCCTGCTTGCCGAGGCTGGTCTGCCACGCCTGCCACTGGCTGGGGTCGATCTTGTTGTTCTGGAGATGCTCGCGCAAATTGGCCGACTGCTCGACGGCCATCGTCCCCATGTTGTATTTGCCCTGCGTCTCCAGCCCTTGCAGCTTCTGCTGGTCGGGGCTCAGGGCCGTGGTGCGCTCGTAGCGCGGGGCGTAACCCGAGACCACGCCGTTGGTGTAGATCGGCACTTGTTCGATGGCCTTGTAGCTCACCGAGCCGAACGGGTTGACCTCGTTGACGTTGCTCGAAACAGAATTGTACTGGCTCGCCGACTGGTTCTGCTGGTTCTGCGCCGCCGCCGTCGCATAGGGGTTAGGTGCTGAAGGTTGTGAAGACATCAGTGAACCCTTTCATAGACGTAGTCGGGCAGCGCTGGAGACGCCACGACGGTGGGGCCGTCGTATCCGGGCAGATATCTGCAGTCGCCTTTGAGCATCCCGTAAACAAGCGTGTCGCGGGAGCCTTCGAGCCCCAGCCGCCGGTAGCCCTCGTATTGAAATCCCATCCGCTGCACCTGCCGCAGCGCCTTGCGGTTATCCGGCTCGACTTCGGCGGTGAGCCGTCGCGCATGGGTGAAAGCCGCCGTGAAGATGGCGCGCAGCACGCGCCGCGACATGCAGCGGGGATCGAGCACCATGACGTTGACGCGGCCCTCGAACCAGAACGGAAACTCGATGGCGAAGATGCCGGTGATGTGGCCCGCGTCGTTGCGGGCCCACGCCGAGAACCAGTGCGGAGCCTTGAAGTCGCACGGCGTGAAGTCGATGCGCAGATGCTGGGTGAGCATGGCCTGCGCGTCCTCGGGGAGATCGCCGAAAGAGACTTTCACATCAAGCCCCCCAGTTCATACACCACGTCCACGCCGCTCAGCGAAAACGTGCAGTTGGTGACGCTGATGCGGACGCGGAGCGCGCCGACGCGGCCGAGGCCGGTGATGCCTTGCCAGTGCTGCCGGGCCTGCAATGCTGTGGTCCAGTAATCCACGTCCCACGTCGCCAGATCCCACGTCGCGCCGCCCGCCGCTTCCGTCACTTCCGGCTGGTTGGTCGGCGGCAGACTGCCGTAATCCACCTCCATGTCGATGAAGGGCCGGGTCAGGCCGTCGGTGATGGTGTAGAGCCGCACCATCTTGAAGTTCTTCTTCTGGACGCTCTTGTAGCTCGACCACGCGAAGCGCACGTCGGCGTTGATGGCCGCGCCATTGTCGTTGAGGTATTCGGAGCCGCCGAGGTAGATGCCGCCGTCCTCGCTGCCGAAATACGTATGGTTGTCGAGCCAGCCCCAGCACCGCGCCGGGACGTCGCGCCACTTGGCCCAGACTTGCCCCGGCATCTTCCGCACCATCTGCTGGTACTTGCCGTCGCCTATCGGCATGTTGCAGATCGCGTGGTTGGTGTGATGGTTGAGGATTACCTGCCAGCCGTAGTCGCTGCGGCGGGTTTTTGCGAACTCCTCGAACTCCTTCATGACGTTGAGGTCGGACTTGCCCAGCTGCTCGACCTCGGCGCGGATCAGCGTCGTCATCGGCATGAGGCCCGTGGAAACCATGATATAGAGGTCGCCGCCGAAATTGATCAGGCTCTCTTTCGACATCGGCGCGTCGAAGCGGAAGATGCCGACCAGCTGGAAATCGCTGGCGGGATCGACGCCCGAGTAGATCGCGACTTCGCCGTTGGAGGAGAAGATCACCAGCGCGTCGTCCATGCCGACGCCGCCGTCGATGGACCACGTCGCCAGCGCCTCGATGTGGCCGCCGCGCTTGAAAATCGCGTTCAGCGGCACCACGAACAGAAACTCGTCGGGTGGGGTGGTGTTCTTCCGCTGAACCGGCAGGTAGTACACCGCGAGGTTCTCGCTGTCGGCGAACCAGAGCCGGTTCATATGCGAGATCACCTTGTCGAACTTGTCAGGGAGTATCCACGGCTCGGTAGGTGGAGCGGCCACGGTCTCCTTGACGAACGTGGTGCCGTCCCACGAGATCACGCCATCGAAGCCGTTGACCATGACGGTGTAGTCCACGGAAGAGAGGTTGCTGAACGCAGTCCACGCCCAGCGGTCGCTGCCGTAAGGCCCGGCAGATATCACGACCCCTGACGTGTCGTAGATCTTGGGGCCAGCCGCTATCGCCAGCTCCTGCGCCGTGCCGTAGTAGGGGATGATGGTCGAGATCGGCACCGCAGGCGTAATCTGGCCGAGCTTGATATAGCCGGGCCGCACCGTGATGCGGTCGTCCTCGACCACCCAGTTGGTCAGGATCGACGCCAATAACGGGTCGGTCTCGTTCAATTCAGCATAACGGGACAATCCCTTCAGCGGTGCGCTGAAATGCGAGATCTTGGCCGCAGGCTTGCCCTTGGCGCGCATTGGCGTGCCGCGCTTGTTCTTGAGGGGCAGATGGGCGGCGGGCAGCATCCTCATTGCACGCGCCCCGGGTCTTCGTTGAGGTCGATCACGGGCGCGTTGCGGCCCGCGATCTTGTTGAGGCGGGCGATGAAGTCGCGCTGCTCCTCGCCGTATTCGAGGCCCTTGGACTTCAGGAAGCGATATTTGAGCCCGTCCACCGTCAGGCGTCCGTCGAACAGGATGATGTCGTTGTCGGCGGTCGGCCGGGACTTGCGCACTTGCTCGCCGCTGTCAATCAGCCAGTTGCCGTCGCCGAGTTCGTCGCGGTACGGCGGGTCGATCAAAAGCTCGTCGGCGACGTTCTGCAGCAGAGCCGCCATCTGCGCGATGTCCTGATCCGCCGTGCCGATGACGTTGGCGACAGGACGCTGGACCAGTCCTATTTCCAGGGAAGCGTCGGACACGGCGTCGATGATGGTCAGCAGTCTTGGCATTTACGCAGCAGCCTTCAGCCGGAGGGCGTCAATCAGGGTTTTCTGCGCCGAGATGGTCGATATCGCTTCGTCGAACTGCTCTTTCAGGGCTGCGAGCTGGGCCTGCAAGTCGTTGACGATTTCCTCGTATTGCCCTGCCTTGCCGTGCAGCTCGATCATCTTCAGGGCCCGGTCGGCGACCTCGATGACTTCGGGCGGGATGGTTTTCTGGGCCTCGGCACGCCGCTTTTTGCTGACCACTTGCGCCAGCTGCTCGACGGTGTGGATGTCCCTGACGGCGCACATCTGGAAGATGTGGGGCGGGCATGCAGGCCAAAGCGCGAGAGGATAACCCACGATCTGCTTGCGGGCCTCGCAGGTTTTTTCATACAGCGCGTAGGGCCCGGGATGGTCAACGATATCGGCCTCCTCGGCCTCGCGCTCAATGGAAAGATAAGGCGGCCGATCCATGCGGACGCGCGTGGTCTCGCGGAACAGCGGCAGGCCGTCGGGGCCGTTGCCGTCACGCTCCCACCCTGTCGAAAATCGCACTAAAGTCGGGGTGTCACTCAATGTTTTTCTCCGCAGGGAGCGCGGGGAAAACGGCGGCCCGCGCTCCCCGCAGACGGGCCGCCGTTTACGGTCAGGTGCCAGAC
>Ga0105242_10002152_pt1 | contig 15554 bp, 13 predicted proteins | sample KBSM24metaG_FD_81521 | JGI IMG/M metagenome (GOLD analysis project Ga0105242, IMG submission 81521) | Miscanthus rhizosphere microbial communities from Kellogg Biological Station, Michigan, USA - KBS M2-4 metaG | ecosystem: Host-associated > Plants > Roots > Rhizosphere > Soil | place... | reverse complement strand
GGATCACGGGCGCGCTGCTCGTGAGCAGCGGCGTGGCGCTGATAGCGAGGTTCGGGTAACGGCGGAGCGGCGAGGTGCAGACCTCGACGACACTCGGGATGACAGCTACGCGGCGGAGCTCTCCTCGTCGGCGGCAGGCGCTTCGCCGCCGGAGCCGCCGCCGCTCGGCGTCGGATCGTGGATCGTGTGCACGTCGACACTCGTGGAGCGACGATCGACGTTCGTCGCCGTGATGGCCGCGCTGGGGCACTCGTGCACGAAGCCCCCTTCGGCCGGCGACCACTCCACGATGTGCGTACGGGCGAACGCCTTGCCGCTGCCGTCGAGGCCCATGATGGACGGCGCGAGCGAGACGCAGGTACCGCAGCCGGTGCACCGCTCGCGGATCACGTCGATCTGCACGCGCCGGCGAGGGAAGACGCAGTTCGGCTGGTCCCAGTACGACTCGAAGCGCTCCAGCGCGCGCGTCGCGGAGCGATACCCTTCGGCGATGTTCGCCGCGGTATCGCTGAAGCTCAGCCAGTTGGCGTCGTCGACGCGCGGACGGATCAGCACCATCGGCGGGCCGTGCCAGTGCTGGAGGGGGAACTGCTGCAGCGCGTGCATCATCATCGTCGCCGCGCGCATGTAGGTGCCGGCGAATCCTGACGAGGCGGCGTCGGCGCGCGACTGATCCGAGCTGCCGACGTCCACCGCGATGACCAGGTCGGCGAAGTTCGACGCGACGGAGACGGGCAGGTTGTCGACGACACCACCATCGATGCACATCCGCTCGGCGACGCGGCCCGGCGGGAAGAAGCCGGGCAGTGCGCACGACGCGTAGATGGCGTCGCGTACCGAGACCTCCTCGAGGCCCGGCAGCCCCCAGACGACCCGTGCTCCCCGATCGAGGTCCACCGTATTGACGAGCAGCCGCTTCGGCAGCTCGGCGAAGGTGACGTCCGGGACCGCGTCCCCGACGAGCGCGCGGAGCGGCTCTTCCAGATAGATCGACGGGGAGCGCATCCGCTCGAGCAGCATCCCCATGTGGTTGATGCGGAACAGGTCGCGCTTGCGCAGCGCCTCGGCACGCGCAGTGAGCTCCTCGATCGACGTACCGCTGATGTGAGCGGCGCTGATCAGCGCGCCGATGCTCGTGCCGGCGTAGATGTCCGGCACGATGCTGCGCTCGGCCAGCGCGCGGAGCACGCCGATGTGCGCGAACCCCTTGAGGCCTCCACCGCCCAGGACGAGCGCGATGCGCCGGCTCACGGGTGCTCCGTGTGTTCGCAGGGGCTGACGCGGCGTCGGCATGTCCTCCCTCAAGGTCAAATGCCGTGCCCGGCTGGCGACTCGGGCAAAGCAGAAGAGCGGAACACTGTGTCAATGAGTCGAAGGGCGGACACCGGAGGATGTCCGCCCTTCCTGATACCCCAAAGACGATCGAACGCTATTGCAGGTACTCGTACAGCCCGTACAGGCCCATGGCGGTTCCGCCAATGGCGATCACCGTGCCGGCATCGTTGCCGATGATCAATCCGGTGAGCAGCGCGGCGCCACCGACGACCATGAGCGCGACCGGCTGACCGTAGCCTTTCCGAGGCGCGGCAGCCGCGTTGAGCTTCAACTCCTTCGTCTCGACCGGGCGAACGGCGACGCTGGCCGAGGTCATCGTCGGGCCGGACTCCGCCTTCTTCGGGGCGGCGACGTCGGCGCGGGGCGTTTGCGGGGCGAGGGCCTGCGCGTGCGCGGGCCGCGCCGCGAAGAGCACCAGTCCGGCCACGAGCGTGGCGCGGAGAGTGTGACGAGAACGTACGTGCATGTGTTGAGAGGTCAAAGTTTGGGTCGGCGCGCCGGGCTGGATGACGCGCGGGCGTGGTGGCGCCTCGTCGGCGCCCGGTCTACTCTTGAGACGCGTGTCCGTTGCAAACGTTGCTAAGATCGGGCCGCGAAATCCTTCGGCGCACAATCTATGTATCGACACGTCCGCTGGGCCGTTGCAGCGCTGCTCGCGCTTCCCGCCACGCTCGTCGCACAGACGCGCAGTGTGTCCCCGATCACCAACGCCGAGATCGACGGCTATCTGCGCTTTCTCAGCTCCGATCTCCTCGAGGGGCGGGCGCCGGGCACGCGCGGCGGCAGGCTCGCCGCCGAGTACATCGCCAGCCAGCTTCGCTCGTTCGGCGTCGAGCCGGGCGTCAACGGCTCCTACTTCCAGCCCGTGCCGATCGACGTGCTGACGACGCAGCAGTCGTCGGTCCACGCGTCCGCGTCGGGCAAGGCGACGGCGACGCTTCGGCCCGGCCAGGACGTCGTTCTCTCGGCGGGGAGCGCCACGCCGCAATCCGCGGCGCACGGCGAGTTGGTGTTCATCGGGTACGGTGCCGTGGCGCCCGAGTACAAGTGGGACGACTTCAAGGGCGTGGACCTGAAGGGGAAGATCCTGCTCGTCCTCGTGAACGATCCGCCCGCTTCGGCCGCCCAGCCGAATCTCTTCGGCGGCATTGCGATGACGTACTACGGCCGGTGGACCTACAAGTACGAGGAGGCGGAGCGCCGCGGCGCGGCGGGAGTGCTCATCGTCCATCGCACCGACCAGGCGGGCTATCCCTTCCAGGTGCTCGTCGGCTCGAACTCCACCGGCCAGCGGTTGCTGCCGCGCGACCCCAAGCTGCCCCCGCCGGTGGGGGTGCGCGGCTGGATCACCGACAGCGCGGCCTCGGCGCTGCTGCGCCAGGCCGGTCTCGACATGGCGGCGTTGCGCGCGCAGGCGGCGACGCGCGACTTCCGTCCTGTCGCGACGGGGATCACGATGGATCTCGGGCTCGAGAGCACGGTGCAGCGCGTCTCCTCGGAGAACGTCGTCGGCGTCGTGCGTGGCCGCGATCCCCAGCTCTCGAAGCAATACGTCGCGCTGACCGCGCACTGGGACCATCTCGGCATCGGCACGCCGGTGAACGGCGACTCGATCTACAACGGAGCGTTCGACAACGCGTCCGGCGTGGCGTCCGTGCTCGCCATCGCGCGCTCCGCCGCGTCGCAGCCGCCGGCGAAGCGGTCGTTCCTCTTCCTCCTCGTGACGGGTGAGGAGTCGGGGCTGCTCGGGTCGGCCTACTTCGCGCAGAACCCGACGGTGCCGCTCTCGCAGATCGCGGCGAACATCAACGTGGACGAGACGAACTTCAGCGGGCGCACGCGCGACCTCGTCGCGCTCGGCGAGAACAAGAGCTCACTCGGCCCGCAGCTCGGGGCGATGCTGCGGACGGAAGGGATGCACCTCACACCGAAGGAGCACCCCGAGGCAGGGCACTTCTATCGCTCCGATCACTTCTCGCTCGCGAAGGCCGGCGTTCCGGCCATCACGATCGAGAAGGGGCTCGACTTCGTCGGCCGGCCGAAGGAGTGGGGGCTGGCGCAGGTGGACGACTACGACGCGCATCGCTACCACCAGCCGTCCGACGAGTATCGCTCCGACCTCAATCTCGCCGGCGCGGTGCAGATGACCGACGTCATCTATCGCTTCGCGCGCCGCGTCGCGGACGCGCCTGGGTTGCCGACGTGGAACGCCGACGCGGAGTTCCACCGTTCGGCGCTGCCGCAGCCATGACGGAAGTCGCAGCACCCACCGCATCCAGTGGCGAGCGCGGTCTCGCGCGCGTGATCGGAGTATGGGGGCTCGCGGCGGGGATCGTGAACGTGACGGTTGGGGGCGGGATCTTCCGACTCCCGGCGGGAGTCGCGGCCGCGGTCGGACCGGCGGCGCCGCTCGCCTACCTCGCGTGCACGCTCGCCATGGGGTTGATAGTCCTCTGTTTTGCCGAGGCGGGGAGCCGCGTGTCGATGACGGGCGGGCCGTACGCGTACATCGAGACCGCCTTCGGTCCGTTCGTCGGATTCGTTTCCGGCGTGCTGCTCTGGGTCTGCATCACGCTGGCGCTCTCCGCGGTCACGACGTTCTTCGGTGATTCGCTGCTCGCGCTCGTGCCGGGCCTCGGCGCGACGGGTCGGCGTGTCGCGCTCGTCGTCGTGCTGGCGGTGCTCGCGGCGGCGAACATGCGTGGCGTGGGCGGCGTGACGCGATTCAACGCGCTCGCGACGGTCGCGAAGCTGTTGCCGCTCGTGCTGCTCGTGCTCGCGGGGCTCATCGCGATGAACTGGTCGAATCTCGCCTGGCACGGCGTGCCGAGTGCGGGCTCGGTGTCGCGTGCCTCGGTGCTGCTCATCTTCGCCTTTCTCGGCATCGAGAGCGCGCTGGTGCCGAGCGGCGAGGTGCAGGATCCGGCGCGCACCGTGCCGCGCGCGATCTTCCTCGCGATGGCGGCGGTGGCGGTGCTGTACCTGACGATCCAGCTCGTGGCGCAGGGACTGCTCGGTGACACGCTGGCGAACGATCCCACGCCGCTCGCATCGGCTGCCGCCGTCGCACTCGGGCCGGCGGGGCGCACGCTGATCCTGGTCGGGTCGTCGCTGTCGATGTTCGCGTACGTGAGTGGGATGATGCTCAACGTCCCGCGCATGCTGTTCGCGTTCGCGCGCGACGGCTTCCTGCCAGCAGCGCTGGCGCGCGTGCATCCCGCGTGGCGCACACCGTACGTCGCGATCGCCGCACAGGCGGTAATCGTCGCGGCAGTGGCGCTCTTCGCAAAATTCGAGGTTCTCGCCGTGGCGGCGAACGCGACGGGGCTCGCCGTCTACGCGGTGTGCTGCCTCGCGGCGGGTGAGCTGCGCCGGCGCGACGTGCGAGCGGGTGGCGTTCCCTTCGTCGTGCCCGGTGGAGCGATCGTTCCGTGGCTGGCCGTTGCCGTGATCGGATGGATGCTGTGGGGCCTGCGACGCGAGGAATGGTACGCAGCGGGACTCGTCATCCTCGTGGCGATGGGGCTGTACGTCGCGACCGCCGCCGCTCGCCGTCGACGCGTAGCGGAAGTCGTGTGAGCCGATGAGCGATCCGCTGCTCCGTTATCGCGACGAGTTCCCGATCCTCGCCACGTCGACGTACCTGGTGAGCAACTCGCTCGGCGCGATGCCGCGCACGGTTCCCGAGCGGCTCGCGGAGTACGCACAGCAGTGGGCGACGCTCGGCGTCCGGGCGTGGGCGCAGGGCTGGTGGGAGATGCCGGTGTCCGTCGGGGACGAGATCGCGCCGCTGATCGGCGCCGGCGCCGGCGAAGTGGCGATGGTGCCGAACGTGGCGGTAGGGCTGGCGCAGTTGCTCTCCGCGTTCGACTAGGGCGACGCCCGCGAAACGATCGTGATGACCGCGCTGAACTTTCCCTCCGTGCGCTACGTCTACGACGAGCTCGCGGCCCGACTCGGCGCGCGGATCGTCGTCGTGCCGAGCGACGACGGCGTCGGCGTGAGCGAGGAGCGGTTGATCGAGGCGATCGACGAGCGGACGCGGCTCGTCGCGATCTCGCACGTGCTCTTTCGCAGCGCGTATGTGCTGGACGTGGCGCGCATCGCCGCGCACGCCCACTCGGTCGGCGCGCTCGTGTCGCTCGACGCCTATCACTCTGTGGGTGTTCTGCCGGTGGACGTGCACGCACTCGGCGCCGACTTCCTCACGGGGGGAGTGCTCAAGTGGCTATGCGGCGGGCCGGGCGGCTGCTTCCTCTGGGTCCGGCCCGAGGTCGGTGCGACGATCGCGCCCGCGCTCACCGGCTGGCAGGCGCATCGCCACCCGTTCGCCTTCGAGCCGGAGATGGAGTACGCCGATGCGGCGTGGCGATGGCTCGGCGGGACGCCGGTGATTCCCGCGCTGTTCGCCGCGACGGAAGGTCCGCGGATTCTACGGAGTGTCGGGATCGACGCCGTGCGGGCGAAGAGCGTGCGGCAGACGTCGCGCCTGATCGAGCTGGCCGATGCGCGCGGCTATCCCGTCACCGCGCCACGCGATCCGGCGCGCCGCGGCGGGACCGTGGCGTTCGACGTCCCGCACGCGCGGGAGGTGGCGCTGGCCTTGCTCGCGGACAACGTGATCGTGGATTTTCGGCCAGGCGCGGGAATCCGCGTCGCGCCGCACTTCTACACGAGCGACGAGGAGCTCGAGGCGGCGGTGACGCTGATCGACGACATCCTCGCGCAGGAGCGGTGGCGCAAGTACGCCGACGAAGTGCACGTCGTCACATGATTGCGCGGTGAAGTGGACCGGCCGCGAGGTTCGGTGCCCTCGCGGCTCGGCCGTCTCACCCTCCTACCTCATCGTGTCGTTCACTTCACGCTGAACGGCACCTGCGACACGATCTGCATTCCCGTCGTCAGATCGCCGATGACGTCGAGCTGCGTCGTCGTCGGCGTGAGCACGCCCGCATCGACCAGCGCCTGCCTGGAGAAGCGCAGTGTGATGTTCGTACCGGTCGCGTCGGCCTTGAGCTGCACCTTCTTCGCGTTCGCGACGACGTTGCCGATGCGGACGCTGGAGAGGTCGAGCCTGGTCACGTCCGTACGGTTGTCGGAGTAGAGAGTGATCTTGATGTCGCCGGCGAGATCGGTCATGAAGATCGAGCTCGGTGTGGCGGTGCCGGTCACGGGCCGGCGAGCCACGTCCACCGAGAGGGACTGCGCGCCGCTCGCACCGTCGTTGTCGGTCACGGTGAGCGAGACGGTGTATGCGCCGACGGCGAGGTAGGTCTTCGTGCCGGTGATCGACGCGCCCGACTGCGCCTGGGTCGCGGACGTGGAGGTGCCATTTCCCCAGGCGATGACGGATTGCCACGGCGCGTCGTTCCCCGGATCGGTGAAGCTCCCCGCGACGCTCACGGCATCACCCGACAAAATCGAGACTGGCGACGTCGCGCTCAGCGTCACGGAGGGCGCGACGTTGGCGATCGTGACGGTCCGCGTCAGCGTCTTCTGCCACCCGAACGCGTCGCTCACGGTGAGCGTCACCGTGAAGTTGCCGTCGTTGGAGAAGGTGTGGCTCGGCGTCTGTCCGGTCGCGGTGGTGCCGTCGCCGAACTGCCACGCGTAGCTCAGGCTCTCCGTGCGACCGAGGTCGGTGCGGCCGAGATCGGGATCGGTGCTCGCCGAGGCGTCGAACGCGATCGCCGAGCCTTCCTGCTGCGTTCCACTGAATGAGAACGCAGCGGTGGGCGACCGATCGCCTGCCTCGAGCGCGCCCTGGAAGTTGGCCTGGAGCAGCGAGAGGACGTCGTAGCCGGTCGACTGCTCGATCCTGTCGATCGTGGTGAGGTACTTCAGCCACGGATCGTTCCGCACGCCGCTGTCGTTCGGCATGTTGACGGCGAGCACGGTGAGTCCCGAGACATCGTTCCAGCTCTGCACGTTGCCGCGGCCAAAAGGCGCGCCGCCGTTCATCGGACCGATCAGCGCGACCTTCCACGTGCTGTCGGGCACCGCGACCTTGCCTTCGTTCTTGAGGAAGACGAGCGGGTGCGATGACGAGTAGATCGGACCGGTGACGATGTAGACGGCGCGACCGGCCTTCGCCGAGTCGCCGAGCGCGTTCTCGAACTGTGCCCACACGCCCTGATTCAGATCGGCCTTCTGCGGGACGATGTTGGTGAGGTAGTACGTCGCCGCGTTGTCCACGTTCGCCACGGTGCGGTCGGCCGAGCGGGCCATGTGGCCACGGTCGTATCCGCCGTTGGTGTAGTCCGAGGTGAAGATCTGCTTGTCCGACGGGAGATTCGGATCGGCCGTGAAGCAGTTGCAGCGATCCTCGGGACCGAACTGACGGTTATCCAGCTCGTACGCGACCCAGTTGGGCGTGCCGTGCGACTGGTTGTACGAGATCACGTACTGCGGCCGAGTGATCAGGAAGTCGTTCGGCGTCGACGCATTCGCAGGCGTCGGATCGCCGAACTCGTCGTTCGGCGAGTAGTCCGTGAGCGGTCCGCTGACCGGCGTCTCGATGGTGATCGACGTCGACGCGCCCGTCGTGAAGACGTACGGCGTACCGCCGGCGATCGGGGTCGCCGTGATTCTGAAGCGCGGCTTTGTCGCCGATGCCGCGATCGCCTGGATCATGACGGCATTCGGAACCGGGAGCACGTCGGCGATCGCCGGGTCGAGCGCTTCGACGGTGAACGTCGCGGGAATGATCGTGCCCTGGTTAGCGGTGCGCGCCGTGAGGAACATGTTCGCCTGGAAGCCCGGCGGCAGGCTCGTCGTGTTCCAGCCCACGTCGAGCCAGTTGATCGTCGGCGTCGTCACGGTGATGGCGAGGGATCCGGTCACCGTGATGCCGTTGTCGATCGACGTCGCGGTGATCGTGACGGGGCTCGGGCTCGCCGCCACGCCAGTCACGAGACCGGTCGCGTCCACGGTGGCGACCGTGTTGTCGCTCGACGACCAGCTCGTCGTCGCCGTCGTCACGGTCTGCCCGTTCGCGTCCTGCGGTGTTGCGGAGAGCTGCGTCGTACCGCCGACGAAGGTGTTCGCGGTGCCGGCGATGGTGACGTGGTCGAGATCACCGACGGGAAGCGCACCGGGGCAGACGTGGAGCGGGGACGCGCTGTTCCGCGGCGCCGGCGCGCCCGTCGAGAAATCGACCGACAGGTCCTTCGTGTACGCACAGCCCGCGTCGAGCCGAATCGCGGCGGTGGAGTTGGTCAGCGCGGCCGTCGTCTTCGCTCCGCAATCGCTCGCCGTGGTGTTGAAGCTCACGGCATCGACGACGCCGGCCGGACACGCGCCGGAGAGCGCCGTCGTGGACGATGCCAGCGCCACCTTACCCGCCGTGGCGCTCATCGCGATCGTGCCGATCGCGTCGGGCGTGGGCAGTGCAACAGTGCCGCCGGTGCCCTGCGACTCCTGGACGAGATAGTAGCCGCCGGGTGGGATCGATCCGCTCAGCGCGGTGACCTGCCACGTCGTTCCCGCGGCCGAGGCGTACTGCACGCTGTATCCGGTGAGCGAGACGCTCGCGCCGCCGGGGTTGAACAGCTCGATGAAGTCGTTCTTCAGCGTGGCGCCGGAGTTTCCGCCGCCGCCGTACACCTGACTGATGACGAGAGCGGGAGGGGTGATCCCATTCGATCGGCGCGGCGCCGTCGGGGAGATGGGGTGGGGAGCGGTCGTCGTATCGGTGCACGACATGACGACGGAAACGACGAGTAGCGCGAGGGGAACGCGTACACGAGGGAATCGCATCAGACTCTGAATCGGGGGGCCTTCGATGCTTCGCCGCGCATCGTCGCGCGGCACAGAAGTGCATCGGAGCCGGCGAAGGCGGGCCGGCGAAGGCGCGGAATGTAGGGGCAGGGCGGTGCCGGCGCGAGCACTGGCGCAACGGCCGCGACTCGGCCGAGTAACGATTGAGACAACGCGCCCCATGTATCCGCGTGACAGGCGAAAATGGCCGCTGCGGAGCCGACACGGTCCGCAGCGGCCAATCACCTACGCCATCTACACGTGACTACTTGATCCGGACGTCCGTGCGCATCCACGGATGGAGGCAGCACTCCACGCGAGCGATGCCGTTGGCATCGGCGACCGCAGCCAGTGCGCCGGCGGGGATGAGCGATCTCCCACCACTGAGGACGAAGTCGAGCGCGGGGATGTCCAGACATTCCGGCGCGGGAACCGGGTTTCCGCTGAGGTCATTCAGGATCTGAATGAACCCACCGCCGTACTGTCGCACGGGAGTGAACGTGTGGGTCTCTCCACCGACGTTTTGCGTCAGCATGTTCTCGCCGGCATGAACGGTTGCATTGAAGGGACTGAATTTCCACGAGCGGGCGGTCTGTGTCGCCGACAGCTCGGCGATGAATGCCTGGAAGGTCGTGTGTCCATTCTTCGTGCATGCCGTGGGGTCCTGCAGCGCGGCGTTGAAGGTCGCCGGATCGCAGCTGTCGTGGCCGACGATGGCGCCGGCGTGGTCCACGCCGGCATCCAGCAGGGGTGAGCTCGGGACACGCGTACGCGACGCGGCGGTCGGCGTGGGCAGATCGGAGCAACTCACCAGGTTTGCTGCGAGGAACAGCGCGATTCCGACGACCGTCTTCCGGCGACGCATGACGCACCTCCGCTGGACGTGAGAGCCAGACTACCGGGCCCGTAGCATGCGCCGCATTGGGGCGTGGGCGCTAGGGTCGACGGCCAGCGAGTACAGTCCAGTTGAGGGAACGCTTCTCGCCTCGGGCTGGGCGAGGACATCCTCGCGCGCGAGCGGTGACGGCGGTACACTGATTCAGTGCAAGTCGTCACCTGACCGCCTCCGCGCCTCGAAACTCCCCGGCTGCGCTGCGCGTCAGGGTTCATGTCCCTCCGAACGACCTACCGAGCACTCAACTCGAGAACGCATATGCCAATCGCCGGCACGAAGCTTCGCAAAGCGTACGTCAACCTGGAGTACCCGTATGTGGTCCTCCGCTTCGAGGATGGCCACGAGATCCGCATCGCCAAGGGGAAGGTGAAGACCTTCGACGCCTATACGGGCGAGGTGATCAAGGTCGTCGCCGTGTTCGACGCGTCGGCGAAGGAGCGCGACCTGCTCGAGTCGGTCCGCGCCGAGGATCTCCCGGACGCCGAGCCGCACGAGTCCCGATGACACGGATCTGGCGCATCGCGCTTCCCTTGATGGCGCAGCTCGCGGCGGCGGGTTGCGCCGGCGGGCAGGGCGCGAATCGTCCCGCGCCGGTCAACTTCGCCCGCGCGGACACGGCGAAGCTCCATCGCACCCTCGATTCGCTCGCCGGCGCGCACCATGGAACCGTCGGCTACACGGTCCTCAACGTGGATACGGGCGAGCGGCTCGAGCGCCGTGGCGACGAGACCTTCCCGACGGCGAGCCTGATCAAGGTGCCGATCCTCGTCACCGTGTACGATCTCGTCGAGCAGAAGAAGCTCTCGCTCGACGATCCGCTCACGTTGCTCGCCATCGACAAGGTGCCCGGCTCCGGGAACCTGCAATTCATGCACGACGGCGCGACCCTGACCGTGCGCGACGCGGCGTGGCTCATGACCACGACGAGCGACAACACGGCGACGAACCTCCTCCTCGACCGCATCGTGATTCGCCGCGTGTGGGAGAAGATGGAGAAGCTCGGCCTCCCGCATACGAAGGTGCACTCGAAGGTGTACCTGCGCATGGCGAGCGTCGCCATGGACAGCTCGGTGAAGTACGGCCTCGGCGTGACGACACCGAACGAGATGTCGCGTCTGTTCGCATTGCTCGCAGACGGAAAGGCGGTGAGCCCGAAAGCCGATAGCTCCATGCTCGACATCCTGGCGCACAACGAGGACTACGCCGGCGTGCAGCGCTACGTCGACAGCCTCACCGTGCCGCACAAGACGGGAGCGACGGACCAGGTGCGCACCGAGTGCGCGCTCTTCCCGCTCCAGTCGCGCGTCGTCGCGTGCGTGCTGACGAAGGAGAATGTCGACCAGCGCTGGCTGATCGACAACGAAGCGCAGGTGACGATGGCGAAGATGGGACGCGCGATCGTGGAGGCGTGGCCTCGCAAGCCGGAAACGAAGTCCTGAGTCGTTAGTGAGCGCGCTCGAGGTAGCGGTCGTCACGGGCGGCGCGCGGGGAATCGGCCGAGCGGCGGCCGAGTGGTTCTTGAGTCATGGATACAGCGTCGCGCTCTGGGACATCGATGCCGCGACGCTGGACCGGACGGTGGCGGAGCTGAACGACTCGGCGCGCGTGCTGGGTGTTCACTGTGATGTATCGAAGGCGGAAGACGTAGCCGCCGCCGCCACTCGCACGTGGGATCGCTTCGGCCGGCTCGACGCGCTCGTCAACAACGCCGGTGTGGCGGTGTTCAAGCCGATCGGCGCGACGACGTTCGAGGAGTGGAGCCACGTCCTCGGCACGAACCTGAATGGTCCGTTCCTGTGCACGCAGGCGTGCGTGCCGTTGATGCTGCGCTCCGGCGGTGGCGCGATCGTCAACATCGCGTCGATCTCCGGACTGCGCGCCAGCACCCTGCGCGTGGCGTACGGCACGAGCAAGGCGGCGTTGATCCAGCTGACGAAGCAACAGGCCGTCGAGCTGGGCACGGTGGGGATCCGCGTCAATTGCGTGGCGCCCGGACCGGTCGACACGGAGATGGCGAAGCTCGTCCACAGCGTGGCCATCCGCAGCGACTACCACGACGTCATCCCGCTGAACCGCTACGGCACGCCGCAGGAGATCGCCGACGCGATCGGCTATCTGTGCAGCGACGCCGCGAGCTACGTCAACGGCCAGGTGCTCGCCGTGGACGGCGGCTTCGATGCCACCGGAGTCGGCCTGCCGACACTCCGTCGCAACTCGGGCCAGCCTGACAAGTGAGCGACGTCGCCGCGAGCGCGCGTCGCAAGGCCTACCTCAACGTCGTCCTGCCGCTGTTCCTGATCTCGGTCATCGCGTACATCGATCGAGTCAACATCGGGTATGCGGCGTTGACGATGAACAAGGATCTCGGGTTCGACGCGCGCGTGTTCGGATTCGGCGCCGGCGTCTTCTTCGCCGGCTACTTCCTCTTCGAGATTCCCGGCGCACTGATCGCGGAGCGGTACAGCCCGAGGCTCTGGCTGGCGAGGATCATGATCTCGTGGGGCCTCGTTTCGGCACTGATGGCGTTCATGCAGACGGCCTGGCAGTTCTACCTGCTTCGCTTTCTGCTCGGCGCAGCGGAAGCGAGCCTCTATCCGGTGATCTACGCCTCCTGCATTCCGCGCTGGTTTCCCTCGCGCGACCGGGCGCGTGCCATCGCCGTCCTCCTCACGTCATTGCAGGTCGCAGGGATCATCGGTGCACCACTCGCTGGGTGGCTGATCGACATTCCGCTCTTCGGTCTCGCCGGCTGGCGGGCGCTGTTCCTGATCGAATCCGTGCCGGCCGTCCTGTTGGGTGTAGGGGTCATCTACTGGTTGGCCGACTGGCCGCGCGACGCGCGCTGGCTCACGAGCGCCGAGAAGGAACTGTTGACGGAGCAGTACGAACGAGAAGTCGCCGCGAAAGCCGCGGTCCGCCGCTACACCATCTCGGAAGCGTTGAAGGACCGGGAGGTGCTCAAGCTCTGTCTCACCTACTTCCTGTGGGTGACGGGCTTCTGGGGCTTCAACTTCTGGATGCCGACGATCTTCAAGCAGGTGTCCGGCTGGTCGAACGTCGTCATCGGCGAGCTGTTCGCCGTCGCGATGCTCATCTCGCTCGCGGCGTCGGTGTACACCGGCCATTCCTCGTCGAAGCACAACGAGAAGCGCTGGCATGCCGCGACGCACATGTTCCTTGCGGCGATCGGCGTCGGTGCCGGCGGCTTCGTTCACGCACCGTGGCCGTACTACGCCTTTCTCGTTCTTGCGGCGATCGGCACGTACGCGCCGATGTCGGTGTGGTGGTCATACCCGACGACATTCTTATCCGGCGCCGCGGCGGCAGGCGCGGTGGGTCTGATCAATTCGGTGGGGAACCTGGGCGGCTTCGTCGGCCCCTACATCACGGGCTGGATGCAGCAGCGCAGCGGATCGTTCACGGGCGCGATGCTGTACCTCGCCGTGTCACTCGCCCTCGCGGGGCTGCTGATTCTGACACTGCGGCGTGAACGCAGTGACGTTCCTGCTTCGGAGACGTTCCCATCTCAGGACACGCGTGAGCTGGTGAGTGGACAGTGAGGAGCGGCCTCGGAGGCTCCTGCTTGCCGAGGCTGTTTCGCGTTGACAGAAGGTGCAGATCCCTCGACTCGCTGCGCTCGCTCGGGATGACAGCGCCGATTCGCATTCCCGCATATCCTCATCCCCGCATCCCCGCACGCACCGCGGTTCGGGCACGCATCGTGCTATACCTACAGGCACGCGGGAAGAGATGGACGAAGGGAGGGGCCCGTGAGCGCACTTAACGGTGGGGACCGTTAAGAAGCGCCATGAAGCGCGGACGGCTAGCTTGCTAGCAATGTCCGCGCTTCGTGTTTTTCCCCCCGTCGCCGACGCGCTCGCGTGGAGTCGGCCGATCGTCGCGCTGGAGAGCTCCGTGCTCGCGCAGGGGCTGCCCATTCCGGCGAACCGTGAAGCGGCAGAGTTGATGACGAGCGCGGCCGCGCGTGCCGGCGCGCTCGCCGCCATCACCGCGGTCATGCAGGGAGTCTGCACGCTCGGCGTGGATGGCGACGAGCTGGAGCGACTCCTCCAGCGCGACGGAATCCGGAAGGTCTCGGCGCGCGACCTCCCGGTCGCCGTGGCGCAGCGGGCCGACGGGGCGACCACCGTGGCGGCGTCGCTGGCCATCGCGGGCGCCGCGGGCGCCACCGTCTTCGCGACGGGCGGGATCGGAGGCGTGCACCGCGACGCTCCCTTCGATGAGTCGGGGGACCTGGACGAGCTTTCCCGCACGCCAATGGTCGTTGTCTGCGCCGGCGCCAAGTCGATCCTCGACCTCCCCGCCACCCTGGAGCGCCTGGAGACGCTCGGCATCACGGTCGTCGGCTATCGGACCGACGAGCTGCCCGGCTTCTTCACCCACACGACGGGGCTCCGGCTGCCGGCCCGCGCCGAGAGCGCGAAGGAGGTCGCTGCGATCCACCGGGCCGCGCGGGCCCTCGGCCGGACCCAGGCGACGCTCGTCGTCCAGCCGCCCCCGGCCGACGTCGCCCTCGACGCCAAAGTGGTGGATGGCGCGGTGGGGCAAGCACTTGCCGAGGCCAGAGCGCAGGGAGTCCGCGGCGCGGCGGTCACCCCCTTCCTGCTCGCCGCCGTCGAGCGGGCGACGGGGGGGAAGTCGCTCCGGACCAACCTGGCGCTCCTCGAGGAGAACGCCTTCCTCGCCGGGGCGATCGCCGTGGAACTGGCCGGCGCCTGATTGGGGTCAGAGTCAACTGACTCTGACCCCACTGACTCTGACCCCAGCGACTCTGACCCCAGCGACTCTGACCCCAGCGACTCCGACCCCGGGCTGACCCTTGTTGCGTCGATCGGGGAACGGCGGCCCGTCCTCTGCAATTTCTTCCATGTTGAGTCGTCAAGATGTTGAACTTGCCGCTCACCGAATGGTACTATAGGGCACCCCTCACGAGCCGGAGGCTTCAGTCCCCATGCCCACCCCGTTCCTGAGCTCGGAAGAGTACGACGAGCGCGCCCACCAGCTCTACAACGAAGGCCAATACGACGAGGCGTTGTCCGTTCTGCGGGAAGGGATCACGCTCTATCCGACATCGGTAGAGCTGCACATCGGGGTAGGCTACGCGCGACTTGCCCGCGAGGAGTTCGCGTGGGCGCGCCGCAGCTTCGAGGAGGCGCTGGTCCTCGAGCCGGAGCACGAGGACGCGCTGGCGGGACTGGGGGAGACGCTGCTCAAGTTCGGGCTCGAGGAGGCGGCGCTGCGCTGCTTCCGTCGCACCCTGGAGCTTGGCTACGCGGACGACCTCGACCTGATGCTCCAGATCGGCCGCGCGCTGTTCCGTGAAGCGTCGCTCCGCGAGCGGCGCGAGCTGTTCGCCGTGGCGCAGGAGTTCTTCGAGGTCGCGGTGCAGCAGGCGCCCGAGAGCGCCGAAGCGATCGCCTGCGTCGGCTATGCCCAGCATCGGCTCGGCGAGGACGACGCGGCCATCGCCTCGCTGCGCAAGTCGCTCCAGGTGGACAACGAGCACGCCGAGGCGCGCATCTACCTGGCGAACATCCTGTATGAT
>Ga0105242_10002151_pt1 | contig 15558 bp, 21 predicted proteins | sample KBSM24metaG_FD_81521 | JGI IMG/M metagenome (GOLD analysis project Ga0105242, IMG submission 81521) | Miscanthus rhizosphere microbial communities from Kellogg Biological Station, Michigan, USA - KBS M2-4 metaG | ecosystem: Host-associated > Plants > Roots > Rhizosphere > Soil | place... | reverse complement strand
AGGCGCGCCAGAGGCGCGCACCACACCAGGGCCACACCATCTACGCCAGTCCCGCCAGATCGTCGCGGTCCCGCACGTTCTTGATCGTCGCGGCGAGGATCGCGACCGGCACGCCCCAGGTGATCAGCTTGCGGAACACTTTGGGCAGGCCGAAGCCGAGGATCACGCCGACGACGGCGCCGCCGGCGATGAGCTGCGGCGCGTAGGTGCGCGCGAGCGACTTCGGATCGAGGTTGGTGCGGAGATGGCGATCGAGCTCGTCGATGTGCTCGCCCACTCCGTCGCGCGCGCGCACGATGGCGCGCTCGATGGACTGTTTCACGTCCTGCTGCTCACCCATTTACCTGTTCCTCGTGCGCGCGACGTCGGCCTTGAGCACGTCGATGTCGGTCTTGATGTGCTCGATCGACTCGTTCGGGACAAAGTTGACGTTCGCCAGTTTCTTCTTCCCGAGCATCACCAGCACTCCCGCGGCGGCGAAGAGCACGATCGTGACGATCAGCGACGACAGCCACGCCGGCACACCGAGGGCGACCAGGCCGAGGGTGATGGTGACGAAGAGAAAGGCGATGCCGACGAGAGCGCAGAACAACGCGCCCGCCATCAGCGCCGCCCCTCCGCCGAGCTTCGTCGCGGCATCCTTCATCTCGAACTTCAGCAGCTCGATCTCGCTGCGGAACAGCATCGAGAGATCAGCGGTCAGTTCCTTGACGATCGTCCCGAGGGTTCGCTCGGCTTCGGTGGTGTAAGTCGTCATGATGCGCTTCCTACAGCAAGACGTTTACCAGATGGACGCGTTGCCGACAATGTCCGTATTGAAGGCATGCCCCGACCCCTGGTGCTCCTCGCGCTCCTTTTTCTCTCCTGCAACAAGCTCACGAATCCGTTCGAAGGCTGCGCCGGCCTCGGCCTCGGCTCGTCCGGATCGCTCGAAGGACGCCTCCACGACGACACCGGCTCCCCCGTTCCGAACGCCGCGATCACGCTCGGCATGAACCGGCAAACAACTACCGACAACGACGGCCGGTTCCTGTTCGCGGACGTGCCGGGCGGAACGTACACGCTCACATACACGCCGGTTTCATCGCCGGTGAGCGGACAGATTCACGTCACGAGCGGCCGCAACGTCATCGACTTCGTCCTCCCGAGCCGCTCGGACGCCGGATGGGCGACCGGACGCGTGCTCGATGCCTGCAGCGGCCACCCCGTCGCCGGCGCCACGGTCGGCTCGTCGCTGGCGTCGACCGTGAGCGGCGCCGATGGAACGTACACGCTCTTCGTCTGTTGCAGCTCCGCGAACGGACAGACCGTGTCGAAGGACGGCTACGTCGCGCAGCCGTTCAGCATCGGACGCGTGTTCCATCAGACGGTGCTGCAGGATTTCATCCTCGAGCGCGCGAAGTAGCACTAGACTTTTTGCGTGACCGAAGTCGTCGAGCTCGTGAAAGACTTCCGCTTCGAGGCCGCGCACTGGCTGCCGAACGTGCCGGAGGAGCACAAATGCCGGCGCATTCACGGCCATTCGTTCCGCGGCGAGGTCGCCGTGCGCGGGCCGCTCGATCCGAAGCTGGGATGGGTGATGGACTTCGCCGACCTCAAACGCGCCGTCGATCCGCTCGTCAAACGCCTCGACCACTACATGCTCAACGAAATCGAAGGCCTCGACAACCCGACTTCGGAGAACCTCGCCGTCTGGATCTGGAACATCCTCGCCCCGCACCTGCCGAACCTCGTGCGCGTGACGATCGAGGAGACGTGCACGTCGCGGTGTCATTACTACGGTTGATCCCGACGGTGTGGTGCGCGCCTCCGGCGCGCCTTAGCTTTCGGTGCTAGAGTGCGCAGGGTCGGAGGCGGACATGCGTCGCTTGCTTCTTGCCCTGGTCATCGCGGTGCTGCTGTTAGGCGCCGTGCGCCGCCGCGCAGTGAGCTCGCCGCCGGACGTGCTGCCCGGAACGCTCACCGCCGTTGCCTCGATGAGCGAGCCTCGCGCCGTGCATACGTCCACGCTGCTTCAAAACGGATTGGTGCTGATCGCCGGCGGATTGGCGAACGGCTCCACGCGGTTCGCCGAGCTTTACGATCCGGCGCAGCGCGCCTTCCGGCGAACCGGAACCATGGTCAGCGCGCGATCGGAGCACACGGCGACGCTTCTGCCCGACGGCAGCGTTCTCATCGCCGGCGGTCTGAACACGCAGATGCTCTCCAGCAGCGAGATCTACGATCCCGCCACCGGAACGTTTTCCTCGGGGCCGTCCATGACGACGCGGCGCAGCGGCCACACCGCCGTGCTTCTGCCGAACGGCAAAGTGCTGCTCGCCGGCGGAACGACCGGCTCGACGAGCGATTGGACGTTCCTCTCGAGCGCGGAGCTCTACGACCCCGTGACCCGGCGATTCACCGCGACCGGCAGCATGATGGCTCCTCGCGCTTCGCACACCGCCGTGCTGCTGCCAAACGGACAGGTACTGATCGCCGGCGGCCACGCCGGACGCGGCGCGGCGATTCAGATCTATGCAACGGCGGAGATCTACGATCCCGCGACCGGCACGTTCCGCCCGACCGGCGCGATGACGCATATCCGCCACAAGCATGCAGCCGCGCTTCTGCCGGACGGCCGCGTTCTGATCAACGGCGGCGCGGACGCCCGCGATGATCGAGGTACCTACCGCGACACCGAGATCTACGATCCCGCGATCGAGACCTTCATTCCCGGGCCGGAGATGCAAATGGACCGCTATAAACACGCAGGCACTTCGCTGCTTCTGGCGAATGGCCGCGTGCTGATTGCCGGCGGCGCGGCCCAGGCCGAGGTGTTCGACCCGCGGCACAACTCCTTCATGGTGGTCGGCGGTGAAGCGCGCATGCGAGGAAGCTTCTCCGCCGTCACTGTGCTCCAAAACGGGCAAGCAATCATCACCGGTGGATACGGCCAGGGATTCGGCGCGACCAACGCGGCGTGGCTGTTTACGCCGTGAAAGTATCGCGGGTGACCTGGGGCGCCTTCAGCCGTCGTAAGACTTGGAGGCACAGAACGGAATGATCCAACGCATCGCTGTTGCCATTGCCTTGACTCTCGCTCCCGCAACATTCGCGCAGACGTACATCGTTCCGGACGGCGATTGCGGTGCAATCACCCTCCACGCGACGCGCGGCACCGATTTCCCGAACCTCGGCGAGACGATCGGCGCGGATCGCGTCAAGGAGGCGTACGTCTATATGCCGAAACAAAGAGTCGCGGTGAAACCGGCCGCCGGCCCCCGCTCGCTCGACTTCAACGCGAACGTCCCCGACGACGGAGTCGTCATGGCTGCCGTCGATTTCACACCGGCAGCGAGCGGTAACGAGACGCGGACCGAGCACGCGAAAACGTTGATCCGCTGCGGCGCGATCGCTCTTGGAGATGACTGGCAACGTTCAACCGGTCTCGGCCTCGAGATTTACCCGCAGTGGAACGGTCGCAGGATGCGGCTGAAACCCGGCGACTCAATGCGGTTCATTGCCGTGGACAAGCCGACGAACAAACTGCTTCGGGACGTTCCGATGGAACTGTACCGCGCGGGCGCCGGCCGTGTCGCAAGCGGAGCGCCCGATCAAAATGGAGGCATGAGCTTTCCATACCAAGAGCCGGGCCGCTATATGGTCGCGACGACGTATCGCCGGCCCGATCCACAACAGCCGGAGCATTGGCTCGTCGACACGAGCACGCTGACGTTCGAAATCAAGTGACGCGGCCCGAGGCTCGGGTAATGGGTCAGTTTGATGTTACAGCCTGCGCCGCTTCGCACTCTGCCGACTCGATCAGGTCCATGATGTCCAGCATGCTCCAACGGCGATCGGTAATCTTCGGACCGAGCGCGGGATATCGCAATGGGCGCTTGCGGACAAGGCCGGACTCGATCACAACTACATCGGGATGATCAAGCGGAGCGAGCTTCTTCAACGTCGTCAAGATCGCGAAGGCGCTCGGAGTGCCGCCGGGTGAGCTATTTCGCGAGTTCAAGTGACGGGAGGAGCCAATGTCTCTCGGTAAGTGTCCTGAGTGCGATGGCAAGGTGTCGACGACGGCGGACGCGTGCCCGCACTGCGGGAACGTGAGATTTCGAGTGCCCACGGGCAAGACGTTCGGTGAACGATGCAACTGGTGCGCTGGCTTATCACGTGGCATGTCGTGCATCATATGTAAGGGTACCGGCCAAGTTCAGCATGCTGAAGTCAGAGACTTGAGAGATGACTCCATTCACGTGGAGCGGGCATGCAACCCGATTCCTAACTATTGATTGGACCCGCCCGGCACCATCATTGGCAAGTAACTATCAAACTGACCCACTACCGAGGCTCGACCAGAGGCTCAGGTCTACCTCGAGGTCATTCCGATCGTGCGCAGCCACGTCTCGACGAGCTTCGGCCATCCCGTGATGGGCGATTCTGTCAGTCGCAGCCCAAACGCATGGCCACCCTTCACGTACAAGTGCATCTCCGCGGGAACGCCAGCCTTTCTCAGCGCCGAATAGTAGACGAGCGAGTTCTCTACAGGATCTACTGGATCATCCTGCGCGTGAAGCAAGAAGGTAGGCGGCGTTTGGCTGGTCACTTGAATATCGGGGTTCAGCGCAAAGTCTTTTTCGGGAACCGCGAGATGTCCCGGATAGAGAGCCACAGCGAAATCCGGCCGGCAGCTCTCCTTGTCGGCGGCGTCCACAGCCGGGTACAGACGCTTCTCAAAATGGGTGCTCAGCGCGGCGACCAGATGACCGCCCGCTGAAAACCCGAGCACGCCGATCTTCCGCGGATCGATATGCCACCGCGCCGCCTGGAAGCGCACCAGCCCTACCGTCCTCTGCGCGTCTTCCAACGCCGTCGGACAATCCCGATACGGCCCCACCTTCACGCATGGCACCCGGTATTTCAGTAGCACGCACGTGATCCCCTTCGAGGTCAGCCAGTCACAGACTTCCGTGCCTTCAAGGTCGATCGCCAGAATGTTGTAGCCTCCGCCGGGGAACACGACGACCGCGGCGCCCGTGTTGCTTCCCAGTGGCGAATAGACGGTCATCGTCGGTTTCGACACTCTGTCGACATAGACCCACGGCCTGCCGCCAACCAGTCTCTTGTTCCCAACAGCGTCCACCACCGTTCCAACGACCTCCGGTTTGTCGGCTGGTCGCGCGTGAGGGAGCACAGCCGGCCATATCGCCACTTGTGTATGGCCGGACGGCGGCTGCCATCCAACCTGGCTTGCGCACAGCCGCGACTCTCTCGGTGCAAATGCGAGAAGGGCTACTAGTAGAACCGGCCGCACCAGATCGCCAACCCTCATCCGTGCTTCTCCCGATGCGACAACCAAATGTGGCGAAATGCGATCATCAGAACGACTGCCAAACAGAGATACATAACGGACAAATACCCGAACGCCTTGGTTGCGATCACGGTTCCCTCAGAGCGCGTCCGAACGGCGGACTCGAGGAAAAAGAAAGGCGCGTTGACCGACGCATGCGCAAGCGCGACGACGCCAACGCTGCCCTGCGTTCGAACCCACAGCCACGCATGCACACCCGACAGTGCTACCAGTAAGGCGAAGAAGCTGAGCGCCAGCGCAACGCCCGATAGAAACACAGGCATGTGCCACACCGTCCACGCCAGACCAGTGAGCGCAGTCGCTGACGCGAATGAATGTTTGGAGCTCAGGTATGGCAACAACCAACCGCGCCACCCGAGCTCCTCGCCGACTCCGACGATTGCGGCCTGCATGATGAAGTGCGCGGCTAACATCAAAGGCGCAGCTCTTACGACGCCAAACAGCTCGGACGTTGAAACCCCAGCGAGACTGAATGCGCTGAACGCAGCGGCAAGTCCCACGATGACGATCACAGCGAGCCAGGGCACATAACGAGATCGGATTCCTAGAGATCCAATCAAGTTGGCGACGGAAATCCCGCCGGCACCTGCGCGAGCAACCACGACTGCGGCTACGGAAGGGCCGAGCACCGTAACCAGACGTGGGAGATAGCTCGCCCAGAAATCGGACAACCCGGCGACGGCCGTGACTGCGAAATTGAAGGGAAGACCAGCGATGTACGAGATCGTGAACGCCAGGACCAGGAAAGACGTCGCTGGCCTGCGTCGGATGACGTTCCCCGCTCCTCGCACGAGACTGGTAGTCTACCGTGACTCCTACTCGGCGTTCGCTTGACCACTCCGAGCTCGCAAGCGAAGAACGCGGGTCACAGCGCCAAGAAGCGCGCGCCCGTCCCCTGCTTCCATCAACCGCCAGCCCTTCGCGGCCCACTCCACACCCACCCAGTCCGTATCGGTCATTCTCGCCCTCTGCTCTCATGCCGCACGCCAAAATGGCACGTCGTTACGCCTGAGAGAATCAGAAGCAGCGCCAGCCCAAATAGAGCTCGTTCAGCGACGCGCATTACAGACACTGTGTACCAGCGGCGGCGGATCAGAGAATTCGTTCCCGCGCTGGAAGACTCCTCGTCATGCATCCGCGCGCCCAACGCTGGTCGCTTCACCGGCGCGGCCGGGCCTGCGTGCCGAAGCCGACGCGGCGCGGCGCCTGTGGCGGCGCATGCCGCGGATCGCGTCAAAGAGGCACGCCTGCAAGTTCCAGAGTGTTTGTTGCTAATAAACGGCTATTGTTCTACAGAGGCTGTATCCGAGGGTTCGCTCGCTTAGTTTGCAGTCTGCGCATATGTTGCCTTGATCTGAGGCGCATCCGTGTCATCCGATACAAAAATAAAATCGAATGCTTGGAGCCGAGAGGACGTTAACGTTTCGGGATATCGGCCCGTACCAACGAACTGAGATGGTAAAATAAGTTTAACTGACGTATACTCCTCGGGTGGCAAGACAATACTTAGCGGCATCTGAAATGTAATGCGGTGGTGAGGGTCGACGCAGGTCTCTGACTCAAATACACCTTTCCATTGCGTTGAGAAGCTAGGGCTGTCAGCTGTATCTTCGAACGAGCCGGTGACGCTTCTTGAGGTCGTCCCTGCACTAACAATCATTTTTGAGGAAAGTCGATACTGATGAAAGGTATCGCCGTCGAGCGCACAAATGGATCCACCCAAGGGGTGCACCGCCGATAACGTTAGATTTCGCAGAAAGACTTTGTGCTTGCGCCTATTGTGAAGAATCACGCTCAAACGAACCTTTCCGTCCTGATCAGTTGAACGAATTATTTGAGCAACGACAGGCGCGTCGGTGGGGACCAGTTTGATGATTCCGAGATCGATTGTGGCGTGTGCATCCGCGCATTGTTTATCTAAGATGTTGAAACGAACCGGTTTGTAACCGTCAGCCTCCAGCTCAATGCTAAGCGTGCGCAAAAACCACATGGACATACCAAACTCACAACCAGTGGGAGTCGGTCGGCACGGCTGTCTATAATCACCGTGAGAAACAAAAATTCGAACCGCTGCAGTGGATGGAGAGACTGTTGACTTGACGGCGATAGTACAAGTGTACCATCCGTCAGATGGCGAAGCGGATAGAAAAAAGATGAGGCTGGCGAATACCGCGGCTATTGGGCACATATCAAATAATGCCTGAAGATCGGCGCTCCTGACGGACTCATTCCTATCTCATGCGTACGCGCTAGTGACAAAACTACCGGCGTCGCGCAACCTGTCCATGCCACCCAGAGCGATGCGTCTCTGGCACTATTATGCGCTAGTTCGAATGTGTAAAATCCAGTCACGTCGCTTGGCGCTGTTGCGTCAAATTCCCGGCCACTACCTTGAATGAGATGAACACGGGCGTCAGAGATCGGCACGCCGCTAGACGCCTCTACTAAATAGCCGCCGAAGACCGAAGGGACAGGAGCCAGAACGCGGCGAGCGTTTTCAACGGAAAGCGGGAGCATCGTCACCGCGATTAGTAGCACCAACTTGGCTGGTATGCGCAGAAACTGCGCGTATCGATATTCGATGACCGGTGATTGAATGGCGGGACCGATGGCGCGACGAGCAACTTTGGCGCAGACGATGATGCTCGCAATGCAAACGGTAACGCACCACGAAATTACCGGCGTGAACACGACGACGTTGGCAACAAACAGGTTTGTGAGATGTAGTATGGCGTCTGAAAGGCCGACGAGCGTGTTGACCACGAGTAGTACAGACGCTGGGGCATCGTTCAGCGAGATTTTGGACGTGGACGTAGAAGCACCCTTGTCGAGCAAATCGAAAAATATTTTGCGTGGTGCTGAGGTGATCGCCATGTGCCAAGAGTTTCACACTAGTTTACCGACTGTTGCTATGCAGTTCAACTAGCGGTCTGGACGTTCTTGGCCTCTAACGGCTTGAGCCTGATATGGCCAGGGCCTACGTGCCGAGGCAGATGCGGCGCGGCGCGTGCCGCCGAGGAGTTGCACGCAACGACTGGCGAACTGCAACCGCCGTGATGCCGTCCACACTAGTATGTTGACCAGGCCGCTAGGCTGCCGGGCCAGCGCCGGGCCGTGACAGCTTCTGGCTCGAGGTAGGTAGCCGGCGAGCTTTGGCGGGCGCCTATCCGACATCTCGAAAAGCAACAACCGAAGGCTCAGACGCTCCTCTAATATGGAGTCGCGGCCCGATCGGAACCGCGCCTTTAGCCGTTTCGGTTGTTTTCCAAGCGATCCGGAAAGTCGAATTCGGCAAGAAGGCCGCCTTAAACTTCCAAGTATTGGAAGGTAACTTCTCTCCTTCTTCTCGCAATCTATGGTCGAAAGTAACAGATGGCTGAATTCCTTCGGGACAGTCTACGCGAACTTTAAGACCGACCGTCGGTTGCAGCAACAGATACACGTCTTCAAACCTGTTGGGCAAAATTTGGTGTGTAGTCGACCAGAAGCGTGCGGTGCCGCGCGGTGCAATTTTCACGCTCTGATGCCAGCCGCGCTCATGATCTCGCTCCTGCAGCTCAAACTCACCCGCACTGTATTCATAACTGTCTTGAGCCTCGGCCTTAACAAAAGTGATCGGATACTCTGGATCCTTGCCACCATGCGGAGCGCGGCCCACCCAGACGTGGTGTTCGAACGACTGCGGATGCGACGTTAGATTCTCCATCTCGAATTCGGTCTCTGTATCACAGTACAAAAAACCGTCCTCACGAGAACCCTTCAACCGGTAATACACACTCATGTTCCGTCGCACAAGCTTACAGTCACCGATCGCCAGTATTTCGTCCTTCAATTCGTCAGGCAGGTGAATACCTAAAGCCGCGAAGAACACATCGCGTGAGATATCGTCACGCAATCGCAACTTCACGTATCGGTCGACTGTTACGGCGAGAAGGCCCGCTATGATGACGGCATCCGCGGCAGACTTCCATTTCTCGTCTCCCCATCTGAGGTAGGCGACACCACCTCCAACTAAGGCGAAAGCTAAGAGCCACAGAGTGAGCTCACGAGCGAGATTCCGCACGAATACCTCCGTTGATTGTTCAGACGATAGGCATATGGATGCGCCCGCTGAACGGTTTTGTCAAGGGTGCGCACCATTACTGGTGGATGGCTTTACGTCCGGCTAACGTCAGAAGCTCTATCCGGAATCCGCGGGTCGCGCTGCAGGCGCCAGAGAGAAGATGGTGTTCGGTCGAAGTGATTGCGGCGAGGGCTGGAGATCAGGATTGCGGATGGAGCCGAGTTGGACTGAGCCGCCGCCCTTCGCATGGGTGTTCATTGGTGAGGGAGAGCGTCCGGTGTGCCGAAGGCAGAACGGCGTGAGCACGCTGAGTGGACCAGAACGATGCGGATCGATCACGTACGCCTGTGAAGAGGAACACGTTGCACAGGGCCGGGCGGTTGTGCGGTCTGACAAGGGTCGGTCGTGAACGGGCGATGATCACAGCGAGTCCTCGTGCAATGGCGGCGGTCGTTCGGCCGGAACGAGTCCGACGAGCCGCAACGTGCCGGCGCCGCATTGAGGGCAGCGATGGTCATCGTTCGAGAGGAGCGGGACGGGGTAAAGAAAACGCTGGCCGATCAACTGACGTGCCAGATCGATGCTATGAGCGCGTGTGCGGTTCGCGAGAAAGCCGTAGTAACGGATGCGGACCAGTCGCGGCGGAAGCACATGGAACAGAAAGCGGCGGAGGAACTCGTCGACGTCCAGGGTGAGGAGCTTTTCGGCGTTGCCATGCGCGTAGTCGCGATAGCGGAAGCAGACGCGCTGGCCGTCGAAGGACACGATCCGGGAGTTGCTGATGGCGATGCGGTGGGTGTAGTTGGCGAGATATCCGAGAACCTGCTCCGGTCCGCCGAACGGTGGCTTGCAGTACACGACCCAGTCGGTCGCGGCAGCCTGCGCCAGGAGCAGGTCGAGTGCGACCGCGTCGGCGATGACTCGAGCGGGAAGCTGGAGCGTTCCGTCACGCCAGGCCTGGCGCAGAAAGCCTGTCAACAGAGTTCGGAAGCGACGCGAAAGGACTTTGACGGGAAGCAAGAAGGTGGACTTCGCGCTCGCGCGCCATTGCCGACGCTGAAGGGAGAAGCCGCCACCCGGCACCACGCAATGGATGTGCGGGTGCAGCGTCAAGGTCTGTCCCCACGTGTGAAGGACACATAAGGATCCGGGTTGGATCTGAAGCCGGCTATGTGCGACGTCGACGAGCGCTCCTCCGGCCGCGCGGAACAACAGGTCATAGAAGACGCGCGGTGCGTACAGAGCGATGACGTTGAGCACCTCGGGCACGGTGAAGACCACGTGGAAATAGGGCACCGGAAGAAGCTCGGTGCGTCGGGCTTCGAGCCATCGGGCGCGAGCGGCAGCACCGCATCGGGGACAGGCGCGGTTGCGGCAGGAGTGCCATTGAATGTGCTCGTGACCGCAACGATCACACTGCTGCCGTTGCCCGCCGAGGGCGGGCGTGCGGCATGCGCCGATCGCACGCAGGGCTTTGCGCTGCGCAGCCGTGGTTGGGCGGTTGCGCAGAAAGGTCTCGCTTCGAGCTCGTACGATCGCGCCGAGATCAGGCTCGGCGGTCACACCTCACTCGGGCGAGTTGTTTGTGGCTGCCTTCAGGACCCTCTCGAGGGGACCCGTCACGTTCCCCAGGGTCGAGGGAGACACGTGCGTGTAGGTCTCGGTCGTATGAACGTTGGCGTGGCCCAGCAGTACCTGCACCACGCGCGTGCTCGTGCCCTGCTCGATCAGGTGGGTCGCATAGCAATGGCGAAGCGTTTTCGGTGTGATCTTCTTGGTCAGTCCGGCCTTTGCGGCAAACCGCTGGATGTACTTCTGCACCGTGGTCGGCGACGCTGGCAGCGAGGGGTCCGAGGGGCGAGGGAACAGCAGATCGCGCAGGTGCTCGCGCCGCCAATGCTCGCGGAGCATCTCGAGCAGAAGTGGAGCGAGCGGGACGTAGCGATCCTTCTTGCCTTTGGCCGCACACGAACAACCATGCGCTTCGAGTCGATGTCCGCCGCGCGCAGCGCGAGGGCCTCGCTCAGCCGGAGCCCCGTAGCGTAGATCGTCATCAGCAGCACGCGGTATCGCGGCAGGTCGATCGAGCTGAGAAAGTCGATGGTCTCGCTGACCGACAGGACCACCGGGAGGTGGCGCTCGTGGCGCGCATAACGAATGCGTTCCACGATGTCGCCCCTTTCCAGCACTTCGCCGTAAAAGAACCGCAGCGCGCACATGGCCTGGTTGAACAAGACGTGTGAAGCACGCTTCTGATCGCGCAGCCAGACCTGATACGCGATCACATGCTCGGCCCCGAGTTGATCGGGTGGCGTCCCAAAGTGACGTGCGAAGTGAACGACGGCAGCGACATACGTCTGTTCGGTTCGAGGGGAATAGTTGCGGGCGCGCAGAATCGCGCGCATCCTCTCCCGCAGCGCGGTGGTGACCATGATCTCGCTCCTTTCGTGTTGAGGTTTTGAGAGTTCCCCAATCACGATCGGGCGGTCTTCACCATCGCGCCACTATGCAACGCACCCGCCTTACGCGCAGCGCGCCGCCGCTAGGCGGCTTAGTCCAACGCTCGTCGCTTCACCTGCGCGGCCGGGGCCCACGTGCCGAAGCCGACGCGGCACGCCGTTCGCCGCCGTTGACTTTGATGCGTTTGCGGGCGGCGTGCCGCCGTGATTCTAGTGAGTTGACGAGGCGCTTCAGCGCCGGGCCGAAGCCGGGCCGCGTCAGGTGCTAGCAGGAGTTAGCCCGCGCGGATTCACAGAGTAAGTGCAACAACTGCTTCCGTAGAGAAGGGGTGATCTGGAACACTGACGAAATCTTCCGGCAAGAAGGTATCGCAGTGCGTTATCACCAGATCACCCCCGCCGAGCGGTATACGCTGGCCACGCTTCGCAAGCAAGTTCCGGCGCTGTCGAACGCCGCGATCGCACGGCTCATGGGCCGTCATCGCAGCACCATCGCCCGAGAGATCGCGCGCAACCGCTCCCGGCACGACGGCGCCTATCGGCACTCCCAAGCGCAGGAGCGAACCAATGGGCGGCGTTCCCGGTCCCGACGGAACAGCCGGTTTGACGGTGCCGCATGGAACCTTGTTATCAGCCTACTGCGTGAGGGACTCAGTCCCGACCAGGTCAGCGGGCGGCTTCGACTCGAAGGACGGTTCACGATCAGCTACGAGTCGATCTACAGGTTCATCCGCCGCGACAAGAAACGAGGCGGTCAGCTGTTTCGGCTCCTGCGGCAGCCCCCCAAGTGGCGAAAACGACATATCGGCGCCGAGAAGCGTGGCCGCCTGGCGGGCAAACGTCACATCTCCGAGCGACCGGCCACGGTCGAGTTGCGCCAGGAGATCGGCCACTGGGAGATGGATACCATCGTCAGCCCGGCCGATCGGCATTGCGTCGTCAGTCTGGTCGAACGAGTCACCGGCTGCGTTCTGCTGGGCAAGCTACGCTCTCGATCCGTCGCAGCGACGAACCGCCGCGTCATTCAGCTGGTCCGCTCGCACCGCCACCTCTTCAAAAGCATCACCGTCGACAACGGAACCGAGTTTCACGGCTATCGCGACATTGAGCGAGCTACAGGCACCACGTTCTACTTTGCCACGCCCTACCACTCGTGGGAACGGGGCACGAACGAAAACACGAATGGGCTCATCCGACAGTACATCCCGAAACAGTCATCGATGAAGTACACGAGCCAGGCCCGCTGCACGGAGATCGCCCTCAGGTTGAACAATCGTCCACGCAAGCGGCATGGCTATCGGTCGCCTCTTGAAGTTCTCGTCCACAGCGTCGATCTCTAAGCTGCCGCCCGTCACGGGCTAGCCGATTCGTGCATCCCCACCGCAGTCGGATTTCCGACTGCCGAGACGGCTACTGCGTTCGTGCGAATTGAGTCAGGGCTGACGCTCCGCGTGGTCGGCATACTCTCCGCCAACACGACCATGTACTATGAATCTCTCGTCAGCGTTGCAGTTCAAAGTTGAAGTCGCGCGGCGACGATTACCGCCGAGTTAAGACAACGCGCGAGACGGCAGACAACTGTATTTCAAAGATAATAAGGAGCCATTTCTTCACGAATCGCGCGCAGGACGGAACGCCGGTGTTCTTCGGCACGCAGCGTCAACGTTGCCAAGTGTGGCACGTGCGCGCGGAGCCGGGCGTTACGAGACTTGTATTCGGCCATCCATTTGACCATCTCATCATGCGCAGCTTTATCGAACTCACCCAACTCCCGCTGTCGTCGAAATTCGACCATGCGTGGCTCGGGGATCAACTTGCCCAACACTTCAACCAATTCGTCCCATTCTTCATCGAACTCGTTCCATGCTCTGTTAAGTTCGATAGCTACGCCCCCTTCGGTTGCTGCGGCCACTACAGAAGGTCCAAAAAACAAATCGAGGACGGCAAACGCCGCTACGTAGCGGTCGTAGTCCCTTTCCAATGCCTTCCCGTGAACGCTCACGATCTCTCGCGTCAATGCGAGCGTATGGAACTTTTCATCTTCGCGGGTGCGCTCGACGGCCTCGGAGAGACGCGCCTGATAAGATGCCACGAGAGCGTCGAGAGATCTGGCGAGGTCAATCGCAGTCTGAAACTTTACGTCGAAGAAGCGCCGCTGGAGCTCTTGACGATGGCTCGTTTTTGTCTTCCAAACATCAATAAGCTGCTGAAGAAGGACGCCAGCGGCGGCTCCGATCGCCGAAAAGAGCACTGGTAGTGATATCGAGCTGTCCATGCCGCCTCTCCGAACGCCGCCGTACGCGGAACTGTCGTCCATCACAACGCCGCCGACGTTGTATCACGACTATCGCGAGGCTGTGTTCCGGTTGTCCTACAAAGTTACGAGAAGGCCTTTCGTCGGGCTAACGCTCGTCGCTTCACCTGCGGCGAGCCCCCGTGGGCCGAAGCCGACGCGGCGCGACGGCCGCGGCGGCACTGATGTTTACATGCGCCGCGATCTGCGGCCGGCGTGCCGCCGTGACGCTCGGAGGATTCCTTAGGCGGCTCGGCCGCCGAGCCAGCGTATCGGGCCGCCGTCAGGTGCGAGCAGGAGTTAGGCCGCGGGCGGGGAACGTTATCTCTGAGTTCTGACTCGAACGACGGAACTGACGATACGGACGGGATCATACGGCTGATCTTTTGCATCTCGCGCCCCCGCCGCGATGCGTTCAACAACGTCCATCCCCTTGTTGACTCTTCCGAAGACGGTGTATTCGCGATCTAGAACTGGTTGACGAGACAGACATATAAAGAATTGCGACGATGCGGAGTTAACGTTCCGTGCACGCGCCATCGACACGATACCACGTTCATGGAAAGTACTACTGAATTCGGGCCTAAGCGTACCGATAGCCCCACCCAGGCCCCATCGCGTACGGTCGTCACTTACCGTGTTCGGATCGCCGCCGACGATCGCAAAGCCGGGCATTACTCTGTGAAACCGTGTTCCGTCGTAGAGCCCGACTTCAGCTAGCTGAAGAAAATTCCGAGCATGATTGGGCGCGATATCTGGAAGCAACTCGATCTCGATGACGCCGAGCGTCGTGTGGAACTCCACGAGCGCATTTCGAACCTGCTCGATAGAACGCGACACACCGCGCGCAAGCACGAGGCGCCGTGCCACGTTTTGGTCTATTATCGATACTTCGCGAGTGGACAAGCCCCGTGCGATGAGGTCAACTGTTTCCTGCTTCGCTTTATCGGGCAGTGAGACCCATACAGCAAACGTTCCGCCCACGGCAACGGCCGCGATGGTTAGAGCATATCGAAGCCAAACCGGCAAACGCCAAATAGCATCCAGAAGAGCATGCTGCAATGTTTGGGGAGTTGAGATTTCAGTGCTATGCGGGAGATCCGGTCGGTGGCTTACTGGTAAGCGCGCCTGCGTTTTCTGCTTTGACTTGCGCTTTCGCACAGTCGTACAGTACGCGGTCTGAACACGTTGCACAAGTGTTGATTCTTCGTCGGTCTAACGTTCGTCGCTTCACCTGCGCGGCCGGGGCCCACGGCCCGAAGCCGACGCGGCACGCCGCTCGCCGCATGTGAGTCGACGCACTGCGGGCGGCGTGCCGCCGTGATTCTAGTGAGTTGACGAGCCGGCTCGGCCGGCGGGCCGAAGCCGGGCCGCGTCAGGTGCT